>Ga0268265_10000322_pt1 | contig 52448 bp, 49 predicted proteins | sample KBSSwiS52_FD_190355 | JGI IMG/M metagenome (GOLD analysis project Ga0268265, IMG submission 190355) | Switchgrass rhizosphere microbial communities from Kellogg Biological Station, Michigan, USA - KBS Switchgrass S5-2 (SPAdes) (version 2) | ecosystem: Host-associated > Plants > Roots >...
ACGCGACGGCCGACGGCACGCTGTCGAACTTCACGACCATCGACGCGACCGGGATCTACAAGCTCGGCTAGCGCCGAACCAGTGGCCGGGGCGGCCGCGGTGGAAGCCACTGTGGAAGTGCGCGACACCGCGGCCGCTCGCGGCACCCCGACGGCACGGCCCGGCATGTCGATCGAACGAGTGACGACTCAACGACGGCCGGCGCAATCCGGTCCTTGCTGTTGGCAAGCGCCTGCCCGCACGTACTCTTTCGCAGGTACACCGCCGGCGTCACCCACATCTCCATCGAGTCGCACGCCCGGAGCATCGACGCCTGCCTCGCCGAGATCGAGCTGTTCGGCACGTTCCTCGCCGACTGATTCCTCGCCGTCGATCGACTTCGGCGATGCCAGGTCCCCCGCGACGATTCGTGACACGCGGCGCCGGACGGACCACGGGCATGGCCTCCTTCGACCAGCTGAGCCTCGTGGACCGGCATCCTTACAAAGCTTCAGGATCGAGCGCCAGCAGGAGGCCGTCGGAGGCCGTCAGCACATCCAGCAGGTAATCGATCCTGGGCAGCTCGCGCGTGATGAAGTACCGGGCGGCCAGCCGCTTGCCCTGGTAGAAGGCGTCCTCCTTACCGACCGTGGCGACCCACTGCTCGAGCCAGAGCCAGGCGACGACGAGGTGACCGGCGGCCTCCAGGTAGGTGGTCGCTTCGGCCAGGACAGAGGCCCGGTCGTCGGCCGCGACGAGCAGCTCGGTCGTGCTGACCAGCCGACCGAGGCAGACTTGAGATGCCCGGCCAGCGCCGCGCCGTCCGGGCCGCTCGCCGCGGCTCGCTCGGCCGTGCTCAGGATGCGGCTCGCCAGCAGGGCGAGACCGACACCGCCGTCCGCGAGCACTTTGCGGCCCAACAGGTCCAACGCCTGGATGCCATGTGTCCCCTCGTGAATCGGGTTCAGCCGGTTGTCGCGGTAGTGCTGCTCGACGTCGTAGTCGCGCGTATATCCTGCGCCACCCATTACCTGGATCGCGAGATCGTTGGCCGCCAGGCACCACTGCGACGGCCAGCTCTTGGCGATGGGCGTGATGAGCCCGAGTAGGCGCGTCGCGTCCTCTGCCTCAACACCCGTGAGGGTGGCGGCGTCGTCCACCAAGCGGGCGCTGAACAACGACAGAGCGAGCGCGCCCTCGACGTAGGACTTCTGAGCCAGCAGCATGCGGCGGACATCCGGGTGCGCGACGATGGGAACCTGCGCAGTCGTCGGCGAGGCGCCGGCCGGACGGCCCTGCAGACGTTCACGAGCGTAGGCAAGTGACTTGAGATAGCCGGTGTAGCCGAGCGCGGTGGCGCACAGACCGACGCTGATCCGTGCCTCATTCATCATCGAGAACATCACTGGCAGGCCCCCGTGCAGGTCGCCCACCAGATACCCGACGGCGCCGTGACGCCCACCGGGAGCGAAGGCACCGTCGCCGAAGACCGGCGCCGTGTTGACGGTGCCACGGAAGCCCATCTTGTGATTGATGCCGGCGAGGGTGACGTCGTTGCGCTCCCCTCGGCCGCCGTCGTCACTGAGCAGATACTTGGGCACCAGGAACAGTGAGATCCCGCGGGTGCCGACGGGCGCGCCGGGGCACCGAGCGAGGACGAGGTGGATGATGTTCTCGGTCAGCTCGTGGTCACCCCCGGAGATCCACTCTTCCGACCGAAAATACGGTACGTACCGTCGCTCTGCGGTTCGGCGCGCGTGGTGATGTCGGCAAGGTTCGACCCCGCATGCGGCTCGGAAAGAGCCATGGTTCCGAAGAAACGGCCCGCCATCATCGGCTTGACATAGCTTTCGACCATCTCAGGGCTTCCGTGGTGCGCCAGCAGATTGCCGGCCGCGAGGGTGAGCAGCGCGTACCCCGACGTGCCCGTGTTCGCCGCATAGAACCACGACATGCAGGCATTAAAGACGGACGACGGCATCCCGAGACCGCCGGCCTTACGGGGCAGCGGCGCCGCCAGGAAGCCGGCATCGGCAAACTTTTCGAGAGCGAGTCCGATCTCCGGCAACACGGTCACGGCGCAGCCGTCGAAAGTCGGCTCGTTCAGATCGGCTGTGCGATTGTGCGGCGCGAAGGCCGCGGTTGCGAGATCCTCAGCGAGGTCTAGGACGGCGTCGACAGTCTCACGGGATAGAGATATCCAATCCGGCGCATCTGGTGCCAGCGCAACGTCCACAGCTTGATTGAACCTTTTCCATTGCCGTTCCCGACCAGGGACCGGCTGGGATGACAGGCGCATAAATGGAAAAGGTTCATTGATCACACGGTGAGACATGATCGCGGGAGGCGGCGCCGTCGACGATGAGCCGGTGGTCGAAGCCGCGGTCAGCGCGGTCATCGACCGGTACCCAGGTTCTTGGGCCGGTGATCTCACCCCAGTCGTAGCCGACCTCAAGCAACGCCAGTTCCGTGCTCGCCGTGCTTGGGGGCGCGAGACCGGGCGTTCGGTTGCCCGCCGAATCGCACTGGGCTGTCAACCAACGCCAAGGTCGAACCATTTGCCGAAGTCGATCTTCGGGCGCTACCCGTGCGCATCGCTTGCTGGTCGTCGTGAAATTCGAGCGGAGCCTCGACGACATCCCATACTCCGTCGTCATCAGCCAAGAGGGTCGTGCAGGGCTCGAGCGGCTCCGCCCGGAAGGTGGTGCGGACGAGGTCCTCGCGGGTCGATCCGCGCGCAGAGACCTGGCCAGAAGCGGTCGCCTCGCCGCAGAAAGAAGATGATATGGCAGCCGTCGGGACGAAGGACCGGGCCGCCACCTCGGCGACCTTGATCCCCGCCGTCACGGGAGCGGAACCCGCACCTTCAGATGTCATCCAACACCTTTGGTCGTCCGTCCGTCCGTCATTCCACCTTGAGCGCCCGCTCCGGGCACGCTTGGGCGCCGGCCAGCGCCTCCTGGAGCAACGCATCTGGCACCTCGCCGGAGGTCTTGCAGTAACCCTCGTCATCCAGTTCGTACACCGACGGCGCCGCCGCCTCGCACAACCCGTGTCCGACACAGAACTTCTCGATCAGAATGATCTTAGGCATAGTTTCGAGTCCATCCCTTCGACCGCGGGCCGAATCGTACGGCCGCCTCGCCCTTCGTCGGCGTCCGACGCTTACCGGGGAGCCATCCTGATGGCTCCGTCGAGCCGGATGACCTCGCCGTTGATCATCGGGTTCTCGACAATGTGCACCGCCAAGGCGCCGTACTCCTCCGGATGGCCGAGCCGTGACGGATGCGGCACCTGCGCCTCGAGCGAACGCCGGGCCTCCTCGGTCACCGTCGCGAGCAACGGCGTGTCGAACAGGCCAGGCGCGATCGTGTTCACCCGGATGCGGACCCCGGCCAGGTCGCGGGCGAGGGGCAGCGTCATGCCCACCACCCCGCCCTTGGACGCGGAGTACGCGGCCTGTCCGATCTGCCCCTCGAAGGCGGCGTTCGACGCCGTGTTGATGACGACCCCGCGCTCCTCGCCGAGTAGGTCCGTCTTCGCGATGCGCTCAGCGCCGAGGCGCAGCACGTTGAACGTCCCCACCAGATTGATGTTGATCGTCCGGATGAACCGGTCGATCGGATGGGCTCCCCCGCGACCGAGGACACGGATGGCTTCGCCCGTGCCTGCGCAGTTGACGACGATCCGCACGTCGCCGAGGTCCTCGGCGACGTCAAAGGCTGCCGTGACGGCGTCGGTGTCCGTGACGTCCGCCGGGGCGAAGCGCGCATCCTCCCCGAGGTCGGCAGCGACGTCGGCACCCGGAGAGGTCGGCAGATCGAGGATGACCACCCTCGCCCCGCGCTTGACCAGTGCTCGGCTGGTGGCCAGGCCCAAGCCGGATGCGCCGCCCGTGACGATGGCGACGGCGTTCTCGATCTGCATCTGTACGAACGTCCTTCTATGGGTGGGAAGAGTCGTCGGTGAGTGGCTGGTGCAGGTGGTCATGCTGACTGAAATCGTGATCCACCTCGACGCGCAGTGAATTCACGAAGAAGGCGACGAGATGGTATTGCCCGACCACGAACGGCACCTCGAGCATCTGCTCGGTGGTATACCGGCGGTTCAGCTGCTCCCAGGTCGGGTCGGTGAGGGTGCTCAACGAGCGCAGCTCGTCCGCGGCCGTCAACAGCACCGCATCGAACTCGGACCAGCCCGGCGCCGACGGCCCCCGTCGGACCCGGTCGATCTCCTCTGAGCTCAGACCAGCCTCGGCGCCGAGCACCTGGTGGTGGGCCCACTCGTAGCGCGCGCCGCAGTGGAACGCTGTCCGCAGGATGAGCAACTCGCGGTCCCGCGCGGGCAAGGCGCCGGTGAGCAGGCCTCCGCACAGGGGGATCCATCGACGGAACAGCCGCGGGTACCGAATGAGGGTGGTGAACAGGTTGAGGTCCCGCGCCGCGCCCACCTTGGCGAGCAGCTCGACCTCGTCGTCGGAACGCTCGGAAGGCGGGAGCGGTGGGATGCGAGCGGCGCCCATCAGAGCCGCCGGCCGGCCGGCCGGCTGCCGTCCTGGGTCAGACGCCGACATGAGTGGCGATCCCAGGTACGTCGCGGTCGGCGTCGACCAGCTTGAGGCTCGGCAGCACCGACTTCGCGAACAGCGCCTGGTTGGCGCACGCCACCTCCTCACTCATCCCGGCGTAGGACAGGACGGCGAGCACGCCGGCGCCGTCGAGGCGCCGGACGTTGGTGGTGATCTGTTCGATCACCTGCTCAGGTGTGCCATGCACCTGGAGGTCGGCGAGATGCCGGACGAAGCTGTCGGACCCGTGCTTCTGGATGTTGCCCTGGAAGTTGGCGTAGTACTCGTAGCCCGGGATCTCGGCTAGTTTCGGGTTGTCGAACTCGTACCAGTCGAACGTCGATCGGGCGTAACGGACGTTGTACTGCTCGTGCATCTCCTGGGCCGCGGCCTCGGACTCGTGGACGCAGATGAACGCGAGCAGAAGCGGCTTCGGCGGGGCGTAGCCGTGCAGACCCAGGAATTTCTCGGTGTAGGAGGCGATATCGGCCTCGGTCGCCTTCCACGGCTTCTGGGCGATGGCGAGCACGCCGAGGCCGAGCTTGGCCATGATCTCCATCGAGTCGGGTGAGATCGAGGAGGCGTAGGCGCGTCCGCGCAGCGGGGACCGGGGGGCGGGGCGGAGCTGCGCCCGCGGCTGCCGCAGTAGCGGCCCGTCGTGCACTAGCTCCCCGGTCTCGAAGCCGTCGATGATCATCTCGGCGTACTCCTGGAAGCGCTGGCGCGACTCACCCTGGTTGAGCCGGAACCCCTCGAACTCGTGGCGGCCGAGCCCACGGCCCAGGCCAACCAGCAACCGGCCTTCGGAAATCTGGTCCAGCACGGCCAGCTCCTCCGCGATCCGGGCGGGGTCGTGCCACGGCAGCACGATCACCGACGTACCCAGCCGTACGCGGGTCGTCCGGCCGGCCAGGTAGGTGAGCATCTGGACAGGGTTGGGGGCCATGTGGTAGCCGCCGAAATGATGCTCGGCAACCCACAGCGACTCGAAGCCCAACGGCTCGGCCTGATCCGCGAGGGCCAGCTCGTGGCGGAAGACGTCGGCGTCGCTGCGGTCGTTGTCGAGGTTCTGCAGGAACACGCTCTTGCCCACATGCACGGCTTTCCCCTTACTCGTCCGTCGACTAGAGGATAGATTCTGTCCACGAACAGAAAAAGTCAAGTCCGTGGAGGCGAGGAACCGAGAACGCGACGATCAACGCTGTGGCAAACCCGACGAGCACCACCGGGCTGACCAAGGTGCTCGAAGCCGAACGTCGCGCGCTGATCCACAACCACGCCGGGCCCTACAGGACAGCGCCGATCATCCCGCGGCTGCGCTCGGGTCAGCCGCCGCCAGTGCCACGTGAAGCGATCTTGGAGCTCGTGCGCCGCCCCGGCTGCGCGGCCCGGCGGGTGGAGCGGGCGCCTTCCGCCTTGCCGTCCTGCTGCCCTGCGTGCAGGGCCTCGAGACCACGGATCAGGCGATCGAGAGTGAACTCGAAGTCCTCGTCCGTCGTGCCGGCAAGTGGGCGGTCCAGCATGCTCGCGAGCAGCGGCATGGTGGACCAGTCCGTCATCCGACGCTGGCGCTCGTCGAGAACAGGCGCGTCGCTTCGCCGCAAGATCCGGTCCTGAATGATCGAACCGCTCGTGTACACGGACACGGATTTCCACACGAGCAGTGCGTTGTCGGGCGTGAAGCCAGCGTCGACCAGCTTCTGCACGATCGGCTCCACCTGCTCGAAGACCCGGCGCGTGGCGTCCCTGTCGGTCGGCGCCTGCTCACCTTGAGTGGGTCCGGGCCCACCATCTGATCAACTTTCTGCTCGGCATACCGCTACACCGCCAGCCCACGGCAACCCTCGAAGATCACAAGCCCGTCCTGGGCACCTCCCGCGGCAACGAGCTGATCCACCGGCTCCTTGCGGGAGCATGCGAGATATGCGGGTCAACGGACAAGGTGGAAGTCCACCACATCTGCGCCCATCTCACCGCCCTCGCGGTCCCGGCGACGACACCGCACACCACCGGGGAGGGTGCTGGCGCGCACGGCACGGTGCCCGCGTTGTCGGCTCCCGGCGCGCGGCGGGTCTCCCGCGTTCCGGAGCCTGGCAAGGAGGGGCTGGATCACCCGCGTTCCGCGGAACGCGAAGATCGTCAGCGCGCCGGGGGCGAGCCGGCAGCACTCGCCGCGGTGCGCCCGGCGCTGTCCGCCGAGCAGGTCAACCTGGTGCGCCGGCTGCTGGCCAGCGGCGACCTGGTTCGCCCCGTCATTGGCGCGGCCGGGACAGGCAAGGCCGAAGCCATCCGCGCCCTGACCGACGTCGTCACCGCCACCGGGCGCCAGGTGTTCGCCACCGCGCATGGCGGGCGCCAGGCCGAGGAGCTCGCCGCGCGGATCGGCATCCCCGCCAGGGTCGTGACCAGCTGGCTGACGCTGCTCGACAACGTCGACGACCCGGCCATCGTCTGGCCGCCGGGCCAGGTGCTCATCGTCGACGAAGCGACGCAGGGTGCCGAACAGGGCGGCCACGAAGGCCGGTCCAGGCCTGGTCACGATCACGACGGCGGACCCGGCACCGATGTCCCGGGCGGCCAGGCCGGCGGCCACCGTGCGGGCCAGCGCAGCCAACTCCCGGTAGCTCCAGAACTCCCAGGCGCCGTCGTCCGGGCCGGTCGCGGTCCTGTCGGTCGCCCGGTCCTGGGCGAGGTAGATCCCGCGGTCAGCGCCCCGACATCGAGTTCTGGCACGGTACAGGCGGCCATCGCAGCCCCAGCTGTTCAACCGGGCCGGGGCCGACCGCCGCCCGCCGGGTGGGCGGCATCGTGGCCGTCAGGTGGTGAGTACCGATTCGCCCCGGCCGAGGTAGCTGTCTACCAGGGCCGCCTGGTCGAGGTCGGTTGGTAGGCCGCGGAAGATGACTTCGCCGCGTCGTAGCAGGACGATGGCGTCGGCCAGCTCGAGCGCGCGTTCCACATACTGTTCGACCAGCAGCAGCGCGATGCCTTGTTCCTTGAGCCGGGCCAGGGCTTCGAAGATCTCGTCGACGATACGCGGCGCCAGCCCCATCGACACCTCGTCGAGCAGCACGACGCTGGCTTCGGAAAGATACGCACGGGTAAGGGCGAGCATCTGCTGCTGCCCGCCGGAGAGCGTTCCGGCGAGTTGGTTCAGCTTTGGCCCGAGTGCTGGAAACGCGGCGGTGGCCTTCTCGACGCAGTTCTCGGACCGTAGCCACGGCGGGACCTGCAGACGAAGGTTCTCCCGGACTGTCAGCGACCGAAAGATCCCACGCCCTTCGGGGATGAGGCATAGTCCCGCCCGGGCACGCCTGTGTGGGGCGTTCCGGGTGTGGTCGGTGCCGCCGATCTGGATACGACCCGCGCGTGGCCGGACGAGTCCGTTGGCGGTGCGTAGCAGGGTGGTCTTCCCGGCTCCGTTCGCGCCGAGCAGTGCCACGACCGCGCCGGCCGGAACGTCGAGGTCGACGTCCCGCAACACCGTTGTGCCGCCGTACCCTGACCAGACGGCGGTCATCGACAGCGCACATGCCGTGGGCGACGCCGTCACATCGGTCGTCCGTGCCATCCGGTTCATGACGCAGCCTCCCCGGAGTTCTCGAGCACCGGTTGATCGATGAGATCGCCGCCCAGGTAGACCGCCTGTACGAGTGGTTCGGCCATCACCTGGCCCGGTGATCCGTCGAAGACAGGTTTGCCGAAGTCCAGCACGTAGATGTGATCGCAGATCTCGTTCACCAGCGACATGTCGTGCTCGACGAGCAGTATCCCGACGCCGCGATCGGTGACCACCTGCCGCAGGATGGCGCCGAAGTGGCGCGTCTCGGCGCGATCCAGGCCCGAGGAGGGTTCGTCGAGCAGCAGTATCCGGAACGAGCCGGCGAGGACTCGGGCGAGTTCGACCCGGCGCCGCTGACCGGTCGAGAGATCCCCGGTAGTGCTGTCGGCGAGATCCTCGAGTTGGCACAGCCGCAGCGCGTCGTCGGTGGCCTGCCGGATCCGGCGCCGCTGGTTGCGGGTGCTGAGTGTGTGGCGCAGCGGGTTGACTCCCGCGCAACCACCCTCGAGACCGAGAGCGACGTTGTCACGTACGGTCATCGAGTCGAACAGCTGCATCTGCTGGAAGGTGCGGCCGACGCCGTCGCGGGCACGTGCCGCCTGGCGCTGGCGCGACACGTCCGTTCCGTCGAGAAGGATCGCGCCGCCGCTGGGGCGGATGAGACCGGAACAGGCGTTGAGCGTGGTCGTCTTGCCGGCCCCGTTCGGCCCTATAAGTCCGGTGATGCGACCGGTGGATACCTCCAGGCTGGCGCCGTCGACGGCCACGAGTCCGCCGAACCGGACCCCCAGGCCCCGCACCGTCAGCGTTGCCGGCGCGACCCTGGGCCGGATCGGCACGGCCGGTGCGACGCCGGCCGCGGCCGCGGCCGCGGCCCGCGACCGTCGGGCCACGGAATCGGCAAGGTCACGTACGGCCGTCGGTACGCCGCGCAGCGAGGCGGGCAGGACCGCGACGACCAGCGCGATCACACCGAAGATCAGCTGAAGGTACAGTGCGGTGTTCTCGCCGTTGACGTAGGAGGGAATGAGGGTGAGGCCGGCGGCCGCGAGGAGGGCGTACCAGGGCTCTCCGCCGAACGCGATGACGATCAGCGCGTAGTAGGTGAGCGAGGTGAACGGCTGGTACGAGTCGGCCGCGACGGTTGACACCGCGCCGCCGGCGAGCGCTCCCGCCCCGGCCGCGAGGAACGCCGAGACGCAGAACACCAGCACCCGCGTCACGTTCACCGACGTCCCGGTGGAGGCCAGTCCGACCGGGCTGTCGGACAGGGCGCGCAGCAGCCGGCCGAGTCTGCCGCGTACCACCCCGACGACCAGAGCCGCGGTGAGCGCGGCGATGAAGAGGACAAGGTAGTAGTAGCCCTTGTCGCTGTGCAGGTCGAGCCAGGACAGCTGGGGCCGGGGTTCGCTGATTCCGGCGCCGAGCGCACCGAACATGTAGCTCTGCGTGTAGAACATGTAGGACAGCAGAATCCCGAATCCCATGGTCGCCAGGGCGAGGTACAGACCCGACAGGCGAATGGCGGGGATCGCGAGGATGGCGCCGATCGGTACCGCGATGAAGGCGGCGAGGAGAAGGGCGACAAGCCACGGCAGACCGTGGTCGACGGCGAGATGGGAGAACGCGGCGGCGCCGATCGCGGTGAACGCCACATGACAGAGGGAAACCTGGCCGGAACTGCGAACCAGCAGGCCGAGTGACAGGAACAGGATCGCCGTCGTCAGGAACAGGGTCCAGTCGGTCAGGTGGACTCCGGCGAAGTTCGGCACGAAGATCAGGAAAATCAGCAGTACGCCGCCCGCCGACAGCTGCATCACCGGGGGGAACCGCCACTGGCTGCCGAAGCGTGACAGGGAGACCGACCGCTCGGCCAGCCGGCTCTGCGGCGAGGCCAACAACACGAGGAACAGCAGGATGAACGGCAGCGCGGTAGGAAGGCCGGCGGCCAGGCCGGTCGTGAAGTACTTCGAGCACACGGCGCCGCCGATGCCGATCAGCAGGCCGCCGAGGTAGGTCGCCGGGAGGTTGGCGAAGCGGCCGATCGCCGCTGCGCCGAAGGCCTGTACCACCAGCAGGGTCAGGGTCACAGGGTCCAGGGTCAGGAGTGGGGCGATGAGCACGCCCGAGAGTGCGGCGAAGCAGACGCCGATGACCCACGCGACGCGACGGACCCGGACCGGGCTCGTGCCCGCCGAGTCGAGCAGACCGACGTCGTCCACCGAGGCACGCATGGCCAGCCCGGTCCGGGTGAACCGGAAGGTCGCGAACAGGGCCAGCATCGAAACGAGGCCGATGATCCAGATAATCAGTTTGTCCTGCGTGACGGCCGTGCCGCCGAGACGGTATACGTGCTTACCGAGAAACGGCCGGACGGCTCGCGCCTGCGTCGATGCGTAGATGAGCGAGACGATGGCCTGCACCCCGAGCAGTATCCCCACCGTGGCGGCGACGGAGATGGCGAGCGCCTTGTCCGTGAGAGCCCGCCCCAGCAGCTCGAATCCACAACCCAGTACCAGGCCGACGACGACCACGCAGATGACCGCGGCCAGCGGCCAGGATACACCGTGTTCCACATGCAGGGTGTAGAAGAGGAAAGCGGCGATGGTGGCGAGCGCGCCGTGCGCGAAGTTGAAGATGCGAGAGGTCTTGTACGTCAGTACTAGGCCGAGCCCGGCGATGCCGTACACGGAGCCAGTCGTCAGACCGGCGACTACAAAGGGAAGAAGACTCTCCACTACGCCCTCCTTGCACACACCGATCCAGGCGGAGCGGCCGCCACCGCTCCGCCTGGATCGCGGGTTCTAGCCGAACGAGGCGACGATCGGGTCTACGACCGAGGACGGGGCGCAGGCCGTCCTGAGACCGTCGGGCAGGGTGAACTTCCCGCTTGAGATACCAACCGTGAAGTAGCACTTGACCGAAGTCGCCTTGCCGGGTGTGAAGGTCAACGGAACGGTGAGCCCGCCGACTGTCTCGTCCTTCAGGCTGTAGAGTCCCTCCTTCACGGTCTTGGCCGTCAGCGGGCCGCTCGGCGCCTTCGCGGCCGCGGCCGCGAACAGCATGCCGCCAGCCCACGCGTCGGACGACTCCTCGTTGAGCTGCGGGAGGATCGAAGGCGCGTACTTCTCCACGGCGGCGTGGAAGTCCTTCATCGCCGGGATCGAGTCGTCGAACCACGGGTGGACGTACGCGACGCCGAGCATCTTGTCCAACGAGGGCTGCGTTAGCCAGTCAGTTGTGATGGTGCCGTTCTGCGCGATCTCGGGAACGTTCACGCCCTGCGTTTCGCAGGCCTGGTGCACTCGCAGCACCGTGTCCGAGGGGGCCAGGATGCTTACCGACTGGACGCCGGCGGCCTTCAGCCCCTGGCACTGTGCCGTGTAGTCCGGCGCCGCGGCAGCCACCTTCGCGTTGTAGGGAATCGTGACTCCGGCCGCGGCGCCGAGCGCCTGGTACAAGGGCACCGCGCTGGCGCACTGCGGCGCCTCGGCGCAGTAGAGCAGGCCCATCTTCGGCCCGGCCTTCTTGGCCTGCTCCACCACGCCGTAAAGCCCGGCCACGATTGACGGCCCCACCGGGAAGAACGACGGGCTGGTAACGAAGGGGATGTCCAGGGACTCGCCGCCGATGACGGGCACGTCGGTGGTCTCGATGTAGTTGGCCCACGTGACATCGGAGTTGGAGTGATCGCCGATAATGGCCACCACATGGTCCTGGGTGACGAGTTCCTTGACCTCCGTCAGGGCCGTCGTCGCGCTACCGGCGTCGTCCTTGATGATTATCTTGACGGGGTGGCCGTTGATCCCGTTGTGCGCGTTCATCCAGTCCGCCCATGCCTGCATGAGCGGCTTGGTCTGGGCCTGCGACGACGCGGTCGGCCCGCTGTAGGTACCGATGTTGCCGACGACGACCGGCGCGCCGGTCAGGTTGCTCGAGATAGACGCCGACGATCCCGTGGCGGACGTGTCGTCACTGCTGCCGCTCGACGAACAGGCCGACCCCGCGACCGCCAGCACGCCTAAAGCCGCGACCACGACGGTAATTTTCCGATGGCGCCGCTGACGGCTCGGTGGCCGCCCTGCCCACGTTGCTGTTTCCCCGGTCACTGCTTCCTCCGTTGGTACCAGCGTCACATGCGAATATACTTCTTCACTGCAAACAATCGTTCGTTTTTACGGATCGAAAAATGCCGGGGCCAAGGGCCGAGATGTCGGACAGCGTTGTCATTACAATAAAACCGGCGATGGAGCGGCACAGCCGCGCGCGGGGAACGCACGACCGCGGCGATGAGATCGATCACTACCGCGGTCGCGCTCTCCCCGGTATCACGAGTTAGGGCACGACTATGCTGATTGCCGACTCAGGGCAACTCCGCAGCCCGAAGAGGGCATCCTTGTCCGCGCCTTCCGGAATATCGATGGTCGAACCGCGATCCGCGTTGCATCCGTTGTCGTCAAGCCGAAACACGTCTTCCGCGTTGACGTGGCAGCGACCATGACCGCTGCACAGCTCCTCGTCGACACGGACCTTCATCAGCCATCCCCATTCTCTTCACCACATCGAAGCAGCCGGTTCGGGAATCGAGCGAATTTTCCTCAGAAGACGAGGTGGAGATTCTTCATCGTACGCAGGATGCCGGTTTCGTAGGCTGGCGCGGTGCCCGGCTTGATCCCGAAGTCGGGGATGCGCTTGAGCCACTCCTCCAGCGTGACCCGAAGCTCGACCCGGGCCAGGTTGGACCCGATGCATCGATGTGGCCCCACGCCGAATGCCGAGTGCAGCACCGTCTCGCGCGCGATATCGATCTTCGTGGGGTTCTCGACGACGCGGGGGTCACGGGACGCGGCGCCGTAGCCCAGCAGCACGAAGTCGCCTTCTTTCAGCTGCTTGTCGTGGAGCGTGACGTCGCGGGTGCAGGTGCGGCCCAGGGCCACGACGGGCGGGAAGACTCGGACGAACTCCTCGATAGCGCCCTCGATCAGGTGCGGATTGTCGACGAGAGTCTCCCGGTCGCTCTGGTGCGTCGCGAGGTGGTGGATCGCGCCGGCCATCACGTAGGTGGTGGTTGCGATCCCGCCGAAGGTGAGGTCGACGAGGATACTGACCCGGTCCTCCCAGGGGGCGAGCTCACCGTCCTCGTACTCGACGCCCGCGGCGATGACGTCGACGAGGTCGCCGCGCGGGGGTTCCTTTGCGCGGATCTCCAGGTACTTGCCGAGATAGTCGAAGACTCCGGCGAAGGCGGCGGCCCGCTGCTCCGGCGGCGCGAAGGTTCCGTCCTCCACGCCGGCAACCAGTTTGTCGAGGTCGTCGGTCGGCACGCCGAGGACGTTCTTGAAGAACGCCCAGCCGGGCAACTTGGCGCCGAACTCGGTGACGAACTCGCATTCACCCCGGTCGACAAACCGATCGATCAGCTCGTTGACGTCGGCCCGGATCGGCGCGTCGTACCGCTCGACGACCTTGGGGCTGAGATGCGGGTTGAGCGTCTGCCGCCACGCGGTGTGCTTGGGCGGATCAGACTCCTCCGGCATCAGGTACGGCAGCCCCTCGGGTCGGTTCGGCATATATCCCTTGGCGCTGCTGAAGGTGTGCCAGTCCTGGCCGACCCGGCGGACGTCGGCCTGCCTGGTTACCATCCAATAACCCTCGCCGACGTTGCTGCGTACGACGGGACAGCGCGCAACCATCTCGTCGAGGATTTCGAAGAAATGCTCGTTGAACCTGGGGTCGTCAATGTCGAAGTCATTGAAGATGTCACGGCCGAATCGGGCTGTCAGCGACTTGGCGTCCGCATTGATCTCGGCGTCGGACTGGGTCACGAGTGTCCCCTCTCATGCATGGGTAGGCAGGTGAACCGACATTCAGGCGATGTTGAAACCGGCGTCAACCGAGAGCGTCACCCCAGTTACGTACCGTCCGGTGTCGCCGGCGAGGTAGATAATCGCGTTGCTGATGTCGACCGGTTCCACGGAGGGCACCGGCATCGCATTAGCCATGACGTCGGCCAGGCTCGGGTTCTTCGCGAGGTATTCGGAGACGATGTCATTCATGTTCATCGGGGTCGTCACTCCGGTCGGGTGGACCGTGTTGACGCGGATCGAGTAGGGAGCGAGATCCTTCGCGAAGCCACGCATCAGCCCCACGAGCGCGTGCTTGGTGGCGGTGTAGGCGGTCAGGCTCAGGTCGTTGGCCGTCGAGCCCTTCAGGCCCGCGGTCGAGCTGATAAGTATGATCGATCCGCCCGCGCCCCTGGCGACCATGTCGGGCACCGTCGCCTCGAGCGTGTGCCAAACGCCGGTGAGGTTCACGTCCAGTGTGTCCTGCCATACCCGCTCGCGGCGCGCACGCTCCTGCGGCTGGTCGACACTGACCGCCCAGATACCTGCGTTGGCGACGACGATGTCCAGCGGTCCCAGTTCGGCGACACCGTCCCGCACCGCCGCGTCGAGTTGGTCGTAGTTCCGTACGTCGGCGACGTTGGCCACGATCTTTCCGCCGATGTCCTCGACCAGCCGGACCGTCTCCTTTAGATCGTCCACGGTGGAAAGCTGATAGCTGACGGCCTCGATCTCGTCACAGATGTCCACCGCAATGACGCTGGCGCCCTCCCGAGCCAAACAGACGGCGTGTGAACGGCCCTGACCGCGCGCGGCGCCCGTCACCAGCGCGACTTTGCCCTCAAGACTTCCCATGGCTGCTCCCTGGCCAAGCGGCGACCGGCGCCCCGCCCCTCGCGGGGGCTGTCATACCGAGTCGGCACGCTGGTATCAGGAAAGCAGGATGTGGTGCGCATCACCTGAGTGGCGACTACTCATCCTGCGGCGCGCCCTACTTAGTACCCGCTACGCACACCACTCAAGGACATGCCGTCGCGGCCCCGCGCGTCAGGGCACGGCACGGCGCACGTGATCGGTGAGCCTTTTCCGTCGTCGCCGCTGACCAGCGCCCGAGCGGCCGAGGCCTCCGTGAGCTGTAGGGAAGGGTTCAGTAATCGTGAAACCGGTCTACGCGCCGGCTCAATCGTCAGGGTGCGCCGCGTGTTCCAACAGGGGTGCCAGCTCGCTCCGGCCGGCGATTCCGAGTTTCGCGTAACTCCGCTGCAGGTGGTTCTCCACGGTGCGCACGGACACACACAGCTCTTGCGCGATCTGTCGATTGGACCGCCCCGCCGCGGCGAGCAGCCCGACCTGACGCTCGCTCGAGGTCAGACTGGCTCGGGCGGTCGCGGACTGCAGGGCCGGCGTCCGCACGCCCGACACCTGGTGGGCCAGTCGGGACGCCTTGGCGTCGGCGACCGCGACTTTGCGGGTAATGCCCCGGAAACGCAGCGCCACGGCCGCGTCAGCGGCCGCCTCGGCCGCGAGCAGGAAGGCACCCATGCGGGTGAAGGCGTCAGCCACGGAGTCCAGCTGACGCGGATCTCGCGCCACGAGTGCGGCCGTGTGTTCCGCGCGCGCCCGGACGAGATCGCCTTCCATGGTCTTCGCGAGCTCGGCCAGCCGGTCGACGACCTCGCGCGGCTGGCCGAGGCGCGCAATCGCATGCAGGACGGCGGACTCGCCGACCAGGTCGCCGCATGAGCGGGCGAAGGCCACCGCGTCGCGGAGGCTTGCCAGGGCGTGCGCGATTTCGCCCTCGGCGACCAGTGCCCACGCCTGCGCGGCGAGCAGCTCCGTCGACTTCCACGGCGGCGAGTCCAGATCCAGACAGCCCACGCCGGCCAGCGCCCGGCGCGCGCTCGCCACGTCCTGATCGAGTGAGGCCGCCAGCGAGACGGCCAACAGCATTTCGCGAACATACTGGGGGCGGCCCAGTGCGCGGAACTGCGTGACGGCCTCCCGGGCGTGCCGCAGAGCGAGGCTGGTCTGTCCGCGCTCCCCGACCGTCATCGCCAGATGCCAGGAGAAGAACGCCTGTGCCTCGGCCGAACCGAGAACCAGGCCCTGCTGATACTGCTCCCCGGCGATGCGCTCGGCTTCGACGAAACGCCCCGCGTGGCCCAGCGCCTCACAGCGAAGGAACACATGGATCCACGGGTACCAGTCGATCCGCTCATCGGTGAGAGCGAGATGCGCGGCATAACCCTCGTCGGCGACCTCGAGCGCCTCGCTGATGCGCCCCTGACGCCCGAGGGTGTAGGAGGCGATGATGCAGGCCCACACTCGGGCGCGGCCACGGGCACCGTCCCGCATCAGCCTCGATGACAGATCCAGCGCGGCGGCGGGCCCCTCGGTCGCCAGCACGAACGCGGCGTTGCGACCGCTGATCTCGTCCCGCCACCCTCGATCGTGAATCTTGCGCAGGGCGCCCTCGGCGATCGCCATACCTTCTCTGACGCGGCCCTCGTAGAAGCCGATGGTGTCGAGCTGGCTTACGATCACGCCACCACGCTGGATGTCCGAGAGGTCCATCTTCTCCAGGCCAGCCAACCGGGCGGTGGCTTCATCCGCCCGGCCGCGCAGACAGGCGAGCTGGGCGGCCAGCAGTTCGGCCTCGAACCCGCCGCCGGCCTCGATCGCGGCCTGACAGAGCCGGTCCGCGAGGGCGAAGTCGTAGCGACTGCGCGCCGCGCGGGCGGCATCCAACATCGTCCCGGCAGACCCACCGCCACATTCGAGTCGCCACGCCGCGATCCGTAGCTTGTCCTCGGTGGTGGGTACCGCGCGCGCCTCGACCGCCTCGGCGAGTGCTCTCGCGATGATCGGCACACGCAACGCCGACGTCCGGTTGCGCACGACCTCGCCATAGAGCGGATGAGCAAACCGCAGCTCGATCGCGTCGCCGACGCGGGAGCTGACCAGAATTCCCTTTTCCTCGAGCCGGACAGCGAGGTCGGGATCGGACAGCCGGCCGAGTTCGGAGGCGGACAGCGGTTCACCGAAAGACACCAGCTCGAGCAGCTTCCATTCAGCCTTGTCCAGCCGTCCCAGCCGAACGCGGATCAGCTCGACCAGTCGATCCGACAGAGCGGTCGGTTCGGCCAGATACCAGATGCCGTCGTCGTTCCTGATGGTCCCGGAACGGGCCGCGCCCAGGACGAGTTCACGCAGAAACAGCATGTTCCCCTCGCACCTGTGCGCGAGATGCAGGGCTGAGGCACGGTCGACCGGGCCGTTCAATGCGACCTCGAGGATTTCGCCGACCGCCGACGCGTCGAGACCGTTGAGCTCGGTCCGTTCGACGATTCCGTCCTTCCACAGGTCCGTGACGGGCGCGGGAGCCGGATCGCCCGCGCGCAGCGTCGAGACCACGCAGGCGGTGTCCGTATGGATCAGATAGTGGATGAGCATCGCCGAGGCGTCGTCCAGCGCGTTCGCGTTGTCGGCGAGCAGATAAAGGCGTTGTCCGTCGGCCCGGGCGGCCAGCGCGTCGCCAGCCTGCCGGAGAAGATCTGTGCGATCGGTCGTTTCGGCCCGCAGGACGGTCCGTGGAAGCAACGCGGCCATCGCGGCGAAGGGCACGGCGGCGCCGGCGTTGGTCGCGGTGACGCGTTCGACGGCGTGTCCCTGCGCGCGTAACACCTGCATGCACTCCGTGGCCAGCCTGGTCTTGCCCACCCCAGCGGGTCCTGAGACGATCACCCCTCGACACGTCGGAGCGACGATCAGCTCGTGAAGCCGGGCGAGCTCGGACTCTCGGCCGACGAACGGCCACTCGCCCAACGTCACTGGCGTGTGCGCGCCGGGCGCACGCCCGTAAGAGAGCCGTGTATTCACTGCCGCTTCGATCCTGTCGCCAGCCCAGGGACGTGTGGTCAACGAACGGACGCTTGTTTGGATGTTGCGCTTGGATGTTAGGCGGATCACAAACGGACGTCAACGCCGCGAACCACGCACGACCTGGCCCGCGCGGTCGCCTACGGCTTCGACCTGACCACGGATCGCCATCGCCTGTGCGTGCGGGAGGTCCCGGCCGGGATCTCCCGCACGACAAGGGCACCAGCACGCCGCGATCACGTACCGCCCGAGACCGTCGATGCGCCCACAGGAGGCGATGACACGGTCGACGACGAGCTTCCAGACGCCGGCGTCCGTGACGTCCAGCGTGTGCGCCTCCGCCTGGCCGCCAGGCGCCGCGATCGCGGCGACGGTCTCGTCCTTCGACAGTGCCGGCCACTCCCCGCTCATTGGTGCCGGCCGGCAGGTGCGGGTGCTCCGCTCCCGACCTGGTAGGTGGGCATGAGCGGAGGCGGGGAACGGCGCGTTGACAGGCGCCGAGTCCGGCTCTAGCGTAACAAACATCTGTTTGTTAGGACTAGGTCGCCATGTGGACGGCCGTTATCCGGAGGGCCGCATGGGCAGGCTCCAGGGCAGGGTCGCCGTCATCACCGGGGCAGGTCGGGGTCAGGGACGCGCGCACGCCGTCCGTCTGGCCGAGGAAGGCGCGGACATCCTCGCCATCGACATCTGCGAGCAGATCGCGAGCGTCCCGTACGAGCTGGCCTCCGAGCAAGATCTCGCCCATACCGCGCGCCTGGTCGAGAAGCTAGGTCAGCGCGTCGTCACGCGGAAAGCCGATGTCCGTGACCGGCTCGCGCTGGAAGCCGCGGTCCGCTCGGGCGTCGCCGAACTGGGAAGGCTGGACATCGTCGTCGCGAATGCCGGCATCTGGTCCAACGCGCCCTTCGTCGATATGACCGACGAGGCGTACAACGACATGATTGATGCCCAGATGCATGGTCCGTACAACCTCTGCAAGGCCGCGGTCCCGTATCTCGTCGAGCAGGGGACGGGCGGATCGATCATCATCATCAGCTCCACGGCGGGCATGCGGGGGTTCCCAGGGCAGGTGCACTACAACATGGCCAAGCACGCGGTGGTCGGCCTGATGCGCACCCTGGCCAACGAGCTCGCGCCCCACCGCATCAGGGCCAACACCATCCACCCCAGTTCGGTGAACACCAAGATGATCCAGAACGAGGCGATCTGGAGTGTCTTCGCGCCCGGGGTGGAGAATCCGACCGTCGCCGACTTCGGAGACGCGTTCACCGCGATGAACCTGCTGCCGATCCCGTGGATGGAGCCGGAGGACATCTCCGACGCGGTGGCCTGGCTCGCGTCGGACGAATCTCGCTACGTCACCGGTGTGACGCTGCCCGTGGACGCCGGGTACCTGGCCAAGTTCAACTGAGGTCTCCTGCATCACCCGGCTGATCGGGTTCTGACGAGCCGAACCACCACCGCCGTGCCATGCATCGGCCGGCGGACGACGAGACTGGAGAGTCACCATGGCCTCGATCGCACCTACGCTGGACAAATACCAGGACAAATACGAGAACATCGCGTTATCACGCACGGACGACGGCGTGCTCACGGTGACCTTACATACCGAGGGCAAGAGCCTCATCTGGACGGCCCAGTCCCACGACGAACTGGCCTACTGCTTCACCGACATCGCCTGCGATCCGGCCAACGCGGTCGTGGTGCTCACCGGGGCCGGCGAGGCGTTCTGCGCCCAGATCGACTTCTCGAGCTTCAACCTGGGCACGGCGGGAGACTGGCGGCACATCATCTTCGAGGGGCAGCGGATGATCAACAATCTGCTCTCGATCGAGGTTCCGGTGGTCGCGGCCATCAACGGACCGGCGACGATCCACCCCGAGCTCGCCGTGCTGTCGGACGTCACGGTCGCCGCCGAGACGACGGTCTTCCAGGACGCCCCGCACTTCCCGTCCGGCATCGTCCCGGGCGACGGTGCCCACCTGACCTGGACCCACGTGCTCGGACCGCAGCGCGGCCGGTACTTCCTGTTGACCGGGCAGGAACTCAGCGCTCGGCAGGCCCTGGAATACGCGGTGGTCAACGAGGTCGTTCCGCTGGATCAGGTGTTGCCTCGTGCCCAGGAACTCGCCGCGACGATCGCCGCGAAACCGGCGATGGCGCGCCGCTACACCCGGGTACTACTGACCCGCGAGATCAAGCGGCTGCTGCACGACCAGCTCGCCCTGGGACTCACCCACGAAGCCCTCGCCGTGCTGGACCTGTGACACGCGAACTGAACATTTTCCATTGCCGCTTACAGGCAGGCCCGACCTTGACAAGTCGACGCATAACTGGCAAAGGTTCACTGATTGAGCCTTTTCCATCGTCGCCTCCGGCCAGGGCCGGGTGGCCGAGGTCTCGGTGAGATGGAAAAGGCTCATTGTTTGGCCCGGACTGGCAGCGGCGGGAGACTGAAACGATGGCGTCCAGCGCGGACGAAGTGGCTTTTGAGGACTATTACGTCGGGCAGGAGATACGGACCGCCGGCCGGACGATCGAGATTTCGGATATTCTCGCCTTCGCGGGGCTGACAGGCGATCACTATCCTCTGCACACCGACGAGGAGTTCGCGGCGACGACGCCATTCGGTACTCGCGTCGCGCACGGGCCGCTCACCTACGCGATGGCGGTCGGCCTGATCGCGCTGTCCAACTTCTATGGTCACGCGGTGCTGGCCATGCGCGAGTGCCAGGAGTTGCGAGCGCGCCGCCCGGTGTTTCCGGGGGACACGATCCACGTCGAGGCGACCGTGACCGGGCACGAGCCGTCATCCCGGCCGGAGGCGGGGATCATGACGGTCCACTACAGCGTGGTCAACCAGAAGGCCGAACAGGTGATGACCTTCCGCATGGTCGTGCTGGTACGTCGCCGGATTCCGGTGACCGACGACGCCCGACCCGCCACGGCCGAGGCGCAGGCAGCCACACAGGCAGGAGAGAGCGCATGACCCAGCCAGATCGCGGCGCGTCGGAAGAGGCCGTCTTCGTCGGCATTGGCGAGCTGGAGTCCGGCCGGTTCCCGGACCGCCCCTTCATGCAGGCCTTGGTCGATGTCTCGATCAGCGCGATCGAGGACGCCGAACTGACGGTCGAGGACATCGACGCGGTCGTGTTGATCCCGTGTCTGCACTCCGCCGACGACCAGGCCGACCTGATCTTCTCCCGCGTCGTCGAGGAGCTGGGTCTGCACGGCAGGGCGAAGCTCAGCGCCATGATCCACTCCGGCGGCTCGACAAGTGACAACGCGACTCGAACGGCGGCGGGCCTGATCCATTCCGGCGAGGCGCGCAATGTGCTCGTTGCCCAGGCTGACAAGTGGGGCTCGGCGCCGGTCGCGGAGATGGTGGACATGCTCAGCGGGTACGGCATCCCGCGGGAGTGGGAGCGTCCGACCGGTTTGACGTTCAACGCTATCGGGGCGCTGATCACCCAGCGCTACATGGTCGACAGCGGCTCAACCGCGGCGGAGATGGCGTCGGTGTGCGTCGCGCTGCGGGACTGGGCGCGGCTCAACCCGCGGGCGATGTACCGAAACAAGGCGCTCACCGTGGACCAGATCCTCGACTCGAAGATGGTGACCGACCCGCTGCACGCCTACGAGTGCCCCATGCTCTCCGACGGCGCCAGCGCGTTCGTCATGACCAGCACCGAGGCGGCGCGCCGGGCCGGCCGGGCGGATTTCGTGCGCATCGCGGGCTCGGGCGGGTGCGTGTCGCACTACAGCATCGGCCAGGACGCCGACCTCGGCGTACTCGGCTGGCCACCGGCGGCGGAGGCGGCCTACGCGCAGGCTGGCTGGGGCGCCGCCGACGCCGACCTGGCCAACGTCTACGACTCCTACGCCGCGGTGCTGGCCATCGCCTTGGAAGGGCTGGGTATCGCCCCCAAAGGCGAGGCCGCGCGGCTGTTCGCCAAGGGCACCTACTCCCCCGGGGGCACCCTGCCGGTCAACACCAACGGCGGGCTGCTCTCGGCCGGGCACACCGGCGTCGGCGGCGGGACGGCCCTGCTCGTCGAGGCGGTACGCCAGCTGCTGCACCGGGCCGAGCCGAACCGGCAGATCCCGGGCGCGTCCCGAGCGATCATCGGCGGGAGCGGCGGGAGCTACATGGACAGTCAGGTCATGCTCCTGGAGAGGGCGAGCTGATGAGCAACGAACGCGACATCGTCACGCCGTACCACGAGGCTCTCGAACGGGGGGAGCTGCTGATCCAGAAGTGCGGTGCCTGCGGACGGCACATCATGTACCCCAAGCACCGGTGCCCGTTCTGCCAGAGCGCCGAGCTGGGTTGGGAGCAGGCTTCGGGCGACGGTGTGCTGCACAGCATCGCGATCCAGCGGGCCGGCGCGCCGAGCGGATTCGAGGCGGATCTCCCCTACGCGGTCGGCGTCGTGAAGCTCTCGGAAGGCGTACAGCTGCTCGCCCGGTTGCGACCCGATCCCGACGGGGAGTGGAGCGGTTACACGTGCGACGGCGCGGTGCGCTTCTCGCCCACACCGCACCGTCCGCCGGTCAAGGGCCCGGCGGCCTGGTTCGAACGGGTGCTCTCGTGACCGCAGCGCCGGGCGACCTGAACGCGGCGCTGCTGCTGACCCAGGCGGCGCGCCTGCACCCGGACCGGCCGGCCGTGGTGAGCGGCGAGGTCACGCGGACGTACCGCGACCTCGCCGCCCGGGCGCTGGCGTTCGGGGGCGAGCTGCGCGCGCGCGGGCTCTCGCACGGTGATCGCGTCGCGTTCGCCCTGCACAACTGCGCGGAAATCCTCGAGATCATATTCGGTTGTTTCGCGGCCGGGCTGGTGGTGGTGCCGATCAACGCACGCCTGCATCCGAAGGAGATGGCCTATATCGCCACGGACTCCGGGTCCCGGGTGCTGATCCACGGTCCGGAGTTCACCGACGCGTTGACCACGCTGGCCGCCGAGTTTCCCACCGTCGAGCTGCGCGTCGAGGTCGGCGACAAGGAGTACGACGGGCTCGTCGGGTCCGACAGCGCGCTCGACGCTCCGGTCGAGGTCGACGCCCTCGATCCGAGCTGGCTCTTCTACACCTCGGGTACCACCGGCAATCCCAAGGGCGCGATCTGGACGCACCGCACGATCCGCGTCATCACGATGAACTACCTGGCCGACGTCTACAACATCCAGCACACCGACGTTGTGCTGCATGTCGCGCCGATGTCCCACGGCTCGGGAATCGTCGCGCTGCCGGCCGTCGCGCGCGGCGCGGCCAACCACGTGCTGGGCACTGGCAGCTTCGACCCCGACCGGATGCTGCGCTACGTCCAGGATGAAATGGTCTCGCACATCGCGTTCCTCGCCCCGACCCAGATCGTGCGCACGGTCGAGGACGTCGACGTGAGCTCCTACGACCTGACCAGCCTGAAGGCGATCTGCTACGGCGGCGCCCCGATCTACGTCGAGAACCTCAGGGCGGCGATCAAGGCCTTCGGGCCGGTGTTCGTTCAGATCTACGGTCAGGGCGAGGCGCCGATCACCGCCACCGTCCTGCCGGCGCTCCTGCATCAGCGGTTCCTCGACTCGGGAGATCCGCGCCTCGGCTCGGCGGGCTTCACCCGGACCGACGTCTGCGTCCGGGTCGTCGACGCCGACGACAACCCGGTGCCGGACGGAGAGTCGGGGGAAATCTGCATCCGCGGCGACATCGTCATGGCTGGCTACTGGCGCAACCCCGAGGCCACGGCGGCGGCACTGCGGGGCGGGTGGCTGCACACCGGTGACGTCGGATCGTTCGACGCGCATGGATACCTCTACCTGCTCGACCGGGTGAAGGACATGATCGTCAGCGGTGGGAACAACGTGTACCCGCGTGAGGTCGAAGAGGTGCTCATCACCCACCCGCAGGTGTCCCAGGTGGTCGTTGTCGGCATCCCGGACCCCTACTGGGGCGAGGCGGTGCACGCCGTCGTCGTGCCGGAGGACGAGGTACGGGTCACGGCCGCGGATCTGATCGCCTTCACCGGTGAGCACCTCGCCGGCTACAAGAAACCCAAGTCGGTCGACTTCGTGGCCGAGCTGCCCACCAGCGGCTACGGGAAGGTGCTGCGCCGGGAGATCCGGGACCGCTACTGGCTGGGGCGCACCCGGAAGGTGGGTGGGGGGTGAGCGAGCGCACGGAGCTTTCGACCCTTTTCCACGAGCCCGCCGGCGACGGTGTCGTCCTGGTGACGCTCAACCGGCCCGACCACGGCAACAGCGTGGTGCCGGAGCTGGCCGAGGACCTGACGCGGACCTGGACGGGCTTCGAGGCGGACACGTCGGTCCGGGCACTGGTTCTCACCGGCGCCGGCAAGCAGTTCTCCGCCGGCGCGGACGTCAGGGCGATGCGCGACTACCTCGAGCACGAACACGCGCGCACCGGCGAGCCCTACAACGCGCGGGTGCTCTTCCCGGTCACGCAGCGCATCCAGAACGGACGGCTGCCGGTCATCGCCGCGATCAACGGAGGCGCGACAGCCGGCGGGCTCGACCTCGCGTTGGCCTGCGACATCCGCATCGCCTCCGAACGGGCCAGGCTCGGCGAGACCTACATCAACATGGCGCTGCCGCTGGGCAACGGCGGTAGCTGGTTCCTGCCGAAGCTGATCGGGTCGGGTATGGCCGCCGAGCTGGCGCTCACCGGCGACGTGATCGACGCGGCACGGGCGCTGGAGATCGGCCTGGTGAACCGGGTCGTCGCACCCGACGAGCTGATCCCGGCGGCGGTCGAGCTCGCCACCCGGATCGCCGCCAAACCCCGCCGCGCCGTCGAGGCCACCAGGCAGGCGCTGCGCTCCGGATGGCTGCTGGACCTTCAGGCCGCGATGAACGCCAACTACTGGGCTGTCTCCGACGCCTATCACTCGGCAGATCTTCGGGAGGGTGTCGCGGCCTTCCTCGAACGCCGGGCTCCGAAGTTCAATCAGGACGGCTGAGCAGCCCGACGGTGGCCGGGTCGACGCCGGTGGCGGTCAGGATCTCGCGGGTGTGCTCGCCCAGCCGCGGCGGGCGCCGCAACTCGCACGTCCCGTCGTCGAGCGGAGTACGTAGGTAGGCCGGGTGCTCGTCGTCGGCGGCGACGAGCAGCCCGCGCTCGGTCACGACCGGATCGGCCAGCGCCGCCGCCAGCGAGTTGACCGGCGTGACCGGCACACCCGCGGCGCCGATCAGCTCGCACCAGTACTCAGCCGGCCGGGTGGCCAGGACCGCGCCGACACGCATCGTGAGCTCGTCGCGATGGGCGGTGCGGTCGTCTGCGGTGGCGTACCTGGGGTCGGTGGCCAGCTCGTCGAGGCCCAGGACGGCGCACAGCCGCCGGAAGTGCCGGTCGGTGACCGCCGCGATCATGATCTCGCCGGTCCGGGTCGGCCAGCTGTCATACGGTGCGGCGCTCGGGGCGGCGGCGCCCAGGCGCGGTGGGGTCACTCCGGCGTTGAGCAGGCCGGAGATCTGGTGCGAGAGCAGCGCCAGGCCGCTGTCGACCAGGGCCGCTTCGACGAGTTGCGCACCGGCGACGAGGGGGCGGCGAGCCAGGGCCGCCTGGATGGCGAGCACCGCCCACATGCCGGTGCTGGCGTCGACCACCGAGGCGGCCGCGCGCACCGGGCGCCCGCCCGGCTCGCCGGTGAGGTCCATCATTCCGGTGAACGCCTGCACGAGAGCGTCGTACCCGATCTTGGTCCGCCCGAGTTCCCCGGTTCCGAAGGCGCTGATCGCGCAATACACGACCGACGGGCTGACCGCCGCGAACTCGGCCAGCCCGAGGCCCAGCTTGTCCGCGACGCCGGGACGGAACGAACTCACCACGACGTCCACCCCCGCGGCCACCCGAAACAGTATCGCAACCTGATCGCGGTCGGCCAGATCGAGAGCCAGGGACCGCTTGTTGCGGTTGAAGGCGGTGAAGACGGTCGAGTCCCCGGACGGGGACCGCGGCGGCAGCGACCGGGTCGCGTCCCCCACCCCGACGCGCTCCACCTTGATCACGTCGGCGCCCAGGTCGGCCAGCATCATGCAGGCGAACGGCCCAGCGATGTTCTCGCTGAGATCGAGCACTCGCAGCCCGTCGTAGGTCCTGTCCATCCGCACGATTTACTCCTAAACAATCGCTTGTTTGTCGGCTACGATAGACCCTGAGCCGCAGCCGCACACGTCAAAGGAGCCGGAGCGATGGACTTCCGATTCACGGAGGAGCAGGATCTCTGGCGCAAGACCGTCCACGACTTCATGGACAAGGAGGTCGGCCGCGAGTACACCCGCGAGCACGACCTCAGCCGGACCTTCCCCGACGAGGCCTACAAGAAGTTCGCGGATCGCGGCTGGCTCGGGTTGCTCGTCCCCGAGGAGTACGGCGGCCTGGCCGCCGATCCGATCATGTACGCCATCTTCTGCGAAGCCATCGCCAAGTTCAGCCTGGACTTCGCCGCCGCGGTGATGACCTCGATGTTCACCGCCACCAACATCTCCTATCACGGCACGCCGGAGCAGAAGGAGAAGTATCTGCCCGGCTTCCTCTCCGGTGACGTCAAGTTCAGCGTCTCGATCTCCGAGCCGGGAGCCGGTTCGGACGCCGCGGGCGTCGCCACCAAGGCCGTACTCGACGGCGACGAGTGGGTACTCAACGGCAACAAGGTCTTCTGTTCGGGAGCGCACCTGCCCGGCACAGTGATCACGGTGCTCGCGCGGACCAGCCCGGACCGGCACCGCGGTATGAGCCTGATCCTCGTCCCCAACACCGCGCCGGGCCTGGACATCCGCAAACTCAACACCATCGTGCGGCGCAGCCTTGGCACCACCGAAATCTTCCTGACCGACGCGCGAGTGCCGAAGGACAACATCCTCGGAGAACCCGGAGCGGGCTGGCAGTACATCAATGAGCACCTGGAGTACGAACGGCTCAGCCTCGCGGCCACCTACGTCGGCAACGCCCGCACAGCCCTCGACGACACGATCCGCTATACCAAGCAGCGGACCCAGTTCGGCCGACCGCTGTCCACCTTCCAGGTGCTCAAGCACCGGATGGCCGATAACGAGTGCGAGGTGGAGGCCGCGCGGCTGCTCGTCTACTCGGCGGCGAGCAAGATGGCACGCGGCGAGCGGGCGGCCAAGGAAGTCTCGATGGCGAAGGTGTTCGCCGCCGACGTCGCCTTCAAGACCTCCTTCAACGGGATGCAGGCCCTCGGTGGGTACGCCCAGCTGCCCGAATACGACATGGAACGCTACTTCCGCGAGGCCAAGCACGCCATGGTCGGCGGCGGCACGAGCGAGATCCAGCGCAGCATCATCGCCAAGGAGATGGGCCTGTAGCCAATCACCGAGGGCAGAGCGCGCGGGGTGGGTGCGACGAAGGGAACCTTCAATGACGAACCTCGACGCTGCGATCGGGCAGCTGCTCGACCGACAGGCCATTCACGACTGCCTCATGAACTACTCCCGCGGAGTGGACCGCCTCGACCGCGAGCTCCTGCTGTCCGTCTACCACGAGGACGCCATCGACGACCACGGCATGTTCGTCGGCACCCGTGAGGAGTTTGTCGACTGGGTGTTCGCGATGCACTCCGGAACACACCTGATGCACCAGCACGCGCTCTTCAACCACAGCTGTGACCTCGACGGCGATACCGCCCACTGCGAGACCTACTACATGTTCGCGGCCATGAACCGGGTCGGTGAACCGTTCGTGATGAGCGGTGGCCGATACATCGACCGCTTCGAGAAACGCAATGGCAGGTGGGCCATCGCCGCCCGGATCTGCGTACGTGACTGGGCGCCGCTGGATACCCGGCCCGACGTCGGCGACCCGAGCACGCTGACCGCTATCCGCGACGCGCTCCCCCCGGCCGTGCGGGAGTTCATGGCCGGCCAGTGGCCGACCGCGCGCGACCGCACGGACCCGTCCTACGCGCGACCGCTCACCATCGACCCCGAACGCGTCCGCGCCGGTATGCAGTTAGGGTAGCGAGCTCGTTGATCTTCAATGCCAACTCCGGACTTCATGGACCTGCGCAACTGGGCGCTCTGGCTGCGCCTGGTCTTCGGTGGAAGGTGCGTCGCGATCCGTGCGACCCTGTGCACCTTGTACGTCACTCTCTAGTCGACGCGCTTGGCGACTTCCTCGTGAAAGGCGGTCAGCCGTGTCTCGGCGCTGTTGAAGATGTTGCGGGTGTAGCCGCGAGAACGCACGACCGTGTCGATGGACTTGATCACTTCGACGTCTTCGGCGAGCACCTCCATAAAGGAGGACCAGTTTCGCTCGGCGGCCCGTTCCCACTTCGCGTCGGTCATCCCGGCCGGGGTCGGGCCGACCAACTGGTACACCTGGAGAGCGCTGGTGTTGACGTCAACCGGCCAGGCCGTCCACATCTGCAGATGGTTCGGGAAACAGCTGAAGATCGTGCTGGGGAACGCCAGGTAGTGACAGATGTTGCCCTGGCGGTGATCGACGTCGTCCCCGGCCGGCAATCCCTTTACCGGCAGTGTCATCCAGGAGTGAGGCGGGATGACGTACAGGTGGGCCCGGCGCCACTGGACGAGCCCGGACAACGTGTCCCTGTGCGTGAACGGTACGTGCCACGTCTCGTTGAAGGCGTCCACTACCAGTTTCCAGTTCGCCTTCAGCGTGGCCGAGTGGCGGTGGCTTAGCGTGTAGGCATCCAGGCCATAGCCGCCAAGCTCGGTGGCGAGCTCGCCGAGATAGTCGGCGAGAGCGGGCGCGCTGTCGTCGAAGCAGAGCCAGACCAGGCCGCCCAACTGTTCGGCGCGCACGGCGGGTGCGCGCAGGTCCTTGAGCTCCTCGGGATCAAAGGTGGGGCGCAGGGGCACGCTCTCCACGCGCCCGTCGAGCTCATAGACGAAACCGTGCCACGGGCACTTGACGCGCCCGATGCGGCACGGCCCGGACTCGGCCACCAGCCGCGCGCCGCGGTGCTGGCAGACGTTGTGCCAGGCCACGATGCGGTCGTCGTCGGTACGCGCGATCACGATCGACTGGTCGAGCTGATCCCACACCACGACGTCGCGAGGGTTCGGCAAATCGTCCACCGGGCAGGCCGGCAGCCAGGTTCGGAAGAAGATCTCGCGAAGTTCCCGCTCGTAACGGTCCGGGTCGGTGTAGACGCTCGCCTCGAGTCGGCTTGGTGGATACGGGTACTGGGGCGAGTCCGCGCGCAGCCGGGGCGGCACCTGGTTCGAGTCGAGTTCGGTCATAGCAACGTTTCCTGTGGCTGCGCGGCCCGGGCGGCCAGGACCGCCTCGGCCCGCTCGGCGAGTCGGAACTTCTGAACCTTGCTGGTCGCGGTCATCGGCAACTCGTCCGCCGTCGTGAACAGGACGTGTGTCGGCACCTTGAAGCGGGCCAGATGAGTGGCGCAGTACGTGATGACCTCGTCGGCACTCACCCGCGCATCCGGTTCGAGGACGATCCAGGCGCAGCCAACCTCGCCCATTCGAGGGTCCCGCACGCCGACGACGTGCGCCTGGGCGACGCCAGGGTATTCGGCGAGCAGAATCTCGATCTCGCGGGGCATGACCATCTCGCCGCCACGGCGGTATGTTTCCTTGAGCCGGCCGGTCAGGGTGAGCGTCCCGTCGTGGCCGAGGACGCCGATGTCTCCACTGCGCAGCCACCCGTCGGCCGTGAATGCCTCAGCGGTCTCATCCGGCTTGCGATAGTATCCGGCGGTTACCATGGGTCCGCGCACCAGCAGATGACCCTGGGTGCCGTGCGGCAACGGTTGTTCGGTGACAGGGTCGACGACCTTGTAAACTGCTAAATGGTTACCCAGTCCGGGGTCTCCGGCCACGCCGGCCTCGCGATAGGGCCCGTTGGTCAGCAACTGTTCGTCGGGCCCCTCGGGGTAGGTGCAGGTGGTGGCCGCGGTCGTCTCCGACATGCCGTAGGCGGTTATGGTCTCCGGCGCTTTGAACACGTCACGGATCTCCGGCCAAATCGTCTCCGGCGACGGGCCGCCCGACGAGAAGACCGTGACCAGACTGCTCAGATCACAGGTCTTCTCCCGCGCCGCCTCGATCAGGGCAAGGGTCATCGTCGGGACGCAGATGATCTCGGTACTGCGATGCCGCTCGATCGCGGCGAGGAACTCTGCGGGCTGGAAATAGGTCAGTGGGACGACCGAGCCGCCGACGAAGGTCGCGGCCAGCAGGCACTCGACATAGCCGAACACGTGATACATCGGCAGCGAGAACTGGAGGCGGCATCCATCCGGGCGCGCGCCGTGATAGGCGGACGCATAGGCGGTACGCAGCACCATGTCGTGAGTGAGCATCACGCCCTTGGGGGCGCCGGTCGTACCCGACGTGTAGAGAATGTCAGACAGATCCTGTGGATCGCCGGGGCCGGTGTCGGCCTGCTCCGCGGTGGCCAGCGCCTCGACGTCGGCCAGCCTTCGGACGCCGTCGGTGGATGGCACGTCCGAGAAGGTCCCCTCCATCGGGACCACCACGACCTGACGCAGTCTCGGGGCGATGGCCTCGGGACGCTCCCGGCCCCACTCAGGGGCAAGCTGATCCAGGTCAGCCAGGTAGTCGTGGCCGCGGAAGGAGTCCATGGTGACGAGCGCGACCGCGTCGGACTGGGTGAGCACGTAACCGAGTTCACTGGCGCGGAACAGGAAATTGATGGGAACCGAGGTGGCGCCGAGACGCGCTATCGCGTACTTCAGCGCGACGAAGGCCGGTACGTTCGCCAGGACGACGGCGACGTTGTCACCGCGGCGAACACCGAGCGTGCGAAGCCCGGCGGCGATCCGGATCGACCAGTCGCGGACCTCGGCGTAGGAGTAGGTGGCGTCGTCCGTCACGATCAGCGGACGGTCCGCGTAACGCTTGGCGGCGGCATCCAGGGACTCGTCTAACGTCATCGGCGTCCAGACCGGATACCGTGCCGCCAGTTTGGACCGTCGTCGGCTTGGTGGGTCGGTGCGCACGCGGAGGCCTCCGGACGATCAGCAGCAAACAACCATTTGTTTATAGCTCGCGCCATGGCACCCGTCAAGACAGCCGGGCTGGCGTCCGAGCAGAGATCGGACACCAGCCCGCCCTGGCGCCAAGCTCCAGAGGGCCGACCAGGTCCCGGACCGGGCCGGCCGTGCGAGTTACGAGGTTGTGCGACGCGCGCGGCTCGGCCGCGTCTCCAGACCCTTGAGCAGCGAATCGGCCAGCCGCTCACCGAGCTCGTCGACGGAGACCGGCCCGTCGGGTGAGAGCCACTCCGGGGTCCAGTTCAGTGCGCCGAGGATCGTGAGCACGGCGATACGCACGTCAAGATCTTCGGCGAAATCGCCGGCCTCCACGCCGGCTTTCACCGCCTGGGTGAAGAGGTTTTCGTACTGCCGACGGTGTTCACGTATCTGGATCTGATTCGCCTCGCTGAGGTAGCGCCACTGATGGAACACGACCAGCGTTCGTTGCGGGCTTGCGGCGACCACCGACACGTGGGCTCGGACCATGGCGCGAATTTTCTCGCTCGGCGCCGTCGCCGAGGCTTCGGCCCGCTGAACGCGATCGAGGAACTCGGCGATGCCGCCGTCGATGATCTCCAGCAACATCGACTCCTTGCCGTCGATGTGCACATAAAGGCTGCCGGCGAGAATGCCGACTCTACCGGCGATGTCGCGCATCGACGTTGCCGGGTAGCTTCGCTCACCGAATAGCTCGGTGGCAACCCGTAGGATCGTCTCGCGGGGCCGCTCCACCGGTGCCGGTGCTTCGCCGCTAGCCATTGCTGTCTCCAGGTTCGCACTCGCCCGGCGCTACCGGATCGCAGGTTCTTTGCGGTAGACGCCGTGGTAGACCAGGCGGCGCCGCCACGGCCCTACTCGCAGGCAGTCCACTCGCAGGCACTCCACGTGGCTCACTCACACTATCTGTCCGGCCAGCATGTCGTCAATTTCGTAGGCAGTGGTGGGAACATCCCACTTATGCGTGGTGTCGACGAATTGCAACAGCGCGCCGAACGTAAGGTCCGAGGAGAGAAAGGTCTCAGGCCAGCGGGCCGAGTGAAGATCGTTCATCTCGTTCGGCCGTCGGCGGCCGGCAGCGTATCGATTGTCCGCGGTCGCGAGATGGTCGAGCTTGCGAATATTCGCACCGAGGTCCGGGTTACCGGCCCGCGTCCTGGCGCTCATGTTACGGACGAGACAGGACGGTGACGGCGGCGACGGCTTCGTCGCCGTGATCGAGGATCCCGCCGCTGTTCTGCGCGAGGGCGTTGCGGGCATCAGGAACCTGCCGAGCGCCGCCGCGGCCGCGCAGCTGATCGGCCAGTTCGACCAGCTGGGCGCAACCCGTCGCGCCCAGCGGATGGCCGCGCGAGAGCAGACCGCCACTGACGTTGACCGGCGTCGCCCCCCCGAGTTCGGTGGCCCCGCTACGCAGGAGCTTCGCGGCGTCACCAGGGTTGGCCAACCCGATGTCCTCGTACAGCCAGAGTTCCGCGGCGGCACAGGCATCGTGGACCTCGGCGACGTCTATGTCCTCGGGATCGACACCTGCCTGCTCGAAGGCCAGGCGCGCCGCCCGGGCGACCGGGTCAGCAGCATGTTCATCCGATCCGTTTGACGTCAAAGCGAAACCGCTCACGATCACATACGGTCGCCCGGACCGGCGGGCGTAGGCGGCCGAGGTGACCACCACGGCCGCGGCGCCGTCTCCCACCGGAGCGCACATGAGCATCCGAAGCGGGTCGGAGATCATCCGACTGCCCAGAACGGTCTCGACGTCGACCGGATCCCGGAACTGAGCGACCGGATTGAGGGAGGCGTGCCGGCGGTTCTTCACGGACACCCGCGCAAGATCTTCCACTGTGGCGCCGGCCGCCCGCATGAACTCACATGTCTTGCTCGCGTACAGATCCATCAGAGGCGAGTGCGAGCCCGCGGGGGCGGTGGTTGCTGCCACGCCGGCGGTTGCCGCGGCGCCGGCGCCGAGGCGGGCCTGGAGCCTGGGATGATCGCCAAGGTCGACCGCTGTGGCCAGTGCGGAGAAGCTGCGCTGCTTGTCCTGGTGGGTCAACCGCTCGGCTCCGACGACCAGGACGACCTCCGCGGCCCCCGAGCCGACGGCCATGCAGGCCAGCTGAAAGGCACTCGACGACGACGCGCACGCGTTCTCTATGTTGATCATTGCCACGCCGCGCAGGCCCGTGTACCGGAGCGCGACCTCGCCACGGATCATCTCCTGCCCGTGCAGCACGCCCTCGACAGCGTTGCCGAACAGCACCATCCCCACGTCGGCGGGCGCGACCCCGGCGTCGTCGAGCGCCTGCGCCACCGCCTGCTCGCTCATCGAGCGAAGATCACGTCCCGGCAGCTGACCGAAGCGCGTGATTCCCGTCCCGAGCAGGGTTACATCCCGTGATCCGGCCGCCATGCCGACACCCTTCGCTAAACAAACGTATGTTGGTAGAGTACGGTTCACTCGTCGCCGCCGACAACCGCCCGCGGGGCGGCGGCGATCTGGGGCGTGAGGTGCGTCGCTGGCCGGTGGTCGTCAGATCGTCGCGGGCACGACCTGGGCGCGGGCGAGACGGCCAGCCACCCGGCGGGTCGACCAGCGGTGCCGGTCTGGCGCGTTGACCCCGGCCGGGGCCGGTGTCATACTGTACAAACAAATGATTGTTTGGAGCCTCGCGTCTGGAGCCTCGCGTCCTGGAGCCTCCGCGCTTGGGGACTTCGTGCTGGAGGCTTCGTGCTTGGCGACATCGTGGTGGTGGACGCGGTTGTGCACCCTTACAACCTGTCCGCCGAGAACCAGAACCCTGACGCCCAGCCGCAGCTCGACTCGGTGTATGGGGCGCACCTGCTGGCCACCGACAAGGAGCACGCGAGCTACCGGCTACGGCGCGAGGAGTTCTTCACCGACTTCAGCTTTGAGGCGATGGCGGCCGCTCTCTTCCTCGAGGCCCAGACCGACTTCGCGTTCATCCACGCCCTGCCCAACCTCGGGTTCGCCCTCGACAACGTCACGGCGCCGGCGCGCGCGGCCGCATTCCGCGACGCCCATCCGGGCCGCTTCGCCGTCTACGCGACCGTCGACACCCGAAACACCGACGAGGCGATCGAACAGCTGCGCCGGCAGGTCGAACAGCTTGGAGTCGACGGGCTGAAGCTTTACCCGGCCTTTTTCTACGACGGCATCGGGGAGGGCTGGCGGCTGGACAGCCACGACTTCGCCGTGCCGCTGCTCACGGCCGCCAGAGACCTAGGGATCCGCAACGTCGCGGTCCACAAGGCGCTCTGGCTGCCACCGGCGCCCAAGGACTGCTTCCGGGTCGACGATGTAGATCCCGTCCTGGGCATGTTCCCGGACCTGAACTTCACGATCGTTCATGCCGGCATGGCCTTCCGCGAGCAGACCGTCGCGCTACTCGCGAACCACGCCAATCTCTACGCCACACTTGAGTCACTGTTCGCCTATGTGCTGGTGCGACCGCGCCTTTTCGCGGAGGTGCTGGGAGCGATGATCGCAGCCGCCGGCTCTGAGCGGCTCATGTACGGCAGCGGCGTCAATCTCATGCACCCCCGGCCGCTCATCGAGAAATTCGGCTCATTCCAGCTACCGGCCGACCTGATGGCGGAACGGGGATTCGCCGCGCTTACCCCGACCGATCGGCGCAACATCATGGGCGTGAACGTACTGCGCATGCACGGGCTGGACCCCCAGGCCGTGCTCGCCGGGACACGGGGGGACGAGTTCGACCGACGCCGCGCGGAGGGCCTCGCGGCCCCGTGGTCGGCGCTGCGGGACACGGCGGAGGCGGTCGCGTGACGCCGGTCAGCGCGGAACAGGTGTTCGAACGGCTACGCGAGGTGCCTGAGCCGTGCAGCATCGCGATGGCCGCACCCCAGAGCATCGTCGATATGGGCCTGGTCGAATCGATCAGCGTGGAGGGTCCGACGGTGCGGGTCTGCCTGGTGCTCACCGACCCCTCGTGCGTGCACTTCATCTCGATGCGCCGCTACATCGGTGATGTCCTCGCGCGGCTCGACGGAGTCCGGGACGTCGTCGTCACCATGTCCACCACGCGGCTGTGGACTCCGGACCGGATGAATCCGCGGACCACGCCGACCGCGCCCGCCCCGGCGCGCACCCTGCCGCTGGTAGCGCACTAGCCGAGCCAGATCCGGTCGATCACCGTCGAGCCGGGCCGGCCCTTACCGTCGCCAGTGTCCATTCACGGGTGGCGGCTCCAGCGGCATCAGCGCCTCGCCGCGCGCGAGAAGCCGCACGCGGCCCGCCAGGCCGCGGGCTTGCGCCGCACGGTTGAAATCGGTCAGCGGCGACCGAAACACCCGTACTCAAGATTCAGGACAGGCACTAACCGAACCGACTTTCGCGCCGCACGTCAGCCGGCGGTGGAGGCGCGGGCGACGAGCTCGGGTGTGAACCGTACGGCCCGGTGCTCGTGCGCGGGGTTGTTGGCCTCGTCGAGGAGCAGCTCGGCGGCGGTGCGGCCGAGGAGACGGCGTGGCTGGCGGACCGACGTCAGCGGGACCGCGGCGGCCGCGGCGAAGTCGATGTCGTCGTAGCCGACGATCGCGTAGTCGCCGGGGACGGTGACACCGAGGCGCACGCACATCTGCAGCAGGCCGAGGGCGACGAGGTCGTTCGCGCAGAAGACGGCGGTGGGGCGGCGTCCGGCGGGGGCGCTGGGCCCCGGTCGCGGGTGGTCCCTGCTTGTCCTCGTCCACGCCACCCTCATTTTGAAACGTGCCAGCCAACCGCGCCCACGGGCCCGAGAACACCGATCCGAGCCGGCGACCGTACCGGTTGAGGAGCCGGGCCGATCGAAGGACCAAGCCGGTCGCACCGCGCCGGCACGCGACGACGACGAACGGATAGTACCGACCGGCACCCGCCACCGCACAGCCGAACCGCCCAACCGGTTGGCAACCGGGACCTTGACACCGTTCGGGACGGCGGTTACGTTGCGCTGGCCATCATTTTGAAACCTTTCAGTGAAGGAGTCCGCCGGACCACGACCGCCGGACCACGACCAGTGTGGTGGCGGCCTGCGTGAGGTCTCCTCCGCCGCGGCAGTCCCCTCACCGCGGCAGTCCCCTCACCGCGGCCGCCGGCGCGGCGGGCGCGGCCCACGAATTCTTCAGGCTGGGGCCAGCATTCTCCGGCACAGGTTCTCGGGGCATTTTTCCCCGAGCTCTTTCTCACCATTTCCGGCATGCCGCGCGGCGGCCGGGCAGAGGAACAGAGGAGTGTGATGACGATGCCGGATCTGGCGGAGGTGGGGGCTCGGCTGCGTTCGCTGGAGATCGAGACGCCGTCGTGGGCGTACGGCAACTCGGGGACGAGGTTCAAGGTCTTCCCCCAGCCCGGCGTGCCCAGGACCGCGTTCGAGAAGATCTCGGACGCCGCGCAGGTGCACCGGTTCACCGGGACCGCGCCGTGCGTCGCCCTGCACATCCCGTGGGACCGGGTCGACGACTACGCCGCGCTCGCCGCCTACGCCGGCGACCATGACGTCCGGATCGGCGCGATCAACTCGAACGTCTTCCAGGATCCGGACTACATGCTTGGCAGCGTCACCAACCCCGATCCGCGAATCCGCCACAAGGCCGTCAAGCACCTACTGGAATGCGTCGACATCATGGACGCCACCGGATCACGCGACCTGAAGCTGTGGTTCTCCGACGGGCTGAACTACCCCGGCCAGGACGACCTGCGCGACCGGCAGGACCGGCTCGCCGAGGCGCTGCGCGAGGTGTACGACCGGCTCGGCGACGGGCAGCGGATGCTGCTGGAGTACAAGCTGTTCGAGCCCGCGTTCTACGCCACCGACGTCCCCGACTGGGGCACGTCCTACGCGCACTGCGTCGAGCTGGGGCCGAAGGCCGCCGTCTGCATCGACACCGGCCACCACGCGCCCGGCACGAACATCGAGTTCATCGTCGCGTTCCTGCTACGCGCCGGCCGCCTCGGCGCCTTCGATTTCAACTCGCGGTTCTACGCCGATGACGACCTCATGGTCGGCTCCGCGGACCCGTTCCAGCTCTTCCGCATCATGTACGAGATCGTCCGCGCCGACGCCCTCGCCAGCGGCATCGCCTTCATGCTCGACCAGTGCCACAACATCGAGCCGAAGATCCCCGCCGTTCTCCGCTCGGTGATGAACGTCCAGGAAGCGACGGCGAAGGCGCTGCTCGTCGACCGGGACGCGCTGCGCGCCGCCCAGCGGGCGGGCGACGTCCTCGGCGCGAACGCCGTCCTCATGGACGCGTACAACACCGACGTCCGCCCGCTGCTCGCCGAGCTGCGCGCCGACGCCGGCCTCGACCCGGACCCGATCGCCGCCTACCGCCGCTCCGGCTACGCCGAGTGGATCATTACCGAGCGCGCCGACGGCCAGCAGGCCGGCTGGGGCGCCTGACCCGACCCGCCCCACGAGCCGAGGCGCGGACTTCGCCATCGCCACGCGTTCCGCCATAGGCGTCTTCTGCCTCAACCTGTCCGCGGGGTCCCCGCCGACTGGCTGCTGAGTGGCTGCCGAGTGGCGAGGCGCCAGACACACAAGTACGCGCCAAGCCCCGACCGGCCAATCGGTGGGGTAGGCCATGACAGCTGGAAAGGACGTCGCAACGCCATGAGCGAGCAGAGCCTGCCAGGCGACACGGCGAAGCCGGACCGGGCCGCCGCGGTGGTCGACGAGCTGCTCGGCCGGTCGAACCGGCTGGGGTCGGACCCCCGCAACACCAACTACGCCGGCGGGAACACGTCCGCGAAGGGCACCGCTACCGACCCGGTCACCGGTGGCCCGGTCGAGCTGCTGTGGGTGAAGGGCTCCGGCGGCGACCTCGGCACCCTGCGGGCCGGCGGCCTGGCCGTCCTGCGCCTCGACCGGCTGCGCGCGCTCGTCGAGGTCTACCCGGGCGAGGACCGCGAGGACGAGATGGTCGCCGCGTTCGACTACTGCCTGCACGGCCGCGGCGGCGCCGCCCCGTCGATCGACACCGCCATGCACGGCCTGGTCCAGGCCGCCCACGTCGACCACCTGCACCCCGACGCCGGCATCGCGCTGGCGACCGCGGCCGACGGCGAGCGGCTGACCGCCGAGTGCTTCGGCGACCGGGTCGTGTGGGTGCCGTGGCGGCGGCCCGGCTTCCAGCTCGGCCTCGACATCGCCGCCGTCGCCCGCGACCACCCGGACGCGATCGGCGTGATCCTCGGCGGTCACGGCATCACCGCCTGGGGCGCCACGTCGGCCGCGTGTGAGGCGAACTCGCTGGAGATCATCCAGACGGCGGCCAGGTTCCTCGCCGAGCACGGCCGGGCTGAGCCGTTCGGCCCGCCGCTGGCCGGCTTCGGCCCGCTCCCGCCGGCCGAGCGGCGCGCCAGGGCCGCCGCCCTCGCCCCGGTCATCCGTGGGCTCGCGTCCACGGACCGGCGGATGGTCGGCCACTTCACCGACGACGACGTCGTCCTCGACTTCCTCGCGCACGCCGAACACCCGCGGCTGGCCGCGCTCGGCACCTCCTGCCCGGACCACTTCCTGCGCACCAAGGTCCGCCCGCTCGTGCTCGACCTCCCCCCGGACGCGCCCCTCGACGCCGTCGTCGACCGGCTGCGCGTGCTGCACTCCGCCTACCGCGACGACTATCGCGCCTACTACGAGCGGCATGCCACGCCTGACAGCCCGGCGATGCGCGGCGCCGACCCGGCGATCGTGCTCGTCCCCGGCGTCGGCATGTTCTCCTTCGGCGCCGACAGGCAGACCGCCCGCGTCGCCGGCGAGTTCTACGTCAACGCGATCAACGTGATGCGCGGCGCCGAGGCCGTCTCGTCCTACGCCCCGATCGACGAGGCGGAGAAGTTCCGCATCGAGTACTGGGCGCTGGAGGAGGCCAAGCTCGCCCGGATGCCGAAGCCGCGCCCGCTCGCCGGCCGGGTCGCATTCGTCACCGGCGGCGGCTCCGGCATCGGCCGGGCGATCGCGCTGCGCCTCGCCGCCGAGGGCGCCTGCGTGGCCGTCGCTGACCGGGACGGCGCCGCGGCCGAGAAGGTCGCCGCCGAGATCGGCGCGGGAGCGGCCCGGCCCGCCGACCGGGCCGTCGCGGTCGCCGCGGACGTGACCGACGAGGATCAGGTGGCCGCCGGGCTCGCCGCCGCGGCTCTCGCATTCGGCGGCGTCGACCTGGTCGTCAACAACGCCGGCCTGTCGATCTCCAAGCCGCTGCTGGAGACGACCGCCGCGGACTGGGACCTGCAGCACGACGTCATGGCGCGCGGCTCGTTCCTCGTCTCCCGGGAGGCCGCCCGGCTGATGACCGCGCAGGGCCTGGGCGGCGACCTCGTCTACATCGCCAGCAAGAATGGCGTGTTCGCCGGCCCGAACAACGTCGCCTATGGCGCCGCCAAGGCGGACCAGGCGCACCAGGTGCGGCTGCTGGCCGCCGAGCTCGGCGAGCACGGCATCCGCGTCAACGGCGTCAACCCCGACGGCGTCGTCCGCGGCTCCGGCATCTTCGCCGGCGGCTGGGGCGCCCAGCGCGCCGCCGTCTACGGCGTGCCGGAGTCCGAGCTCGGCGCATTCTACGCGCAGCGCACCCTGCTCAGACGGGAGGTGCTGCCCGAACACGTCGCGAACGCCGTCCTCGCCCTCACCGCCGGCGACCTGTCCCACACCACCGGCCTGCACATCCCGGTCGACGCCGGCGTCGCCGCCGCCTTCCTGCGATGAGCCTGTTCGCCGCCGTCGACCTCGGGGCCTCCAGCGGACGGGTGCTCGCCGCGCACGTCAGCCCCGACCGGCTGGAGGCTACCGAGGTCCACCGGTTCCCGAACACGCCGCTGCGGCTGCCCGACGGCCTGCACTGGGACGTCGGGCACCTCTACCTCGAGGTCCTCGCCGGGCTGCGTGCCGTCGGCGCGGCACACGGGCAGCCGCGCAGCATCGGCGTCGACTCCTGGGCCGTCGACTACGGCCTCGTCGACGGTGCCGGCCGCCTGCTCGGCCTCCCCCACCACTACCGGGACGCCCGGACCGGCGAGGCGGTCCTCGACGCGGTGCACGCCGCCGCCACCCCGACCGCGCTCTACCAGGTGAACGGGCTGCAGTTCCTGCCGTTCACCACGCTCTACCAGCTCGCCGCCGAGTCCACGGCGGCCCGCGGCGCGCTGGACGCCGCAGCGACGCTGCTCCTCATCCCCGACCTGCTGGCCTACTGGCTCACCGGCGAACGGGCCGCCGAGGTGACGAACGCGTCGACGACCGGGCTGCTCGGCGTGCGTGACCGGACCTGGCAGGCGTCGCTCGCCCGGCTCGCCGGGATCCGGCCCGACGTTCTGCCGCCGCTGGTCAGCCCGGGCACTGTGGTCGGCAGGCTACGCCCCGAGGCCGCCGACGAGGCCGGGCTCGCCGCCGGAACGGCGGTGACGGTTGTCGGCTCGCACGACACGGCGTCCGCCGTCGTCGGCGTCCCGGCCGAGGGCGAGAGCTGGGCGTACATCTCGTGCGGCACCTGGTCCCTCGTCGGCGTCGAGCTCGACGCGCCCGTACTCACCGAGGACAGCCGCGTCGCCGGATTCACCAACGAGGCGGGCGTCGACGGCCGGACCCGCTACCTGCACAACGTGATGGGCCTGTGGATCCTGCAGGAGTGCCTGCGGACGTGGCGGCACGCCGGGCTCCGCTGGTCACTCGCGGACCTGCTCGGGCAGGCCGCGGCGCTGCCGCCAGGCGGACCGGTAATCGACCCCGACGCCCCGGAGTTCCTGCCACCAGGCGACATGCCGGTCCGGGTCGCCGCCGCCGCCCGGGCCACCGGGCAACGCGAGCCGCGAGCCCCCGCCGAGACCGTCCGCTGCGTCGTGGACAGCCTCGCCGCCGCCTACGCGAGCACGGTGCGCGCCGCCGAAGGCCTGTCCGGCCGGCGGGTCGACGTCGTGCACCTAGTCGGCGGCGGGTCACGCAACACGCTGCTGTGCCAGCTAACCGCCGACGCGCTCGGGCTGCCCGTGCTCGCCGGGCCTGCGGAGGCGACGGCTCTCGGCAACGTGCTGGTCCAGGCCCGCGCCCACGGGGCACTCGGCGCACGCCGGGCGGGCGGTGCGGACGCCAGCCTGGAGGCGTTGCGCGCGCTGATCCGTGCGACGGCGCCGCCGACGCGGTACGAACCGACGAGGAGTGGAACGGTCCTCGTGGCGGGCCAGCCATGGCGCGGCGGTACTGAACGTGCCCAAGGGTGAACGGGTCGGAAGGAGCTGGGCGGATGCGGGTGGGGCTGTTCGTCACCTGCCTTGTCGACGGGATGTTCCCGGACGTGGGCGAGGCGACCGTGCGGGTGCTGGAGCGGCTCGGCCACGAGGTCGACGTGCCGCTCGCGCAGACCTGCTGCGGGCAGATGCACATCAACACCGGCTACGCCCGGGCGGCGCTGCCGCTGGTGCGCCGGCATGTAGAGGCGTTCGAGGGCTATGAGGCGGTCGTCGCGCCGAGCGCGTCCTGCGTCGGGTCGGTGCGTCACCAGTACGCGACGCTCGCGACGGCCGCTGGCGACGAGGAGCTGGCGGCGGCGGCCACGGACCTCGCGGCGCGCACCTTCGAGCTGTCCGAGTTCCTCGTCGGCGTCCTCGGGGTGACTGCGGTCGGCGCCTACTACCCGCACCGGGTCACCTACCACCCGACCTGCCACTCCCTGCGGCTGCTGCGCGTCGGCGACGCGCCGACCCGGTTGCTGCGCGCCGTCGCCGGCCTGGAGCTGGTGGAGCTGCCCGCCGCCGAGGTGTGCTGCGGCTTCGGCGGCACGTTCGCGCTGAAGAACGCGGACACGTCGACCGCGATGCTCGCCGACAAGATGAGCCACATCCTGTCCACCGGCGCCGCGGTGGTGACCGCTGGCGACTCGTCCTGTCTCATGCACATCGGCGGCGGCCTGTCTCGGCTGCGCACCGGCGTCCGTCCCGTCCACCTGGCCGAGATCCTCGCGTCCACGGCGTCGTCCCCGATCGCGGCGCCGTCAGCGGCCGCGGTGCCGTCGGCGACCACCACCGCGGGGACCGTCCGATGACCCAGGCCGGGCCGACGCCGTCGGCCACGTTCCTGGGACTGCCAGCAGCGGTGCCGCCGGCGGCGCCGCGCGGGGTGGGGATGCTGCGCGGCGACGACCCCTTTCCGGTGGCGGCCCGGCGGGCGCTCGGGGACGCGCAGCTGCGCCGCAACCTCGGGAAGGCGACGACCACGATCCGTGGGCGGCGCGCGTCGGTCGTCGCCGAGCTCGACGACTGGGAGCGGCTGCGCGCCGCCGGCGCCGCGATCAAGGATGACGTGCTGGCTCACCTCGACGACTACCTGATCCGGCTGGAGGAGCAGGTCACGGCACGCGGCGGGGTGGTCCACTGGGCGCGCGACGCGCACGAGGCGAACCGGATCGTCGTCGACCTCGTCCGCGCCGCCGGTGCGGACGAGGTCGTCAAGGTCAAGTCGATGGTGACCCAGGAGATCGGGCTGAACGAGGCGCTCGCCGACGCCGGCGTCGCCGCCTGGGAGACCGACCTCGCCGAGCTCATCGTCCAGCTCGGCCACGACCGGCCCAGCCACATCGTCGTCCCGGCGATCCACCGCAACCGCGCCGAGATCCGCGACATCTTCGTCCGGGAGATGGGCGCGTCCGGCGGCGTCCCGGCGCCGGCCGGGCTGACCGACGAGCCGCGGGCGCTCGCCGAGGCCGCCCGCCGCCACCTGCGGCAGCGTTTCCTGTCCGCCCGGGTCGCGATCAGCGGGGCGAACTTCGCCGTCGCCGAGACCGGCACGCTCGCGGTCGTCGAGTCGGAGGGCAACGGCCGGATGTGCCTGACCCTGCCCGACACACTGATCACCGTCATGGGCCTGGAGAAGATCATCCCGACCTGGCGGGACCTGGAAGTCTTCCTCCAGCTGCTGCCCCGCTCCGCGACCGGCGAACGGATGAACCCGTATACCTCGATGTGGACCGGAGTCACCCCCGGCGACGGCCCGCAGGCGTTCCACCTGGTGCTCCTCGACAACGGCCGCACGGCGACGCTCGCCGACCCGGCCGGGCGGGCGGCGCTGCGCTGCATCCGCTGCGCGGCCTGCCTGAACGTCTGCCCGGTCTACGAACGGACCGGCGGCCACGCCTACGGCTCGGTCTACCCGGGCCCGATCGGCGCGGTCCTCTCACCCCAGCTCACCGGCGTCACCGACAACCCGTCACTGCCGTACGCCTCGACCCTGTGCGGGGCCTGCCTGGACGCCTGCCCCGTCGCGATCGACATCCCCTCGATGCTCGTCCACCTGCGCGCCAAGGTCGTGGACGCCGACCGCGGCGCCAGCCACCGCCCGACAGCCGAGCAGGCCGTCATGACGACGGCCGCGTGGACGATGGCGAAACCGCAACGCTGGGCACGCACCCTACGCGCCGCCCGGCTCGGCCGGCTGCTCGGGCACCGCCGCGGCACGATCAGCCGGCTGCCACCACCGCTCGCCGCCTGGACCGCCTCCCGCGACCTGCCGCTTCCCCCATCCGAGAGCTTCCGCGACCGCTGGTCACGCCGACAGGCCAGCGCCGGCGGGCCGGACGGCTCCGGCGGCCACGATCCTCAGGACGGACCAGACGGACCAGACGAGCTGGATGGGCCGGACGGGAGGACACCACGATGAGTCAGGCTGGCCCACCGACGACGCCATCCGGACAGGCGGGCGACGCGCGCACGGAGATACTCAGCCGGGTACGCGCCGCCCTCGCCGACCGGCCCGACCCGCCCCCGGTCATCCACGACTACCGGACCGCCGGCACCGGCACCCCAAGTCTCACCACGGACGCCCCCCAGGAAGCACTACTCGACCTGCTGGCCAGCCGACTCGTCGACTACCACGCACTCGTCCGCCGGGCCACCTCCACGGCCTCACCCGCGAGCCCACTGGCCGACGCGGCCATTGCCTCTGCCGTCGCCACCGCGCTCGCCGAGCGCGGCGCGCGCCGCCTGATCCGCCCGCCAGGGCTGCCGCCCGCCTGGCTGGCCTCGACGCCCGGGACAGAGCCCGTCGACGACGACCCGCCCCTGACCGCCGCCGACCTGGACATCACCGACGGGGTGCTCACCGGCTGCGCGCTGGCGATCGCCGAGACCGGCACCATCGTGCTCGACGGCGGCCCAGGACAGGGCCGCCGCGCACTGACCCTGGTCCCCGACTACCACCTGGTGGTCGTGCACGCCGACCAGGTGGTCGCGGGCGTGCCGGACGCGCTCGCCCGCCTGGACGCCACCGGCGCCCCGACCCGCCCACTGACCTGGATCAGCGGGCCAAGCGCGACCAGCGACATCGAACTCCACCGGGTCGAGGGAGTCCACGGACCCCGCACCCTGGAGGTCATCCTCGCCGACTGATTCCCGCGGGGTGCCCGGCGGGCACGTAGCCGCGTTTGGGAGCACAAATGTAGTAGCTGGCACCTTTTGAGTGGATGGTCTGTGAGCGTTCGCTGGGCTTCAGGCGCTGGCGGAGGCCGGCGTGGGCGCCGTCACGCCGCTGGCGTGCCTGGCCGCGATCAGGCCGTATACGACGCCCTGGCCGATGGTGGCACCGGCGCCCGGGTACACCGTGCCGAAGGCGTTCGCCGCGGTGTTGCCGATCGCGTACAGCCCCTCGATCGGGGTCCGGTCGGAGCGCAGAACCCGGCCGTGGCCGTCGGCCCGGAGCCCTCCGCAGGTGCCGAGGTCGCCGAGGACGAGCCGCACCGCGTACAGGTGCCCGTCGAGCGCTCGCAGGTTCGGGTTGGGCACGACGGTCGGGTCGCCGTAGTAGCGGTCGTAGGCGCTGCTCCCCCGGCCGAAGTCGTCGTCGGCGCCGGCCGACGCGAGATCGTTGAACCGCCGGAACGTGTCGACGAAGTCCTCGACCGGTAGCCCCACGCTCCGGGCCAGGGCGGCCGGGTCGTCGGCCCGGTGGGCGATGCCTGCCTTGTACCAGCTTTCCGGCAGCCGCATGCGCGGGAAGAACGCGCCCGCGAAGACGTAGCTGTTGCGATACCGCTGGTCGAACACTATCCACATGGTGCCGACGGGATCCCCGTCGTGCTCACGCCGCAGAACTCGCTGACCGAAAGACATGTAGTCCGTCGCCTCGTTGACGAACCGCTGCCCGCGTCCATCCACGATGAAGGACCCCGGCAGTGCCCGCTCCGCGAGGAGCACCAAGGGGTCGCGCCCCGGCATCGGCGCGACAGCCGGGAACCACCAGGCCTGGTCCATCAGATCGACATCGGCTCCGACGTCCTGGCCCACCCGGATGCCGTCGCCGGTGTTGCCCTCGGCGCCGAAGCTCCAGCCCGGCTCCAGCGCCTCTGACTGGAACTTCCGGCGCTGCGCGATGTCGTGGTCGAACCCACCGGCCGCGAGGATCACCCCCCGCCGCGCGCCGACCGTGACCTCGCGCCCGTCCTGCTCGACGACGACGCCGGTCACTCGGCCGTCCTCGGTGGTCAGCCGCCGGATCGACGTCTCGGTCCACACCGGGATCTTCGCCCGCAGGACTCCCGCGTACAGGCCGGCGGCGAGCGCCTGCCCCCCGGCGGTGTACTCCCGGCCGATCAGCTTCCCGCCTATGCCCTGCGCCGCCCGACGGATGACACGCGGCAGGCCGCGTCGGGGAACCTTCGCCATGAGGTTCATCCACTTGTAGTCCGAACCGGTGATCGGCATGGGAACCGGCGACTCCAGCACGGCCGGACGTAGCCGGCGGCGTTCAGCGCCCAGCACGCTGGCATTGAAGGGCCGGCATTCGCAGGTGCGGCCGGCGGCGGCGCCGCCGGGCAGCTCCGGGTGGTAGTCGGCGTAGTACTTGCTCCACATGAAGCGCATGGGTGTCGTCCGCTGCAGCATGCGAACGGTCTCATCGCCGGCGCTGAGAAAAGCCGCCCAGCGCTCCTCGGGAGCGCTGCCGTCGACCACGGCTCGCAGGTATCTGCCAGCGCGTTCTGGCGTGTCGACCGCGCCCTCCTGGGCGAGCAGGGAGCTCGCGGGGATCCAGAAGGCTCCGCCGGAGCGTGCCGTGGAACCGCCGACATAGCCGGTCTTCTCTATGATCAGCGTGTCCAGGCCGAGCTCGTGGGCCGCGAGCGCGGCGGCCATCCCGGTTCCGGAGCCGACGACAACCAGATCGACTGTGGTGTCGTGCGCGGGGGTGGGAGCGGGTGGGGCGCTCGGAGCCATCAGCGTCTCCTCATTATGGATGCGGTGAGCTGGAACCGCGCTGGGTTCAGCTGAAGCCGTTGTCGTCCTGTCGCCTGTGGCGTCTCGCCGACCAGCGGGAAAGCTCCCACCGGCCACTTCGCTAGGCCCCCATGACTTCTCTGCGTCCGGTCTCCGACGGCGGCCTCGGCCGGCGGCTGTCCGGCCCGCCCGTCAGCCAAAGAAGGTTCCACTCTAGGGTCGTCCGACGGTCCTGGTGGGAACGCAGACATGCTATGGCCACGCTTGTGCCCCGGCTGGGCCGATCTCAGTCAGTGGGACGGGCTCGCCGTCGGCTGAGCATCCGGTTCGTGAGCGTGCCGGGTGAAGCGCCACGCTCGACAGCTGTCTACAAAGGCGAGAACACTTCACTTCCATCGACGCTCACAGATCGCGCTCAACTATGCACTCCAAAACGGCACCGACGTCCAAGAATTCAGGACGCGGGTTGATGGAGCGTCGGGTGGGCTACGTCCCTACGGTCGAACACCATTGAAAACCACCGCCCGCTTGTCGGAGGGTGCCGGCCACGGTGGCCTCATTCGGGTCCGCGTTGGGCAGACCGGGCCGCGGCGTGGCGTCCGGCGATCCGGCCGAACACGATGGCGTCGGCGATATGGAAGCCGCCGTCCTTGCACCAGCTGTAGGTGGAGCTCACAGTGCCCGCCGCGTAGAGGCCGGGGATCACGGCACCGTACGGATCAAGCACGCACGCGTTCTCGTCGCGGCGCGGGCCGCCCGCCGGTCGCCAGCACGACGCCACCACGTGCGTCGACCCGCGTCTCCTCCTCGCGACCGGCCACGACGCCTGTCACTGCCCCCGAGACGGGGTCGGTGACCAGTCGGCGGGCGGGCGTGCCGTAGCGATTGGACCAAGTCCGTAAGAGCCTGCCCGCCCACCAGGCCAGCACGATCATCCCCGGCCCCGGACTTCCGGTTCCAGGAGCCGCAGTTCACGAGGTGGGCTGCTCCACGATGTGTGGATAGGCGGCGGCGAACCAGGCCAGCTCGTCGTCGTTCAGGCTGCCGAGCTCGACGCAGCGGCGCCCCCAGGCCTCGATCATTCTGATCATCAGAGCCGAGTCGTAGATGTCCCGCTCGCCGCGGAACCGCCCGTCACCCGCGTACTCCAGAATGGTGATGTTGTTCTCCTCGAAGACGCTGCCGTCGCCCGGGTCACGCAGGACGTTGCGCAGCTCGCAGACCACCCTCCCGCGCTCCGGGTCCAGAAGATGCCAGGCCTCGGGATAGTGCATGGCGGAACCGGGAAAGGTGCCGAGTATCGTGGTGACCCAGGGCCGGATCTCCGCATGTCCCCGCATGGCCCCGACCATCGGGTCTACATAGACCGCATTTGGCACGAACAGCTGGACGAAAGGTTCCCAGTCTCCTGACTTCGCGGCGGCGTCGACCGTGCTCGAATGCAGCTGGAAAGCTTTCTCCAGCTCGTCGGACGTCCAGTTCTCGCTCATTTCGCAACCGTAGCGGGAGGCCGTGCGCGGAACACGGGGAATCCCGCCAGGTGGGAAGACGGGAGCGGGGGGAGGTCTATGGCGGCGTGAGGCGTCGGTGTGCTGTCTCCACACGGTTGCGTCCGGCGCGCTTGGCCCGGCACAGCGCGGTGTCGGCGAGCTCGACGAGGGTTGCCGCGTCGTCGTCAGGGATGGGGACGGCGGCCGCGGTGCCGATGCTGACGGTGACGATCCCCTCGGCGACCAGTGGGTGTGGTTCGGCCAGCTCGGCGACGGCGCCGCGGAGCCGGTGGACGATGCGGGTGGCGGTGGCGGAGTCGGCACCTGGCATGACGACGATGAACTCCTCGCCGCCGTAGCGGGCGGCGAGGTCGGTGTCGCGGATGCCGGCGGCCAGGCAGGCGGCGACCCGCTGCAGGCACTGGTCGCCGGCCGTGTGTCCGAAGTAGTCGTTGTAGGACTTGAAGTGGTCAATATCGATCATGGCCACGGCAAGGGGCAGGGTTTGACGTGGGCTGGGGTTGAGTGGCCGCCGCGGCTGAACTGCTGGACGCTCGCCGAGCAGGCGTGTGCTGCGCTCGTCCCCGCCGCCGGCACACCGCCGTGACCCGCGATGGGAGGATGGCCGGACGAAAGCCCAAGGCACTCCGCCGTGGAGCGGGTGCGGGCTGTTCGGATCAGGGTTTGCGGGCGACCCCGCCGTAGAGCCACTCGGTACGTGGGCTCTCGTCGTCGCCGGGGTGCCACTGCCAGGGCCGGACGAGGCCGGGCTCGACGAGGTCCAGGCCGTCGAAGTAGCTCGCGATCGTGGCACGCGGTCGGAAGGTCATGGGCGAGGTGGCGGTACGGTAGGCCGCCTCGGTGCGGGCGACGCCCTCGGCCGGGGGCCCGTCGGTCGTCAGGTGCGACAGGACCAGGTAGGAACCCGAGGGGACCGCGCTCATGAACTGGGCGAGCAGACCGGCCGGGTCCTCACTGTCCTGGATGAAGTGGAACAGAGCGACCAGCAGCACGGCCACGGGCCGGGAGAAGTCCAGCAGCGCGGTCGTGTCGGGATGGCTGAGAATGCCCGCTGGGTCCCGCGCATCGGCCGTGATGATCGTAGTGGTGTGGTCGTCGGCGAGCAGCGCCCGCCCATGAGCCAACACGATCGGATCGTTGTCCACGTAGACCACGTGCGGGGCGCGGATGACCTGCTGGGCGATCTCGTGGACGTTGCCCTGGGTGGGCAGCCCGGTGCCGACGTCAAGGAACTGGTCGATACCCGCGCCCGCGAGCCAGCGAGTCGCCCGCTGCAGGAACCGGCGGTTCTCCCAGACGACATCATGGGTCACCGTGCGGCCGAGGGCGGCGTCGACCTGCGCGGCGGCGGCCCGATCAACCTCGAAGTTGTCCTTGCCACCGAGAAAGTAGTCATACATCCGCGCCGGTGTCGGCTTGTCCGTGCGCAGGTCCACGGCCTGGCTGCCCGACGTGCCCTCGGGCGCGACGGACGTGAAATCCCAGCTTGTCATCGTCTCCCTGTCCGAGCGCCAGCCCGACCAGTCCTCGTGACCGCGTTGGGCAAGTGGGCACGTCGATCATATCGGCGAAGGATCGTCGAAGCAGTCAACCGCCCGCGCAGGGTAACGCTATCGGACGAAACCCAACACTCGCCCTGTCGGCCGACCAGCCGCGCTGTTCGCAGCCACCGCCGCCGATGTCGAGGTTGCCCGCGGTGTCGGCGTGAAACGCCTTGATCAGTGCGACATCTCCGTGGATCGGGTACTCGAGCACATAGTCGCGCCCGTCGAGGGTGCGGATCTCCTTGCCCTCGGCGAGCAACGTCCCGACACCGGTCGGGCAGTAGAAGGCACCAATCCCGGCCCCGGCCGCGCCTATCCGCTCGGCCAGCGTCCCCTGCGGAACGAGCTCGAGCTCGATCCGGCCCGAGCGGTAGAGCCGGTCGAAGACCCAGGAGCCGGCCTGGCGCGGGAACGAGCACACGACACGGCGGACCTGGCCGGCCGCGAGCAGGGCGGCCAGGCCGGTGTCACCGGTACCCGCGTTGTTGCTGACGATCGTCAGGTCTCGGGCGCCGCGGCGGCGTAACGCGTCCAGCAGCTCGTATGGCTGGCCGACCGGACCGAAGCCGCCGACGAGCACCGTCGATCCGTCGGCGATGTCGGCGACCGCCTCGTCGGGGTCGCGGATCACGACGGGTCTCATCACATGTCCTCCGAGACGACGTCGAACGCTCGCCTGGCGCCGACGCCGACCGCGTCGGCGGCGCCATGACCGGTGCCGTCCGAGGTGAGGACGGTCGCGGTCGGCTGGCCCGGCCACGCACCAACGGGCCCGGCGGCAGGCCGCCCGCTCCGCGTACGGGCCGGCTCATGGAGATACGCCCTGGACATGGCGCCCAGTCTCCGTCCGTTCGGGACATACGACCAATATCGGTTTTGGCTCGGAGCCATACTCATCTGGTATCGCTGGGGCATGAGCCTGCATCGTCTGCCCTACTTCGTGGCGGTCGCCGACCACGGTTCGTTCACCGCCGCCGCCCGGGCGCTGCACATGGCTCAGCCGCCACTGTCGAACCAGATCCACGCGCTGGAGCGTGAGCTCGGGGCCGTCCTGTTCCACCGGACGGCCCGCGGCGCGACACTGACGGCGGCGGGCCGCGCCCTGCTGCCCGAGGCCCGGCTGCTCCTCGAACGGTTCAGCCAGGCTACTTCGATGATCAAAAGGGTCGACCGAGGCGAGGCGGGCCGCCTCGCCATCGGACTGGTGCCCACGGCCGCCAACGGCGAACTGCCGATGATCCTTCGCCGTTTCATGACCGAGTACCCGCAGGTCACGCTCACCCTCACCGAGCAGCGGCCGGCCGACCTGGTCGAGCAGCTCCAGGCCGGCACGCTCGACCTGGTGGTCCAGTACCAGCCCGTCGACGACGAGGAGCTGGTGAACATCCACGTCGCCACCGAACGGCTGCTGCTGGCGGTCCCGTCGGACCATCCGGCCGCCGCCCGCGCCACCGCCTCCGTCGCCGACCTGGACGGCATGCCGCTGGTGCTTCCCACCGCCCACGGCAGCGGCGGCATCCACGGCCGCCTCGTCCGGCTGCTGCGAGAGCACAAAGTCGAGCCGCGCGTCGTCCAGGCCGACATATGGCTCATGCAGACGATCGTCGGTCTGGTGTCGGCCGGCATCGGTCTGGCGATCGTGCCCGAGTCGGCGGCGGTGATCCGCGCCGACCAGGTGACGTTCCTGCCGTTGACCGAACCCGGCGCCGTCGTCGAGTTATACGTGAACCACCGGGCCGGCCACTATGAACCACCGGTCCGCCGCTTCCTTCACCTGATGACTGTCCCTGTCCCCATTCCTTGAGCGACATCTCGCAGACGCCCGTCGTGTCCGGACCCACTTGCCGCCTCAACCACACGGCCTAGGTGACTACCGCGAATCTCAGCGGGGGGCCATGCGGATGGCGCCGTCGAGGCCGATGACTGAAACTCTCTCGCGACCACGTCGCCAGGCGAGCAAGGGTGCTTCAACCCGCACCCCACAGAAAAATCAATGAGTTCCACCACCCCGTCCACCGAGGATATGTCTCGGTCCCAACTGGACCGGCAGCGGATCGAGTAGTGGGCGAGGAGGTGAGGCCTGTCGAGTGCGGAACCGTCGCCAGGGGGCAGAGCTCGGCTACGCTATCCCTTGCACTGACGGACCCGCGATCGAGGTGGAACGTGACGACGGTGGTACCGACAGCAAAGGAGGTCGCCCTCGAGACCGAAACCCTGCGGCTGATCAATCTGGTGGCGTACGCCGCATACTCCCGTAGCTCCGGTCGTAGCTTCCGGGAGGCCACGGGCATCGAGCTGCCTGGTTCGGAGCTGCGCACCCTGCTCGCCCTGACCACGGGCACCCCGGTTTCCATCGGGGAGCTGGCGAGCATGATCGATGTCGACCTCGGCCAGGCGAGCCGGCAGGTGACCACGCTCGTGGAGGCGCGCCTGGTGGATCGGGTCGCCGATCCGGCCGACCGTCGACGCAGCCTGGCGATCTTGTCTGATCAGGGGATCACTGTCTACAACCGCTGGCGGGGTGGGTGGATCCAGCAGTATTTGGAGCCAGTGCTGCTCTGGGCTGGCGACCACGTCGTCACCCTCACCCAGTGGCTGACAAGAGTGGACACCTGCCTGCGACAGACCCTGCAACGGCCGGTGACCGGCCATGGGCTACCCGACGACTGGTACCACACGGCCAGGTTGAAGAGTGATGAACCGAGTTTGCGCCAATATCTGGAAGTAATGGTGCGACTGGTGGAACTGGCGGGCCGGTCCAACGGCTTCAACGACCTTCTCACCGAGCTGCGCGCGCCGATACGGCAGCAGGCTTATTTCGCGTTGAGGCTCATCGCCCGCCACGGGCCCATGCCAATCTCGGAGCTGGCGACGCGGCTGGCCGTTGATCCCTCCCAGGCGAGCAAGAGGGTGCGAATGCTCCGGCAACACGGGCTTGTCGACCAGGCCGTCGACAGCTTCGACCGTCGTAGCGCCCAGGTGCGCGTCTCACGTCGCGGAGTCCTCCTGGTGAAACGAGTTCACGATCTTCAGCTCGCCAGCTTCGTAAGCATTGTCGGCGAGGTATCCAGCGATGATCGCGCCCGGTGGACCCCGTTGATGGCGCGTCTTCTGGAAGGACTGAGCTCATGAGCCCGCGAGAACAAGACTAGTGCGACGTTCATCAAGGGCAGTGGACAGACCGGCGGCGGAGTTATTCCAGCCCGTCCGGTCGTACTTCGTCGGTGGTCGCCATGCTGAAAGACCACCGGGACTTGTACAACGCGGCGTTGCAGGAGCGGCGGGACGCCTACGCGCACCCGTCGAGGACCCGGATCACCTAC
>Ga0268265_10000325_pt1 | contig 52070 bp, 45 predicted proteins | sample KBSSwiS52_FD_190355 | JGI IMG/M metagenome (GOLD analysis project Ga0268265, IMG submission 190355) | Switchgrass rhizosphere microbial communities from Kellogg Biological Station, Michigan, USA - KBS Switchgrass S5-2 (SPAdes) (version 2) | ecosystem: Host-associated > Plants > Roots >...
CATGCTTCCCTCGCGATGATGATGCTGCCGCTGCCGACGTTCGTGCTGGACGTGCTCTTCAGCTTCAACATCGCGTTGTCGCTGGTGATCGTGCTCGCGGTCGTCTACGTCTTGAAACCGCTCGATTTCGCGGCGTTCCCGACCGTGGTGCTGATGGCGACCTTGCTGCGCCTCGCGCTCAACGTCGCTTCGACACGCGTCGTCCTGATGAACGGCCACAGTGGTCACGCCGCCGCGGGCAAGGTCATCGAGGCATTCGGCCAATTCGTGATCGGCGGCAATTTCGCGGTCGGTCTCGTTGTTTTCGCGATCCTGACGATCATCAACTTCGTCGTCGTCACCAAGGGCGCGACGCGCGTTTCCGAAGTCACGGCACGCTTCACCTTGGACTCGATGCCCGGCCGCCAGATGGCGATCGACGCCGATCTCAACGCCGGCATGATCAATCAGGAACAGGCACGCGAGCGCCGCCAGGAAGTCCGCGAGGAAGCGGATTTCTACGGCTCGATGGACGGCGCCAGCAAATTCGTGCGCGGCGACGCCACGGCCGGCATCTTGATTCTCTTCATCAACATCATCGGCGGCTTCGCGGTCGGCGTGTTCCAGCACGGACTGCCGGCGAGCGTCGCGGCGCGCACGTACACGCTCTTGACGATCGGCGACGGACTCGTCGCGCAAGTGCCCGCACTGATGCTCTCGATCGCGACCGCGATCATCGTCACGCGCGTATCGCGTTCGCAGGACATGGGCAAGCAAGTCGTCGGCCAGCTCTTCGCGCAGCCGAAGGCGCTCGCGGTCACGGCGGCGGTGCTCGTGATGATCGGTCTCATTCCCGGCATGCCGAACGCGGCGTTTCTGTTGCTCGGCTCGGGTTGCGGCGCGGCGGCGTATCTCATCGCCAAGCGGCGCAAAACGCCGATCACAGCTGCAAATCCGAACACGCCAGCGCTGCCGGGTCCGGGCGGCGAGGCGATCGAGCTCGGCTGGGACGACGTGCAGCCGGTCGACGTGATCGGCCTCGAAGTCGGCTATCGCCTGATCCCGCTGGTCGACCGCAATCAGGGCGGCGAGCTGATGGGCCGCATCAAGGCCGTGCGACGCAAGCTCTCGCAGGAGCTCGGCTTCCTCGTGCCTTCGGTGCACATCCGCGACAATCTCGATCTCGCGCCGGGCGGCTATCGCATCACGCTGCTCGGCGTTCCCGTCGGCGCGGCGGAAATCCATCCGGACCGACTGCTCGCGATCAATCCAGGCCGCGTGCACGGCACGGTCATGGGCATCGCGACGCGCGATCCGGCGTTCGGTCTCGAAGCGCTGTGGATCGAAGCCGGCACGCGCGATCACGCGCAGACGCTCGGCTATACGGTCGTCGATCCCGGCACGGTGATGGCGACGCATCTCTCGCACATTCTGCAGCTGCACGCGCACGAGCTGATCGGGCACGAAGACGTGCAGAAACTCCTCGACCGCCTCGCGCAGTCGGCGCCCAAGCTGGTCGAAGACCTCGTGCCCAAGCGCCTTGCGCTCGGCATCGTCGTCAAGGTCATGCAGAACCTCCTCGCCGAGCGCGTGTCGCTACGCAACGTGCGCGGCATCGTCGAATCCTTGGCGGAGCATGCGGGGCAGAGTCAGGATCCCGACGCTCTCACCGCCGCCGTGCGCGTCGCGCTCGGCCGCCAGATCGTGCAGGACATCAGCGGTTTGGGCGCGGAATTGCCGGTCATCACGCTCGCGCCGGAGCTGGAACAGATATTGCTCCAGTCGCTCTCGGGCGTTCCTGCCGCGGGCGCAGCGCTCGAACCCGGCCTCGCCGATCGCTTGCAGAAGAGCGTCGGCGAAACGGCGAAGCGACAGGAAATGCTCGGCGAATCGGCAACGCTTCTGGTGCCTCCGCCGCTGCGGCCCTGGTTGGCGAGGTTCGTGCAACACGCGGCGCCGAGCATGAAAGTGCTGGCGTACACCGAGATTCCGGACAACCGCCGAGTGCGGCTGGTCTCGACGCTCGGACGATGAAGAAGTTTGTCGCATCTCCCGCGTGCGGGAGAGGGAAAAAGAATGAAGCGCGCGATGGGCGCTGCTTCGCGGAGGCGAAATGAAGATCAAGCGATACACGGCGCGCGACATGCGCCAGGCCATGCAGAAGGTGCGCGAGGATCAGGGTCCCGATGCGGTGATCCTGTCCAGCCGTCGCAGCGATGGCATGGTCGAGATCGTAGCGGCGATCGACTACGACGAAGCGCTCGTGCGCGAAGCGGTCGAGCCTTTGCGCGTCGAGCGCGGCGAGCCGCGCGTTGCGCTCGTCGCGGAAGCGCCGGCAAAGCCGCTGGCGAGTGCGCCTGTCGCGAAGCCGGTCGCGAGCGTCGCTCCGATCGCGCAGCCCGCCACGCCGAAGCCGGTTCCCGTCGCAGTCGCGCCTGCCGCAACACCGGTCGCGACGCCAGCTCCGACGCCGGTCGCCGCAGTCGCCGAAACGGCGCCTGCGACACCGACGAACGAAAGCACCTCGCGCGTCGCCGCCGCCGAAGCGCGCGCCGCATTCGAAGCCAGCACCGAGCGCCTGCGCATGCGCGACGAAATCGGTCAGCTGCGCTATCTCCTCGAATCGCAGCTGTCGAGCCTTGCCTGGAACGACCTCGACCGCCGCCATCCGCTGCGTGCGCGTGTGCTGCGCGATCTGACGCGCTTCGGCATCGAAGCCGACGTCGCCGAAGCGATCGTCGACGATCTGCCCGCCAATCTCTCGTCCGAGCAGTCGCGTTATCTGCCGCTCGGTCTCATCTCGCGTCGCTTGCGCGTCAACAAGTCCGCCTCGGATCTTTCCGGGGTGGTCGCCCTCGTCGGCGCAACCGGCGCGGGCAAGACGACGACGCTGGCCAAGCTCGCCGCACGTCATGTGCAGAATCACGGCCGCCAGTCGGTGGCGCTGATCGGCACCGACGATTTCCGCGTCGGCGCGCACGACCAGCTGCTGCATTACGGACGCGCGCTCGGCGTGCAGACGTTCACGGCTTCCGACGCCTCCGAGCTTGCGCGGCTTCTCCAGCATGTCGCCGATCGCGATCTCGTTCTGATCGACACGCCCGGAATGACCGTGCGCGACGCGCGGCTGCCGTCGGTCATCGACACGTTGAAATCGAATGCGCCGCGCGTGCGCACGACCCTGGTGCTGCCGGCGAATCTCCTGCCGGGTTCTCTCGAGCACAGCGTGCAGGCGTACGCGCCGCTGGCGCCTTCGGGTTGCATCCTGACCAAGCTCGACGAAGCGCCTTCGCCGGGCGCGGTGCTCTCGATCGTGCTGCGGCATGGTCTCGCGCTCGAGTTCGTCACCGACGGTCAGCGCGTTCCCGAAGACATTCATCTCGCCGACGCGCGTCGCCTCGCGTGCCGCCTCGCCGACGAGTCGAAGAGCGTCGATCCCGACGAGCGCGTCATGGCCGAGCGCTTCGGCCGCAGCTTGCTCGCTCACTCCTGATCATCTCGAAAGGCATCGTCCATGAAACAGGCAAACGGATTGAACACGCTCGCTCCTTATCCCGCGGTGCAGGTGATCGCGGTGGCGAGCGGGAAGGGCGGCGTCGGTAAGACTTCCGTCGCGGTGAATCTCGCGATGACGATGGCGATGTCCGGCAAGCGCGCGATGCTGCTCGACGCCGATCTTGGCCTCGCCAACGTCGACGTGCTGCTCGGCCTGCAGCCTTCGCGTCATCTCGGTCATCTTCTCGCCGGCGAATGCGGCATCGCCGACGTCGTGCTCGACGCGCCGCACGGCCTCAAGATCGTACCGGCGACTTCCGGCGTGCGTCGCATGGCCGAGCTCTCGACCGCCGAGCACGCAGGCCTGATCCGCGCGTTCTGCAGCTACGCCGAACCCGTCGACACGCTGATCGTGGACACCGCGGCCGGCCTCTCCGAAAGCGTCACGATGTTCTGCGCCGCCGCGCAGGAAGTGCTGATCGTGCTCTGCGACGAGCCGGCCTCGCTCACCGACGCTTACGCGCTGGTCAAGGTGCTGAGCCGCGAATACGGCGTGCGCCGCTTCCGCCTGGTCGCCAACCGCGTCGCGACGGTGCAGCAGGGCCGCGATCTCTACGAAAAGCTCATCCGCGTCACCGACCGCTTCCTCGAAGTGCGCATCGAGTTCGCCGCGGCCGTGCCCGAAGACGAGTACATGAAGCGCGCGATCCGCCGCCAGGCCGCGGTCGTCGATGCCTATCCCGGCAGCCGCTCGGCGCTCGCATTCAAGAATCTGGCCCAGGCTGCCGATAAGTGGGAGAACCCGTCCGCACTCGGAGGCCACCTCGAATTCTTTCCCGAACGGCGCGTGCGCGCCGGCCATGCCGCAACGGTGCATCCATGAGCGTCGCCGCGCAGTACCTGGAAGTCCAGCAGGGCTCCGCGAACGAGCTCGTGCGCACTCACACGGCGCTGGTCAAGCGCATCGCCTGGCATCTCAAGGGGCGTCTGCCGGCGAGCGTGGAGCTCGGCGACCTCGTCCAGGCCGGCATGATCGGCCTGCTCGAGGCCGCGCGGAACTACACGCCCGCGCGTGCGGCGAACTTCGAGACGTACGCGGGAATACGCGTTCGCGGCGCGATGCTCGACGAGTTGCGCAAGACGGACTGGACGCCGCGCTCGGTGTACCGGCGTCTGCGCGATGCGATGGAAGCGATGCGCGCGATCGAGGCCGAAACGGGCCGCGAGGCGAGCGAAGCGGAAATCGCGCAGCGCATGGGCATCACGCCGGCGGAATACGGACAGATCATGAGCGATGCGAGCCGCTCGCGCGTCTTGAGCCTCGATGAAGGCGGCGACGACGAGGACGGCCCGAAGTTCGATATCAGCGACGAGCACGCCGGCACGCCGGCGAGCCGTCTGGAAGAAGAAGGCCGTCGCGTCGCATTGGCGTCGGCGATCGAAGGTTTGCCGGAGCGCGAGAAGCTCCTGATGTCGCTCTACTACGACGAAGAGTTGAACCTGAAAGAAATCGGCGCGGTACTCGGAGTGACCGAATCGCGCGTGTGTCAGCTTCACGGACAGGCTTTGACGCGCCTGCGCGCTCGTTTGCGCGACTGGCGTGCACACGGATGAAACCCATGACGATCGCCATCGACATCGCTGAAATTATCCGGAGCGCATCATGCAGATGATGACGCCGATCGGTGTCGTGCTCGCGATCGCGACGGTGCTGGGCGGCATCGTATTGAAGGGCAGCGGCGTGCATGCGCTGTGGAGCGCGGCGGCGCTGGTCGTCGTGTTCGTCGGAACGGGTTCGGCGATTCTCGTGCAGACGCCCGCGCAGACGCTCAAGCGCGCGCTCAAGATGCTGCCGTGGGTCGTGCAGCCGCCGAAGAGCGATGCGCCCGGATTGATCAAGATGGTCGTCGGCTGGAGCGATCTCGCTCGCCGTCAGGGTCTTCTCGGTCTCGAGCCGCAGCTCGACAAGGAGCGCGACGCGTTCGTCAAGAAAGGCCTGCAGCTTCTCGTCGACGGCAGCGAGCCCGACACGATCCGCGGCATCCTCGGCGCCGAGATGGACGGCCGCCGCCATGCCGACCTGATCGCCGCGAAAGTCTTCGAGGCCGCCGGCACCTACGCACCGACGATGGGCATCATCGGCGCGGTCATGGGCCTGATGGCCGTGATGGAACATCTTTCCGAACCCGGCAAGCTCGGCCCCGGCATCGCCGGCGCGTTCGTGTCGACGGTGTACGGCATCGCGTCGGCGAACCTGTTGCTGCTGCCGCTCGCCAACAAATTGAAAGGCCTCGTCAACGAGCATGCGCGCACGCGCGAAATGCTGATCGAAGGCATGGTCGCCATCGCCGAAGGCGAAAACCCGCGTCATATCGAAGCCAAGCTGCAAGGCTTCTGCCACTAGGATCCTCATGCAGCGCCATGCCTTCCACGAAGAGCACATCAATCACGAAGCCTGGGCGATCCCGTACGGCGACCTGATCACGCTGCTGCTCGCGTTCTTCGTCGTGATGTATTCGATCTCGTCGGTGAACGAAGGAAAATACCGCGCGGTCGCGAGCTCGATCTCGAACGCATTCAACGGCGCGCCGAAAGTGATCACGCCGATCCAGCCCGGCCACGAGCCGGCTTCGTCCGAATCGCCGTCGGTCATCGCCGCACCGCCGCCGAAGGCGACCAGTCAGCCGATCGAGCCGCCGAAACCTGCGCCGGCGCCTGCCGCGCAAACACTGCCGGCTCCCGATCCTGTGCCGCCGCATGCCGAAGCCGAAGACCGTCTCGCCGGCATCGCCGACCAGGTCGAGCAGGCGATGGCGCCGCTGATCGATCGCCAACTCATGGTCGTGCGCCGTCATCGCGCACGGCTCGAAGTCGAGATCCGCGCCGACATCCTGTTTCCGAGTGGCATCGCGAATCTCGCGCCGCAGGCATTGCCGCCGCTGAAAGAGCTCGCCGGCATCATGTCCGGCTTCGCCAATCCGCTGCGCGTCGAGGGACACACCGACAACGTGCCGATCGCGACGACGACGTTTCCTTCGAACTGGGAGCTCTCCGCCGCACGCGCGGCGAGCGTCGCGCGGCTCTTCATCGATACCGGCGTCGATCCGCATCGCCTCGCAATCACCGGCATGGGCGAGTACCAACCTGAGGTTTCGAACGCGACCGAAGAAGGTCGCAACAAGAATCGCCGCGTCAAGCTCATCGTGCTGGGTTCGGCCGAAGACGACGGCGATGGCCCCGGCGACAGTCCGCACACCGATCCTGCGGCAGTCGCGAAAACATCACCGACGGATCCCACAGCGCCGCCACTCGTCTCCGCGGTGATCGGCAGCCCGCACGCGATCGGCGCTCCCTGAACCGATAACGCCAAAAAGTGTGATGAGCATCACGAATCTTGCCGTCCGGAAGGTCGGCGGGCCGTTTCCGTTGCTCGCGCGCTAAAGCTCCGCGCTCGTGTGCCGACTAGTCGTTTGTCGGCCAATTCCCGCTCACGTCTGATCCACGCGCGATTTCGCGCGCCGGACTCGTGCGTCCCGAATTTTCGCCGGCGACATCACGTCCGACGGCAAAACGCGCCGGACGTCTCCTTGGACGTTGCGGAGTGTCGCGTATGGAATCGTTCGGATCGGTCCGTCGGAACATGGCTGCGAAGACGACGCGATGGAGCTTGCTGCGCATCGCGCTGACGCTTTCGGTGAGCCTCTTCGCAAGTATCGATCCGACGCGAGCGATCGCAGGCAATCCGCTCCCGACCGCGATCACGATCGCGCAGGTCTATCCGGAAATCTCGTATCCGGGCCAGAGCTATTTCATCGTCTTCCAAGTCGTCGCCGACATCGGCACGCCGACCGGAACCGTCAGCATCGCCGGCGATCTCGGCGCGTCGTGCGGTCCGGTCGATCTCGCCGAAGGGTGGGGCGGTTGCTCGCTCGTCTCGACGGACGCCGGAACAGAATCGCTCACGATCTCGTACGCGAGCGACGATGCCGCGACATTCGAATCGAGCGACATCGTGCTCGCGCACTTGGTCGATGCACGCGCGACCACGGCATCACTCGATGCCGTCATGCCGGAAACCTCCGTCAGTGGACAGCCGGTCGATGTCTTCTACTCGGTCGATAGTCTCGGCGCGCTCGCGAGCGGAACGGTCGTCGCGAGCGCCGCGACCGGCGAATCCTGCAGCGCCGATCTCACCGCGGGTCAATGCACGATCACGTTCGCAACCGCGGGTGCGCGCGACATCGGCGTCGCGTATTTCGGCGACATCGACCACGATGCAAGCTCTTCATCGGCCCTGAACCACGTCGTCGAGCGCGCTGCGACTTCGCTGGCCGTCGACGTATTTCCCACGGAGCCGGTGGCTGGCGAGAGCGTGATGTTCACCGTCACGGTATCGCCGACCGGTTTCGGCGCCGGCGTTCCGAGCGGAACGATCTCGATCGCCGGAACGGACACGTCGTGCGATGCCGTGCTCGTCGCGGGCGTTGGCGTGTGCTCGCTCACGCCGTCGAGCCCGGGCCAGCAGATTTTCGCGCTGACATATTCCGGCGACGACGACTTCGCATCGAGCGACGGCGAAGCGCTCGAGCTGGTTGGCAATCCGCTGGTCGCGATCAACGACACGTTCGCCGCGCTCGAGGACACGACGCTGATCGTTCCGCCCGAGCTCGGCGTGCTCGCCAACGACAGCGGCGCTGATGGCGTCACGCTGACCGTAACGAGCGCAGGCGCGCTGACGGCCGGAGGCATCGGCGGCGACGTCATGCTGTATGCCGACGGAAGTCTGAGCTACACGCCGCCGGCGGATGCGAACGGCGATGCGTATTTCGACTACACGGTGAGCGACGGCGTCGCCTCGCTGACGGCGACCGCGACGATCAGCGTCGGCGCCGTCAACGATCCGCCGAGCTTCGCGTTGTCCGAAAATCCCGCGTGGCCGCCGTCCGAATCGGGCGCGAAGAGCGCGCCGGGGTTTGCCAGCGTGCTCGCGTTCGGTCCGCCGGACGAAAGCGGACAGCATGTGCGCGCTTGGAAGATTCGCAAGGTCGTCGATCCCGACGGCATCGTCGCCGCGCCTTCGATCGCGCTCGATGGAACATTGACCTATTCGCTGACCGGCAACAACGGCGGCGCGACGCTCGCCGTCGCGTTGCAGGACGACGGCGGCACGGATCACGGTGGCATCGACGTGTCGACCGAACAAACCTTCGTCATCAGCGTCGGCGGCGGTGCGGATCTTTCGATCAGCGTCGACGACGGTGTATCGTTCGTCGATTCCGGAAGCTCGCTGACTTACACGATCGTCGCGCGCAATGCGGGACCGTTCGATGTTTCCGGCGCGCGTATTACCGATGCGCTGCCGCCGGGATTCTCCGGCGCGAGCTGGACGTGCGAAGCGAGCGATGGCGCATCGTGTTCGCCGAGCGGTAGTGGCGATATCGACGACGTCGCCGATATTCCGGCAGGCTCGATGCTCACCTATCTTCTGTCAGCGACACTGACCGCGAGCAGCGAAACGCCGATCGCGAACTCGGCGACGATCGCGCCGCCGGCGGACGTCGTCGATTGGTCGAGCGAGAACAACACCGCGACCGACAGCGATCAGATCGGAATTTTCGGCGGCGGGTTCGACCACTAATCCGTTCATTGCGCGGATGTCGCGGGCCGCGCGTGATGCGAATGTCCGCGTTCGCTCGTGCCTGAGACATTCACCGGCACCGACGCTGACGCGATGCCGTTGGCGACGACGGACAGATCGCTCGCGCCGAGCTCGATGCCAATCGGCACGTCGAACGTCGTTGACACGACTTGGTCGCCGGTCGCGACGCCCATCGTGCTGTGATCGTGTGTTCGCGCATAGACGACATGTCCGCTTGTGTTGTTGACGATGCGCACGAGCGGATAATTGGTCGGTGCCTGCAACTCGTCGCCGAGCGCCTGCGCTTGCGAGAGTCCGTTGAACTGCGTTCCTGAAATCGGATAGCTGCCGCCGGGTGCGATCGTCGACGGCCATTGCGAGATTGCCGGCGCCCATAAAGGGTCCGCGACCGGTTGCGCATCGGGCGTGTAAATGTCGACGGCGAGTCCGCTTACCAGCGCTTGCCCGTTCGGCAGCGTGATCAGGAGTCCGCCGCCGGTCGCCATCGCGTTGAGCTCTGTGCCGTCGAATTCGTACAGCGTTCCGGTTTCGCCGGAAATCAGAACGTGACCATTCGGCAGCAGCGCGGCGCTGGTGTCTTCCGTGTCTTCGCCTTGCGGGAAATCGGGGCCGGCCGTCCACGTCGCGGTATCGATGTCGAAGATCGCAGTGTGCGAGAGCTCCACTGCGTCTTCGCCGGCCGCGCCGGTGCAGAACACGGTCCGATCGGGTCGCAGCATGCACTGGCCGGTTTCGCCTGGAGGGAAATAAGTGCCGCCGGGGTAGGTGACGGGTCCGAGCCCGTAGTTGCGCGCAAGCGTTTCCGGCGTCGGACCGAGACTCATCCATTGGCCCGCGCCCGGCGCATCCGCGTAGAGATAGCGTTCCGTGTTCGGCGCGAACTCCACGTCGATCGTCAGGAACGTTCCGTCGGGCAGCAGCGTCCAGCCTTCCTCGGTGTTGAAACCGGATTTTCCGGTGGAGGCGAGATCGGTCCACGTCATCGTGGCGGGATCGAGTTGCACGATGCGCGCGCTCAGCTTGTCGCCGAGCAGGAACTTGCCGTTCGGCATCACGATCGACGCCGCGTCGCCGATGAATCCCCATCCCGGCGGCGGCGCAACCTGTGTCCACCGATCGGCGACCGGATCATAGATCGCGCCTTTGTTCGTCAGCGGGAAAGGACCGTCGGGCGGGTTGTATTCACCGCCTTCGATGAGCACGCGACCGTCGGCGAGCACGGCCGACGCGTACGCAAACGGCGCGTATCGCCACAACAGCGGAAACGACGCGGGTTGGGTCCAGGTGCCGTTGAGATAGCTTCCGGACGAATCCGGCGTCAGCTTCCACCAGTTCGTCGCGGTGGTGCCGCCTTGGAACATCACGGTGCCGTCGGTGAGGAGAAAGGGCAGGCCGACGGGTTCAGGCGGTTGATGCGTCAGCGGCTGCAAGGTCGCCGCCGAGCTATTGCCGGCGAACGTTGCCAGCGCAAACGAAACGAAAGCGTGGTGCTTCATGTCCAGTCCCCGCGCGGACGACCGATCTTCGACAGCTAACCACGTCTACGAGTATGGTCGTACCCAATCTACGAGTCCATACGTAGATCGGGCTTTGCGGCGACACGAATCGAAAACGCCGTGATGCGACGGCGGCGGCTTCTTATGCATGGGAGCTCGAACGGGCACGAGACGTACTGCGTCTGCAGCGTCTGCAGACGAGGGCATCTCAATATGTTCAGCGCACAACGATCAAAGGTGGCTACGCGGCAGATTGATCTGGCGATGCGCTATGAGGGCTGACGAACAGACCCGGTCCGGCGCAGTCCTCATACTTCACCGCTGACGTCGTTGCCGGGAGGCAGTGACATCCGGGCTGCACGGCGCATCGGCCGAACGAGCCGTTTTCTCGCATGCCACAAGGAGAGTTCGTCATGGATTCGCATCGGTCGAGTTTCGCCGCCCTTCGATTCATCGCAAGTCGATTCAGCGCGCGCAATGCGCTGGCGCGATGCGCGCTCGTTGCGCTCGCTTTCTCGGGTTTCGTCGCGGCGGCGCCGATTTCCGTTCCGAACGGCGATTTCTCCGACGCTGGCAACTTCGGAACCATCGGCGGGGGCCCCATCGGCGGCTCGGGAACGGACGTGTCGATCGGCTCCGGGCCATGGCTCGGTAGCTACGCAGGAATACTCGGGCTGCTCGCACCGCCGACGCTGACGATCACCGACGGCGCTGCGGCGATTGATGGCCTCGCGGCGGCCAACGTGCTCGGCATCCTCAACAACGGCGGTTCGTTCAGCCAGACGCTGACGGCGACGTTCGAAGCCGGCAAGCGCTACACGATCGCATCCGACATCGACGCAGGCACGCTGCTCGACGTGGGCCTGCTCGCGAACGGCAATTTTGGCCTCGCGCTGACAAGCGGCGGCACGACGCTCGCGTCGACCACGACCGCGCCTCTGCAGCTCGTCGATCTTCAGCCGATCGGCGGCACCGTCTACCGCATGACGCTGCAGTTCGATCCGTCGGGCGCGCAGAGCGGCACGGTCGGCCTCGAGCTCTTCGCCGAGCCGCAGCAGCTCATCGGCGTGTCGCTGCTCCCGAATGTCACGTTCGGCAACGTGACGCTCGATGCGACCGCGATCGATCCGGTCTCCGGCACGATCGTCGCGGTCGATCCGACACCGCAGTCGGCAACGGTCGGCGAGGCTTTCCCAAATGCGCTCGAAGTGCTCGTGACCGATGTGAACGGCGATCCGGTGCCGGGCATCACGGTCACGTTCGCGGCGCCCGCGAGTGGCGCTAGCGCCGTGCTCTCGTCCGGCACCGCGACGACCGACGCAACCGGCCGCGCGAACATCACCGCGACCGCGAACACGGTCGCGGGTTCATACGTCGTGACCGCGAGCGTCGAAGGCGTCGATACGCCGGCGAGCTTCAATCTCACGAACACGGCCGGTGCCGCGGCGGCGACGATCGCGGCGCTCGGCGCGGCGCAAAGCGCGGTCGTCGGCATGCCGTTCCCCGAGCCGCTCGTCGTGTTCGTGACCGACGCGTACGGAAATCCGGTCGAAGGCGTCGAAGTCGATTTCGCGGCACCCGCGACGGGCGCCACCGCGATCCTCTCGTCGACGACCGCGTTCTCCGACGCGAACGGGCTCGCGCAAGCCACGGCGACGGCGAACGACACTACGGGATCGTATGAAATCACCGCGACCGTGAGCGGCATCGCGCCGCCCGCGACGTTCGCGCTGACGAATCGCCTCGACGACGGGACGACCGTCACAGGCGGCAGCGGCGACGATCAGTCCGCCCGCATCAATGGCGCGTTCGCGTGCGCGCTCACCGTTGCCGTCGCCGATTCGGGCGGTGTCCCGCTCGCGGGTGTTGCGGTCGATTTCGCGGCGCCAGACACGGGTGCCTCGGCGACTCTGTCGAACGGCGTCGTGAGCGGCATGACGGTGCGCGCGATCACCGATGCCGGGGGCACCGCGATCGTCGCGGCGACCGCAAATGGCGTGCCGGGCGATTACGTCGTGACCGCAATGCTCGTCGATGCGTCGGCAGCGACCGTCGAGTTCGGGCTCAGCAACCTCGGGGATTATCTCTTCAGCAACGGCTTCGACGTGCCTTGCCGATCGCCGCTGCTGTAGCTGGGGTGGTTTTGATTTCGGCGCAATTTGTAGCGGTCAAAGCGGGAACTGTGTGCAATGTCTATTATGTAAAATTACGTGCGCACCCTAAAACGTCGGTTTAGAGCGCCGGATCGCCAATGCAAGGCACAACGTGTCCCTGCTTATCCAGGACCGATTGCCTGTCGTGGTCCGGCGTGAGCCACTCCTGATAGCCCCAATAGTTGCAGAACCTGCGACCTAAGCGCGGCTCGATCGGCAACCGTTCAATTTTCGCCACCGGCGCCGATACCTTTTGTACTGCTACAGGTTTCGCAATTGCGGCATCCTGCTGCTTCGGCACATGGGCCACGCGCGGTGGTGCGTACTCGACCAGCGCCAATCCAATGACGACAAGCAAGACCAATTCGAACTCGGGCGCCGCCCCATGTTCGCCGACGAACTACTCCCGATCGACAACCAAAAGTATACGACTGGCGAGAGCTACTGAACGAAGACGCTACACGACTCCAGATCATCGCACGGCGAGGCAGCGGATCATGTCCTCACTGCGGCGACACAAAGCGACATACAACCAAGCCTCAGTCGCTGTAATCGAGATCGTCGTTAAAGTCCCACAAATGAGTTAAGTGCGCGAAACACATCTGCAACTCACTCAGTTATTTTCTGGAAATGGAACCTTATACGCAAAATCGGGAGGCGGCCACTTGGTTGCGCTTGCTACTGCCCTCGTTCGACCGTCGTGCCTCATCGCTTGCCCGTGCGCCTCTTCCTTCCTGCGGCTCGCGAAGATGATCCACGCAAGCGGTCCGCGAACTCTTCCCGCCGGCAGGCCTGCTCCATCCGCCACAACGCATCGAAGAGTCCGGAGGCGGCTTCGTCCATCAACGCTTGCGAGGTTTCGCCCATTCGCGCCAGTGCCTTGCGCAGACGCCGGGTCTCGGCGACGCCTTTGGCGGTGAGCACGACCACGGTACGCCGTCGATCTCCCGCGTCGGTCCGCGTCTTGACGAACCCGTGATCTCGCAATTGCTTGACCCAGTTGATGACCAGCGGGTGGGATTGGCGAAGCACGCCCGCAATTTCGGTGACGACCAACGGGCCGTAATCGTCAAGGGCCAACAACGTGGAGGTGGTGCGCGGCGGCGCGGTGACTCCGACCTCGGGGTACCAGGCATCCGCGCCACGCACGAGCTCGTCCGAAAGCCGCCTGAGCAAGTGTGCAACATACGCTGGCCCTTGCCTGCGGATGAAATCTTCGCCTGCGCCCTTCTGTTCATTTGCTTGCATGGTTCGGTCCCTTTGATGCCACAGAAAATGCGTGCACTTGATTGGAGTCATAGGATTATGTAAGAGTTTACATAATTTCTCCGGCGAGTATTCAAATGCGTTTCGTATCATTGTTCCTGACCATCGCGCAGCGTAGCCCGCTTGTGCTTGCGGCCTTGATCCTGGCAGCGTCGACCCCCTTCGTCATGGCATCGCCCAGTGGCCGCGCCAGCGAGTGTCCTGTTGGCATTTATCAACTGGGTGACGGCAGCAAGCTCGATACCGGCACGAGCGACAATGATCACCTGCGCTGGCGCAAGGAAGACGGCACGACCGGCTCGCTCACCCGTGACGCCGAGGGTGGGTGGACCAGCACGCTGGGCTGGACGGAACGCCCGGACGGCAAGCGCGTTTCGTTCAACTGCGACGAAGAGACGGTCGACTTCGCCGGCGTCTCGGGCAAGCAAATCCCGCTCGAGGTAACGAACAGCGTCTTCGAAGGAAACGGCGCACGACTCGCTGGGCGGCTAGTGATGCCGAAAGGCGCCGCGCGCGTGCCGATCGTGGTCCTGGTGCACGGCTCGGAACACTCTTCCGCGCTGGATTCCTATTCTCTGCAACGGCAGTTTCCGGCCGAAGGCATCGGCACGTTCGTGTACGACAAGCGCGGCACTGGAAAATCGGGCGGAAGTTATACGCAAGACTTTCAGCTTCTGGCCAAAGACGCAATCGCGGCGATGAACGAAGCCAAGCGCCTCGCCGGCGCACGTGCCGGCCGCATCGGATATCAGGGTGGCAGCGAGGGCGGCTGGGTCGCCCCGCTGGCCGCGAACATCGCACCGGTCGACTTCGTGATCGTCGGGTTCGGCTTGGCGGTGTCGCCGCTCGATGAGGATCGCGAAGCCATCGCCTTTGACCTGACCAGCCGCGGATACGGGCCGGAGGTGGTCGCCCAGGCGATGCACATCGCCGATGCCGTGTCGGCCATCATCGTCAGTAATTTCCGTAGCGGATACGAGCAGCTCGCTGTCGTGCAGGCGAAGTACGGCAAGGAACCGTGGTTCAAATACGTGCACGGCGACATCGCGTTCTATCTTCTCCAAACGCCTGAAGCCGAACTTCGCAAACAAGGTCCCGTGCTGCTCGCTGGCGTGTCGCCGAATTACGATCCCATGCCGGTGCTGCGCAGCCTCGGCACGCCGCAATTGTGGATATTGGCCGCCGATGACCACGATGCGCCGAGCGCAGAGACCAAACGGCGTCTGCTTGGGCTGCAGGACAAGGGCAAACCGATCACGGCCGCGGTGTTTCCGCACACCGAACATGGCATCTATGAATACGAAACCACTGCCGACGGCGAACGCGTGGATACACGAAACCCTGAAGGCTACCTCGCAATGATGCGCGACTTCATCTTGCAAGGACGTCTTGATGCGGGACGCTACGGCACCAGTGCCATCTATCGTCCGGCAACGGCATCCTCGAAGGCGAACGCCCAGCATTGAGCGTTTCGCGCTGGCTCGTGCGATACAAGGATGAATCAGCATGAACAACCGGTCCCTGCCGCAATTGCGCATCGCGTTGCTGCTAGGTGCGGCGGCCACGCTCGCCACACTGGCGCTGCTTCCCTATCTGCTCGCGGTGCAGCCCGACTTGTTCGAGAAACTGCCTGTTGCAGTTCCGGTGGCGGTCGTCATCGCGGTGCAAACACTGCAGAACGGCGTGCTTTGCTTTCTGCTGGCCTGGGCGGGACTCAAGCTCGGCGAGCGACTGGGCCTCGGCGCACCATGGCTCGCGGCATGGCTTTATAAGGATCGCGCGAAGCCGGCAGCTTCGAGCTGGACGCTAGCGGCCCTGCTCGGCGTGCTCGGTGCTGCGCTCGTGCTCGGTGCCATTGCGCTTTTCGGACAGCCGATCGCCGCATCGGCATCGCCGCCCCATGAAGCAGCGGCGTGGCAAGGCGCACTCGCCTCGTTCTACGGCGGCATCGTCGAGGAAACTCAGATACGACTATTTTTGATGACACTGCTCGGCTGGCTGCTGCTGCGTGCGCGTCTGCGCCAATCGCTCGCGCTCGGCATCGCGATCGTCGCGGCAGCTCTGCTGTTCGGTGCGGGCCACCTGCCGCTGGCGGCGAAGCTCGGGCCACTTGATACGCTCACCATCGTGCGAGTCATTGGCTACAACGCGCTGCTTGCTGTCTTGTTCGGCTGGCTGTATTGGAAGCGAGGCATCGAGCACGCGATGCTGTCGCATTTCAGCGCCGACCTTGTGCTGCATGTGATCGCACCACTGGCACATTCGTTTGGCATGCCGGCATGACGCGGCATGCGCGCTGGGGGTGACCGCCGGCTTACGTTCGAATGCTGTGCTGATCGCTATTGCTCGATAGGTAAGCGACGGTGTCGACGGGAGATAACGGCCCGCTTATGAAATACCCTTGCAGATAGTCGCAGCCGTTCGTACTCAAGAACTCCGCTTGGCCTGCCGTTTCGACTCCCTCGGCGACGACGTTGAGCTTCAACGTATGAGCCATGCTGATGATCGCCATGACGATCGCCGCGTCGTCAGGATCGGTCGCGATGTCTCGGACGAATGCGGTGTCGATCTTCAGCGTGTCGATTGGGAACCGCTTGAGATAAGCCAGGCTGCTGTAGCCGGTTCCGAAATCGTCGATCGATATGCCGACGCCAAGCACCTTGAGACGGCCGAGTATGAGGTCGGTATCGGCCAAGGATGACATCATCGTCGTTTCCGTAATCTCCACTTCGAGCAGGGACGGCGATACCTCGTAGTCTTGCAGCGCAAATTCGATATCCGAGGCGAGCTCGCGATCGCGAAACTGGCGCGCCGAGACGTTCACCGCGATCGGAACGATCGGCAGGCCCGCGGCACGCCAAGCGGCGATGTGCTGACAGGCTCTTCTTATCACCCATCTTCCGACGGGCACGATCAGACCGGTCTCTTCCAAGACGGACATGAAATCCGCGGGTGAGACCAAGCCGTCCTCGGGCGAATTCCAACGCAGCAAGGCTTCGAGCCCGACGCACCGTTTTGTCTTTGCCGAGCATTGCGGCTGGAAATGCAATTCGAACTGATCGGTGTCGATGGCACGTCGCAATGCCGCTTCCAACGATCGACGCCGAATGACTCGCTGGTTCATCTCGGGTGTATAGAAGCACAGGCCGTTGCGACCCTTGTCCTTCGCCGCGTACATTGCGGTCTCGGCATACTTGAGAAGAGTATCCGCGTCGGTCGAATCCCGTGGCGCGAGCGCGATGCCGATGCTCGTGGACATCGTAATTTCATCGCCTTGCAGACGACAGGGCCATTCGATGACTTTGAGGATGCGTGCGGCCATCTGTTCGGCAGCGCGCCCTTTGTCGCCTGAATTCCTCAGGATGACCGCAAACTCGTCGCCTCCAAGTCGGGCAACGACGTCGCCGTCTCGCACGCACTGTTGAAGTCGTCGCCCGACTTCGCATAAGAGGAGATCGCCGGCGCCGTGACCGATGCCGTCATTTACATTCTTAAAACTATCCAGATCCAGCAATAGCAACGAAAGCGCAGGGCGCTCAGGCAGTGGACGATTCAGGCATTCCGCGAGATGCTCGCAGAGGAATGTACGATTCGGCAAACCGGTCAGAGCATCGAAATGAGCCAGGTGGCGGAAGCGCTGCTCGCTGTCGCTGAGCGCAGTCTGCGCGTTTTTGCGCGCGGTGATGTCGCGGATAAATCCGGCAAAGACGCGCCGGCCATCGACGAGCATATCGCTGAAATTGATTTCGATGGGGAACTCGTGGCCATCGCGATGCAGCCCCATGGTCTCGACACTTCGCCAATCCAGTTTGCGTTTGCCGGTCTTGAGGTAACCGCGCATGCCTTCAGCGTGGGCTTCACGCAGCTGCTCGGGCTGAATGGTCGCGATCGAACGGGAGACGAGCTCGCTCTGCGTATAGCCGAACACGTCATTGATCGCGGGATTGACGTAAAGGATGCACCCTCGATCGTCGAGCAAGACGACCACATCCGTCGTGGTTTCCCATAACAGGTTATACGCCGTGTCCGGTCGGGGAATTCCCTCACTCCCGGTCGCTACAGCGGTCAACAAGCGCCGGGGGCTTTTAAGGGGCATGTCTCGCTGCGCCATTACACCCTGCCCCGCTCACGCCGCGGCTTCGATTGGCCGCTCATACTTTTCCAGCAGCGCTCTAACGCAAGCCGGCTTCCTGCCCATCGCCTGATTGCGCCCCGAGCGCTTGGCTTCATACAGCGCTGCGTCGGCAAGTTCAACGAGCTCTTCCTCGGCAGGAGAGCTCGCAGACGGCACGATGGATGTGAAGCCGACGCTGACGGTGACGAAGCCACGTTCGGCGGCTGCGTGCGGCTCATTGAGTGCGGCAACCGCGGCGCAGAAGCGCTGCGCCACCTCGTGGGTCGCCGCGTAGTCCAATTCGGGCAAAACAACCGCGAATTCCTCGCCGCCGAAACGAGCCACCAAATCCATGCAACCACGCGTGGTCCGCGCCAATTCCGAGGCGACCAGCCGCAGGCAGGCGTCGCCGCCCATGTGCCCGTAGCGGTCGTTGTATAGCTTGAAATGGTCGATGTCGATCATCACCAGGCCGATCGGTTTCTGTGTTCGCTGCGCCCTTCCCCATTCTGCGGCGAGCGTATCGGCGAAGCGGCGACGGTTGGCCAGCCCGGTGAGCGGGTCGGTAATGCTCAATTGCTCCAGCTTGATCTCAAGCAGCTTGCGCTCGGCAATTTCAGTCTGCAGCGCATGGGTGCGAGTGCGCACCGCTTCCTCCAGTGAACTCATCTTCGCTTCGGCCTGCTGCGTCATCTCCCATTTCATCGTCAGCGCGCTGGCCAGCTGGTAGGCCTCGACGTTGTCGAAAGGCTTCTTCAGGATCAACAGCCTGTCGCCGAGGTCAAGGCGCTCGGACATTTCCTCCCAGGAGTAGTCGGAGTAGGCCGTGCAGACCACCACCTGCAAGCGCGGATCTTTCTCCCAGATGCGAGCAATGGTTTCGACGCCATCCCAACCGGGCGGCATGCGCATGTCGATGAATGCCATGGCGTAAGGCCGGTTGTCGCGCTGCGCCTGCTCGACCAGGGCGAAACCAGCCTCTCCCTGACAGGCGCCATCGACCTGGAATTGGGGAAGTTGAGGCCGCCCATCGTCTTCGCCGAACAAGGCGGCCTCGGTGTGGGACAACGCAGCGTTGCCGTCCAATCCGGCGCAGAGGATCTTCCTGAAGTCCTCGATGATGGCTTCGTTGTCGTCGACGATCAGGACGCGGCGATTGGTGGTGGTGGCGGTTTGGAGGTTCATGCTGATTCCTGTGCCGGTTGCAGCGGCAGCTCGAGGGTGAAAGTCGCACCTTGTTTCGGGCCGTCGCTGTACGCGCTCAGTGAACCTGCCATTTCCTTTGCGGCCAAGGCACCGCTGTGCAAGCCGAAACCGTGACCGGATTTGCGGGTGGTGAAACCGTGATTGAAAATCTTCGTCATGTTCTCCGCCTCGATGCCGACACCGTTGTCGCTCACCGATATCCTGATATGCCCGTCGCTGCTATTTACCCGCACCGTCATGCGCTTGTCGGAGCGTCCCGAATCATCGCAGGCATGCTTGGCATTGCGCAGAAGATTCACCAGCACCTGGATCACGCGATGCTTGTCCACCTTGATCGGCGGCACCTCGCCATATTCGCGGATCGTCTCGATGCCGTGACGGCTGCATGAGCCTTCGTTCATGCGCAGGCTGTCTTCGACCAAGTCGATGACGTTCACGGTTTCGCTGATACCCGAGACCGCAGCGTAGCTTTGCTGCATTGAAACGATTTTCTTGATGTGATCGATGTTGCCGCGGAGCGATTCGAGCTCCTTCAGCGTGGCTTCCTGGTCGGTGCGAAGGTGCTCTGCGAGTCGTGCCAGGTAGTCCGGCACCAGCTTGCCCTTGGGATCTTCGCTGAGGAACGCGCCGAGATCCGATTCATGCTCGCGCAGCAATGCCATCGCCTTGGCCAGGCCCGAGATCTTGGACTTTCTGACGTTGTCGGTGACCAGGTTGGCAGAGACGTTGACGCTGTTCAGCACGTTGCCGACGTTGTGCAACACGTTCGTGGCGATTTCAGCCATGCCGGCCTGGCGCGACGCATCGGCGAGCTGCTTGTGCATCTGCTCGAGCTTGGCTTCCGCGCTTTTGCGATCCGTAATGTTGCGCGAGATGGCAACCACCTGGTCATGCAGCAGCGGCACCAGGCGGACCTCGTGGAACGACTCCAGCCCTTTGGCGCCCTGGGTGTGCTCGATACTGATCATCGATTTCTCGTCGATCACGCGGCGCAACACCTCGGAGAAACGGTTCCCCGAATATTTGATCCAGCACTCCTGGATGCGCTTGCCCGGCATCTCCTCCTGCTGAGGCATGGCGCCGCCGGCTCCCGCCTTGACCGAGAGAATGGTGCCGTGCGCGTCGAGACGGAATACCAGATCGGGAATCGCCTGGAGGATCGCGCGGATTTCGGAGTTCAACTCCAGCAATTCCTGCGAGCTCACTTCCAGCGAGCGTTCCATCAGTTCACGATCGACGTCGAATTCGGTGTAAGCGCTGTCGACTGCGTCGATGAAGCCCCGCCACTCCTCGGGAATGTCGAACGCTTCGCCGAAGAAGCGCTTCAATTGGCGTTTGAGCAAGCTTTGTTTGGCGGCCATGCTCAAGTCTCGGCAATCGTAGTGATGGTCATGGTCTGGTTGTGCAGCTCGCTGCGCTCGCCCAGCACGAACGGGGCGATCTCGCCGTAGGAATAGAAGCCGGTCAGTACGGCCTTCTCGCCCAATATGCCGCGCACGCCTTCTACTTCCTCTTCGATGCGCTGCTTGAGAACCAGCTTGCGGCCCACGCAGCTGATCAGAATCGCGAGCTCCGGAGCGACGGAGCCGCGGCTGGCCTCGGCAGCGCCGATCGCGCCATCGATCAGCCGATCGAAGTTCGCCTTGCTCAAGCGCACATGCGCGCCTTCGGGGATGTCTCCTGCGAAAGTCAGACTCTGCAGCTGCTCATCGACCGACAGGATGGTGCGCACCAGCGGAGCTTCGCCCGGTGCGATGCGCATGCTCAGCGGAAACAGCAGCCCGGTCGCGGGGAGGCCCTTGGCGTGCTCGCCCAGGTATTGTTTGTATAAAGCCAGCGCCGGCCGTCCGTCCAACTCGAAAAGGATATTGCCTTTCGAGCGAGTCACCAGGCGCTCCGGACCGAACGGGTCCCAACCTGCGAGCGAGCCGAAACCGATCTTCACTCGGCTACCGTAAAGTCCTATTGCCGCAATGGCGCCCTTCTCCGGCGCATTGTTCCTAAACACCAGGGTCTCGCTGAATCGCGCGCCGTCGCCGGCCAAACCGCCGGTTACCGCCACGCCACTCGGCAGGGATTTCTGCATACCGCGGACAAGATCGCTGCCGTTGACACCCAGGCCGTCGGAAAGCACCAGCACGTGTGCCAGCTTTTGCTCCTCGGCCGCGTTCTCGGTGCGCAGGGCTTGCGGCAACATCTGCGCGAGCTGCGCTCCGGCTTGCACGCTGTCCGGGTATTCGTTCAGGCTCACCTCGGCGGTGCGCATCTGCGTATGCTCGAAATGGATCGCCGTGGCTACCAGCGAATCATCCGAGACCTGAACGCCACAGATCTCGCCGGCGGTGGAACAACCCAGAATGTGCGCCGTGGGATAGAACTTTCGGATCGGATCCACCAACTGCGCATCGCGCAAGACAGCGGTGGCGCCGAATACCAGGACGAGCTGGGCAGACCCAGCCAGCGTGTCCGGCGAAGCAGTTACCCATCCGCCGGCTTGTGTCCAACTTTTTTGCTCGATTTTCATGAATCAAGAGGTGCACCGTCCGTGCCAAGTGAGAGCGACTCGGCTGACGACGTCGCGTAACCTCTCTGTGCAACCGAATTCCGCGCAATTCGCGCGTTTTCGTGACCGGTGACTCTCTTTCACCCGATGAGCTGTCGCGCAGCGAGCTCAAAACGACCCCACTACCGACTACAGCGCAGCCTCAAGAAGCAATCGTTACCACGAGATTGTCTACATAAGCCCCCACGTGGACGTTTGGGCACGCCGCTATAGACGGTGGCGCGTTCTCGGACTTGATCTTCGCGAATGGATTCGAGTAATGCCGAGAGCAGCGAGCGTTTGAACGCTACGCGCCCTTCCCGCCTTTCGACGGCATCGGCTTGATGAGCTTGCGCGCACTCTCCGATTCCACGAACTGAACGCTGTCCTCTTTGTTCAGCGACGCGATCAGATGCTCGGCATCCAGAGAGTCGGGCGCGTCGACGACGAAGAGGCGCTTCAGCGCATCGGGGTTGTTGGCGCCGGGGAACAGCGCACGAAGATTCGTCGCGCCCAAAGCTTTCGCGGTTTTCACAAGACGGCGCACGTCGTGCGCCGTCGCGTCCTTCGTGATCTGCAACTGCAGCTTCATCGGTTATTTCAGCAGCTTGACCAAATTGACGAGACCGAATCCGTATTCCCTAGTGTAGCTCTTGCCGCCCATGCCCGAGAGTTTGCGCGCGCTGCTCTTGAGCCGACTCACCGCCGTTGCTGCGGGCAATCCGGGAAATTTTGCGAGCAAGAGATTCACCGCGGCGGCGACGTGCGGCGAAGCCATCGACGTGCCGTCCCAGGTTGCGTAATCGGTTTCGTCCCGGAACGGCGACTTCGCCGTCGGCACGGTGGAAATGATGCCGACCCCGGGCGCCATCACCGCGATGTGCCGTCCGGTGTTGGAGAAGCGCGCGCGGCGCAGATTGACGTCGACCGCGCCGATGCCAGAGACGCCTTTATAAGCGGCCGGATATTCGACCGGATTTCCATCCTGGAATTCGTTGCCCATCGCGGCGATCGCAACGACGTCGGCCGCGCGCAATTGCTGGAAGAGCACCGCTTCAGCTTTCGAGGATGCACTTCCGCCGATGCTGAGATTGATCACGCCGACGTTGGCGGAGATCGCTTCGCCGAGCGATCGCAGATACACCTCGACGTCGACGTAGAAATCGCCGTCCGAGTCGGGCGTGTCCGGAAATATCTTCCAGACCTTGAGCTTCGCATCCGTGATGCCGCGCATTCCTACTTTCGGATTGTCCTTCGCGGCGATGATGCCGCAGACATGCGTGCCGTGCCCGATCAGGTCTTTCGTCGAAAATCCGTTGGTGCGATACGCCGCGACGCGTCCCCGAAGCGCAGGATGATTGCGGTCGACGCCGGTATCGAGCACGCCGACGTAGGTCTTGCTGGCATCCGGCCGGTTCGCGTCGAACCAGCCGATTGCCTTCAGCGACCACTGAACATTGTCGGCGCGCTGCTTCGCGTTCGCTCTCGCCAACAGCCAGCGTGTCGGCGCGAGCTCGGCGAATTCGACCGCGCTCGATGCCTTCAGCGCCTTGATCGCATGCTGCGCGCGCTTTGGATCGATGTCCGCGATCACGATGCCGGAAAGCTTGGGCACCGGTGCGTTCGAGACGCTTTCCATCAACGCCATCGGTCCGCGGCGTGCGGAAGCGCGCAGGCCTTCGGCATCGGGAAACAAAGCACGCACGTCGCTCAAGCCGGCATTGTCGACGAGATACTGGAACGGTGCGCGAACGACGTCGGCGAGACGTCCCGTCGCGGTGCTCGCGCTGATCTCGCGCGCCTGCAAAGCCATCGCCGGCGCGCGGACACTGCCGTCCTTGAAGCGCACGATGACGCGACCGGGAATATGACTGGGACGTTCCTGTTTCGGCCGATACGGCGAGCCAGGACGAGGGATCGAACCGGACATGGCAACCTCCTCTACTTGTTCTGCGAGAACACAGGCCGCGGCGAGTCGCCGCGGAAATCACGAATACAGATCGATCAGCGCTTCCTTGATGGGCTTCGGAACGTTGCCCTGCGTCGACAAGCGCTCCGCAAACGTCTTGTCGTCCACGGCGGTGATCGGATCGAGCGTCAGCGGCACCAGTTGCGCTGCCATCGGCCGCGCCGCCGTCCCCGCTGCGCGCATTTCGACGATCTTCTTCGGAGCGTCGTATTGAGTCTTGAATCGCGGACGAATCGACTCGTGCGTCTCTTCGTGATCCAGATCCAGGAACCACTGCGTCTTGCCGTGGCGGTTAGCTTTCAAAGTAGCCGCCGCGGATCTGATCGTCGTCGCATGCGGATCTGCGAGTGCATGGGTCAGGCGATCGCACGCTTCGCGAAGCGTCACGTGATTGAGAAACTGCGACGTCGACGGAATGCTGAGATCCAGCAATCGATCGCTGGTGCCGACGCGCCACGATTCGAGCTCGCGCTCTGCTCCGATGTGCATCAGGCTCGGCAAGCCGTATCGCGATACGCCGTCGATAACGACCAGGCGGATGTCGGCTTCGCTGGCGCGGATGAGATGCAGGTAAGGATCCTCGTCCGCATCGTCGACCACGATGAAGTCCGCCCGCTTCGACGCTTCGATCGAGCCTACGGCGTCCGACCACTTCAGGATGCGAGCGGCATTGCGCGTCGCCATCGCCACGATCTGCAGCGGCGACAGCACGTTTCGGTTCGCCTGCGAATACGCATGCGCGGCCTTGAGCTCGCCGAGGAGATTCTTGCTGCCCGTCGGCGACCAATCCGAGCCGATGCCCATCGTGACGCCGGCGGCGAGCGCGGCCTCGACATCGGCGGTCTCACCGTACAGCAGCAGATTGCTGAGCGGCGAGAAGATCATCGAGCCGCCGTGATCGGCGAGGAGATCGAAATCTTCGCGCTTCAGTGCGACGCAATGAATGCCGGCGAGAGCCTTGGTGATGGCGACCTCGCCGTTAGCGAGCTTGAGCGCGAGGAAATGATCGCGTGCGCGCTTGTCGGTGCCCTCGCTGAGATGCAGCAAGAGGCACGATGCGCGTTCGAGACTTTCGAGGAACTCCGACGCGTTCTCCGCGGCGACGTCGCTGATCTTCGCCGCCGCGGCAGGCAGATCCGCGCCGTCCGAAATTTCGACGTTGCGCAGAAGACCGCGGTAATACTTGCTGATGCCCGCATTGCTGAAGAGCTTGATGCCTTGCGAGGTGGTGACACCGCCGAGCAGCGCCTTGCATTCGGTGAATCGCGCGACGGCCTCGGGACATCCTTCGCTCTTGCCGAGCATGCCCATCGGTCCGCTGATCAGCTTGGGATAGTCCGGATGCTTACCCCATTGATCGCGATTCGTGTAGAGCTTGGGCACCTGCCAAAGCTGCAGCACGTCGTAGCACAGATGATTGTGCAAATCGATGAGGCCCGGATAAATCGTGCCGCCGACGCGGCGCACGGAAACTTCGTCGAAATCCTCCGGCGCGCCCTCGCCCGCCGGCTGCACGGCGGCGATGAGGTTGTCGCGCACGTAGACGATGCCGTCGTCGATGACGGTATCGTGCGAATCCAACGTCACGATGCGTCCCCGCCATGCGCTCCGCGCCGTTTCAGGCATCGTCGGCCTCCGGTCGCGGCGCGGCCCAGATCAAGGTATGGCGATCGTCCGGGTTCGGCCGCTGGACGCCGCCGTGCTGCGGCGGCGTCTGCGCGCGAAACCACGCGTCATCGCCCATGAAAGCGGGAACGCCGAACGGCAGATCGCGCCGCGGAATCGGCGCGTAGTCGCTTTCGAGAAACGTCGCACCGTAGTTCGCCGGCAACGCGCCGGCGTCGTCGGGCGTCACGATCGCGCGGAGTTGCACGATAGCTTCGCGCCAGCGCGTGACAAGCTCGTTCTCGTCGCGACTGCTCGGATGCGGAATCGCGATCAGCGGCGTCGCACCCTTGCCGGGCCAAAGATCCATCGCGCGACGTGCCTGCGCACCGAACGCGATGATCGCTTGGAGCGCCGGTTTCTTGGCTTTGTCGAACAGCGCGTTGCGCCACGCAAGCTGCGCGGGTTCCTTGAGCACGTCGTCGCCTTGCGCCGCTTGCGTCGGTATCAGCGCGAACGAGAACGCGTTGAGGCACAGATACGATCGAGTCAAGCCGAGCTTCGTCAGAAAACCCTGCACGCGTTGCCCCGCGTCGCCGACCAGCGTGCGTCCGGCGATGCGCTCGGTCGCACCCGGATCGGATGCGATGCACAGCACTTTCGCAGAACCGTCCAGGCGTCCGCGATAGAAGATCGGACCCCAGTCGTACCAGAAGTGGGATTTCAACGGCCCGTAGTCCGGACACAGCGCAAACAACTGCGCAAACGCCTGCGGCGGCCCCTTGTCGAATTCGACCATGATCGGTTCCTCCCCGCGCCATCGCACTGTATCCCCGATGATCCATGCCGCGGTGAAGGACATAAGGTTCGATTACGCAAGAGAAAGCGCGCACACCGCTACACAATGCGGTTTACGGCAAACTTGTAGGAATTCTCGTACGCGAAATTCCGAGGGTTCGTACTGGTTTCCGATCGCTTCGATTTGCGATACGCGACCATGTGCCCCGAGTACCCGCCTTCGCACGTGCAATTACGCAACGGAAGCAGCGGCAGGCCACGGAGGTTGTGCACCCTGCCCTGCAGCTTGCTGCATGCGGCGCAAGGCGCGTGCGAAAAGATGACAGCGACGTGCGTGATGCCGGCCTCGCGCCAGCGTTCTCTGCGCATGTCGTGTTGCGCGGCGCGCAGCAGCATGCGCGCGATCTGCTCGCCGGTCATGCGCAATCGCGTCGGACCTTTCGCATCGATCCAATCGGGCGAGCACGGACTTTCGTGCAGCGCCATCATCGCCGCCGCGATTCGGTACGTGCCACGCGCTCCGTCGGGCACCGGATCGAGCGCGTTCGGCCATGCGGTGAAGATGCGTCGCAGCAGCGGCGTCATCTCGTCGCGATAGCGCGGAACCTGCCAAGTCGCAGGAGCCGTCCACGAAGGGTCGTTGGCGCGCAGCTCGATCATGCTTTCGATCGCAGCTTCGACGTCGCGATCGCGAAGGCATTGCAGCACGCTGCGCGAGGACCCACGCGGCGCAGAAGCGATCGGGACGCTGACGTCCCGAACGATGTTTCCGGTCGGAGCGCAATACGCCTCCGGAAACCGCAGCCGCGCGAAGTCCGGATCGTTGTCGAGGAGACGACCTGCCAGAACTTCTTTGGTGCCCTTCGCGTTGACGCCTATCTCGCGCAGCCTCAACGTGAGCTCGTCGTTCGAACAATATTTCGAGATCGCCGCAATCGCGTCGGCGCGCTTGAGTACGCCGGCCTTGATCCAACGGTCGAACACGCTTTCGAGCGGCTCGCCCGTGACGGGTTCGAGGCGTGGATCGAGACCGACGTCGATGCTGGACAGCGCGAGGAATGCGCTCAGCAATCGCGCATGCGTCCCGCGGTTGGCCGCGTCGAATGCGCTCGATGAATGACTCGCCTTCGCGATGCGCGACGACTTCTTTACGTTCGAGGTCGAGGTCAGGTTCGGCACGCCCGCCCGCCTCGGCGGCGCGAACGATCGCTCGCGCCTGAACACTTATTTACACGATCTTTTTCTATGCAAAGACGTTCTGTAACAAAAACGTTGAATCGCCTGCCTAGCCTGTTCGGTTTGCTTCGATCGACACACGACCACCCACGGAGAACCGTTTCATGACTCGGCGTTTTCGACTTCTGCTGCCCCTCGCCATGACTCTTGCGTCCGTCGCGACGCACGCTTACGCGGACGACGCGTCCTCGCTCGAGGAGCGCATGTCGTTCAAGGATTTCACGCGCTTCGGGCTCGACAAGCTGTCGCCGGATCAGTTGCGCGGACTCAACGACTGGATGAAGGCGCACGGTATGACGTGTCCGCCCGCGGTCGCGGCGGGAACGCCGGCCGCGACTGCACCCGCTGCGGGTGCAGCGAGCGGAACGACGACGAGTCGTCTCGTCGGCAACTTCACGGGTTGGGAGAAAGGTACGGTGCTGACGCTTGAGAACGGACAGCGCTGGGAGATCCGCGACGACGAGCCTTTCGTCACCTCGCGCGAGCCAGCGCCTGAAATCACCGTCGAGAAAGCACTGCTCGGCTGGCGCCTCAGCGTCGCAGGCCACGCCGAAGTCGCGCACGTAATTCCGGCGGGCCACTAACGCGTACAAGCATTGGACCGTATCGCGAGCACGCGGCCGACATCCGGGTCGGCCGCGTGCCACTTGCCCATGTCGGACGACGAATCAGAAGTTGACTTCGGTGTACACACCGATTTCATCCGTCTTGATCTTCGCGAACACCGGAACGCCGTCGCTGTTCAGCGGGCTCGACTTGCCGTCTTCGTGCTTCCACACGCCGGCGATGCGGATACCCTTGCGCACGTTCCACTCGATGCCCGCGTTGTAGTACGTGTCCTTCGCGGTCGGATCGAGATCCTTGCTGAGCTTGGCGCGATCGTATCGCGCGAACGCGCCCCACTCCGGCGTGAACGCCCAGCTCGCGTAGGCCGACCAGCCGTCCGAGGAATCCTTCGGCGACTTGGTGACTTGGTTCCAGTCGTCGGAACTGAAATACTCGACGCCGGCACGGAACGGTCCGCCCTTGTACGCGACGAGCGCGTCCCAGCGCGACGCCGTGTGCTGCGTCGGCGCGGACTCGACGTCCGATCCGCGATCACCGGAATAGCCGCCACCCGCGATCATCAAGCCTTCGATCGGCTGGAAGCCGACGCGGCCTTCCCAATCCATGCCGGAGCTGCGCGACGGATTCTTGTAGCCGCCGCCGTTCACGACGGACAACGCGTAGTTGAACATGCCGTTGGTGACCGACGATGCGTGCACGCCCCAGTCGGCCGAGTTGGCGAATTTCAGGCGATCGGTCAGGGTCGGGTCGATGTACCGATAGCCGTACCAGCTTTCGACGAACGGAATCCACGGCATGTCGGACGAGCCGCCGCGCACGATGAAGTAATCGTCGAGCTTCGCCTGCACGTATGCCTTCTTGACGAACACCTGCGTCTCGCTGTCGTTGCTGACGTAGTTGAAGTCCGTCGTCAGGTTCGCAGACCAGATGTCGTCGAACTTGTGGTCGACGATGAGATAGAAGCGCTTGACGTCGAAACCGGTGCCGTCCGCGTCCGTCGTTTTTCCGTTCTTGTCCTGGCTGATGTTGGAGAAATCGGCGTACATCCTGCCGCCGACGGTCGTGTCCTCGTCAGCGTAGGCGGACGCGGCGAAGCCGCAGAAGGCAACGGCGATAGCCGCAGCAAGCACTGTTTGACGCATGTCGCATGCTCCCATTGATGAGCGATAGTGATTTCGAAGCGAGGAAACCGGGGCTGCGGCGAACGCATCCCGGAAGCTGATAAGAAATTGTTAGAGGAGCATGCGGTCGGTTTTTTACTCTTATGTTTCAAAACATGGATTACGGCTATTGTTTACTGTTATTTATATGCCTTGATATATCTTTATATTTACATACATTGTAAATAAATGGACAGAACGAATTAACCAACGTAAATGCGCCTACGCAGTAAGGAATGCGACATCGACGACGCGCAGCATCGTTGAGCTGCGCGTCGATGGATCGATCGCGGCCTCACACTCTCTCTCGGGCGCCCAGAGCGCCCTTTTTTTTGCCCGCTCGAAGGCTTGGCCATCGCGCTGCCGGCGCAATAGCGGCCCGAATAAACCAATTCCCGCCGCGCCGCATCGAAAAGCCTGTGTCGACCGGCTTTGCGGTCGGCCACTCCCTTCCGGCGAGCCATGCCTCGCACATCGACAGGAGCCACCGTGCGTTATCCCGGTATCAACCTTTTGTTTTGCGCGGCCAGCGTGCTCGCGTCGTCTCTCGTTGTCGCCGCAGAAAAACCGCCGCAAACGACCGCGTTCGTGCACGTCAACGTTGTCCCGATGGATCGCGAGCGCGTGCTGCGCGACCAGACGCTCATCGTCACGGACGGCAAGATCACATCGATCGGCCACGCGCTCCGCGTTCCAGAGGGCGCCGAAATCATCGACGGACACGGCACGGCTTATCTCTCACCGGGCCTCGCCGACATGCACACGCATTCAGAAACCAAGAACGATCTCGCGGTGTATCTGTCGCAAGGCGTGACGACCGTCCTGCACATGGGCGGCGCTCGCGCGGGCTTCGTCGACAGCACGGTACCGGCGGTGAATCGCGGTGCGATTCCGGGTCCGCACGTCTACGCGAGTTTTCTCGTCGACGGCTCGACGGACTACAACGGCTTCGTCATCAAGACACCGGACGAGGCGCGCGCGATCGTCGGGCTCGCCAAGACCAATCGCTACGACTTCATCAAGGTGTATGTCGGGCTGGCTCCAGATGTGTTCTCCGCGCTCGCCGACGAAGGACGCCGCCAGGGCATGCCGTTGGTCGGTCATGGCGTCACCGCAGTCCGGCTCGAAAGCCAGCTCGCCCAAGGCCAGGCGCTCGTCGCGCACGCCGAGGAATTCTTCTATACGTTCTTCACGCCCGCCGGTGTCGAAGAAACCGACACGCCGCCGGATGCGAGTCGCGTTCCCGAAGCGATCGCGCTCATGAAGAAGCATCCCGCGACGGCGACGGCCGATCTTGCGACCTACGCGGCGATCGCGCATCAGATCCAGCACCCGGACGTGATCGCGTCGTTTCTTTCGCGTCCCGAGTCAGCGTATCTCTCGCCGAACGATCGGCTCGCCTGGCAAGCGAGCAGCTACGTCAACAAGACCGCCAAGCTCGAAGCGAAGCTCGCGTTCCTGCGTCAGCTCGTGAAGGCGATGGCGGACAGCGGCGTCGAGCTCGTCGCCGGAACCGATGCGCCGGCCGTACCGGGCATGTTGCCCGGCTTCTCGCTGCACGATGATCTTGATGAGCTCGAAGCGTCGGGCCTGACGCGCTTTCAAATCTTGTCCGCGGCGACGCGCGCACCGGGTGCGTTCATCGCGCGCACGAAAGGCGGCGATCCGTTCGGAGTCGTCGCGCCCGGGAATCGCGCCGACCTTATTCTTACGGCCGAAAATCCGCTCGACACGCTATCGACATTGCGAGCACCGCTCGGCGTCATGGCTCACGGCCAGTGGCGCGACGCCGCGGCGTTGAAGGCGCTGACCGATCAGGTCCGCGAAAGTTATCGCCGCGCGGCCGCGGCGCCGTAATCCACGCAGCCCGGCGGAAGCTCCGCTCCGCCGGTCGGCATCCACCGTCATTCATTCCCGCCGCGACGTCATTCGTCGCCGCCGCCCTTCCCCGCTCCGCGTCCTCCCGCAAGACTCGCCTCGCACGATCGTGCAAGCGGGAGGCACGCATGAGACTCATCCATATCGCCGCAGGTCTGTTGGCGCTCGTCGCCGGCGCCGTCGCGCTCTATGCCGCGAAGGGATCGCCGCTGCATCGCAAGAGCGGCATGCTCTTCGTCGTCGCGATGCTGACGATGACGTCCACCGCAGTCTTCATGGCGGCATTCCTTCGGCCGAACCGGGTCAACGTCGTCGCCGGCGTACTGACGTTCTATCTCGTCAGCACGGCGCTGCTGACGGTCAAGCGTCCGGTCGAGCAGATACGCGGCCTCGCAACCGGATTCATGCTCACAGCCTTCGCGGCGAGCGCATTCGCGTTCGGGTTGGCTTTCGCGGCCTTGGCGAGCGCGGACGGAAGAATCGACCACATCCCGTCGCCGCCGCTGTTCCTGTTCGGCACCGTCGGCCTCCTGGCCGCGATCGGCGATGCACGCATGCTGTCGGCACGCGGCATCGAAGGCGCGCGCCGCATCACGCGGCATCTGTGGCGCATGACGTTCGCGATGTGGATCGCGACGACGTCTTTTTTCCTCGGCCAGGCCAAGTTCTTTCCGGAGCCGCTGCGCAAATCCGGCCTGCTGGCGATTCCGGTGGTGCTGGTGCTGCTGCTGATGTTCTATTGGCTCGGGCGCACACTGCGCAAACGGCCGCGACCGATTCCGGCGTCGCCGGCGATACGATGAATCCAAACCCATGGAGGCTCGAATGACACTCCCCGACATCCGAACGTCGCCGCAACTCTATGCTCGCATCGGCGGCGCGCTGTATCTCGTGATCATCGTCGCCGGAATCTTCGGCGAGGCGTTCGTGCGCAACGGGCTGATCGTGACGGGCGACGCTGCGGCGACGGCGCACAACATCATGAGCTCAGAGTTCCTGTGGCGCATCGGCATTGCCGGCGATCTTTTCATGCATGTGTGCGACGTGCCGCTGGTGCTGATTCTCTACCTGCTCTTGAAACCGGTCGATCGCAATCTTTCGCTGCTTTACATGATCTTCGTGCTCGTGCAGAGCTCCGTGCTCGTCGCCAGTAAATTGAGTTTGCTGACGCCGCTTTTCGTTCTGGGCGACGCCGCTTACCTGAAAGCATTCAACCCGGAACAGCTGCAGGCTCTGGCTTATCTTGCGATCCGATCGGACAGCTACGGCTTCGGAGTCGGGCTCATCTTTTTCGGCTTCGCACTTCTCGCACTCGGCTATCTGATTTTCAAATCGGGCTATCTGCCGAAAATCATCGGCATCCTGATCCAGACCGCCGGCGTGTGCTATCTGATCAACAGCTTTGCCTTGATCCTGTCGCCTGCACTCGCCGGCACGCTGTTCCCGTATATCCTGATTCCATGCTTCGTCGGCGAAAGCACGCTGTGCCTGTGGCTCCTCATCAAGGGCGTAGACCAGCCGCGCTGGCGCGAGCGCGCCGTCGCTCTAGCGGGGAGCTGACGATGGAAAGCGCGAAGCATGCCGCTCGAACGATCGCCGTATTGCTGCTGGCGCAGATGATCTGCGGCCCGATCGTCAACTTCGTGCTGCTGCAGCCGGCACTCGGAGCGCCGGGATTTCTCGATAACGCATCCCAGCATTCGCTGCAGATCGGCATCGCCGTGCTGCTCGCGTTCGCGATGGCTGCGATGACGGTCGGCATCGCGATCGCGGCTTGGCCGGTATTCCGACAGCACAGCCGCGCGATGGCGATGTGGTTGCTCGCGCTCGCGATCGCCGGCTTGTCGGTGTCCGCGGTCGAGAACATCAACGTGCTCTCGATGCTGTCGTTGAGCCAGGGGTACGCGAAAGCCGCGCCGCCGGATGGCGAGATCTTGCGGACACTGACCGGCGTCGTCACGGCGCCGCGGCTGTGGTCGCACTACACCGGCCTCATTCTCGCCGGTAGCGTCGCGTTCGTGCTTTACGCCGCACTGTTTCGCTTCGCGCTCGTGCCGCGCCTTCTCGCGGGTTTCGGCGTGCTCGCGGCGATCTCCGAAATCATCGCCGTCGCGACGCCGCTGTTTGGCGGTCACGTCATCTTCCCGATGATCGCTCCGCTCGGCCTTGCGCATATCGCGCTGGTGATATGGCTTCTCGTGAAGGGTTTCGCGCCGCGAGAGCCCTCGGGTATTCGCGAATGACGCGTATCCGCAACCGCGCCCGACGTCGCTGCGACCTTGCGCCTCGACTATCCTGACACCATGCACGGTTCCGCCATCCCGTTCAAACAGCAAGGTCTCGCACTGCTGCTGCGCTGGCAGCGCGTGCTGTTCACCGTGTGCTTCTCGCTGGTGCTGAGCATTCCGTTCGCGTTCGGCTGGAAATCCGGCGTCGCTTCGCTGTTGGCGCGTACGATCGGACTCGGCCTGATCGGCATGCTCGTATTCGGTTTCTTCGAGCAATGGCCCAAACGACTGCCCTCGTGGTTCGCGCGCTGGGTGCTGCAGGTGCTCGGCGTCGCGATCGCGATGCCGGTGGCGACGTTCGCGATCTATGTGATGTCGACGCAGGCTGGCGCGCCGCCGTTCTGGGAAGACAAGGATCGGCTCGAAGGTTTCTCCGTGCTGTGCGGCATGGGCCTCCTGCTCGCGCCGTGGGTGGCGCTGGCCGCGCTGGTCCGCCAGAAAGATGCGCTGGCGCGTCATCAGGCGCTCGCGTTCGATCTGGAACGCAGCGAGCTCGAACGTCAGGCGCTCGATGCGCGGCTGCATCTGCTCAAGGCGCAGGTCGCGCCGCATTTTCTCTTCAACACGCTGGCCAACGTGCAGGCGCTGGTCGATGCAGGCTCGCCCCAGGCATCCGCTGTCCTGCGCAGTCTGATCGCGTATCTTCGCGCCGCGGTGCCGCGCCTGCACGAATCGGCGACGACGCTCGGCCAGGAGCTGCAGCTGGTCACCGCATATCTGGAATTGATGCACATGCGCATGCCCGATCGCCTGCAGTTCGCGTTGCACATCGACGATGCGGCACTGGCGTTGCGCTGTCCGCCGCTGACCTTGCTGACGCTGGTCGAGAATGCCGTGCGCCACGGCATCGATCCAAGCGAAGAAGGCGGCCGCATCGACATCAACGTGCAGCGGCGCGAAGATCGATGCATCGTGCGTGTCGTCGACACCGGCGTCGGGTTGCGCCCGTCCGGCAATAGCCTCGGCACCGGCCTTTCGACGTTGCGCGAGCGCCTGCGTCTGATCTTCGGCGACAACGCGGAGCTTCGCGTCAGCGCCAATGAACCGCGCGGCGTGTGCGCGGAGCTCGATCTACCGGCGATAGGAACCGCGCAGTGACACGGCCGACCGCACTCATCGCCGACGACGAACCGCTGCTGCGCGAAGCGCTGGCGCGCCAGCTTGGGAGCGCGTGGCCCGAGCTCGATATCGTCGCCGAGGCGCGCAACGGACGCGAAGCCGTCAAGCTGTTCGAGGCCAAGCGTCCCGACGTCTGCTTTCTCGACGTTCACATGCCGGGCGTGACCGGCGTCGAGGCGGCGCATCAGATCGGACGGCGCGCGCACTTGGTGTTCGTCACTGCCTACGATCATTACGCCGTGCAGGCGTTCGCCGAAGGCGTGCTCGATTATCTGGTGAAGCCGGTGGAACCGGCGCGCCTCGCTGAAACGGTAGCGCGACTGAAGGAACGTCTTGCCGCCGCACAGCCCGCGCTCAACACCGAAGCATTGTTGCAACAGCTCGCCGCGCAGCTGCAGCGAAGCGCATCGCCGGCACCGCTGCGCTGGATTCGCGCCCAGGTCGGACAGACCTTGCGCATGATTCCCGTCGACGAGATCGACTATCTGCGTTCCGACGCGAAGTACACGCTGATCGCCTGGCGCGGCGATGCGGGACAGCCTGGCGAGGCCCTGATCAGCGTCGCATTGAAAGAGCTCGTCACGCAGCTCGATCCTACGCAATTCGCGCAGGTGCACCGGTCGATCGTGGTCAATCTTCGCGCGATCAGCCACGTCACGCGCGGCGATAACGAAACAGCGGGCATCCATCTCAAAGGCCGTGCCGAAGTGCTGCCGGTCAGTCGCAGCTATCTGCACCTGTTCCGGCAAATGTAGAAATGGCATTGCGCAAGACGCCGAAAGCGGTTCTTAAGCGCGGATCGCCTCGCGTCGATAGTGCGCGCAGTCGCTTGCACTTTCGAGGAAACCACGATGCGATCGCCTGCAACGATTCGAGCTTGCCTTGCGACCGGCGTCCTGATCATCGCATCGGCGAACGCTCACGCCGCGGAAGCGACAGCGACCGGCGTGCACGATTTCGATTTCGAGATCGGCACCTGGAAAACACACGTGTCGCGCTTGACGCATCCGCTGTCGGGATCGAAGGAATGGGTGGAGCTCGATGGAACATCGGTCGTCCGCAAAATCATGGACGGCCGCTCGAATCTGGTCGAGCTCGACATCGCCGGTCCGTCGGGACGCATCACCGGCGTTTCGCTGCGGCTCTACAACCCGGACACGCGGCAATGGAGTCTCAACTATGCGAGTTTCCGCAGCGGCACGCTGACCGCGCCCGTCGTCGGCGCTTTCGACAAAGGTCGCGGCGAATTCTTCGGGCTCGATACGCTCGACGGTAAGCCGGTGTTCGTCCGCTTCGTCATTGTCTGCGTGTCGACGGATTCGTGCCGCTTCGAGCAGTCGTTCTCTGGCGATGGCGGAAAAACCTGGGAAGCGAATTGGATCGCGACCGATACGCGCGTCGCCGAAGGCAACACGAAATCCTGAGTCCGCGAATCAGCGCCGCGAGCGGAAAAATCCGCGCAGAAGCTCGCTCGCCTCTTCGCCGAGCACGCCTTCGCTGACTTCGACGCGATGATTGTGCTTCTCGTGTTGGAGCAGATCGAACACGCTGCCGGCGGCGCCGGTCTTAGGATCGCGCGCAGCGAAGATCACGCGCGCGATCCGCGCGTGCACGATCGCGCCGGCGCACATCGCGCAGGGTTCGAGCGTGACGTAAAGCTCGGCGCCCGGAAAACGATAATTGCCGAGCCGGCGCCCCGCATCGCGAAGCGCGAGGATCTCCGCATGCGCCGTCGGATCCGACGCGCCGATATTGCGATTCCAGCCTTCGCCGACGACCTTGCCGTCCTGCACCAGCACCGCGCCGACCGGCACCTCGCCTTCGCTCGATTGCGCATGGCGCGCGAGCTCGAGCGCGTGGGACATCCAGCGCGAATCCTGGTCGGTCGTCGCCAAGACTCCGCCTATTCCCATTCGATCGTCGCGGGCGGCTTGCCGCTGATGTCGTAAACTACGCGAGAAATGTTGGGTATCTCATTGATTATTCTAGTAGATACCTGCGCAAGAAAGTCGTACGGCAAGCGCGCCCAGTGCGCGGTCATGAAATCAATAGTCTCGACCGCGCGGAGCGCGATCACCCATTCGTAGGCGCGACCATCGCCAACCACTCCGACCGACTTGACCGGCAGGAACACCGCGAACGCCTGGCTGACCTTGTCGTAGAGGTCGTGGCGGCGCAGCTCCTCGATGAAGACGTGATCGGCCTTCTGCAGGATTTCGGCGTAGTCGCGCTTGACCTCGCCGAGGATGCGCACGCCGAGCCCAGGGCCCGGGAACGGATGCCGGTACACCATCTCGCGCGGCAAGCCGAGCTCGACACCGATGCGTCGCACTTCGTCCTTGAACAACTCGCGCAGCGGCTCGACGAGCTTGAGGTTCATCTCGGCCGGCAGGCCGCCGACGTTGTGATGCGACTTGATGACGTGCGCCTTGCCGGTTTTCGATCCGGCCGATTCGATCACGTCCGGATAGATCGTGCCCTGCGCGAGCCACTTCACGCCCTGGATCTTGTGTGCTTCTTCATCGAACACTTCGACGAACGTGCGCCCGATGATCTTGCGCTTGGCTTCCGGATCCTCGACGCCTGCAAGCGCGCCGTAGAAACGGTCGGCGGCATCGACGCGAATCACATGCACGCCCATGTGCTCGGCCATCGTCGCCATCACCTGATCGCCTTCATGCCAGCGCAGGAGTCCGGTGTCGACGAAAACGCAGGTCAGCTGATCGCCGATCGCTTTCTCGAGCAGCGCGGCGACGACCGACGAATCGACGCCGCCGGAAAGTCCGAGCAGCACCTTGTCGCTGCCGACTTCGGCCCGCACGCGCGCGACCGCGTCCTCGATGATGCGCCCCGGCGTCCACAACGTCGCGCAACCGCAGACATCGACGACGAAGCGGCGCAGGATTTCGGTGCCTTGCTTGGTGTGCGTGACTTCGGGATGGAACTGCACGCCGTAGCGGCGCTCGGCTTCGTTCGCGATCGCCGCGATCGGCACCGTGTCGGTCGAGCCGACGATCGTGTAGCCCGGCGGCACCGCCGTGACGCGATCGCCGTGCGACATCCACACGTCGAGCGCGCCGCTCTCTTCGGCGAGTCCGTCGAGCAAGCGGTTCGGCGCGATCGGTTTCACCGATGCGTAGCCGAACTCGCGCGCATGTCCGCCCTCGACCGCGCCGCCGAGCTGCGCGGCCATCGTCTGCATGCCGTAACAGATGCCGAGCAGCGGCGCGCCGAGATCGAACGCCTGCTGCGGAGCTCGCGGCGATGCCGTTTCCGTCGTCGATTCCGGACCGCCCGAAAGAATGATGCCGCGCGGCGCGAATTTCGCGATCTCGGCCGGATCGTGATCCCAGGCCCAGATCTCGCAGTAGACGCCGATCTCGCGCACGCGGCGCGCGATCAGCTGCGTGTACTGCGCGCCGAAGTCGAGGATCAGGATCTTGTCGGTGTGGATGTTCACGTCGTGCTTCATTTCTCGGATTTCCAACGATCGGCTTCGGCGATCATCACGTCGAACATCTGCAGGCGGTCGGAGGCGCCCGACGGATCAATCCATCCGGTAATTCGGCGCTTCCTTCGTGATCGTCACGTCATGCACGTGCGATTCGCGCACGCCGGCCGACGTGATGCGCACGAAATGCGGTTTGGCGCGCATGTCGGCGACCGAAGCGCAGCCGACGTAGCCCATCGCGGCGCGCAGGCCGCCGGCGAGCTGGTGCACGATGTTGCGCAACGGGCCGCGGTACGGCACGCGGCCTTCGATGCCTTCGGGCACGAGCTTGTCGGCGTCGCTTTCATCGTCCTGGAAATAGCGGTCTTTCGAGCCTTTCTGCATCGCGCCGAGCGAGCCCATGCCGCGATAGCTCTTGTACGAGCGGCCCTGATACAGCTCGACTTCGCCCGGCGCTTCCTCGGTGCCGGCGAACATGCCGCCGATCATCACGCAGTCCGCGCCGGCGGCGAGCGCCTTGGCGATGTCGCCGGAATAGCGGATGCCGCCGTCGGCGATCAATCCGATGTTGGAATTCTTCAAGGCTTCGGCGACCATGCCGACCGCGGAAATCTGCGGCACGCCGACGCCGGCGACGACGCGCGTCGTGCAGATCGATCCCGGACCGATGCCGACCTTGACCGCATCCGCGCCGGCATCGACCAGCGCTTTCGCCGCATCACCGGTCACGATGTTGCCGGCGATGATCGACATGTGCGGATACGCCTTGCGCACCCAGCGCACGCGCTCGATGACGCCGTCGGAATGTCCGTGCGCGGTATCGACGACGAGCACGTCGACACCCGCTTCGACCAATGCGGCGACGCGCGCTTCGGTATCGCCGCCGACACCGACCGCTGCGCCGACGCGAAGACGTTCGCGATCGTCCTTGCACGCGTTCGGGTTGTCGCGCGCTTTCTGGATGTCCTTGACCGTGATCATGCCGCGCAGGCGGAACGCATCGTCGACGACCAGCACTTTCTCGATGCGATGCTTGTGCAGGAGCGCGAGCACTTCTTCCTCGGCCGCGCCTTCCTTCACGGTCACGAGGCGCTCCTTGCGCGTCATGATGTTCTTGACCGGATCCTCAGGCTTCTTCTCGAAGCGAAGATCGCGGTTGGTGACGATGCCGACGAGTTGCTCGCCATCGACGACCGGCACGCCGGAGATATTGTGGCCGCGCGTCAGCTGCATGACTTCGCGGATCGAGGTTTGCGGGCCTACCGTGATCGGATCGCGGATCACGCCGGCCTCGAACTTCTTGACCAGTCGCACTTCGGCGGCCTGGCGTTCGATCGTCATGTTCTTGTGGATGATGCCGATGCCGCCGGACTGCGCCATCGTGATCGCCAGGCGCGCTTCGGTCACCGTGTCCATCGCGGCGGACACGATCGGAAGATTGAGGCGGATGTTGCGGGTCAGGCGGGTGCCGAGATCGACGTCGCGCGGCAGGACGTTCGAGTAGGCCGGGACGAGCGAGACGTCGTCGAAGGTGAGAGCTTCGGAGAGGATGCGCATGGCGTATTTTACAGGACGAGCCGGGAGGCTGCCACAGGGTGGCAGCGAGGCCTGAGAGCTGAGGGCTTACGGCCCGGAAAGCAATATCTCGATAGGGTCGGCCTTGGCCCACCCTATCGGATCAGCGCCAGCGAAAGCCCCGGCCAGTACGTGATGACCAGCACCGCCGCCAGCAGGATCAGGAAGAACGGCAGGCTCGCGCGGACCAGCGTCACGACCGGTTTTCCGAAGCGCACGCTGGCGATGAAGAGATTCATGCCGACCGGCGGCAAGAAAATGCCGAGCTGCAGGTTGGCGAGGAACACGATGCCGAGATGGATCGGATCGACCTCGTAATGCATCGCGACCGGCAGCACCAGCGGCACCAGGATGATGATCGCGGGGAAACCTTCGAGCAGCATGCCGAACACGAGCAGGAAGAAATTCAGCACGAGCAGGAACATGCCCTTGCTGGTGATGCTGCCCTGGATCGCGGTGAAGAGTTTTTCCGGAACCTCGGCGTCGATCAGCCAGTTGGTCAAAGCGAGCGAGAAGCCGAGGATGATCAGGATCGCGCCGACCAGCAGCATCGCTTCGCGCGCGACTTTCGGCAGCTTCGCGAGCGGCACTTCGCGACGGATCAGCACCGTGACGATCAGAACGTACAACGCCGTCGCGGCCGCGGCTTCGGACGCTGCGAGCTTGCCCGAATAGATGCCGCCGAGGATCACGAACGGCAGCGGGATTTCCCACGCCGCGTCGAGCAAAGCCGCGCCGAGCTCGCGCACGCTCGTGCGCTCGCGCGCAACGCCGACGCGCCGCGCGTGCCAGATGCTGTATGCCGCGAGCAGCGCGACCATCAGCGCGCACGGCAGTACGCCGGCCTTGAACAGCGCGTCGATGCTGACCGGTGGCGTCGTGTGGAATTGCTGTGCGACGACGCCATAAAGGATCAACGGCATCGACGGCACGAGGATGAGACCGAGGCTTCCCGATGCGGTCAGTAAGCCGAGCGAAAAACGCTCGCCGTATTTCGCCTGCAGCAGCGCCGGATACAACACCGCGCCGAGCGCGACGATGGTGACGCCGGTCGCGCCGGTGAATGCGGTGAACATCGCGCACGCGATCACTGCGACGATCGCGAGTCCGCCCGGCAACCAGCCGAGCAACGCGTTCGAGACGCGCACGAGGCGCTCGGGTGCGCGGCTTTCGGCGAGGAGATAACCGGCCAACGTGAACAGCGGAATCGCGATCAGCGCCGGCATGTCGGCGAGGCGATAGAACTCGACCGCGACCGCGATGCCCTCCTGCCCCGCCGCATGGAAACCGAGCAACGCGATCGCCGCGATCAACGCGAACAGCGGCGCGCCGAGGACGGCGAGGATGACCAACGCGATGCCGGCGAGAATCATCATGGCAGGTCGGGCGCCAGCGCCGGAGCGTCGCTCTTCGGCGGCAGGAACGCATGAATCGCGAGACGCAGCGCGATCAGCGCGAATCCGACCGGCAGGATGCCTTCGACGCACCAGCTCGGCACCTGCGCGAACGATTTCGTGCCCGAGCCGTAGTCGAGCATGACGAGATTCGCGCCGTACCACGCCATCGCCGCGGCGACGATCGCCGCGAATCCGAGCGCGACGAAGCGCAGCACGCGTTTGGTGCGCCCGCGCACGAAATGCGTGACGAGGTCGAGACCGATGTGCTTGTCTTCGCGCGCAGCGGCGAGCGCGCCGAGCATCGCGGTCCACAGCACCAGCGCACGCAGCATCGGATCGGCCCAGCCGATGCCGGACTCGAACACGTTGCGCAGCACGATCTGCGCGCCGGCAAGCAACACCATCGCCAGCACGAGCACGGCGATCAGGCCGTTCTCGATGCGCTCAAGCCAGCGCGCGGCCGCCGCCGCGGCTTGGCTCATTTCGCGGCGCCGCCGCGCGCTTCGGTGAGTGCCGCGTCGAGCGCCTTCTGCATTTCGGGACTGAGACCGCCTTGCGCCTTGAGCTGCTTGAACGCCTCGTCGCCGACGGCTTCCCAGTTCTTGCGCTCGGCCGCGTCGGGCGCTTCGATGCTGATGCCTTGTGCTTTCAGCGCGTCGCGCGCCGATGCGTTGTCGGCGCGGTTGCTGGTTTCGAGCCTGGCGAAGCCGGTCGCGAAATCATCCTCGACGGCCTTGCGATCCTCGACGCTCAGCGCATCGAACGATTTCTTGTCGACGACGATCTCGCCGACGACGTAGGTCAGTGGCAGATCGACCATGTGCTTGAGTTTCGTGTGCCACTGGAACGCGATCGCGCCCGACGTCGTGTTCGCGGCGGTGTCGATGAGCCCAGTCTGGAGACTCGTGTAGACATCCGACAGCGGCAGCGGAATCGGCGTCACGCCGGCCACCTTGAACGCGAGCTCGGCGGCTTTGTCGCCTTGCGGGACCCATACTTTCGCGGCCTTGAGATCGTCGCGTGTCTTGATGTCGCGCGTGCTCATCAGGTACGCGAATCCACCGCCGCTGACGCCAAGAAGCTCGAAGCCCGCCTTGGCGAATTGTTCCTTCAACAACGGATCGAGCTTGGCGCGCACCTTGTCGATCTCGGCCTGATCGCGGAACAGGAACGGCAGGCTGTACACCTGCGCATCGCCGGTGATGACCGTCGCCTCGCCGCCGGTGAACGCGCCGCCCTGCAGCTGGCCGATCTTGATCTTGCGCAGCACCGTCGCGTCGTCGCCCATGACGCCGCCCGGGTAATACTTGATCTCGACGCGTCCTTCCGTCGATTTCTTGACCGCCTCGGCTGCGGCGCGCATTTCGCGCATCCACGCCGTGCCGTCGGGTGCGACGGTCGCGATCTTGATCGTCGCGGCGCTTGTCGTGGCGACGCCAGCGAACGCAAGCGCGACGCCGAGAGCGAGTTTGTTCAGAACGTCCATTCGAAAACCTCCTGCGAAATGTCTCTTCCATCGTCCCGGCGATGGGTCTTCAAAAATAATCCTTCCCCGACTCCAGCAGCTTCTTCGCCTGCTGCTGCGCCAGCACGTTGATCAGCGTCAGGCGCGGCGCGTGCGGGTCGGCGGCGATCGCCTCGTTCAGCAATTTGTCGTGCAGCTCCTTGTCGAACACGAGCCGCGCATAGTGCTGCGCGTAAAGAACACGCACCATCTGGTTCTTGCCTTGCGAGAGCGCGAGCGCCTTCTCGAAATCGGCTTTGCCTTCTTCGGGTCTCCCGCCGAGCGATGCCGGACGTAGCGTCGCGAGCACGCCTAGATACATGTACGGCTCGCCGTCCGAATGATTGGGATCGAGTGTGACGACACGCTCGAGGAGCGCCTGCACTTTCGGAATGTCGGCGATCGATTTCCAGTCGCTCGTATTGTTCTGGATGCGTCCGGCCCATGCCGTCGCGAGCGAGTACAACAGGCGCACGTCACCCGCGCCGGCCTTCGCGACTTCCGCATTGAACGCATCGAACGGCGCATCGATCTGCTGGCACAGGCTCGGCTTGTCGATGCACACCGCGCGCCGCGCGTAATCGAAGCTGCGCGCGGACAAGCGCTGCGCGCGCGCCGGATCGTCGATGAATCCGCCCGAGTACGCTCCATAAAGCCGCGCGCCGGCGGTCAGCATGTTGACGTTCTGCGGATCGCCCTGGATCAATCCGTCGACCAAGAGCAGCCACGACGGAATGCCGTCGCGCGCGGTCGCGGGATCGTCCTGATCGAGGATGCCGATCGTGAGATTGTCCGCAAGCTGACCGCTCGCACGATTGACGAGGCTGGCGCAGCCGCTAAGGACGGTCGCGAGGGCGGCGGCGAGCAGGAGCGGAATACGGGACATAGAGCGTCTGGGCATGTTCGAAGTTCGGCTGGCGCGCATGGTAGTCGATAGCCCGCCCGGCACCCCGTGACGAAGGTCAGGAAGCCTGCGGCGATCTTCAGTCGAAGAAGGTCTCGGCGGCTTCCAGCGTGTTCTCCATCAGCGTGGCGACCGTCATCGGGCCGACCCCGCCCGGCACCGGCGTGATCCATGAGGCGCGCTCGGCCGCCGGACCGAACTCGACATCGCCGACCAGGCGTCCGTCCTCGAGCCGGTTGATGCCGACGTCGACGACCACCGCGCCCGGCTTGATCCATCCGCCCTTGACCAGTTCCGGCCGACCGACCGCGACTACGACGATGTCGGCCTGCCGCACTTCGCTTTCAAGGTCGCGCGTGAACTTGTGGCAGGCGGTGGTCGTGCAGCCCGCGAGGAGGAGCTCCAGCATCAGCGGACGGCCGACGTGATTGGAGACACCGACGACGACGGCTTTCTGACCGCGAACGGGGCGATCCGTGTTCGCGAGCAGCGTCATCACGCCCTTCGGCGTGCACGGCCGAAGCCCGCGCTGGCGCAGCGCGAGCCGGCCGACGTTGACTGCCTGGAAGCCGTCGACGTCCTTGTGCGGATCGATGCGATCGATGATCGCCGTCGCGTTGATGTGATCGGGCAGCGGCAGCTGTACCAGAATGCCGTGCACTGCGGCATCGGCGTTCAGGCGATCGATCAGAGCGCTCAATTCGGCTTCACCGGTCGATGCGGGAAGATCGAATTCGAACGAGCGGAATCCGATGCGCTGGCAGGCGCGCCGCTTGTTGCGCACGTACACGACCGAGCCCGGATCTTCGCCGACCAGCACGACCGCAAGACCGGGCACGCTCTTGCCAGCGGCGATGCGCGCTTTGACGCGGGCGGCGACGCTGTCGAGAAGCTCATCGGCGATGCGTCTGCCGTCGAGGATGCGCGCGGTCATCAGGGTTCCGGGGAAAACCGTGCATTATCCATGCGATAGCCGCGCGCCTCAAATGCGCCGTGTGAACGAGCGCGGCTTGCGTTAGCATCCGGGCATAGCGGAGCCACGCCATGAACGATCGCAACACCGAGCTCGAGGCCGCCGCATTCCGGCGCCTGCTCGCGCACCTCGATGCGCGCAAGGACGTGCAGAACATCGATCTGATGATCGCCGCCGGCTTCTGCCGCAACTGCCTCGCCGACTGGTACCGCGAAGCCGCCGAAGCCCGCGGCATCGAGATGGACAAGGAATCCGCGCGCGAGCGCATCTACGGCGAGCCCTTCGCGAGCTGGAAGAAAAAGCATCAGAAGGAAGCGACGCCGGAGCAGCTGGCCGCGTTCGAAGCGGCTCAGCGCAAGCATGGGGCGTGATCTGAAGTCCTAGAGCAAGTGCATTGTTCTCGCAGAGGCGCAGAGAGCGCGAAGAAGAGCTTTTTGGTGAAAAAGCTTTCTCTGCGTCTTGGCGTCTTTGCGAGTGGATAGCTTTTTTGCTTCAAGCTCCGGCACAGAGCTGCACGAGATCTTCGTAGCCTGCGAATCGCGCCTGCGCGCCGCAGCCGGGACATGCCGGATCGCGCGGCAATTTGAGCTCGCGGAAACGTGCGGCGAGCGCGTCGTAGCAAAGCAGCCTTCCCGCAAGGCTTTCACCGACACCGAGCACGAGCTTGATCGCCTCGGTCGCCTGCAAGAGCCCGATCACGCCCGGCAAGACGCCGAGCACGCCGGCCTCGCTGCAATTGGGTGCTTCGGCGGCGGACGGCGGTTCGGGAAACAGGCAGCGATAACACGGCGAATCGGCGCGTCGCGGATCGAACACGCTGACTTGACCGGTGAATCGGTGCACGGCGCCGTAGACGAGCGGAATCTTCAGGCGCAATGACGCAGCGCTCAAGAGATATCGCGTCGGAAAGTTGTCGGCGCCGTCGATCACGACATCACTGTCGCGAAGCAGCGCTTCGACGTTCGCGGCCTGCACGCGCTCGACGCGCGTCACGATATTGACGTGGGGATTCAGCGCCGCAAGCGCGATGCGCGCCGATTCGGTCTTGAGCGCGCCGACGCGTGCATCGGAATGAATCACCTGCCGCTGCAGATTCGAGCGCTCGACGCGATCGTCGTCGATCACGGTCAGCGTGCCGACGCCGGCGGCTGCGAGGTACAACGCGGCGGGCGAACCGAGACCGCCCGCGCCGATCAGCGCGATGCGCGCGTCGCCAAGTTTCTTCTGTCCGGCGACGCCGACTTCCGGCAGCACGAGATGGCGCGAATAACGCTCGGCCGAATCGGCATCGAGCTCGCCGCGCGCGACCGGCAGGCCTTCGGCGAGCCAGCGCGCGAAACCGCCGCGCACGGACGCGACGCGCGTGTAGCCGAGCTCGCGCAAAGTCTGCGCCGCGAGCAGCGAGCGCTTGCCGCTCGCGCAGAGGGTCAGGATTTCGCGATTCTTGTCGCCGACGATCGAGCCGATGCGTTCGCGGATCTCGCCTCGCGCAAGCCCGATCGCGCCTTGTGGGCCGCCGCCCGCGCGCTCGTCGTCCTCACGCACGTCGATCAGCACGGCGTCGGCCTTTTGGCGCGCAATCGCGTCGGCCGGATCGATCTCGGCGATCGCGATATTGTCGCGCGAAGCATTCACGGCGGCGTTCATCGGCTCAGCATAATCCCGGCAGGTACACGACATCCACGACGTCGCCGCGCGCGAGCTCGCGCGCCGCTTCCGGCACGACGATTAGGCAATCCGCCTCGGCGACGCCGCGCAACATGCCCGAGCCTTGCCGATCCAGCGCGGCGACTTCGAGACTTCCGTCGCCGCAGATCTGCAGGCGCGCGCGCAGGAATTCGGTGCGGTCGTGCTTCTTGCGGATCGGCTCGGCGAGCCGCGCGCGCCAGGATCGATCCGCTTCGCGTGCGCCTTGCAGCATGGCGAGCCCGGGGCGCACCAGCATCAGGAACGTCGCGAACGAAGAGACCGGATTTCCCGGCAGCGCGAACACCATTGCGCGGCCAACTTCGCCGCACAGGAACGGCATGCCGGGTTTCATGCGTACTTTCCAGAAGTGCACTTTGCCGAGCTCGGCGACGACACGCGGAAAATGATCCGCCTCGCCGGCCGATACGCCGCCGCTGCTGATGACGACGTCGCAGGTTTCCGACGCGTCGCGCAGCGCATCGCGAAGCGCCGCGGGATCGTCGCGAATGTGCACGGAGCGCTCAGGCTCGATGCCGGATTGGCGCAACAGCGCTCCGAGGCTGTATCGATTGCTGTCGTGAATCTGGCCGCGACCGAGCGGCGTTCCCGGCGGCACGAGCTCATCGCCGGTCACGAATAGCGCGATGCGCGGCTGCCGATACGCCGAAACCGGATCGCGGCCGCACGACGCGAGCACGCCGAGCCGCGCAGCCGTGATGCGTTCGCCTTCGGACAGCGCGACATCGCCGATCGCGTAATCCTCGCCGGCCGGACGCACGTTCGATCCCGACGTTTCGCCGGCACCGACGACGATCTTGTCGCCATCGACGCGCACGCGCTCTTTCATCACGACCGTGTCGGCGCCTGCAGGCAGCGGAGCGCCCGTCGTGATGCGCACGCATTCGCCTTGATCGACGTAGAGCTGATCGCGTCGGCCGGCGAGCAGCACGCCATTCACCCGAAAGCGTTTCTCGCCGTCGCGCGGCAGATCTTCGCCGCGCAGCGCATAACCGTCCATCGCGGAATTGGCGAACGGTGGAATGGCTTGTTGCGCGACGACGTCGGCGGCGAGCACGCGACCGAGCGCACGGTCGAGCGGCACGTCCTCGGCGGAAAGCCGGCGCGGCGCGCACAGCTCGACGATGCGCCGTCGCGCTTCGTCGACGGCGAGATGCGTCGGACAATCAATCGCGCGTTCGGAGGCCATCGGCGTAGGCGGCAAAATCCTCGGGCGTGTTGAGATTATGAAACTTCCGGCGCTGATCGGAGAAATCAACCTCGCGCGCGCCGATGGCATCCTGCCATTGCCAGACGCCCTGCCCGGTCAGCACGGCATTCGCCGCGGAATCGGCTGCGTCGCGCCGATACAGCGCGAACAGCGGCTGGCGGCGCTCGCCATCGTACGCGACCGCCGCCACGGAATCGTGCAGCGATGCCGAAAGACGCTCGCGAAGATCGGACGGAGTATCGGGACAGTCGACGGGCACGGTCAGGAGCAGCGGCGTCGTGCATGCGGCGAGCGCCGCGGCGATGCCGGCGAGGGGTCCGCGAAAACCCTGGGCGACGTCGCGTATGACGGAAGCGTGACGCGCGTAGTCGTCGATATTGCGATTCGCGACGACGACGAGCGCGATGTCTTGCGCTTTCCACGCATCCGCCGCCCACGCGACGAGAGGACGATCGAGCAAAGGTTCGAGTCCCTTGTCTCGTCCGCCGAGCCGCGTCGACGCACCGCCAGCGAGGATCGCGACGGTGATCGACGGCGTGCTCATGCTCGCTCGCTCAGCGCTTGCTGCGCTTGGCGTGGCGGATCAATCGCTGGCGCCGGCGCTGCTGGCCTTCGGTCAGCTCGTTACGCTTGTCGGCGTATGGATTTTTCTTCTCGCTGAAGTCGATGCGCACCGGCGTGCCTTCGAGCTTGTAGCGCTTGCGGAAGAAATTTTCGAGATAGCGGCGATATCCGTCCGCGATATGTTTCGTGCGCGATCCATGGATCACGATTGTCGGCGGATTGGATCCGCCCGGATGCGCGTAGCGCAGTTTCGGTGCATGGCCGCGCACGAGCGGCGGTTGGTAACCCTGGTAGGCAGCTTCGAGCGCACGCGTGAGATCGGACGAGGTCAATTTCTTGTTGGCCGATGCGTGTGCGCGATCGACCGCCTTGATCAAATCGCCAATGCCGGTGCCGTGCTTGGCCGAGATGAAAATCTGCTTGGCCCACGTGACGAAATCGAGCTTGCGGTCCAGCGAAGCCTTGCACTGCTCGCGCTGATAGCGATCCAGCCCATCCCACTTGTTGACCGCGATGACCAGCGCGCGATGCGATTCGAGCACGTGGCCGATCAAAGTTGCGTCCTGATCCGCGACGCCTTCGCTCGCATCGAGCATCAGCACCGTCACGTCGGCCGCTTCGACCGATTGCAGCGACTTGATCACGCTGAATTTCTCGAGCGCATCTTCGACGCGAGCACGGCGGCGCACGCCGGCCGTGTCGATCAGCGTGTAGCGGCGGCCGTCGCGCACGAGCGGTACGCGGATCGAATCGCGCGTAGTGCCGGGCACGTCGGAGGCGATCACGCGTTCTTCGCCGAGGAGGCGGTTCACCAAAGTCGACTTGCCGACGTTCGGTCGTCCAACGATCGCGACGCGAATGCCTTCCTCGGCCGCCGGTGCTTCGTCTTCGGCGGGCGGCGGCAACATCGGTAACAGCACCGACAGAAGCGGCGTGATGCCGCGCCCGTGCGCCGCCGATACCGGCAGCGCGGAGGCGATGCCGAGCGCTGCGAATTCGGCGACTGCGCCGTGCTCTTCGAGCCCGTCGACCTTGTTGACGACGAGGATCAGCGGCTTGGCGGCGCGGCGCAGGCGATCGAGGATGCTGCGGTCGGTCGGCAGCAAACCTTCTCGCGCATCGACGACGAGCAGCACCGCATCGGCTTCGGCGATCGCGATGTCGACCTGGCTCGCGGCTTGCGCTGCGATGCCTTGTGCATCGTCGACGAGACCGCCGGTGTCGATGACGACGAAATGCCGCTCCGCATCCTGACGGCAGATGCCGTAGTGGCGGTCGCGCGTGACGCCGGGCAAATCCGCGACCAGCGCATCGCGCGAGCGCGTCAGCACATTGAACAGCGTCGACTTGCCGACATTCGGGCGCCCGACGAGGGCGACTACGGGAAGCATGGTGTTTCCAGGTTACTTGATTGCCGACATCGACGACGACGGCACATTGCCGTTCCCCTCTCCCGCTTGCGGGAGAGGGCCAGGGTGAGGGCAAACTTGGTTCACCCTCGAAGCGCTGCGCTTCGATCCCCTCACCCGCGCCTGTCGGCGCGACCTCTCCCGCTCGCGGGAGAGGCGAAAAAATCAACGCACGGCGTACGCGCCGATATGCCCTTTGACATCCTCGACGTAAACCGTATCGCCGGCCACGACCGGCGCGCTTTCGATCGGCTTCTTGCTGAGCCGCTCGCGCGCGACGAACTTGCCTTCATCGAGGCTGAGCCAATGCACGTAGCCTTCGCTGTCGCCGACGACGACGTACTTGCCCTGCACGGCCGGCGTGCCTAGCCAGCGGTACTTGAGCTGATCCTGTTTCCACAAGCTGACGCCAGTCTCGCGGTCGAACGCCCAGACGTTGCCGTCGGCGTCGGCGAGGACGAGCGTCGTCTCGCCGGCGGCCGCGCCGCCGTAGCTCGACACGTCGCGCTGCCACACCGGACGGCCGGTCGTGGTCGCGATCGCCGAGACCTGGCCGCGATAACCGATCGCGAAGAGATTGCCTCCGGCGAGAATGAGATCGCCGTCGACGTCGGCGAGACGCTCGACTTCGGTGCGCCCTTCGCCGGTGGAGAGCGTCTGCGACCAAAGAGGATTGCCGTCGGCGAGACGCAGCGCGACCACTTTGCCGTTGTCGAAACCGTCATAGACGGTGTCGCCCACGACCAGCGGCGAAGAATTTCCGCGCAGGCTGAGCGGCGGCACCGATTGGTCGAACACCCAGCGTCGCGACCCGTCTTTCGCATCGAGCCCGGCGAGGCGGCCGTCGACCGTGCGCACGACGACGATGTCGCCGGCAATCGCCGGACGCGAGATGACTTCCGAGGAAACCTGCACGTGCCAGCGCTCGCTGCCGTCCTGCGTCGAGAGCGCGAAGACGTCGCCATCCAAGCTACCGACGACGAAGAGATCGCCCGCGACCGCGGGACCACCGGCCCAGCGCAATGAATTGTCGCTGCGCTTCCAGAGCCAGCCGTGGCGCGTGCCGAGGCGTGTCTGCCAAATCGTGCGACCGGTTGCGGCGTCCATCGCTTCGACGGTGCCGTCGACCGCGGCCGCATAGAGATGTCCGTCGACGACCGTCGGCGCGAGGCGCGCCCCGGAATCGCCCGCACCCTTGCCGGCGCCTTCGGTCCACAGGCGATCGACTTGCGCAGTCGGCGCGAATTCGACCAGCGGTGTCGGCGGCTCGACGTTATCTTTCTTGCCGAGGCTCTTGAGCCAGTTGCAGCCGCCGAGCGCGACGCTCAAAGCGACGATGATTACGACCGAGCGTTTCATGAGCCCCTGCTCTCCTTGGTGGCGGCCGGCGCCGCGGCGGCCGGGGCGAGATTGTCGAGCTTCATCTGCACGAAACTGCGGTTCGGCGCCTGTGGATCGAGATTCGAAAGCGCGTCCTGGTACGCGGCGCGCGCTTCGTCGTTGCGCGAGAGCTTGGCGAGGATGTCGCCGCGAAGCTCGCCGGCAAGCGCGGTGTATTCGCCTTTCGGCAATTCATCGACGAGCTTCAGCGCTGCGTCGGCTTCGTTCTGATCGAGCTTGATGCGCGCGACGCCGAGCGTAGCGAGCGACTTCAGCGCGGACACGGGCGCATGCTGGCGCGCCCATTCGAGATCTTCCGACGCGGCCTTGAGGTCGCCCTTGGCGGTGGCGATGTCGGCCTGCCGCATGGCCGAGAACACGGCATACGCGGTATCCGGGAAATCCTTGCGCAGCGCGTCGGCGATCGCGTTGACGTCGTCGTTGCGCTTGGCTTCGGCGGCGTCGAGGAGAGCCTGGTACTGCGTCGCCGCTTCGGCCGCGTGGCGCAGCCGATGCACTTTCCACTGCTGCCAGCCGAAGATCAGGAGAAGGCCGAGCGCAATGCCGATCGCGATCGACATCGCGTTTTCGCGCAACCATTTCTGGACGAGTTCGCCCTGCTCATGTTCGTCGAGAACTTCAAAAGCCATGGAATCTCCGCAGAAAAATCGGTAACCGCCGGCGGCCATGCCGGCGCGAATCGCAAGCGTCGAAACGCGCTTTCCAGTTATTCACCGCCGGGCGGCGGGGCGCGCAAGGCCAGCTGCGCGAAGCGGCGCAAGGTTATCAGGAAACGCCTTGCGGGCGGCGGCCTTGGGACCCATCGGCCGCCGTGCAAGTTCAGCGGCGCGTCAGAAGTCCGTGCGCGGCGCTTCGGTGCCGTTGCCGCCGAATACGCGCAGGCGAGCGACATTGGCGCGGCGGAACGGCGCAAGATCGAGCGCAGTGCCGTCGACCTTGACCTCGGTGCCGTCGGCGTTGCCGAGGCGGATCGAGAGTGCTCCATCGCTCGAATAAGTCTTCACGGTGCCGGCCGCGAGGAGGCCGTATTCGAGCTTGCTGCCGTCGGTGCCGGTGATCTCGACCCAGCTCGCGGCAGAAAGCTTCAGCGTCAGCGTGTGCGCGCCGCTCTTCGCGGGCGCCGGAGTTTCGGGTGCCGGCTGCGCGGCCGCGGGCTGCGCAGCGAACGGCGTCATCGACGCGACGACGGGCATCTGTTCTTGCTTGGGCGGTTCGATGGCGGCGACCGAGGTCGTCGTCGTTTCCGTCGCCGGAGGCGGCGTTTCGGTCGTGTCGGCCGAAGATTCGGTCGATGCGGCGTTGTCGTCGGTCGCGGCCGACGGAATCGTGATCGTGGTCGAGCCGTCGAGCGGCGTCGTGCGCGCGAGGTTCTGTTCGAGACCGCCGTGCGTTGCGAGCCAGACGGCCGGCAGCACGATGAGACCGGTCAGGATCACGTAGGTCGC
>Ga0268265_10000326_pt1 | contig 51992 bp, 27 predicted proteins | sample KBSSwiS52_FD_190355 | JGI IMG/M metagenome (GOLD analysis project Ga0268265, IMG submission 190355) | Switchgrass rhizosphere microbial communities from Kellogg Biological Station, Michigan, USA - KBS Switchgrass S5-2 (SPAdes) (version 2) | ecosystem: Host-associated > Plants > Roots >...
GCGCGCGAGTGGGAGGCGTATCGGCTCCCCCTGGCCCGCCACCTGCGGCGGCTCGGCGTCCCGTTCTCGGCCCTGGGCACCCGCGGCGCGCTCGGCCCCGTGGGCCGGCGGGCGCGCGCGTTCCTGGAGCTGCTCCGCCGCGGCGAGGACGTGCCGGCCGACCGCTGGCTCGACGCCGTGGCCGCGATCTCCGGCATCGCATTCGTGGACCTGCGGCTCGCCTTCGCTTCGCTGGGCGCGGGCCGGCTGCGGGACGTGGCGGCGCTCCGCCCCGACCTGTTCCTCAAGGGGGTGCCCGAGTCGTTCCCCCTGCCCATCCGCCACGGGCTGCGGGAGGCGAGCCGCGAGGGCGAGGAGGCCGATCCCGACGAGACGTCGCGGGAGGTCCACGCGGTCCGGCGCCATGTGAAGGGGGATCGCATCCGTCCGGCGGTGCGCCTGGCCGGCCGGGTGCGCGAGCGGCTCGCGGGCTGGCCCGAGGAGGCGCGCGCCGCGGACCATCTCTCCCGGCTGCGTGCGCTGCTCGTCGAGGACCTGGGATGGCAGGAGGAAGGCCCGGTCTTCGAGGCGCTGGAGGCGCTCGCCCGCGAGGTGCCGGAGCGCTTCATGCTCGACCGCGACGAGTTGCGGCGGCTCCTCGCCCGCGAGCTGGAGGAGGCCGGCACCGCGGAGCTCGGCGGCCAGGGGGGCGGCGTCCAGGTGCTCTCGGCCATGGAGGCCCGCGGGCGCACGTTCGAGCATCTGTTCCTGATCGGCCTGAACCGGGACGTCTTTCCGCGCGGGGTGCGGGAGGACCCATTGCTGCCGGACGACCTGCGGCGGGTGCTCCAGCGGGTGATCCCCGACGTGCCGGTCAAGCTCGCCGGCTTCGACGAGGAGCGCTGGCTGTTCGCTCATCTGCTCTCCGCGAGCCCCGCGGTCACCCTTTCCTGGCAGGGGGTGGACGAGGACGGCAAGGCTCTCTCGCCCTCGCCGCTCCTCCGCGATCCGGGAGAGGTGCCGAAGGTGCCGGCGCTCTGGTCGCGGGAGGCGGCGGGGCAGGGTCCGAGGACGGCGGCGGAGCGGGCGGTGCTCGCGGCTTTGCATGGGTCTCGGAGCGGGCTGGGGGGAGTGTTGGAAGTGGCGCTGGGGAGGAACCTCGCCGCCGCCCGCATCGCCATCCTGGACGAGATCGATCCCGACCTGCGCACGCCGGAAGGCCGCGCCGCCCGCGCACGGCTCGGCCCTTACTACGGTTTCGTGGGCGCGATGAGAGACCATGCCAAAGACCCGCGGCGGCGGGAGCTGTACGTCACCCACCTGGAGACGCTCGCTTCCTGCCCCTGGCAGCTCTTCCTCCAGAAGCTGCTGCGCCTGGAGCCGACCCCCGACCCGCTGGAGATGGCGCCCGGCACCGATCCGCTCCTGCTCGGGAACCTGGCCCACGCCGTCCTGGAGCGGATCGTGCGCGAGGCGGGCGGCGGCGGGGATGCCATGGTGGCCGTGCCCTGGCCGGCGGAGCGGGATCTCCAGAGCTGGCTGCTCGACGAGTCGGCGCGGCTCCTCCAGGACGAGGGGATCTTCCTCTCCGGTCTGGCGCGGGCGCTCGCGGAGCAGGTCCGGCCCCGGCTCGACGCGGCCCGCGATTCGGACTGGGCCGAGGGGCCGGTGCCCGTGCTGCGCGCCGAGGACGAGGGCGGCCTGGAGGTGCAGGACGCCGAGGGGCGTACCCGTTCCGTCCGCTTCCGCGCCGACCGGGTGGACCTCCTGGATGGCGGGATCGTGCGCCGGACCGACTACAAGACGGGCAAGCCGATCTCCGATGCGAAGACGGAGGTCTATCGCCGCCGCCACCTGCTGGACCGGGTGCGGGCGGGCACGCATCTCCAGGGCGTGGCCTACCAGCTCGCAGGAGGAGAGGAGGCGGTGGGGCGCTATCTCTTCCTCAAGCCCGATCTGGACGTCCGCGCCTTCGAGGTGGGGCCGGAGGACCGGGAGCTGGCCGAGGTCTTCCGGGAGACGGTACGGGCGATCCTGGCCGTCTGGGATGCCGGGGCCTTCTTCCCCCGCGTGGTGGACCCGGCCGGCCGCAACGAGCCCGGCCGCTGCAAGGTGTGCGAGGTCGCCGAGGCCTGCCTGCGCGGCGATTCGGGCGCGCGGCTGCGCCTGTTCGAGTGGGCCGAGCGGACGCGGGACAACGGCGGGGAGTCTCCGGCGGAAGCGGCTCTGCTCCAGGTCTGGCGCCTGGCGGAGAAGGCCGTGAAGCCGAATGGGGAGGGGTCCTGACCGCGGGCCGGCTCCTGGTCGGAGCCTTCGGCACGCGGCGCGACGACGAGCGCCTGCGCGAGGCCGACCGCGCGGCGCGCAAGGAGGCCCAGCGCCGCTTCGACCGGCCGCTCGTCCTGGAGGCCGGCGCCGGCACCGGCAAGACCACCACCCTGATCGGCCGCCTGCTCGCCTGGGTGCTCGGCGCGGGCTGGGACCGGATGGAGAGCGCTCTGGCCGAACGGGCCGCGGCGGGCCAGCGCGTCGACGCCAGCCCCGAGCGCGTGGCGGCCGCGGTCCTGCGCGGGGTCGTGGCGATCACCTTTACCGAGGCCGCGGCGGCCGAGATGGCGACCCGCGCGTCCGAACGACTGGGCTCCCTGGCCCGCGGCGACGAGCCGCCGTCCTGGCTCGATGCCGCGGTCCTGCCGCCGCCCGGGGAGCGGACGCGGCGGGCCCGCGCCCTCGTCGCCACGCTCGATCACTTGGCGGTCCGCACCATCCACGCCTTCTGCCGCGGCCTGCTCGCCGATCATCCGCTGGAGGCCGGCGTCCATCCCGACCTGACGGTCGACGCCGAGGGCCTCCTTCTCGAAGAGGTGGTCCAGGAGACGGTCGAGGCCTGCCTGCGCGAGGGCTACGGCGATCCGGGCGATCCGGACCTGATCGCGCTCGCCGCCCGCGGCTTCGGCCCGCGCGAGGTGGCGGACGCGCTGACCGCGCTGGTCCAGGCCGGCATGCCGTCCAAGGTCCTGGAGGAGGACCCGTTCGCGCCGGAGCGGATCGAGGAGCTGCGGGGCCGGCTGATCGCGGCCGGCGAGGAGGTCCACGACTTCGTCAAGCCCCTCCTCACCGGCACCCGGCTCCAGAACCCGAAGGCCATCCAGCGCGGGCTGGAGGTCCTGATCGCCCGGCTGCTGGAGGAGGAGCCCATCCCCCTGGAGACGATCCAGAAGCACGCCGCGGAGCTGCTGCCGGGCAACTTGGTCGAGCACCTCCGCAAGTGGGCGCGGGGATCGCTGAACGCCACCGAGGGTCGCCTTCTCGGCGAGGTGCGGGAGGAGCTGGCCGCGCGGTGCGGTCTCCTCTGCCGGCTGCTCGACCACCTGGAGGAGCTGGATGCGGAGCTGCTCGGCGCGGCCCGGCGCGCTCTCGCTCCGCGCCTGGCCGACGTGGCGCGCGTGCTGCGGACGCGGGGCATTGCGACCTTCGATGCCCTGCTGACCGGCGCGGAGCGGCTCCTGGCCCGGCATCCCGAGGTGAGGGCGCGGGTGCGCCGGGGCATCGATCAACTCCTGGTGGACGAGTTCCAGGACACCGACCGGGTGCAGTGCGAGATCCTGCGCTGGATCGCGCTCGACGGACCGCCCGAGCAGCGCCCCGGCCTCTTCCTGGTGGGCGATCCCAAGCAGTCGATCTACGGCTGGCGGAGCGCGGATCTGCGCGCCTACGACGGCTTCCTGGAGCGCGTGCGGCAGGGCTGGGGCGAGGTGCGTCCGCTGGTCGAGAACTTCCGCTCGGTGCCGGCGATCCTGGAGGAGGTGGCCCGCGCCGTCGAGCCGGTCATGCGCGAGCGCGCCGGGTTGCAGCCCCGCTTCGAGCCGCTGCTCCCCTGCGACCGGCGCAGGGAGGATCCCGGCTTTCTGCGAGAGGACTGGGCGCCGGTCGAGCACTGGGTCTCGTGGACGGAAGAGGGGCGGGCCGGGAGCCTCGCGGAGGCCAACGAGCTGGAGGCCGCGGCGATCGCGGCCGACCTGGTGGCTCTGCGCCGGCAGGGGGAGGCGTGGAAGGATATGGCGATTCTCCTCCGCGGCATGAGCCAGCTCGATCTCTATCTCGAAGCGTTGCGCCGGGCGGGTGTGCCCTTCGCCGTGGGCCGGGACAAGCACTACTACCGCCGCCGCGAGGTCATCGACGCCGCGGCTCTGGTGCGGGCGGTGCTCGACCCGGGCGACCACCTGGCGCTCCTGACCGTGCTGCGCTCGCCCACGGTCGGAGTGCCCGATGCGGCCCTGATCCCGCTCTGGAACCACGACTTCCCCAAGCTGATGACCGAGCTCGCCCCCGGCAACGTCCTGGCGGTGGCGGACGCGATCGCCAGGGCGGCGAAGGAGCTGCCGCGGGACGTTCCCGCCCTCGACCGGGTGCGGGGCTGGGACCGGACTCTCCTCGCCGCGGTGGAGGCGCTGGCCGCTCTCCGCGGCTCGTTCGCCGCCGATCCCGCGGACGTCTTCCTGGAGAAGCTGCGCGGGCTGCTCCTGGTGGACGTGACCGAGGCGGCGCGCTATCTCGGTCCCTACCGCCTGGCGAACCTGGACCGCTTCTTCCGGCAGCTCCTGGCGGCCATGGAGGACGGCGGCGGGGATGCCTCGGCGGTGCTCCGCGCCCTGCGCCGGAGCGTGGCCGAGGCGCGGGAGGCGGAGGAGGGCCGGCCCCAGGACGGGAGCGAGGATTCGGTCCAGGTGCTGACGATCCACGGCGCCAAGGGGTTGGATTTCAAGCACGTCTACCTGGCGCAGCTCCACAAGCAGTCGAAGGGCGAGAGCGGCCCGAAGACCGAGGTGGGGACGGCCGGGGAGAACCGTTGGGAGTACCGGCTGCTCGGAGCGCCGACCCTGGGCTTCGACGCCGTCGCGGCCGAGCGCCGGGAGGTCGAGGCGGCCGAGCGGGTGCGGACGCTCTACGTGGCCATGACCCGCGCCAAGGACCGGCTGGTGTTGATCGGCAAGCCCGAGGAGGAGGAGCGGCGGCCGCCCGAGCAGGCCCGCCACCATCTCGACCTGCTCCTCTGGCGCCCGGGCCGGCCCGACCTGGCGCAGCGCTGGAGCGAAGGCGTCTGGTCCTTCCCGGACGGCACCGGCGCCCTCTGGAAGCTCCCCGCCCTGCGGCCGGACGCGGAAGCCGGCGAAGCCGGAGGCGGGGAGGCCGCGGCTCTCCCCTCGCCCGGGGAGGTCGCGAAGGAGTCCGAGACCCTGGCCGCGCATCGGGAGGAGGCCGAGGCCCGCATGGACCGGCCGTTCGGAGGGGCGGCTTCCGAAGAGGCGCACGAGCTCCTGCGCGAGCAGCAATCCGAGCGCCGGGCGGGGGAGAGGCGGCAAGGTGTGGACCGGGATGCGGCCATGGCCGCGGGAGGGGCCGTCCACCGGGCCCTGGAGACCTGGGACCTCTTCGCCGGGCCGGAAGAGGCGCGCCGTCAAAGGGATCTGCTGCCCGCCTACCTCGCGAGGCTGGCCGAAGGGGACACGCTGGAACGCGCTCTCCCCCTGGCGCAAGGCCTTCTGGATCATTTTGCCGGGAGCGGGCTGCTGGTCCGCCTGAGAGAGCTGCGCGAGCACGTCCTGGCCCGCGAGCTGCCGGTGCTGCTGCCGCCGTCAGGAAACGCCGTGGGAGTCGTCTCGGGGACGATCGATCTCCTCTACCGCGATCCCGAGACCGGCCGCCTGGTCGTGGCCGACTACAAGACCGATGATCCGGAGTTGCTGGAGGCCCGGGCGGCGGTGTATGCGCCCCAGGGAGCCACCTACGTGCGGGCGCTGGAAGACGCGCTGGGGCTGGCAGAGCCGCCGCGTTTCGAGCTCTGGTTCCTGCAGGCGGATCGGGTGGTGTAGAGATGGCCATGGATGTTGGGTTCGGGTAGAGACGGCCCAGTCCGTTGGCACGAACCTGCCGAGTGCACAGGGTCGGGCCGTCTCATGGCCCCAGATACCACCAACGCCAAGCGGTACGGCATAAGATCAATGTCGCGCCTTGTACCTGCGGCCACCTGTTGGATGGACGGGGCTGCCGTGGGGAGACGCCCCGACCCTATACACCCGGCAAGGTCATGGTAGAGGACTGGAGCGTCTCTACGGTCGGGACGTCACGGCGAAGGCGAGGCAAGGCGCCAATGTCGGCCGGCTCCAGGGGCCGATGGGTCGGGCACGTCATAACCCTTCTCGCGGCCAACCCTCAGCTCCTGTACCACCGCACTCGGAGTCCAGGCTCCCCCGAACATCGTGGGGAGGAGGTCGATAGCCTGGACGCGATAGAGATATAGCAGTGGCGAGGTGTTGCTGATGACCTCAGCCACGAGCGGCTTCCAGCTCGCGCAGCTCGGCCTCGAACGGGAAGACGTTGTAGCGCCCGAGGGAGAGGAGGAACTCGACCCGGGACATGCCGGCCAGCTCGGCGGCCCGGCCGGAGGAGAGCCTGCCGAGCTCGTACAGCTTGACGGCGGCCAGGATCAACAGCTCACGTGCGAACGAGGTCTCGTCGGTCTTCTCGGCCAACAGGATTTGTTCCGGGATGTCGATGACGGCTTGGCGACTGGCCATGGCACCATTCTACAGCTCTCCCGCCTCCGGACGGCGAAATACATTCCTCCTCTTGCGCACCTCCTATAGAATCGGGATACCGCAATCCCCTTTCAGGAGGCCTCCTCGTGACCTACAGCCGCTGCCGTCTGCTCGCCCTCTCCCTGGCTTCGTTCGTCCTGCTCGCAACCCTGGCGGAGGCCGCCGAGACCCCGGCGCGTCCCCCGCGGGGTGGGCGGGAGGTCTACATCGTCGAGCTGGCGGGTTCGCCGCTGGCCCTGTATCAGGGGGGCGTCCCGGGGCTCGCGGCCACCTCTCCACGCTCCCGGGGCCAGCGCAAGCTCGACGCCCGCTCCCAGGCGAGCCGCCGCTATGTCGAGCACCTGGAGCGCCGGCAGGGCGAGGCGCTGGCCGCGGTGCGGGCCAAGGTGGGGCGCGAGGTCGCGGCCCTGCGCCGGTACAGCCGCGCGTTCAACGGCATGGCCCTGGAGCTGAGCCGGGAGGAGGCCGACCTGATCTCCCGGCTGCCGGGGGTCCGGCGGGTGCAGCCCGCCGTCCGGTTCCGCCTCCAGTCCGACAACGGCCCTGCCTGGATCGGCGCGCCCGGCATCTGGGACGGCACCCAGACCGGCGGCCTGCCCGGCACCAAGGGCGAAGGCGTGGTGATCGGCATCGTCGACAGCGGCATCAACATGGACCACCCCTCCTTCGCCGACGTCGGAGGCGACGGCTACAACCACGTCAATCCGCTCGGCGCCGGCAACTACGTGGGCTGGTGCAACCCGTCCAATCCCGACTACGACCCGGCGCTCGCCTGCAACGACAAGCTGATCGGCGCGTGGAGCTTCGAGTCCTGGGACGCCACGCCGGAGGACAGCCTGGGCCATGGCACGCAGCTCGCCAGCCTGGCGGCCGGCAACTTCGTCAACGTCGCGGTGACCCCGAGCCTCGTGCGGACGATCTCCGGAACCGCGCCCCATGCCAACCTCATCGCCTACGACGCCTGCAGCAGCTACGGCTACTGCTACAGCTACGACGTGGTCGCGGCGATCGACCAGGCCGTGGACGACGGGGTGGACGTGCTCAACGTCTCCTTCGCGGGCAGCTCCTCCGATCCCTGGACGGATTCCGTGGCCCAGGCCCTGCTGGCCGCCCGCGAGGCGGGCGTGTTCGTCGCCTCGGCGGCCGGCAACTACGGTTCGTACTACTACTACGGGGGCATCAGCTCGCCGGCCTCCGCGCCCTGGCTCCTCGCCGTCGGCGCTTCGACGCACGACCGCCGGTTCACCAGCTCGTTCACCGGCCTGAGCGGCGGCAGCACGCCGCCGCCGGTCGTCGCCGGCCTCTCCTGGACCATCGCCGTGGCCTCGTCTCCCGTGGTCAAGGCCGGCGGCAACGGAGACTGCTACTCCTCCTATGCGGCCGGCACGTTCACGGGCAAGATCGTGGCCTGCTATACCTCTCCCCATTCGAGCGGCCAGTCGGAAGTCGACGTCGTCAAGGCCGCGGGCGCCCTCGGCGTGGTGCTGGTGGACGACCACACCCATCCGGAGGACATCAAGTTCCCCCAGGCTTACAACCTCCCGACCGTCCGGCTGGTGGACGATGCGAGCATCGCCACCTTCTGGAACTGGCTGAGCGCCGGCGCCGGCCACACGGGGCGCCTCGACGCGACGGCGGCCGGGACCAGCTCGACCTACGCGGACGTGGTGCCGGCGTTCAGCAGCCGCGGGCCGGGGTCGGTGGGCGACGTCCTGCGCCCCGACCTGCTGGCCCCCGGCGTCGACATCCTCTCCGCCTCGTCCGATGCGAACGGCGACTACACGGTCTCTTACGGCACGTCGCTCTCGAGCGCGCTGGCGGCGGGCGCAGCGGCCCTGCTGATCGACCTCCACCCCGGCTGGACGCCGGCCGAGGTGCAGTCCGCCATGATGACCACGGCCAAGGCGACCGGCCTGAAGGACCACACCGGCAGCGCGCTGACCAGCCCCCTGGCGATCGGAAGCGGCCGTCTGAACCTGGGAGCCGCCGCGAAGGCCGGCCTGGTGCTCGACGAGACGGCCACCGGGTTCGAGCAGGCGAACCCCGCTCTCAACGGCCTGCCGCAGGCGTTGAACCTGGCCAGCTTCGCCGACGACAAGTGCGTGCTGAGCTGCGGCTGGACCCGGACGGTCCGGAACACGCTCTCCGTCACCACGACCTGGATGGTGAGCTCGATCGCCACCCCTGCCGGGACCACCGCGACGATCGCGCCGTTCTCGTTCACCCTGCCGCCGGGCGGCACGCAGACGATCCAGCTCCATCTCGACGGACCTCCCGGCCAGTACGGCTGGGCCACCGGATCGCTCACCCTGACGGAGACCGGCGGCCAGGCGCCCCCGGTCCGGCTGCCGATCGCCACGCGCTGGGTGCCGCAGTACGGCCTCCTGGTGAGCAAGGGGGGGAACGGCTCCGGGCGGGTCACCAGCTCTCCGGCGGGGATCGATTGCGGCTCCACCTGCTCGGCGCTCTACCCGGATGAGACCTCCGTCCTCCTGACCCCGACCCCGGATCCCGGCTCCGCCTTCGTCGGCTGGAGCGGCTGGGATTGCTACGGCACCGAGGTCCCGTGCGCAGTGGGCATCTACGGCGGCAGCGAGCAGGCGACCGCCTATTTCGACCTGCAGCCGCCGGACCGGGCGCTGGCGAACCGGGTGGGCTACAAGGACGCCATGAATCCGCCGGTGGACGGGGGGACCTGGAGGTACTACTACGCCGACCTGCCGGCCGGCACCGGCGAGCTCGTCGTGGACCTCCTGGACGTGACCGGGGACGTGAACCTGCTCGTGCGCTTCGCGAACAAGCCGACCTGGAGCGCCTACAACTGCTACGACTACGACTACTACGGCCTGCCGAACCGCCGCTGCGCGATCACGGCCCCGGCCGCGGGCCGCTGGTGGATCGCCGTCAACAACGACCAGACCGGCCCGATCCAGTACTCGGTGCGCGCGAGCTGGGGCAGCATCACCGACCAGGCGCTGGCGAACGGCATCCCGCTGGGGGACTTCGTCTCCTCCGAGGCGCCGGGAGGGAGCTGGAAGTACTACTACGTGGACCTGGCCGGCGGCGATTCCGAGCTGGTGGTGGACCTGAAGAAGCTCTCGGCCGACGCGGACCTGTTCGTCCGCCAGGGGGCCAAGCCCGACCGCTCCAACTACGGCTGCACCTCCGCGGCCGTCGGGACCGGGGACGAGCGCTGCACGGTGCCGAGCCCGGCCGCGGGACGCTGGTGGATCGGCGTCAACAACTTCTCGTCCGGCACGGTGACCTATGATGTCCAGGCGTCCTGGACGACCACGGGCGCCACCGACTTCTACACCATCACCCCCTGCCGGCTGGTGGACACCCGGCAGAGCTATCCTGTGCAGTCCGGTCAGCCCCGGAGCTTCCTGGCCGCCGGCTACTGCGGCATCCCGGCCACGGCGAAGGCGGTGGCTCTGAACGTGACAGCGGTCAATGCCACCGGCACGGGCAGCTTGACGGTCTACCCCGCCAACCTCTCGGTGCCCCTGGCGAGCGTGGTCTCCTTCATGCCCGGGTGGAACCGGGCGAGCAACGCCCTCGTGAAGCTGAGCACGGACGGAGAGGGGAGGATCGGGGTCGCTGCCAACCTCGGCTTGACCGGGCAGGTGGACGTCATCCTGGACGTGGCTGGCTACTTCGAGTAGTGGGGCGCGGCCCCTCCGCGAAGAAGTAGGGCACGATCTGGGCGAAATAGAGGGCCAGCGCCAGCACGAGCGCGGTCAGCGATCCGTCCCAGTTCCCGATGAGGAGGGAGACGAAGAACGTCAGCACGAAGATCAGCCAGCAGACGACGAGCAGGTTGCGCGGACGCAGGGCCTCGCGCGGGAAGAGGCCGGTGACCTCCGCGACCACCGGCGGCGGCAGCTCGGCCAGGGCGGCAGGCAGCTCCGGCGAGCTTTCCGGAGACCTCAGCCAGGCGGACAGTCTCTCGGCCAGTTGCTTCGTGCTGCGGCGGATTCCCAGCAGCGTCCGCCCCCGGCCGCGCAGGTGGAAGGTCCGCATCCAGCCCTCGGGGCTCCGCCAGTCGATGTAGACGCTGCCGACCCGCCACCAGGAGGGTGTGCCCGGGCCGAGCCGCACTGCCGCGACCTGGCCGTGCCCGAGGCGGAAGCGGGTCTGGTCCCCCAGGTAGATGAGGCCGTCGCGGCCAAGGAGGAGGAAGCCCACGTCCCAGACGCCGTGCCCTTCGTAGAGGCGCGGCGAGTCGTCCGGCGCGAAGCCGACGAAGGCGCCGGCGAGCGCATCCGGGGAGATCCCCTCGCGCTCGAAGCGCGCCGCGAGCTTGCGGGCGAGCTCGTCCTCCCCCCTTGGTCCCAGGAGGTTCATCAGCAGCACCAGCGCGGCCCAGCCGCCGAGCAGCGCGAGCCCGTAGATCCACCAGGACTCGTCGAGGCCCAGCCCGGCGCGGTGCACCGCCCAGGAGGTCAGGATGCCGGTGCCCGAGGTGACGAAGAGCACGGCCCAGAGGACCGAGAGGCTCGCCCGGGTCTTGTGCTCGGTGGTGAAGACCCGGTCCGGGCTCATCGCGTCGGGCAGCTCGTAGCGGTCCTCCGGGAGGCCCGCCTCGCCGCGGAGGAGGCTCTCCATGCGGTCGTAGGAGAGCCCGAAGCGCAGCGCCAGCGCCTCGCCGCGCCGGATCATCGACGGATGCGTCGAGACCCGGTCCTCCCACCAGGTCCAGCGCATCGGCAGCAGGCTCAGGCGGGCGAGCTTGCCCAGGGCGCTGATCATCGCCTCGGGATCGCCGGTCAGCATGGCCGCGTAGGCGTCCGCCGAGCGCTCGAAGCGGCGCATGAGGAGACGCAGGGGCAGCAGGCCGGCGAGGAGAAGGAGGGGGAGGAGATTGATCGTCAGGTCGAGGCGGGCAAACGGGCTGAGCCAGGAGAGCGGGCTCACGGCATCGAAGAAGGCCGACCCGATGATCCAGGCGACCAGGATGCCGGCCACCGCGAGCCCAAGGAGCCGGGGATGGCGGTGGCGCAGGTGGGCGACCTCGTGCGCGACCACCGCCTCGACCTCGCGCCGGTTGAGGTGGGCCAGGAGGTAGTCGGTCAGGATCACGCTGTTGCCGGCGGTGGCGAAGGCGTTGGCCATCCGCATCCGGGAGGCGGGCAGGATGTAGATCTGCTGGAGCTTGACCCGCACCTTGCGCGCCATCCCGAAGATCCGGTCCCGCAGCTCGCCCAGGGTCACGGCCTGCGGGATCATGCGGGTGGTCCGCAGGAGGGCGACCCGGCCGGCGATCATCGTGACCAGCCCGATCAGGACCCAGGCTGCCATGGCCTCGATGCGCTCGCCCGTGGCCGTGATCCCGACCAGGTACATGGCGAGCGGCACCAGGCCGATCAGGAGATAGCTCAGCGCCTCCCTGCGCGCCTCCCTCGGGGTGCGCGACAGCTCCCGGACGTGGGCGAACACCGGCTGGGAGAGGTGGTGCCCCAGGAGGTAGACCAGGGCCGGCGGCAGGGCCAGCAGGACGAAGAGGAGGATCTCGGCCGCCAGGGGGCTGTCCACGAGGAACGCCGGCCAGTCGTCCAGGCGCAGGGCGTAAAGGAGCACGATCCAGAGCAGCCAGCCCCCCTGGTGGAGGACGCGGTAGGTGCGCCAGTAGCCGAACCAGGCGGTCAGGCGCTTCTCGCCCTGCGTGGCCAGCACCCGGCGCCGCCGCAGGAGGAGCAGCGGAATCGGCGCGAGGAGCAGCACTCCCACGATGCCGAACCGCCAGCCGAGGTCGGAGGGCGTGAAGCCGTAGGCGAGGTCGGCCACCATGTCGGCAGAGGCGCCCGTGACCGTGGTCTGACAGGCGCTGTCGTAAGGAAGGTACGGGCTGGACTGCCAGGGGCCGCAGCGCTTCAGGGCCGCGGACGGCAGCTTCACCTCGACCGAGAAGTAGGAGGGCTCCTCGAGAGCCACGGCCGCGAGGACGGGCCGCAGGTCGATCCGGCCCCGGACCAGGCTCCCCTCGCGGTGGAAGAGCGCGGGGCAGGTTCCGTCGAAGGCCACGTAGCTCGGGTCTGGCCCCGGCTGGAGCTCCAGCGCGCAGGGAAGGGCCTTGCTCAGACGATCGGCGAGGCCCCGGGTCTCGGCGCCCTGGAGCCAGAGGCTCACCCGGGCATCGCCGCGCGGGGCAGCGTCGATCTCCAGGTAGCCGGAGCGCTCCTCCTCTTCCTCCTCCTGGGCCATGGCCGGCGCCAGGGCCAGGCAGGCCGCGAAGAGACCGCACATCCACCTTTTCATGGCAGGGATTCTAGTCGATCCGCATCGCCCGCCAGCGCTCGCGGGCCAGGTCCTCGACGAGGAGGGCCGCGGGCCGGCAGGCCGTGGCGAGCGTATGGCTCCACCCCTTGTCCGGAGCCTCGATCCCGGGTGCAGTCTCATGCCGGACGCCGGACCCGGCACAGGCGAGCGAGATCCGGACCGGGCCGGGCGTGACCGGATCGGGGGAGGAGAACGGGGCGATCGTGAGGTGTAGGCCGCCCGCCGCGCGCTCGACGGTCAGCGGCAGGGATTCCGGCAGCCGCTCGCCTGCGAGGAGGAGGCGCAGGCGGGCTTCGGTCAGCCCCTCGGGCGTGGACGACCGGACCCAGCGGCGGGAGCGCAGCGTGCTGCCGTTGCGCAGGCGCACCTCCACGGGGCGGACCTGGCCGTCCATGGGCATCTGGGTCTGGTAGTAGAGATGCCAGCGCTCGCCGAGCTTGTCCAGGGCCGAGGGGAGGAGGGCGTCCTGGGCGACCAGGGTGCCGGCGGTCGTGTCGGAGAGCGCCCGCAGTGGGGACAGATCGGGCTGGACGAGCGCGCGGAGCGCCCCTTCCCAGCTCAGGTTGGAGCTCTTCGGACGTTTCGGGGCCATGACCGGGGGCACGGAGCTGCTCGTGCTGCTCGGCCCGGTGTTGGCGCGGAACCGGTCCACGTCGCTGGAGCCCCGGTGCTCCTCGCCCGGTCCCTCCTTGCGCAGGGGGAGGGTGACGGTCACCCAGCCGTAGGCGGCGAGCAGGCGCGCCGCATCCTGGATCACCGCGGCCCGCTCGCCCGCGGCCGGATCGGCGGCGCCGGTCTCGAACGCCCGGCTCTCCCGAGGGGTGACCACGAAGCCGTCGGCGACGAGGAACAGGAGCCGCGGGCCCGGATCGCGCCGGCCGGCCAGGTGGACGAGGAGCCGGTCGAGCTGGCGCCGGAGGGTGGCACTGTCTGGCCGCGAGGACACCCCTGAACGTTCCCACGGACGGGCGGCGGCCCGGTCGCGCTCCACCCGCGCCTTGCCCGCAAGGTCGGCGAGCCCCTGCTCCAGGCGGCGGGCCTCCCGCGTGGCCGCGGTCCGGACCTCCGGCTCGGGGTCCGCGACGACCACCTCCACGGTGCCCAGCCTGGCCAGCCGGGACGCCTGTTGGGCGAGCGCGAGAGTAGCCACGAAGACGGTCTCCGGCTCGGAAAGGGCCTCGTCGATCCACACCACCGCGTTCCAGGGCGCGACGTCGAACCCCTCTTTTCTCAAGGCGGTACGGCTGGCCGCGTCGTCGATGGAGCCGGCCTTGATCACCGGGCGGACCAGGCCGTCCTCGATCACCAGGAGGTCGTCCTCGCGCGGCGGGTTCGGGTGCAGGAGGGTGGGCGCCGGCACCTCGAAGACCAGCTCGACCTCGCGGACGAAGAGCCTGTCCTCGAAGACCTGGCCCGCTGCCGCGGCGGCCAGGCAGGCGAAGATAAGGAGGAGGAGCTTGCGGGGCATTCCAGAGAGGAGACCGCAAGGGGCGTGCCGGGGGGAAAGGACCTCAAGGACACCAAGGACACCAAGGACCTCAAGGACGAAGAAAGGCCTCTTCCGGAGTCCTTGAGGTCCTTGGTGTCCTTGAGGTCCTTTTCAGGGCTCCGCCTTCACCACCGCCCCCATCCCCGTGCTCCGCGGATCCGAAGCCGCTTCCATGAGCCCGTCGGCTCTCACCCGGATGGCGTGGATCTTCGCCGTCTGGGTGGCGACGTCGGCGACGAAGACGTCGTGGCCGCGGCGCTCGAGCTCGGCCCTCGTCTCGGGGGAGAGGGCGTCGGGCTCCACCTCCAGGCGGTCGGGGAGCCACTGGTGGTGCAGGCGCGGCCGGTCGAGCGCGGCCTGGAGGGAGTCTCCGTCCGCGATGATGTTGAGCAGCACCTGGATGGCGTTCGTGGGGATGCGCGAGCCGCCGCGGCCGCCGAGGGCGATGAGCTCCTCGCCCTTCCAGGCGATCGTGGGGGTCATCGAGGAGAGCATCCTCTTGCCCGGCGCCACCTCGTTCGCCTCGCCCTGGATCAGCCCGAAGAGGTTCGGACGCCCCGGGGCCGTGGAGAAGTCGTCCATCTCGTTGTTGAGGAAGAACCCGGTCTCGGGCACGAAGAGGCCGCAGCCGAAGAGGTCGTTCAGCGTCGTGGTCAGGGAGACGACGTTGCCGTCGCCGTCCACCACGGAGAGATGGGTGGTCTCGGTGCCCTCCGCCGGAAGGTCATTGCCCGGCCAGGGCTTCACCTCGGTCGAGGGCGTGGCCCGGCGCGGGGCGATGCCGGCCGTCCGCTGCTCCAGCCAGACCGGATCGAGGAGCTGCGCCGCGGCGGCCTTCGTGGTCGAGGGGTCGCCCAGGAGGAAGCGGTCGGCATAGACCCGGCGGAAGGTCTCGGTGAGGAAGTGGGCGCGGTCGGCGCCGAAGCGCGGCATCTTGGCCCATTCCAGCCGCTCCAGGATGCCGAGCGTCTCGCCCAGCAGGAGGCCGCCCGAGGAGGGCAGGGGCATGGAGGCGATCTTCCAGCCGAAGGCCTCGAACACCAGCGGCTCGCGCCAGACGGGCTCATAGGCGGCCAGATCGGCCGCGGTGAGCACGCCGCCGTGCTTGCGCGATGCGGCCTCCACCGCGGCGGCCGCGGCCCCGGTGGTGATGGCTTCGGGTCCGCGCTCGGCGTAGGCGGCCAGGGTCGCCGCCAGCTCGGGCAGACGCAGGACGCTGCCCGCTTCCAGCGGCTTGCCCCCGGGAAGCCAGACCCTGGCGGTCTCCGGGAAGCGCTCCAGGCGCTTGCGGTAGGTCTCTCTGCCGAGGAGCTCGTTCAGGTGCCGGTCGACCCGGAAGCCCTCCGCGGCCAGCTTGCGCGCCGGCTCCACGACCTTTTTCCAGGGGAGCCGGCCATGCTTGCGGTGGAGCTCGAAGAGACCGGCCGGGGTGCCCGGCACGCCGGCGGCCAGCGGGCCCACCCGGGACGCGTCCTCGACCGGCTCGCCCTTGGCGTCCAGGTACATGTCGCGCTTCGCCGCGGCCGGTCCGATTTCGCGGAAGTCCAGGGTGGAAAGCTTGTCGCCGCGCTTGATCACGGCGAAGCCGCCGCCGCCGAGGTTCCCGGCCTCGGGATAGACCACGGCCAGGGCGAGCGCGGTGGCCACCGCCGCATCGACCGCGTTGCCCCCGGTCCGCAGGATCTCGATCCCCACCTTCGTCGCCCGCGGATCGCCGGACGACACGGCTCCGCCCGTGCCGAGCGGCGCAGGGGTCGAGGCGGCCTGCAGGGACAGGGGGAGGAGGAGCAGGAGGAGAGCGAGGAGCGTGCGGATCATGCGGGCGACGATACCATCACGCCCCGTCCTTCTTCCGCATCTCCCGCATGGCCCCCACGCTGGACACGGTCGAGACCACGTAGGGCACGGCCAGGGTCAGGAGGATGCGGGCCAGGCGAGGTCCGTCGACATCCCCCCGGAGGATGGCATCGCCATGGTTGATGGTGATCAGGATGGCTCCGACCACCACCATGATGCGCAGAGCCCTCCGCCGCACCGGGCCGGAGAACGCCAGGGCGAGCCATTCCCTCATGGGTGGGGTCCGGACCCCCTCTCCCCCGGCACGGGGGAGAGGGATGGGGAGAGGGGGAATGGGATCAACTCGTGGGCTCGAAGACGATGTTGCGCAGGCCGTCGGCCTGCTGCAGCACCTGGTCGCGCTTGTGGTGGGTGCGGGCCGCGAGGTGGTGCTCGTTCGTCTCCCGGTACCGGGACTCGGCCTGCTTGAGCAGCGCCGCGGCCTCGCTCGTCCGCCCTTCGTGCCGCCGCACGGCGGCCTCGAACTCCAGCAGCCGGGCCTCCACGAGCAGGTCGCCGGTGCCGTGCCCCAGCCGCGCCGCGGCCTCGTGCAGCGCCTCCTCGGCCGCGGGCACGTCCCCCGCCCGCAGCTTCGACTCGCCGAGGAGCGCCCAGGCGCGGGCCTCCAGGTCCTGGACGATCGGGGCCACGTGCAGGGCCTCGTCGAGCAGGGCCGCGGCGGTCAGCACCAGGGAGGCTAGCCGGCCGGACTCGGCCGCGTCGCCCTCGGCGGCGGCCAAGCTCCGTTCGAGCAGCACCTCGCACACCCCCCAGGTGTGGAGGCGGGGATCCATCCGCAGTGTCTCCTCCTGCTGCGCGGCGGGCAGCGCGAGCAGGCGCGAGCCCAGGGACGGGGCTTCGGCTCTTTCGCGGTCGAGGGTGGCCTGCGTGCGGGCCAGCCGCTCCAGCAGGCTCCGCGCCTCGCCGTTGGCGTGATCGTCGGTCATAGAAAAAAGTGGCTCTCCCCAACAGTGCCGCGGGACCGTAGAAAGGGGACGCCGGGAGTACGCTTTTTTTATCCGGCAGGCTGGAGCAGATCCGCGGTCGGCTTGTGCAGCACCGCGCCGTCGTGGGTCAGGAGCGATCCGGCCAGCACCTCGTCGGCGGCATTGATCGTGATGCTGCCCTCCTTGACGATCTCCTGGAGAAGCGCCAGCACGTTCTTCGCGTAGAGGTTGCTCGCGTCCGTGGGCATGCCGGCGGGCAGGTTCGAGGGTCCCAGGATGAGCACGCCGTTGTGCATCACCTCGCGGTCCGGCTGCGAGAGCTCGCAGTTGCCGCCCTGCTCCACGGCGAGGTCGACGATGACCGAGCCGGGGCGCATGGCCTCCACCATCTCGGCGGTGATGAGGATCGGCGCGCGCCGGCCGGGCACCAGGGCGGTGGTGATGGCGGCGTTGGCGGCGGCGAGGTGCTTCTTGACGATCTCCCGCTGCTGGCGCAGGAACTCCTCGCCCATCTCGCGCGCGTAGCCGCCCTGGCCCTCGCCGCTGGGCGATTGATCCGAAGGGGGGGGCAGCGGGATGAACTTGCCGCCGAGCGACTCCACCTGCTCCTTGACCACCGGCCGGACGTCAGAGACCTCGACCACGGCGCCCAGGCGGCGGGCGGTGGCGATCGCCTGCAGGCCGGCCACGCCGGCGCCCATGATCACGACCCGGGCGGGCGCGATGGTGCCGGCCGCGGTCATCAGCAGGGGGAAGTACTTGGGCAGCCGCCAGGCCGCCAGGAGCACGGCGCGGTAGCCGGCGATGCTCGCCTGGGATGACAGCGCGTCCATCGACTGGGCGCGGGTGATGCGCGGGATCAGCTCCATGGCGAGCGCGGTGACCTTGCGCCCGGCCATGGAGCGCACGAGGTCCAGGTTGTGGTGCGGCGCGAGCAGGCCGATGAGCACGGCGCCGGCTTTGAGGCCCGCGACGTCGTCCGGGTCCGGCGGCCGGACGGTGAGGATGACGTCCGCGGCTTCGGCGGCTGCTCCGGGGTCGTCGGTCAGATGGGCGCCAGCGGCCTCGTAGTCGGGATCGAGATAGGCCGAGCCTTCGCCCGCGCCGCGCTCGAGCGTGACCTCCAGGCCCAGCTTGATCATCTTCCGGACCGTGTCCGGCGTGGCCGCGACCCGGGTCTCGCCCGGACGCCGCTCTCGGGGGATGAAGACATTCGCCATGATAGCTCCGCTGAATCGGACGCAGATCCTACCGCATCCTCACTCCGCTTCGATCTTCTCCTGCTCCTGGGCCATCTCCGGCTCGCGGTCGGGCTTGAGCTCCGTCGGATCGGGCACTTCGCCCGGAGCCATCGGCCGCAGCAGCGACGCCACGATGGCCAGGGTCAGGATGCCCAGCACGACGCCCAGCGACCAGCCGGTGGGGATGTGCACCCAGCGGTGGGTCAGCATCTTGCCGCCGATGAAGGCCAGCACGAGGCCGAGGCCGAAGCCCAGGTAGCGGAACTTGTGCATCAGCCCGGCGAGCAGAAAGTACAGGGCGCGCAGGCCGAGGATGGCAAAGATGTTCGACGTGAAGATGATGAACGTGTCGCTCGTGATGGCGAAGATGGCGGGGATCGAGTCCACCGCGAACACGATGTCCGTGGCCTCGATCACCACCAGGACCAGCATCAGGGGTGTGGCGACCCGGCGCCCCTGCTCCGCCACGAAGAAGCGCTTGCCGTGGTAGCGCGGCGTCAGGGGCACGTAGCGCTGGAAGAGCCGCACCACCGGGTTCTTCTCCGGGTGGACCTCGGTCTCTCCCTTCTCGAACAGGATCTTGATGCCGGTGTAGACCAGGAAGGCCCCGAACACGAGCATCATCCACTCGAAGCGCTGGATCAGGGCCGCGCCCATGGCGATGAACAGGCCGCGGGAGATCAGGGCGCCGAGGATGCCCCAGAACAGCACGCGGTGCTGGTACTGCGACGGCACCGCGAAGTAGTTGAAGATGACGATGAAGACGAAGATGTTGTCGAAGCTCAGCGAGCGCTCAATGACATAGCCGGTCAGGAACTCGATCCCGGGCCCGGAGCCAAACCGGTAGTAGATCCAGTAGTTGAAGGCGAAGGCAAGGACCGTCCAGAAGATCGACCAGAACAGCGCCTCCCGCAGGGAGATCCGGCGCTCCTTGCGGTGGAAGACTCCCAGGTCCAGCGCCAGCATGACGGCGACCAGGGCAAAGAAGACGCCCCATTGCAGGGGGGTCCCGATCTGTTCCATGACCTCCTCGGCCTCTCGTTGTGGGGGCCCGCGGGTGTGCGGAGCAGGCGGATCTTATCCGAAGAGCGGGGAGGTGACAGATGGGCCGTGGTCCCCCAGGGACCACGGTGAGACGGGCGCCCCGGACGGAGCGCCCGCCCAGGAGGCTCAGACGTTCTTCAGGTGCTCGTTGACCAGCTTGGTCATCTCGAACATGCTGCACGAGTCCTTGCCGTTGAAGACCCTCTTCAGCTTGGCGTCGGCCTTGATGGTGCGCTTGTCCTTGGGATCCTGGAGGTTGTTGCTGCGGATGTAATCCCAGATGCGCTTCGTCACCTCGGTGCGCGGAATGGGCGCCGTGCCCACGACCGCGCCCAGCGCCTCGTCGGGCTGCATGGGCTTCATGAAGGCGCCGCCGCCACCACCGGCGCTCTTCTTGGCGCCGCCTGCCGCTTTCCCTGCCGCTTTCTTCGGTGCTGCCATGGATTCTCTCCTCCTATCAAAGCCAGTTTGAGGTGGACTGCCTCTCGGATCGAGCTTCGCTCAGCCCCCGGACATGCAAACTTCCGGCCTTCACGGGGGCTCCCTCCAGGGGCGGCTCAATCGCCGCTCCATCTATCCAGGGTGGCACAAGAGGGGCTCCCGCGGCAAGGATCTCTTGAATGTTGAGCACGGAGACACGGACGGACACGGACGAACACGGACCTCCACGGACCCCGGAGACTGCCGGAATGGGCCTCCGCGTCCGTGTGAGTCCGTGACCGTCCGTGTTCGTCCGTGCTAGTTTCCCCCCGCAATGTCCTCCCGCCCCCTGTTCATCACCTTCGAAGGGCTCGACGGCAGCGGCAAGTCCAGCCATCTGCGGCAGTCGGCGGCCTGGCTGGAGGAGCGCGGCCTGCCGCACCTCGTCACCCACGAGCCCGGGGGGACGCCGCTCGGCGATGCCCTGCGCTCCGTCTTCCTCGACCCGAAATGGGGGGAGATGGACGGCACCGTCGAGCTGCTCGTCGTCTTCGCCAGCCGGCGCCAGCACCTGCTGGAGGTGATCGATCCGGCCCTGGCGGCGGGCAGGCACGTGCTCTGCGACCGCTTCACCGACTCGACCCGGGCCTACCAGGGCTATGGCCGGGGCGTGCCGCTCGACCGCATCGGCCAAGTGGACCGCATCGCCACCGGCGGCCGGACGCCGGACCGCACCCTGCTCTTCGACCTGCCGCCCGAGGACGCCCGGGCCCGCGGCCACTCCCCCTCGCGGCGGCGGCGCGGCACGGCCGACCGCCTCGACGCCGAGGGGCTCGCGTTCTACGAGCGGGTGCGGGAGGGCTTCCTGGATCTCGCCCGCAGCGAGCCCGGGCGCTTCCGCATCGTGGACTCGTCCGGGGAAGCCGCCGAGACCCAGGCGCGGGTGAGGGCCGCGCTGGAGGAGTGGCTGGGATGAACTTGGAAGCCGCGCTGGATGTCACCCGCCAGGGACGGCTCTACCCGTCCGTGATCCTCCACGGCCGGGGGCCGGAGGCGCGGCAGGCGGCGGCGCTCACGCTCTCCCGCGCCCTGCTCTGCGAGGCCGCGCCCGAGGCGCGGCCGTGCGGAATCTGCCGGCACTGCCGGCGCATCGCCTGGCCGTCAGGAGAGTCGGAAGCCTTCCACCCCGACTTCCAGGTCCTGGAGCGCGACCTCAAGACCTCCACCTCGGTGGACGCCACCCGGGAGATGCTGCGCACGGCCCAGGTCTCCCCGTTCGAGGCGCGCGGACAGGTGTTCGTGGTGGCCGCGGCCGAGACGCTCAGCGGCGAGGCGGCGAACGCCCTGCTCAAGAACCTGGAGGAGCCGTACACCTCGGCGCCGCGCAACTTCTTCCTCCTGGCGCCGTCGCGGCTCGACCTCCTGCCCACCCTGCGCAGCCGCTCGCTGGCCGTCTTCCTCGGTGCGGCCGAGACCGCGGAAGAGGCGGACGTGGAGCCGGTGGCGCGGGCGTTCGCAGGTGCCCTGTCCGGCTGGTTTTCCACGGGCTCGGCCATCCACCTGCTGGCCGCGGCCGAGGCCCTGGGGCGGGCCGGCGGCTGGGAGGACCCCCGCGCCTCCCGTCCCTGGGCGGTGGCCGCGGCGGCGGTCCTCAGGTCGCTCCAGGGTCCGTCGGAGATACCGGAAGGGGCGCCGTCGCGCCGCGCGCTGCTCGCCCTGGCCGAGGACCTCCTCGGCGCGCCGCTCCTGCGCCTGCGCGGCGTGGGCGCCGAGCGCATCCTCGAGGGCCTGGTCGCCCGGCATCTGGCGTAGGAAGGAATGCGCGTGCCCCCACCCCGGGTTGGAACCGTGGACGCCGTACCGGCTCCGGGGGGAGCGTGTCCCCCCTGTGCTAAAATGCGCACCTTATTTCTTTGGGAGCCCTGCTGGCAGGTCTCTGGCAATCCGCCCTCCGGGGTCAAGCGAAAAGGAGTCAATCGATGAGTACGATTCGTCACACGTTCGGGCCGCGCGCCTTCAAGGCCGTCCTGGTCCTGATCCTGGCGCTGGGCGTGTGCCTGCCGGCCTGCTCGGCCCAGGACAAGGCAGCCAAGGACCAGCCCAAGTCCCCCAAGGGCGCGATGGCGCAGGTCAACGGCAAGGACATCACCGAAGCCGACGTCATGAAGTTCGCCGCCGACCAGTTCGCGAACCTCGAAAAGCAGTACGAGCAGCAGAAGCGCGAGCTGCTCGAGAACGCGCTGGAGCAGACCATCCAGGACCGCCTCCTGGAGGAAGAGTCCAAGGCCGCCGGCAAGACCAAGGAGCAGATCCTGGCCGACATGAAGCCCGCGGAGGTCAGCGAGGCGGACATCGAGACCTTCTACCAGCAGAACAAGGCGCAGATCGAGCCGCGCACCAAGGAGCAGGTCGCGCCGATGATCAAGCAGTACCTGGAGCAGCAGCGCCAGGCCGACATGCAGCAGAAGTTCTACGAGGGTCTGCGCGCCAAGCACAAGATCCGCTACCTGCTCGAGCCGACGCGCATCGAGGTGGCCGCCACCGGCCCGGCGCACGGCCCCGAGACCGCGCCGATCACGATCGTCGAGTTCTCCGACTTCCAGTGTCCCTACTGCGCGCGCCTGATCCCCACCCTGGACGAGGTCAAGAAGAAGTACGGCGAAAAGGTGCGGATCGTCTTCCGCCAGTATCCGCTGGCCTTCCACCAGTTCGCCCAGAAGGCGGCCGAGGCCTCCCTCTGCGCCCATGAGCAGGGCAAGTTCTGGGAGCTCCACGACGCCATGTTCCAGAACCAGGCGGAGCTGTCCGTCGACCAGCTCAAGGCCAAGGCGGCCACGATGGGCATGAACGCCGAGCAGTTCAACACCTGCCTGGACAACGCCAAGTACGCCGCCGCGGTCAAGGCCGACTTCGACGCCGGCTCCAAGGCGGGCGTCAACGGCACCCCGGCCATGTTCATCAACGGCCGCTTCCTCTCCGGCGCCCAGCCGCTCAACGAGATCACCAAGGTGATCGACGACGAGCTGCAGCGCAAGGCCGCCGCCCCCTCGTCCTCGAAGTAAGGCGAGCCCCGGCAGCAGAAAGCCCCGGTCCGGGAGGATGTCCTCCCGCCGGGGCTTTCGCTTTTTCTTCGAAAAAAACGGCGGTCGGGGCCCTGTCGACCTACCCCGGCCGCCGTTGGGAGAACAGGCTTGCCTCAGCGGCCAGCTTCGCTCTTGTCCACGATCTGGAACTGCTGGGTGTTGACCTTCTCGTCGCCGATCCAGACCTCGGCGCGATAGTCGCCCTTCGCCCACGAGGTCGAGTCCTTCGACTGGAAGGCCAGGTAGTGGTCGCCGGCGTTGACCGTCTTCGTCTCTTCGTCGATCCGCGTCTCGCCGGGGCCGAACCAGACCACCTTCACCGCGGAGCCGGCCGGCGTGTCGCCGACTTCCATGGAGACGTGGATCTCCTCGCCCGGGGCGAAGTCGTCGCCCTGCTGGTCGGCGGCGATCGAGCCGTCGGCCGCGGTCGAGTGGCCGATGGTCACGTCGTCGATCATGGTCTGGGCCTCGACCGGGTTCAGATCGCCGGGCTGATCGACGCCGGCCTTCTCCTGCTCGGTCGTGCTGGTGGCGGTGTCATCCGGGTCGTCCGACTCGGCCTTCTCCTTGGGACCGCAGGCGATCGCCAGGGGAAGCATCAGCAGGAGCAAGAGCACCAACATTTTCTTCGCGTTCATTTCCGTCCTCCTCGCATCCGTGTGCGCGGTCCGGACTGGACCGCGTCAAAGTTCAGGTACTGCCAGGGCCTCCAACGACGGATTCATTTAAAGCAATCTTCCTGCCAGGTTGGTCCTGCTGCCTTCCGATAAGATACCGGCCGTCATGCCTGGAGACCTTCCGCCGGACCAGTTCCGCTCGGCCATGCACCGGGCGGCGGACCTGATCGCCGACTACCTGGAAAGGGTCGGGGACTATCCCGTGCTTCCACCCGTCTCCCCGGGCGACGTGGGGCGTGCGCTGCCCGCGACCCCTCCCCGGGAGCCGGAGCCGCTCGACCGTCTGCTCGACGACTACCGGCGGCTCATCGAGCCCAACGTCACCCACTGGAACCATCCCGGATTCCTGGCCTACTTCGCGATCTCGGGCTCTGGCCCGGGGATCCTCGGCGAGGCGCTGGCCGCGGGCCTGAACGTCAACGCCATGCTCTGGCGCACCTCGCCGGCCGCGGTCGAGCTGGAGGAGCGGGTCTGCGACTGGCTGCGGCAGATGATCGGACTGCCGCCGGAATTCCAGGGCCATATCAACGACACGGCCTCGTCCAGCAGCCTGGTGGCGCTGGCCGCGGCCCGCCACCGGATGCCGGGGCTGGAGATCAGGACGAAGGGGCTCGCCGGCCAGCCACCTCTGATCGTCTACGCCAGCGACCAGGCGCACTCGTCGATCGACAAGGGTTGCATCGTGCTGGGGATCGGGCAGGAGAACGTCCGGCGGGTGGCGAGCGACGGGGAGTTCCGGATGTCGGTCCCCGCCCTGGAAGAGGCGATCGCCCGCGACAGGGAAGCCAGCCGCCTGCCCATGGCCGTGGTGGCCACGGCGGGCACGACCTCGACGACCAGCGTCGATCCGATCGAGCCCATCGCGGATCTCTGCGCCAGGGAGGGGATCTGGCTGCACGTGGACGCCGCCTACGCCGGCTCCGCCGCGATCTGCCCCGAGTATCGGGCGCTGATGCCGGGGATCGAGCGGGCCGACTCGATCGTGGTGAACCCCCACAAGTGGCTGTTCACGCCCGTGGACTGTTCGATCCTCTGGGTGAAGGACCCGGCGCTGCTGCGCGCGGCGTTCTCGCTGGTCCCCGACTACCTGCGCACGGACGAGCCCGGAGTCACCAACCTGATGGACACCGGCTTCCAGCTCGGCCGCCGCTTCCGGGCGCTCAAGCTCTGGATGGTCATCCGCGCGTTCGGCGTGGAGGGCCTGCAGGAGCGCATCCGCGAGCACTGCGCCATCGCCCGCGCTCTGGCCACGCGCATCGAGGCCGACCCCCACTTCGAGCTGGCCGCGCCGGTCCCCTTCAGCACCGTCTGCTTCCGGGCGCTCGGGGACGACCGTTTCAACGAGCGGCTCCTCTCCAAGGTGAACGCGGCGGGCCCCTTCTTTCTCTCGCCGACCACTCTCCACGGGCGGCTGACCCCGAGGATCGCGGTCGGCAACATCCGCACGACCCGCGAGCATGTCGAAGCGCTCTGGGACCTGCTCGTCCGCTCCGCGGCCGAGCTGCGCGCAAGGTCCGGGTAGACCCCTCCACCCAGCGGGTAGACCCCTCTACCCGCAGGATTCCGTTCCCCGGGAGCGCGGGTAGACCCCTCTACCCGCGGGTTGCCGCCCCTCGGGAGCGTGGGTAGACCCCTCTACCCATGGGGTAGACCCTCTCCGGCTCGCGGGTAGACCCCTCTACCCACGAGGAAGCTCCCCTCCGATGCGTGGGTAGACCCCTCTACCCGCTCCCCCGGGGCTCGCCTGGGCTCCCCGGGGGCACTCAGGTATGTAGACAAAGGAGGGAGACATGAAGATTCGGAAGGGGAGGATGGGCCTGGCCGTCGCGGCCGGTGTGCTGCTGTTCGGGCTCGGTGCCCAGGCGCAGCAGCAGGGAGCCGAGAAGATCGAGCAGTGGGTGATCGAGAACACCCGCGCCGGTGCCGAAGCGGAGTTCTTCGTCGTCCTGCAGCGCCAGGCGAACCTCGCGGCTGCCACGCAGGTGAAAGGCAAGATCGCCAAGGGGGAGCTCGTCTACCGCACGCTCTTCGAGACCGCGCGGGAGACCCAGAGGCCGATCCTCGCCGAGCTGGAGGCCCGGGGGATCGAGCACCAGTCGTTCTATCTGGTCAACGCGATCCTGGTGAAGGGCGACCGCAACCTCGCGAAGATGCTGGCCGCGCGGCCCGACGTAAAGCGGATCGACGGCAATCCGATCCTGCGCCAGGAGCTGCCCCAGCCGCACGCGCCGGAGCCCCTGGAGTTCAATCCGGACTGGTCGCAGATCACGGCCCCGGCCATCCTCGCCGCCGAGCCGGGCATCAGCTACGTGCGCGCGCCGCAGATCTGGAACCTGGGCTACACCGGCCAGGGCGTGGTCGTGGGCGGAGCCGACACCGGCTATCGCTGGACCCACCTCGCGCTCAAGAACGCCTACCGCGGCTGGAACGGCACCACCGCCAGCCATGACTACAACTGGCACGACTCGATCCACAGCAGCACCGGCGTCTGCCCGGGCAACTCGCCCGCGCCCTGCGACGACCAGGGCCATGGCACCCACACCATGGGCACCGCGGTGGGCGCCGACGGCGCCAACCAGATCGGCATGGCGCCGGGCGCGAAGTGGATCGGCTGCCGCAACATGAACCAGGGCGCCGGCACTCCCGCCACCTACCTGGAGTGCATGGAGTTCTTCCTGGCACCCTACCCGGTGGGCGGCACCACCGCCCAGGGCGATCCGAGCAAGGCCCCGCACGTGACCGTCAACTCCTGGGGCTGCCCCACGGCCGAGGGCTGCACCACGCCGAACATCCTGCTGACCGGCGTCTCCAACACCCGCGCCGCGGGCATCGTGATGGAGGTCTCGGCCGGCAACTCGGGGTCGGGCTGCTCCACGGTCGTCGATCCGCCCAGCTTCTACGATCCCTCGTTCACCACGGGCGCGCTCAACACCGGCACGGACACCGTGGCCACCTTCTCCAGCCGCGGCCCGGTGACGATCGACGGCAGCAACCGCATCAAGCCGGACATCATGGCCCCCGGCACCAGCACGCGCTCGTCCTACCGGACCAGCGACACGGCCTACTCGTCGCTCTCGGGCACCTCGATGGCGGGTCCGCACGTGGCCGGAGGCGTGGCGCTCCTGCTGTCGGCATTCCCCTCGCTCACCGGCAACGTCGACGCGATCGAAAGCCGCCTCACCTCGTCGGCCAAGCACATCACCCTGGCCAGCACCACCTGCAGCAGCGCGGCCGGGGTGTTTCCCAACAACGTCTACGGCCATGGCCGGCTCGACCTGGGATGCGCGATCCCGGCGAAGGTCTCGGGCTCGACCTCGGTCTGCTCCGGCAGCCCGGCGACGCTCACCGTCGATCTCGTGGGCACCGGGCCGTGGACGCTCACCTGGTCGGACGGCTTCGTCCAGAGCGGTGTCAGCGCGACGCCTGCGACGCGCTCGGTGTCTCCCACCAGCGCCACCACCTACACCCTGACCGGCGTGTCGAGCACCGGCTGCAACCAGCCCGGCGCCGGCAGCGCGACCGTGAGCATCGCCGCGCCGCTCTCGAACGTGACCATCGCGGTCGCCGGCAGCACGACGATCGGCAGCCCCTGCCTGGGTGGCACCGCCACGGTGACGGACACCGGCGGCGGCACCAGCGGTCATCAGTGGGGCTACCGCACCACCTCGGGCGGCGCGATCACCGACCTCTCCGGCCAGACGGGGACGAGCTATGTCTTGAACTGCGCGAATTTCCCGGCCCCCGGCAGCTACTTCCTGGTGGAGAGGACCACGCCGGGCTGCGGCCCGACCCTGATCTCGAATGAGATCCCGGTGACCGTGACCAACGTGGGCTCCAGCCCGGTGACCGTGACCTTCTATTCGGTGGCCGCGGAGGACGGCCGGATCTGGGAGAACGGCGAGACCGGCAACGCCGGCGGCGGGGGCAACTCGACGGACAACACCACCGCGGCGCTGCGGGTCGGCGATACCAACGCCGACGAGCAGTACAAGAGCCTCGTCTCCTTCGACACCTCCTCGATCCCCGACACGGCGACGATCACCTCGGCGACGCTCCGCCTGGTGCGGGGGACCATCTCGGGGACCAGCCCCTTCACCACCCACGGCTCCTGCGTGGCCGACATCGTCACCGGCGGCTTCGGCGGCTCGACCGCCTTCGCGTTCGCCGACTGGCAGGCCGCGGCCACCGCGACCGGCGTGGCGACCCTGTCGAACCCGACCGCCAACGGCTCGGCCTCGACCGGCAACCTGAGCGCCGCCGGTTTGGCCGCGATCAACAAGACCGGCACCACGCAGCTCCGCTTCGGGTTCACCCTCGACGACAACGACGACCTGGGCTACGACTACATCGGGTTCTACCCGGGAGAGAACGCGACCACCGGCAACAAGCCGCAGCTCATCGTGACCTACACGCCCTGATGGACGGGAGAGGGCGGGCCCGCGCGGGCCCGCCCTGCCGTCTTCACGAAGTGGCTATACTGCGTGGCGTCCTATGAGAATGCCGGACACGGCATCCGACACCGCCGATCCAGTCGCCAGGGGGGTCCGCGCCTTCGGCCTCGTCTGGCTCGGACAGCTGGTCTCGAGCGTGGGCTCGGGCCTGACCAGCTTCGCCCTGGGCGTCTGGGTCTTCCAGCAGACCGGCTCCGTCACCCACTACGCGGCCATCGCCTTCTTCGCGGCCCTGCCGGGGCTGCTGGTCTCCCCCGTGGCCGGGGTCTACGTGGACCGCTGGGACCGCCGCCGGGTCATGCTGTGGGCAGACCTGGGCTCGGGGCTGCGCACGCTCGCAGTCGCCGTCCTGCTGTGGCAGGGGGAGCTGCGGACCTGGCACGTCTACGTGGCCGTGGCCCTGGCATCGGTCTTCCGCACGTTCCACCTGCCCGCCTACATCGCTTCCACGACTCTGATGGTGCCCAGGAGACACTTGGCGCGGGCGAGCGGCATGATGCAGCTCGGGCAGGCCGCGGCCGAGACCCTGGCGCCGCTCCTGGCCGGCCTGCTGGTGGCCCTGATCCGGGTGGAGGGCGTCCTCCTGCTCGACTTCCTGACCTTCCTCTGCGCCGTGGCGACCCTGCTCTTCGTCCGCATCCCGCGGCCGGCGCCGAGCGCCGAGGGAGCGGCGGGCAAGGGCTCGCTGGCGAAGGAGGCCGCCTTCGGCTGGCGGTTCATCCGCGAGCGGCCCGGGCTGCGCGGGCTGTTGCTCTACTTCGCCATGATCAACCTGGTCTTCAGCATGGCGAGCGTGCTGGCCGTGCCGCTGGTGCTCTCCATCGCGGACGCGGTCGTGCTCGGCCGGGTGATGACGGTCTCCAGCGCGGGGCTGCTCGCCGGCAGCCTGCTGATGGGGATCACCGGCGGCCCGCGGCCGTACATCTACGGCGTGCTGGGCTTCGGCCTGCTCCTCGGGCTGGCCCTGGTGGTCGTGGGTCTGCGTCCGAGCCCGTGGCTGATCGCCGCGGGGATGTTCGTCACCATGTTCGGCGCGCCGGTGATCAACGGCGCCAGCCAGGCGATCTGGCAGGTCAAGGTGCCTCCCGACGTGCAGGGACGGGTCTTCGCGGTCCGCCGGATGCTGGCCCAGCTCACGGCGCCGCTGGGCCACCTCCTGGCCGGTCCGCTGGCCGACCGCGTCTTCCGGCCGCTGCTCCTGCCCGGGGGAGCCCTGGCCGCCGCCCTGGGCCCGGTGCTCGGGGTCGGACCCGGCCGCGGCATCGGCCTGCTCTACGTCACCCTCGCGATCCTGCCGATCCTCGCCTCGCTCTGGGGGTATGCCCAGCCCCGGCTGCGCAGGGTGGAGGAGGAGCTACCGGACGCCGTCGGCGCCTGAAAAGGAGATCTGAGAATGCGCAAGACTTCCCGGTGTGCGGCGATCGGCCTCCTGCTGACCGTTGCGGCCACGGCCTCCCGGGCCTCCGAGGGAGAGGGTCCGTTCCCGCGCCTGATCCTGCGCGGCGCCACCGTCGTCGACGGCACCGGCGCGCCGCCTGCCGGTCCCGTGGACATCGTCATCCTGAACGACCGCATCGCCGAGATCGTGGCGGTGGGCAGCCCCGGCTTCCCCGTCGATCCGGAGGGCCGGCCCAAGACGGACGGAGGCAAGGAGATCGACCTGACCGGCATGTGGGTCTTGCCCGGGTTCGTCGACCTCTACGCTCACCCCATGGAGCCGGTGGAGTACTACTCCAAGCTCTGGCTCGGGCACGGGATCACGACGATCCGCGACCCGAGCTGCCGCGAGGGCTTCGCGGCCTGCGCGGAGCTCAGGAAGAAGAGCCAGGGGGGCAGGATGACCTCGCCGCGCATCGAGCCGTTCGTCACCTTCGGAGCCGGCGCGAAACAGCCGCTCGACACGCCGGAGCGCATCGCGGCCTGGCTCGCCGAGGCGAAGAAGGGGGGCATGGCCGGGGTCCGCTTCCGCGGCCACAAGCCCGCGGTCCTCGCCGCGGCCCTGCCGGAAGCCCGGCGGCTGGGGCTCTCCACCTCCTGCCACCACTATCCGGGCGCCGACGCCCTGGACACCTCCGGCTGGGGCCTCGCGATGCTGGAGCACTGGCACGGCCTGCCCGAGGCCCTCTTCACCGGCCGCACCGTCCCCGACTTCCCGCCCGACTACAACGACGCCGACGAGGGGCAGCGCTTCGCCAGCTCCGGACGGCTCTGGCGCCAGGCCGCGGCCCCGGGCAGCGAACGCTGGAACCGGGTGATCGAGGACCTCGTCGCCCGCGGGCTGACCCTGGTGCCCACGCTCAGCCTCTTCGAAGCCAACCGGGATCTGATGCGCGCGATCCAGGCCGAGTGGCACGAGCGCTATACCCTGCCGGCCCTGTGGGACCAGTTCAGGCCGAACCGCCGCAACCACGCCACCCACTGGTTCGACTGGACGACCGGGGACGAGATCGCCTGGCGCGAGAACTACCGGCTCTGGATGGCTTTCCTGAACGACTACAAGAACCGCGGCGGCCGGGTGGCCGTGGGCACCGACGCGGGCTTCCAGTACAACCTCCACGGCTTCAGCCTCGTGCGCGAGATGGAGCTGCTCCAGGAGGCGGGCTTCCACCCGCTGGAGGTGGTGCGCGCCGCCACCCTCGCCGGCGCCGAGGCCCTGGGCCGGGCCGGCGAGATCGGCAGCGTGGAGCCCGGAAAGCTGGCCGACCTGGTGGTGGTCGGGGAGAACCCTCTCCACAACTTGAAGGTCCTCTACGGCACCGGCGCCCTCAAGGTGGGTTTCGACAACCGGCCGACCCGGGTCGGAGGGGTCCGTTACACCCTGAAAGGTGGGATCATCTACGATGCCGAGCGGATGCGGGCCGACGTCCGCCGCATCGTCGAGGAGGCCAAGGCGCGGGAGGGGCGGGGGATCGTGGCGCCGGGGCTGGAGTAGGGAAAGGAGGCGTGATGAGAGGGAGCTGGAAGGTCTTCGCCGGTCTCGCGGCCGGTCTCGCCGTCTGGGCGCTGCCGCTCGCGGCGCAGGGAGCCAGGGAGATCGCCCCTCCGGTCCGGGCGGAGGGGCTCTGGCAGGGCATCATCCTCTACGATCCTGCCCAGGTCGAGCTCGAGACCACCGTCGAGATCGCCCGCGACGCCCAGGGCAACCTGGCGGGCACGATCGACCTGCCGAGCCAGCGCATGCAGTTCCACCCGCTGCGCGATTTCAAGCTCGACGGCCGCAGGATCTCCTTCACCTTCTACCGCGACTCCGAGCGGCGCGGGCCGAATTCCCCGTTCGTCTTCGAGGGCGAGATCTCGGCCGACGGCCGGGCGATGGAGGGGATCTTCACCGGCTTCTACAACGAGGAGAAGGGAAACGACCGCGTGCCCTTCCACTTCGAGCGCACCGGGGAGCCCGGCGACGAGCGCCCGGCGCCGGTCCACCCGGCCGTGACCCCTCTCTCTCCCGCCTACGGCGAGCTCCGCGAGGCGTTCAACCGCGATGCCGACGCGGTGCGGATCCTGATCCTCCTCTCGCCGACGTGAGGGGTCTGCCTCGCAAGCGCCCGTGTGGTGCAACGCTACATTCTTGACCGGATCGACGATCCGAAGCTTCGCATCCACGTGGTCTGGGGCCCGATGCTGGGCGGGGAGACGGAGGCGGATGCGCGCGAGGCGGCCGCCCTGATGCCCGACCCGCGCGCGGCCCACTACTGGACGGGAGCGCACACCCTGGCCGAGGCGCTGCGCGCCCCGGCCGGGCTTCAGGAGGAGCTGGCGTGGGATACCTTCCTTCTCTTCCCCCGCGGGGCGAAGTGGGGGGAGGAGCCTCCGGCGCCGGCCTATGTGATGCACGTGGGCAAGAAGCTGCCGCCCGAGCGGCGCCTGAACGGCGAGAAGCTCGCCGAGCAGGTGAACCGGCTGCGCGCGGCGCGGTAACCGCATTCGCGGAGGGCGCCCCCTGGTGGCGCGGAGGTGCGAGATGAGCGTGCCGGGCCGGTGGCAGTTGCTGTCGGAATGGAACGATACGGCCGCGCCGTTTCCGGACCGGATCGCCCTGCACGAGCCTTTCGAGGAGCAGGCGCGGCGCTCGCCCGGCGCGGTGGCGGTGGAGCACGGGGAGGGCTCGCTGACCTATGCCGAGCTCGGCCGCCGGGCGGACTGCCTGGCCCGGCGCCTCGCGGCGCTCGGCGCCGGTCCGGGCTCGCTGGTCGGGATCCACCTGGCGCGGTCGCCCGAGATGATCGTCGCCGCCCTCGGCGTGCTCAAGGCGGGCGCCGCCTACGTGCCGATCGAGAGCTCGTGGCCGTGCGAGCGGGTGCGCTTCATCCTGGAGTCGCAGCGGATCGCCCACCTGCTCACGGGCAGGCGGGAGCTCGCCGCGCTCGGGGAGGTGGGCCGCGCCGTGCCGCACGCCCTCTGCCTGGACGATCCGGAGGAGCTGGAGCGCCTGGCGGAGTCCCCGGTCGCCCAGCGGGCGGGACCGGACGACCTCGCCTACGTCATCTTCACCTCGGGCTCGACCGGCACCCCCAAGGGGGTCATGGTGCGCCACCGGCCCGCGGTCAACCTGGTGCACTGGGTCAACTCCACGTTCGGGGTCGGCCCCGCGGACCGGCTGCTCTTCGTCACGGCCCTCTCGTTCGACCTCTCCGTCTACGACATCTTCGGCACCCTGGCCGCGGGCGGGACGATCCGCCTGGCTTCGCCGGAGGAGCTGCGCGACCCGCTGCGCCTGGTGGGCATCCTGGCCGGCGAGGGGATCACCTTCTGGGACTCCGCCCCCGCCGCCCTGCAGCAGCTCGTCCCGTTCTTCCCGGCCCCGGGCGCGGCGCGCTCGGCGCTGCGGCGGGTCTTCCTCTCCGGCGACTGGATCCCGGTGACCCTGCCCGGCCGGGTGCGGGAGGCCTTCGCGGGCGCCCGGGTGATCAGCCTGGGCGGCGCCACCGAGGCCACCATCTGGTCGAACTTCCATCCGATCGGCGAGGTCGATCCGGCCTGGAAGAGCATCCCCTACGGCCGGCCGATCGCGAATGCGCGCTATCACGTGCTCGGCGAGGCGCTCGCGCCCTGCCCCGTGGGCGAGGCCGGCGACCTCTACATCGGCGGCGACTGTCTTGCGGCGGGCTACGCCGGGGCTCCGGATCTGACCGCGGACCGCTTTCTCCCCGATCCGTACGCGCCGGGAGAGGACGGCGGGCGTCTCTACCGCACCGGCGACCGCGCGCGCTACTGGCCGGACGGCAACCTGGAGTTCCTCGGCCGGCTCGACAACCAGGTCAAGATCCGCGGCTACCGCATCGAGCTCGGGGAGATCGAGGCCGCGCTCGCCGGCCATCCCGGGGTCGAGGGGGCGGTGGTCCTCGCGCCGGCCGGCCCCACCGGCGACCGCCGGCTGGTCGCCTACGTGCAGCCCCACCTGCGGCGGGCGGACACCGTGCGGCGCTGGCTGCGCCTGGAGCGCGAGGGGCGCCTGGAGGGGCAGAGCTTCCACGAGCTGCCGGATGGTACGGTCGTCGCCCACCGCAACCGCGGCGAGACCGGGTTCCTCTACCACGAGATCTTCGAGGAGGGGGAGTACTTCCGCCACGGCGTGGGGCTGCGCGACGGCGACTGCGTGCTCGACGTCGGAGCCAACATCGGGCTCTTCACCCTGCTGGCGGGGCGCGCCGCGGACGTGCGCATCCATGCCTTCGAGCCGATCCCGCCGCTGGTCGAGACGCTGCGGGTCAACGCCGAGCTGCACGGTCTGGAGGTGCGGGTGCACGGCTGCGGCCTCTCCGACGCGGACGGCGCCGCCGAGCTCACCTACTACCCGCACGTCTCCCTGATCTCGGGCCGCCACTCCGACCCGGCCGCGGAGCGCGAGGCGGTGCGGGCGTTCGTGCTCGGCCAGGCCGGCGATGCCGGTCTGGCTCCGGAGCAGGTCGAGGAGCTCCTCGACGAGCGCCTGCGCAGCGAGCGGGTCTCCTGCCGCCTGCGCACGCTCTCCGGCGTCCTGGCCGAGGAGGGGATCGAACAGGTCGGCCTGCTCAAGATCGACGTCGAGAAGAGCGAGATGGAGGTGCTCGGCGGGCTCCGCGACGAGGACTGGCCGAAGATCCGGCAGGTGGTGGTCGAGGTTCATGACGAGCACGGCCGGCTGGAGCAGGCCCTCGGACTGTTGCGGCGGCACGGTTTCGAAGTGGCCGTGGAACAGGAGACGGCGCTCTCGGGGAGCGGCTTCTACAACCTCTACGCCCGCCGGCCCGGGGATGCCGCCGCGGAGGCCGCGGCGATGGAGATCGGGCCCGCCCCGGCCTGGACCACGCCGTCGCAGCTCGCGCGCGCGCTCCGGGAGTCGCTGCGCGCGCGGCTCCCCGAGTACATGCTGCCCGCGGCCTTCGTCCTCCTGGAGGAGCTCCCTGTCAGCGCGAACGGCAAGCTCGACCGCAAGGCCCTGCCGGCGCCCGAGTCGGTGCGCCATGGCGCCTGGCGGGGAGAGCGCGAGCACGTCCCGCCGTCCACGCCGGCCGAGGAGGCCCTGGCCGCGATCTGGAGCGAGATCCTCGGCGTCGAGCGCATCGGCGCGGAGGACAGCTTCCTCGAGCTCGGCGGCCACTCGCTGCTCGCCACCCAGGTGCTGGCGCGGGTGCGCGACCGCATGGGGATCGAGCTCGCCCTGCGCGACCTGTTCGAGCGCCCGGTGCTCGCCGCGTTCGCCGCGCGGATCGAGGAGCGCGGCCGGGCGGCGGCAGCATCGGCGGCATTGAGCCCCATCGTGGCCGTGCCGCGCACGGGCGACCTGCCGCTCTCCTTCGCCCAGGAGCGGGTCTGGTTCCTCCAGCAGCTCGATCCGACCATCCGGTCCTACCAGTTCCAGGCGAAGATCCGCTTCTGCGGCAGGCTGGACCCCGAGGCCCTGCGCCGGAGCCTGGAGGAGATCGTGCGCCGGCACGAGATCTTCCGCACCACCTTCCCAACGGTGGACGGCGGGCCGGTGCAGCGTTTCCACGCGCCCTGGCCGGTGCCGCTCCCCCGGGTGGACCTCTCCGCCCTGCCCGCCGACCGGCGCGAGGCCGAGGCCGGCCGGGTCCTGGACCTGGAGTGCCGGAAGCTGTTCGACATCGGCGCCCTCCCCCTGGTGCGCTGGACGCTCGTCCGGCTCGCCCCCGAAGACCACGTCTGGATCCATGCCGAGCATCACCTGGTCCACGACGGCTGGTCGTTCAACCGGCTGCTGGAGGAGCTGGCGGCGCTCTACGCAGCTTTTGTGGAAGGCCGGCCCTCGCCGCTGCCGGAGCTCCCGCTCCAGTTTGCGGACTGGGCGGTCTGGCAGCGGGAGTGGATGAAGGGGGAGGAGGCCGCGGCCCAGATCGGCTGGTGGAGGCGGACGCTCGCCGGCCGGCCGCTCGTCCTCGAGCTGCCCACCGACCGGCCGCGGCCCAGGCGCCAGAGCTTCCGCGGCGCCATCGAGCGCCTGGAGATGCCGCTCGGCCTCTGCGCGGCCCTGCGCGCCGCCAGCCGGCGCGAGGGGGTCAGCCTCTTCATGCTGATGCAGGCGGCGTTCGCGGCGCTGCTCTCCCGCTGGTCCGGCCAGGAGCGGGTCAACGTCGGCTCGGCCGTGGCCAACCGCCGCTGGCGCGAGACCGAGTCCATGATCGGCATGATCGTGGACAACGTGGTCCTGGCCTGCGACCTGTCGGGCGATCCGACCGTGGGCGAGCTGGTGCAGCGGGTCCGGCGTGTCTGCCTGGAGGCGGGAGCGCGCCAGGACATCCCCTTCGACCACGTGGTCGAGGCCGTGCAGCCCGAGCGCGACCTGGCCTACAACCCGCTCTTCCAGGCGAGCTTCAGCTTCCACGACTCGCCGCTCGCCGCCCTCGACTTCCCCGGCCTGGAGGCCGAGCTCGCCGAGGGGCTCTCCAACGGCTCGGCCAAGTTCGACTTGAACGCCATCTGCATCCCGCGCAGCGAGCAGCGGAGGCAGGGCAGGGCCGGCGAAGCCGGTGGCGGGATCACCCTGCTGTGGGAGTACGCCACGGCCCTGTTCGACCGCTCGACCATGGAGCGGATGATCGGCTGCTTCCACCGGCTGCTGGCCGGCTTCGCGGACGATCCCGGCCGGCGGGTCTCCGGGCTGCCGATGCTCGCCGGCGAGGAGACGGCGCAGCTCGCGGCCTGGAGCCGCGGCCCGGAGACCGTCCTCGCCGGAGGCCGTGTCCACGAGCTGGTGGAGGCCTGGGCGGACCGGGCTCCCGATGCCCTGGCCGTGGCCGACGGCAGCCGGAGCCTGACCTACGGCGAGCTGGAGGCCGGGGCCAACCGCCTCGCCTGGCGGCTGATCCGGCTCGGCGTGCGCCCCGAGGACCGGGTGGGCGTCTGCCTGGAGCGCTCGGCCGATCTCCCTCTCGCCCTGCTCGGCGTGCTCAAGGCCGGCGCCGCCTACCTGCCGCTCGATCCCTCGCACCCGCCGGAGCGGCTGGCCTACATCCGGGAGGACTCGGCGGTCCGGGTCCTGATCACCTCCGCGACCCTCGAGGATCTGGCGGAGGAGAGCGCCGAGCGTCCGCGGGTGCCGGGCACGGCGTCCAACCTCGCCTATGTGATCTACACGTCGGGATCGACCGGGCGTCCCAAGGGGACCGAGCTGGCCCATGCCGGGCTGCTCAACCTGATCGCCTGGCACCGGCGGGAGTACGGGCTCACGCCGGCCGACCGCACGACCCAGGTGGCGAGCCCGGCCTTCGACGCCTCGGTCTGGGAGGTCTGGCCGGCGCTCGCGGCCGGAGCGAGCCTCCACGTCCCGCCCGAGGAGGCGCGCTCGTCGCCGCCGGACCTCCTGGCCTGGCTGGGAGAGCAGCGGATCACGGTCTGCTTCCTCCCCACGCCGCTCGCCGAGGCCTGCCTGCGGCTGGAGCCGCCCCCGCTCGCCCTGCGCTTCCTCCTCACCGGCGGCGACCGGCTCCACCGCGTGGAGCAGCAGCTCCCGTTCCGGCTGATCAACCACTATGGCCCGACCGAGGGGACCGTGGTCACCACGGCCGGGGAGGTCGGGGATGAAGCGTCGCCGCCGATCGGCCGGCCCGTCGACAACTTCCGGGTGCACGTGCTCGACCGCTACCTCCAGCCCGTGCCGGTCGGGGTCGCGGGCGAGCTCCTGGTGGGCGGGATCGGCCTGGCCCGCGGCTACCTGGGCAGGCCGGAGCTGACCGCGGATTCGTTCGTCCCCGACCCGTTCGGGGACGGCGGCAGGCTCTACCATACCGGCGACCTCGTGCGCTGGCGGCGGGACGGCCGCCTCGACTTCGTGGGCCGCACCGACCACCAGGTCAAGATCCGCGGCTTCCGCATCGAGCTCGGTGAGATCGAGGGCGTGCTGCGCGAGCATCCCGAGGTGCGGGATGCCGTGGTCGTGGCCCGGGAGGACGGGGGGGAGCGGCGGCTGGTGGCGTACCTCACCCCCTATCCCCCTCTCCCATCTCCCACCCAATCCCCCGCCGGGAGAGGGGGGACGTTGCTGGGGCTGGATGGCCAGATCGAAGGCACGGAGGTTGGGATGCGTTCCCCCTCTCCCGGGGATGGGGGGCTGGGAGATGGGAGAGGGGGACAGGGGGTGAGGTCCTACCTCGCCGACCGCCTCCCCTCCTACATGGTCCCCGCGGCGATCGTCGTTCTCGCGGAGCTTCCCCTCTCCCCGAACGGCAAGGTCGACCTCACGGCGCTGCCCGCCCCGGAGGCCCAGCATTCTGCCGCGGAGAGGGTCAGGCCGCGCACCCCGACCGAGGAGATGCTGGCCGTGATCTGGTCCCGGGTCCTGGGCCTCGCCACGGTCCCGGGCCCGGACGACGACTTCTTCACGCTCGGCGGCCACTCGCTGCTCGCCACCCAGGTGCTGTCGCGCATCCGCGAGTCGTTCCGGGCGGAGCCGCCGCTGCGCGCCGTGTTCGAGAGCCCCTCCCTCGCGGCCCTGGCCGGCGTGGTCGACGCCGCTCTCCGCGCCAGCCTGGAGCCGCGGGAGGCGCCGCCGTTCACGGCCGCTCCCCGGGACGGCGAGCTGCCGCTCTCCTTCGCCCAGGAACGGCTCTGGTTCCTCCACCAGTTCGGAACAGACGTCGCGGTCTACAACATCCCCGAGGCGTACCGCCTCCAGGGCCGGCTCGACGTCGCGGCCCTGGAGCGGAGCTTCAACGAAGTGGTCCGGCGCCACGAGTCGCTGCGCACCACCTTCCCGGTCGAGGGCGGGCGGGTGGTCCAGTCCATCGCCCCGGCGCTTCACGTAGACCTCCCGATGGTGGACCTCCGCACCCCGGCAAGGCAGCAGGAGGAGGTCCGCCGGCTGGTGGACGCCGAGGCGGCCCGGCCGTTCGACCTCGCCCGCGGGCCGCTGATCCGCACCATCCTGCTGCGCCTCGCGCCCGAGGAGCACGTCCTCCTCCTCACCCAGCACCACATCGTCTCCGACGGCTGGTCCATGGGGATCTTCGTGCGCGAGCTCGCGGCGCTCTACCGCGCCGCCTGCCAGGGCGAGCCCTCCCCCCTGGCGCCGCTGGCGTTCCAGTACGCCGACTTCGCCCGCTGGCAGCGCGAGTGGCTGCGGGGCGAGGTGCTCGCGCAGCAGCTCGGCCACTGGAAACGGAGGATGGACGGGGCGCCGGCCCTGGTGGAGCTGCCCACGGACCATCCGCGGCCGTCGGTCCAGACCTTCCGCGGCGCCGACCGCGCGCTCGTCCTCCCCGCCGGGCTCGCGCGGGACCTGGAGGCGCTCTCCCGCGGTATCTTCGGCGGTCATGGGGTGACTCTCTTCATGACCCTGCTCGCCGCCTTCCAGCTTCTCCTCTCGCGCTTCACCGGCCAGGAGGACGTGGTGGTGGGCACTCCCATCGCCAACCGCAACCGCTGCGAGACCGAGCCGCTCATCGGCTTCTTCGTCAACACCCTCGTCCTGCGCACCGATCTCGCGGGCGATCCCCACGATCCAGACATTCCCGAGCTGCTGCGCCGGGTGCGGGACGTGAGCCTCCACGCCTACACCCACCAGGACGTCCCCTTCGAAAAGCTGGTGGAGGAGCTGCGGCCGGAGCGCGACCTCTCCCACACGCCGCTGTTCCAGGTGCTCTTCGCCCTGCACAACGCCCCGTCCATGGAGATGGAGCTGCCCGGGCTCACGCTGTCGCGCCTGGAGCCCGAGGGCAAGACCTCCAAGTTCGACCTCGCCTTCCACGTGCAGCCGCTGCGCGACGGCGCGCTCTCGGCGCTGGCGCGCTTCAACCGCGACCTGTTCGACGGCACCACCCTGGACCGGCTGCTGCGCTGCTTCCGCAACCTGCTCGAAGCGATGCTGGCGCGGCCCCGGGCGCGTCTCTCCGACCTGTCCATGCTGGGCGAGACCGAGCGCTGGCAGATGCTCGCGGAATGGAACGACACCGCGGCTGCCTTCCCCGCGGGTGGCTCTCTGCACGAGCCGTTCGAGATCCGGGCGCGGCAGGACCCCGCCGCCACGGCGCTGGAGCTCGACGGCGAAGCGATGACCTACGGCGAGCTCGACCGCCTGGCCGACCGCCTGGCCCGCCGCCTTGCCGCCCTGGGAGCCGGCCCCGGCGACCTGGTCGGCATCCATCTCGACCGCTCCTTCGAGAAGGTGGCCGCGGTGCTCGGCGTGCTCAAGTCCGGCGCCGCGTACGTGCCGCTGGAGATCTCCTGGCCCCGCGAGCGCCTGCGCTGGATCCTCTCGGTGCAGGGGATCGCCCACGTCTTGACCCGGGCGTCCCGGCGGGAGAGGCTGGCCGAGGCCGGTCTCGCCCCGGACGGCGCCGTCTGCCTGGATGAGAACGGCCCCGAGGCGCCGGTCTCGCGGAGCGCCGGCCCGGACGACCTGGCCTACGTCATCTTCACGTCCGGCTCGACGGGCACGCCCAAGGGGGTCATGGTCCGCCACCGGCCCGCGGTCAACCTCGTCCACTGGGTGAACACGACCTTCGGGATCGGCCCCACGGACAAGCTGCTCTTCGTCACGGCGCTCTCCTTCGACCTCTCCGTCTACGACCTGCTCGGCATCCTCGCCGCGGGCGGGACCGTGCGCATCGCCTCCCAGGCCGAGCTGCGCGAACCCGGGCGCCTGGTCCGCATCCTGACCGAAGAGCGGATCACCTTCTGGGACTCGGCCCCGGCCGCCCTGCAGCGGCTTGCGTCCTTTTTCCCCGGGCCGGGATCGGTCCGGTCTTCCCTACGGCTGGTCTTCCTCTCCGGCGACTGGGTCCCCGTGTCCCTGCCCGGCCGGGTGCGCGAGTCCTTCCCGGAGGCCCGGGTGATCAGCCTGGGCGGCGCCACCGAGGCCACGGTCTGGTCGAACTGGTACCCGGTCGGCGAGATGGACCCGGCCTGGAAGAGCATCCCCTATGGCCGCCCCATCGCGAACGCCCGCTATCACGTGCTGGATGCGGGCCTGGGCCCCTGCCCGATCGGCGTGCCGGGCGACCTCTACATCAGCGGTCCGTGCCTCTCGCTGGGCTACGCCAAGGCGCCGGACCTGACCGCGGACCGCTACGTCCCCGATCCGGCCGGCCCCGAGCCCGGCGGGCGGCTCTACCGCACGGGAGACCGCGCGCGCTACCTGGCCGATGGCAACCTGGAGTTCCTCGGCCGGCTGGACAGCCAGGTCAAGGTCCGCGGCTACCGGATCGAGCTGGGAGAGATCGAGTCCGTGCTCGCCGCGCATCCCGGGGTGCGCGAAGCCGTGGCCCTGGTGCGCGAGGACGTGCCCGGCGACCAGCGGATCGTGGTCTACCTCATCCCCGAAGAAGCGGCACCGCCGCCGCCGGCGGTGACCGCGCTGCGCGCGTGGTCGGCCGAGCGCCTGCCGGACTACATGGTGCCGGCCGCGTTCGTGCCCCTGGCCGCCTGGCCGCTCTCGCCCACGGGCAAGCTCGATCGCCGGGCCCTGCCGGCGCCGTTCGCGCCGCGGCCGGGGCCCCTGGTGACGGCGGCGCCGCGCACCGAGATGGAGCGGGTCATCGCCGCGGTCTGGCGCGAGGTCATCGGCGTCGAATCCGTGGGAATCGACGACAACTTCTTCGACCTCGGCGGCCACTCGCTGCTCCTCGCCCGGGTGCAGGTGCGCCTCTCCGAGATCCTCGGCCGCGACCTGCCCATGGTGGACCTCTTCCGCTACCCGACCGTGGGCTCCCTGGCCGAGGCCCTGGCCGGAACGGAAGAGCGGGAGCCGGTGGCGGCCGCCGCGCCCCGGCGGACCCACGACCGGATCGCGGTGGTCGGCATGGCCGGCCGCTTCCCCGGTGCCCGCGACCTGGACGAGCTCTGGCGGAACCTGCGCGACGGCGTCGAGTCGATCCGCTACTTCACGGACGAGGAGCTGTTCGCCGCCGGAGTCCATCCCGACCTGCTGGCCGATCCGGCCTACGTCAAAGCCCGGGGCGTGCTGGAGGGGAGCGACCAGTTCGACGCCGGCCTCTTCGAGATGACGCCGCGCGAGGCCCAGATCCTCGATCCGCAGCAGCGGCTCTTCCTGGAGAGCGCCTGGCAGGCCCTGGAGCACGCGGGCTACGGCGGCGAGCGCTGGCGCGGCGAGGTGGGGGTGTTCGCCGGAGCGAGCGAGAACACCTACGTCCACCAGATCCTCTCCGCCCCGGCGCTGCTCGCCGCCGTGGGCCGCTACGCGGTCTCGCTCGCGAACAACCCCGACTACCTCTCCACCCGGGTCTCGTACAAGCTGAACCTCGAGGGGCCGGGCCTGTCGGTCCAGACCGCCTGCTCGACCTCGCTCGTGGCGGTCCACCTGGCCTGCCAGGCTCTCCTCCAGGGGGAATGCGAGCTCGCGCTGGCCGGCGGCGTTTCGGTGCGCGTGCCCGAGCAGGCCGGCTACCTCCATGAAGCGGGCGGCATCGCCTCGCCGGACGGCCACACCCGCGCCTTCGACGCCCACGCGGCCGGCACGGTGCGGAGCAGCGGCGTGGGCGCGGTCGTGCTCAAGCGCCTGGAGGACGCCCTGGCCGACGGCGACACCGTTCATGCGGTCATCCTCGGCTCGGCCGTCAACAACGACGGCTCGCGCAAGATGGGCTTCACGGCGCCCGCGGTCGAGGGGCAGGCGCGTGTCATCCGCAAGGCCCACCTGGCGGCCGGGATCGACCCCGCGACGATCGGCTACGTCGAGGCGCACGGCACGGGCACGGCCCTGGGCGACCCGGTGGAGATCGCCGGGCTGACCGAGGCCTTCCGCGCCGGGGGAGTGCAGAAGGCCGGCGCCTGCGCGATCGGCACGATCAAGTCGAACCTCGGCCATACCGACGCCGCGGCGGGCATCGCCGGCCTGCTCAAGACCGTGCTCGCCCTGAAGCACGGCGAGATCCCGCCGAGCCTCCACTACGAGGCGCCCAACCCGGCGATCGACTTCGCGGCGAGTCCGTTCCACGTCGCCTCCGAGCTGCGGGCGTGGACGTCCGAGGGTCCGCGGCGGGCCGGCGTCAGCTCCTTCGGCATCGGCGGCACCAACGCCCACGTGGTGCTGGAAGAGGCGCCTTCCTCGGTCCCGGCCCTCGCCGGGAGGCCGGCCCAGCTCCTGGTCCTCTCGGCCGCCTCGTCTTCGGCGCTCGACGCGGCCACGGCCAACCTGGCGGAGCGCCTGGAGACCCTGGCGACCCTGGCAGATACCCCGCCGGACACTTTCGCCGATGCGGCCTGGACCCTCCAGGCCGGGCGCAAGCCGCTGCGCTGCCGGCGGATCGCGGTCAGCCGCGGCCCGCGGGAGGCGGCGGAGCTGCTGCGCGCCGGCGATCCCGCGCAGGCCCCGGCCCGCAACGTTCCCGCGGAGCCGCTCTCCGTGGCCTTCCTCTTTCCCGGCCAGGGCGCCCAGCACGCAGGCATGGCCGAGGAGCTGTACGCCGTGGAGGCGGTCTTCCGCGACGCCCTGGACGAAGCCTGCGAGATTCTCCGGCCGGAGCTGGGGCTCGACCTGCGCGAGCTGCTGTATTCCTCCCGCGAGGGCCTCGGCTCGACCGCCCTGGCGCAGCCGGCCCTGTTCGCGGTCGAGCATGCGCTGGCGCGGCTCTGGATGTCCTGGGGCGTGAAGCCCGAGGCGCTGCTCGGCCACTCGGTGGGCGAGTACGTGGCCGCCTGCCTGGCCGGCGTCTTCTCCCTGGAGGACGCCCTCCGCCTGGTCGCGGCCCGCGGCCGTCTCATGCAGGAGCAGCCGCCCGGCGCCATGCTCGCGGTGCCGCTGCCGGAGAGCGGGATCCTCCTCGAAGGCGCGCTCTCGCTCGCCGCGGTCAACGCCCCGGCGGCCTGCGTGGTGTCTGGGCCGGAGGAGGACATCCGGGCCTTCCGAGAAAGGCTCGGAGAGGAATTGGACTGCCGTCTCCTCCACACCTCGCACGCCTTCCACTCGGCCATGATGGACCCGGTCCTGGAACCGTTCGCAGAGCTCCTCCGGGGGATGGAGCTGCACCCGCCGCGCATCCCCTTCGTTTCCAACCGCACCGGCACCTGGATCACCGCGGACGAGGCGGTCAGTCCGGAGTACTGGGCCGGCCACCTGCGCAACACGGTCCGCTTCGCGGAGGGTCTCGGGACTCTCCTGGGGCAGGGGCGGCGCACGGCGCTGCTGGAGGTCGGCCCCGGCGGCACGCTCGCCACCCTGGCCGGCCAGCATCCGGACCGCAAGTCCGCGGATCTCGTCGCGCGCTCGCTCCGCCGGCCCAAGGAGGACCGCCGGGATCTGGACGTGCTGCTCGGCGCGCTCGGCCGGCTCTGGCTGGCGGGAGCGGACGTGGATTGGAGCGCCATCCATGCGGGCGAGAGGCGGCGGCGCATCCCGCTGCCGTCCTACCCGTTCGAGCGCCGCCGGTATTGGGTAGACGCGGCGGACGTCCACCGGCTCGAAGCCGAAGCCGGGCCGGTGATGTCCATGAAGGAGGCCATCGCGGGCACGCGCACGTCGCTCGAAGAGACCGTGGCCGGCGTGGTGCGCGATCTCCTGGGCCTGGAGGAGGTCGGCCTCCACGACGACTTCTTCGACCTCGGGGTGAGCTCGCTGATGGGCCTCCAGATGAGCGCCCGTCTGCGCCGAGCCCTGGGGATTTCGGTCTCCGGGGACCTGCTGCTGGAGGCGCCGACGGTCGCGGCCATGGCCAGGCTGCTGGAGCTGCGGCTGGCCGACACTGCGCCGGTCCGCCCGAGCTGCCTCGTCCGTCTCCAGCAGGGGGGCCACCGCCCGCCGCTCTTCCTGGTCCACCAGGTGGGCGGCTACGCCTACACCTTCCGGGCTCTGGCCCGGGAGCTGGGGAACGACCGTCCCGTCTTCGGCCTCCGCTCCCTGGGGCTGGAGGAGGGGGAGGAGCCGCTCCTCGCGATCGAAGCCATGGCGGCCCACTACCTCGGGCTGATCCGGGAGGCGCAGCCGCGGGGGCCGTACCTGCTGGGCGGCGCCTCCATGGGGGGCATGGTGGCTTTCGAGATGGCCCACCAGCTCCACGCCGCCGGCGAGGATGTGGAGCTGCTCGCCCTGATGGACACCCCCTGCCTCGACCAGATGCCGGCTCGGGAGGGTCACGCCGAAGCCGTGGCCGCGGTCTTCCGCGGCCGGGTCGAGCTCTGTCCGGACGAGCTGCGCGAGCTTCCGCCGGAAGAGCAGCTCGCCCGGGCCTTCGAGATCGCACGCCAGGCCGGCCAGGACTTCGACCCGGACGAGATCGTGCGCCGGGTGAGAGTGCTCCACACGAACGTCGACGCCCTCTACGCCTACGCACCACGACCGCACCCGGGCGCGATGCTCTACTTCCGGGCCGAGACGAGGCGGCCGGGAGATCCACTGCGCCCTGAGCTGCCCTGGATCGAGCTCATGCGGGGAGGCACCGAGGTCCACCTGGTGCCCGGCGACCACATGACCATGCACGAGCCCCCGCACGTCCACACCCTGGCCGAGCGGCTGCGGCGCTCCCTGGGGAGGCCCCCTACCACAGCACCGCGTACCCGAGCTTCAAGAAGAACGTGCGGTCCCTCTGGGTGAGGTCGATCTCCTGGGTCCCCTGGTAGTTGTCCGAGTAGCCGGCCAGGAGCACGGTCTGGGCGTTCAGCTTGTACGAGAAGAGGAGCTGCGAGAAGAAGGTCTCGTCCTTCGGGTTCAGGCGCAGACCCGGACGGAAGAGCGCCAGATCCCGCTCCACGTCCCGGTACTGGAGGATCGCCCGCACGAAGGTGCGCACGTTCAGGTGGTAGCGCAGCGTGGCCTGGGTCAGCTCGGCCTTCAGGTAGCGCTGGCCGTGGATCTTGAACTCCTGCCGGTTGTGGTCGAGGTCGCCGAAGACGTGGCGGCCGATCCGGAAGTCGATCGACGGCTGGATCTGCACGAAGTCCACTTGGCGGACGTTGGTGAAGTCGATCACCTCGCCGCCGCGCAGGAAGAGATCCAGACCCAGGTGGCCGTTCGGCCGGATCGACAGCAGCAGGTCCTGGCGATAGTCGTTGAACTCGTTGCCAAGGAAGCTCTCCTCGTTCGGCAGCAGGCGCAGGCGCACCACGCTCTGCATCGGGCCCTCGTAGGTCAGGAACAGGTTGAAGTCGCGCTCCAGCAGCTCGCCGTCCTTGTCGCTCTTGGTGCTGGAGTTGACGTTGACCACGAAGCGGCTGTACCAGCCCCCCTTCCTGCCCCAGAAGGTGCGCTGGAGCTGGCCGCTCGCCTCCTCGAAGCCGACCTGCGGCATGAAGCCGCTGTCCGCGCGGAACTCGTCCGCGATCGAGTTGTAGCTCCCGCGCCAGAACCAGTCGCGGGTGGCGTGCGTGTACTCGCCGATCCAGGCCTCGCCGTTGAACGGAGCGACGCTCTGGTTCAGGCTGCGGGCGAGATCCAGCGGGTAGTCGGTCCGCGAGCCCAGAGCCTGGAAACGGAACGAGTCCACCGGCGTGATGCGGACGCTGCCGTCCACCCCGTAGACCTGGTTCGAGTAGTCGTCGCCGTCGCGCCCGGCGTAGAGCACGCCCAGGGTCGAGGTCTTCCCGACGTCGCGGCGATAGCGCAGCACGCCGGTGCGCACTTCCTCGTCCAGGAGCGCCACGGTCGAGCTCTCGCGGCCCGGGACGAGCAGGGCGTTGATCCGGTCTTCGGTGAGGAAGGCGCCGAAGGCGTTCTCCTCCTCCTTGCCGGTCAGCTTGAGCCCGTACTTCGGATCGAAGACCGTGCGGGTGAAGACCGCGTTGTACGCGGTTGTGAAGAGGTCGGCCCCCTCGAGGAAGAACGGCCGCTTCTCGGGGAAGGAGAGGGCGAAGCGCTCGTTGACGTCGAGCAGGGCGAAGTCGGCTTCGACCTGGGAGAAGTCGGGGTTGACCGCCGCGTTGAGGCTCATGTTCGGCGTGATCCCCCAGCGCACGGACAGGCCGGCCTCGACGTCCTCGTCCCCGCTCTCCATCGGCCGCGTCAGGCTCGGCCGGGCGTCCGTGCGCTTGGAGGTCAGCGTCGGCGTGGTCTCCAGGTTGTACCCCGCTTTGAGCTTGCGGAAGCCGGTGACGGTCTCGTACTGGCAGACCTGGCAGTCCTGCTGCCGGTCGTTCCAGGTCGAGCGGATCTGGTGCACCACGGAGCGCGGATAGGTGCGCTGGGCGAGGAAGCCCCAGGTCTGCTCTTCCAGGGCGCGGGGGAAGCGGATCTGTTTGAGGGGAAGCGCGATCTCCACCACGTAGCCGTCGGGCGTGATCTGGCCCCGGGATTCCCAGATCGCGTCCCAGGACCAGTCCTCGGTCTCCTCGATGTCGCTGACCGTGCCGTCCATCTGCACGCCGAGCGGGTTGACCCGGAACTGGAAGGCGCGCCGCTGGTCGTTGAAGGTGTCGAGGTAGAACCCTACGCTGTCATCCAGGAAGGCCGTGTCGCGGTCGGCCAGGTAGGCGCGGATCTGGTTCGGGTCGGGGTCGTGCGCCCGGAAGCCGACGTAGAGGTTGTCGTCGTCGAACGTGACCAGGCACTCGGTCGCCACCGGCGCCTCGGCGTTGTCGCGCGGTGACCACTCGTGGGTCAGCGGGATCACCGCCGCGTCGGCCCAGGCCGCTTCGTCGAGCAGGCCGTCCACCCGGATCTCCGAGGTCGCGGGCCGGATCGCGTGCTGCTGCTTGGGTTGGTGCACCGTGGGCGCCGTCTCGGGGTCCTGGGCGAAGGCCCCGGCCGCGAGGACGGCGAAGAGGAGAAGGAACGTCACGACATGGGTGCGAGGTTTCTTCTGGCGCAAGCGAGCTCCTCCCTGATAGGGATGGTTTGCTGCGAGGTCCTCTACATGAAGAATGTGCGCGCGGCCCCGGGCATCGCGCCGGCCCCGCGGATCAGGAGTCCTCTTTCGCACGCTTGAAGGCACTCCTTTGACTAGGGGCCCTGTTCATGCCGAAGCGTTCCCGCCCGTCCGGGGCTGCCGTATCCGCCATGTCTCGATCCACCTTTCGCAGGGCACCTCGCGGCTCCCCCCGGCTGCCGCGAGCCTTCGCATCGAGGTTTTCGCCCGTGCCCCCAAGGCCAATCCCGGCCTGCCGGTGCCTGGGCTCAAAGAGGAGGAACCTTTGAGAAACCGAGTCAAGCTCTTGGCGGGCCTTTCCATGGCCGCGGTCGCCCTCGGGATTCCGGCTTTCCTGCTGGCGCCCGTTCCTCACGCCGGGAGGTCGGTGACCCGAGCGCCGGCCGAGGCCCGCATGGCCGAAAAAGGCAAGCTCGAATCACTCTACCAGACCTGGAAGGCGAGTTACGAGCGCAGCGGCGGCAACCGCAACTACCTGATCTCCCTGGGATGGTCCCGCGGGCTCTCCACCGAGCACACCTATGCCGCCGGCCTCGCCCGGATCGACATGATCGGGGGCGCCGCCCGCGTCGAGATCGACGGCCTGGATGCCTCCGAGGGCTGGGACGTCTGGCTGATCGACAACCAGGAAGGGCCGCAGCGCACGGCCCTGCCCGAGCGCGGCGACCGGATGCACAGGCTCGGCCGCCTCTACAGGGCCGGCTCCAGGGCCGTGCTCGACGCCCGCTTTGACGGCGGCCTGTTCTCCGCGTTCGAGGTGGACGTGGTGGCGGTGACCCGCAAGGGCGTCCGGCCCGATGAGGGCTCCGTCCTCTATGGCTCGCCGATGCTGTTCCAGCGCATCTACACCCAGGCGAGCCACATGCAGGCGCAGCCCAGGCCCACGGCGCGGCTCGACTCCCTCTTCGGCCCCCGGGCCGCCTTCGCCGACACCCCCTTCAACAGTATGGACCCGCTGATCGCCGCGGGGGCCGACCTGTTCTTCAACGAGACCTTCGGCGGCAACGGCCGCACTTGCGGGACCTGCCATCCGGCGGAGAACAATTTCACGATCGATCCCGAGTTCATCGGCGACCTGCCGCCGGACGATCCCCTGTTCGTGGGTGAGACCAATCCCGCCCTGGGAGCCAACTTCGAGAAGCCCCAGTTGTTGCGCCAGCTCGGCCTGGTGCTCGAGAACGTGGACGGGTTCGACGACCTCGGCAACAAGTTCGTGATGCGCGGCGTCCCGCACCTGCTGGGCCTCTCGCGCTACCTGACGCCGGGCATCGACGGCTCGACCGTGCCTCCGAACCAGCGCACAGGCTGGGGCGGCGACGGCGCCCCGGGCAGTGGAACGCTGCGCGAATTCGCCACCGGCGCCGTGGTGCAGCACTTCACCAAGTCGCTCAACCGGGTGCCGGGCACCGACTTCCGGCTCCCGACGGATGCCGAGCTCGACGCTCTGGAGGCCTTCCAGCTCGCCCTCGGCCGGCAGGACAACCCGACCATCGCCTCCATCCAGCTCAGGAACCCGATGGCCAACCTGGGCCGCGTCCAGCACGACGGCGTGAGCGCCCGCTGCTCCGTCTGCCATTTCAATGCCGGCGCCAACGCGTCCAACGGGACCAACCGCAACTTCGACATCGGGGTGGGCCGGCTGCCCAACCACCCGGCCAACGTGATCGCTCCGGGCAACCTCCCGCCGGACGGCGGCTTCGGCACAGTCCCGGTCTTCGACCCGGTGACCCACGAGTTCAGGGGCTTCGGCAATGCCAACGGCGACATCCGGTTCAACACCCAGCCGGCCATCGAGGCGGTGGACACCGCGCCGTTCTTCCACAACAACGCCGTCGCCACCATCGAGGAGGCGGTCGGCTTCTACAACAGCCAGGCGTTCAAGAAGTCCCAGGCCGGCATCGCTCTGCCCAGCCTGGCCATGGAGACCACCGAGGTCGAGAACATCGCGGCCTTCCTGCGCATCATGAACGCGCTGGAGAACATCCGCTCCTCGCTGCTGCTCGACCAGGGCGCCATCGACGAGACGGACCTCGACACGGCCCAGCGCCTGGCGCATCTCGCCTCGTTCGACACCGAGGACGCCGTCCAGGTCCTGACGGGGCGCCAGCTCCACCCCACGGCGTCGCGCAAGCTGAGGCAGGCCCATGAGAAGGAGCTCGCCGCGGCGTTCTCGGCCGCCGCGCACGCCAAGCACATCCGCGACGGCCTGCTCCAGGAGGCCATCCAGCTCAAGCAGCAGGCCCGCGCGGAGATGATCGTCGAGTAGCCCGCGAGCCCTGCAGGGAAAGGGGTGCCGGCCGGCTTCGGCTGGCACCCCCGCTCTTCAAGACCCGCTCGTCCGCTTCAGCTCCAGGGTGCGCCGCAGGATCGGCAGCGCCGCCCTGTCCTTGTCCCGGTCCGCCTGCTCTTTGGACTCGATCACCGCGTCCAGATCGAGGCAGCGCACGCGCAGGTTGCCGACCGTCCGCTCGTGGGTTCTCCCGGCAATCTGCTCGTAGGTCATGGTCTTTCCGATCGTGGCGAGCACGTCGAGCGGGCCGGCCCTGGTGATGAGCTGATGCCGGCGCAGGGTGGCCAGCTTGGTTTCGTTCGGCAAGAGATGCCGGCCTGCCGGGCTGAGATACCGGGCCTCGAGCTCCCGCAGTGCCGCGAGGAGGCGGGTGCGGTTTGCAGGCGCCGGATCGGGGACGATGTCGAGACCGGACGTCGAGACCGGCGCCCCCTCCAGGATCGCGGCCACCCCGCCGACGACGATGTGCTCGACCTGGTGGCGGGCGAGGACCTCCAGGATGTCCAGGTATCTAGGAGCGCTGTCCATTCCGGAGAGCGTAGGTGCTGTCCACAAAACCCTGAGCTACGGCCAGGCGCTCGGTCGGCGTCAGGCTCAGCATCCAGAGGATGAGGGCGTCGTCCGGTCCGGACCCCGGTGGAGCTGGGGGGGCAGGCTGGTGGCCCTCCGAGATCGCTTTCTGCCTCATGGCCCGAATGGTACAACAGCCCCTGCGATCCGCCGCCCTCCGGGCACTGTCTAGCTGAAGTCGGGTAGTATTGCCGGATCGTGGAAGCCGGATCTCGATGAGAGCTATCAGACTCAACACCCATGTAGCCAAGGACCGCACCCTCCTCCTCAAGCTTCCCGAGGATGTCCAGGAGGGTCCGGCCGAGGTCATTGTCCTCGTCCCGGAGGCGGCTGACCGGCCTGCTCACACGGTCCAGGACTTCCTCGCCGGCCTCTCCGCCCGTCCCCGCCGGATCCGCACGAAAGAAGACATCGACCGGTACCTGGAGCGAGAGCGGGAGAGCTGGGACTAGGCGATGCCGAGGGTCTACCTCGACAGTTGTATCGTCATCTACCTGATCCAAGGCCCGGAGAGCCTCAGCCGTGCCGTCCGCGGCGGTCTCGTCTCGGACGAGGAGGACCCTCAGGTGCTGTGCATCTCGGATCTCACCCGGCTCGAGTGCAGGGTCTGGCCAGTACGGGAAGGCGACCAGGAGCTGCTGGCGCAGTTTGACGGCTTTTTCGCGAGCCAGGACGTCGAGTGGCTTGTGATCCGGACCGATATGTTCGATCTGGCCACCGAGCTCCGGGCTCGCCACGGCACCAAGGCCCCGGATGCGATCCACCTTGCGACTGCCATCCTGGGCGGCTGCGACGAGTTCTGGACCAACGACCATCGTCTGACCGCGGCAGCCGCCGGCAGGATCGCTCTCAAAGTCCTGTCTGAATGAGGGCGGGCCCGCGGGCCCGCCCTGTCGTTCAAGGATGGTCGTAGTAGAAGTGATACGTGCCGGAGCCGCTGTAGGAGTAGATGCCCCAGAGGTACCAGCCCGCGGCGCCGTTGTAGGTGATGTTCTCGTTGGTCGAGATGGTCGTGGCGCTCGCCACCTGCACCCAGGCCGTGCCGTTCCAGCGCCAGAGATAGAGGTCGAAGTCGCTGCCGGCCGGGCCGCGCAGGGCGCCGATCTGGTTGCCCGCGTTGCCCCAGTAGTAGGTGCCGCAGGGCTGGTACTGGGTGCTGCCCACGGTGCCGATGTAATTCGTGAAGGTCTCATAGGCCGAGCTGAAGCCTGAGCCGTAGAGGAAGTTGAGGCCGGACTGGTCGTCCGCCTCGGTCGTGGCCGGATTGTTGTTGCAGAAGCTCACGGATGCGAACATCGTGGCCCCGGCGACGCCGCTGTGGCCGAGCCCGAGACCGTGGCCGACCTCGTGCACCATCACGCCCTCGATGTAGATCTCGCTGGAGCAGCCGGCGCCGCCCGGATCCTCGCTCTGGGAGGTCCAGTTGTAGCCCGTGCTGTTGGTCACGATGTCGGCGTCGTCGATCTTCCAGGAGCCCGAGCCCGCGACCCGCTCGGAGTAGTAGCCGGTGAAGGTCGCCGCCAGGCATGAGCCGGTGCAGGCGGACAGCGGGTCGGTCAGGTTGAGCATCGGGGTGCCGTCGCCCAGGGCGAAGCCGGCGATCGAGCCCTTGTGGGCAAGGATCACGCTGCCCGAGTTGTCGCCGTTCCAGCCGTTCGTGGAGTTGATGGCGTTGACCACCACGGTTTCGCCGCCGTCCGCGTCGGTGATCGAGGGCACGCCGCCGGCGCGGTTGTCCACGATGTAGTCGGGCGGGCAGTTCCAGGTGCGCGCCGGGCTGAGGGTCACGTAGGCGGAGCCGCTGCCGGCCGCGAGGAGCACGAGGGCGAGCACGCCGAGG
>Ga0268265_10000328_pt1 | contig 51739 bp, 33 predicted proteins | sample KBSSwiS52_FD_190355 | JGI IMG/M metagenome (GOLD analysis project Ga0268265, IMG submission 190355) | Switchgrass rhizosphere microbial communities from Kellogg Biological Station, Michigan, USA - KBS Switchgrass S5-2 (SPAdes) (version 2) | ecosystem: Host-associated > Plants > Roots >...
GTTTGCAGTACCGGATAGTTCTGTCCGCGGTTGGGATAGTCAGGCGGCTGCGAGTCGGCATCGGTATCGTTCTGTAGCACGCCGGCGCTTGCGAGGTCGATGCCGAGCCCGCCGTTGTCGTAGATGCCGTTCTTGCGGACCTTGTTGCGGCGACCGATCTCGACCCACACACCTTGCGTGCCGTTTTCCGCGATCACGTTGTTGGTGATCACGTTGATCGTCGGCGCATCGCCGTCATCGCCCTGGACGTGGATGCCGGCGAGGCCGTTGCCGTAAAGGCCTGCGCCCCACGGAAAGCCGATGTAGTTGCCATCGATCGTGTTGTGTTGCGCGCCGCCGTTGACGACGGCGATGCCGGCCTGTGCGTTGTCGCCGATCCAGTTTCCGGTGATCGAGTTGTGGTTGCCGGCGAGGTAGATGCCGCGCACGCCGTTGCCGAGGTCCGTGAAATGTCCGCTCGCATCGCCGCTCCAGTCGACGCCGATCATATTGTTGAGAATCTGATTGTTGTACGTGCCGACCGGATTGCCTCCGGAAAGACTGCCGAAGAGCGCGATGCCACTGCCGCCGCTTGCTCCTCCGATGATGTTGCGGTCCGACACATCGGCGCCGCCGATGACCGTGTCGTGCGAATTGGCATCGAGCTTGATACCGAGGCCGTTCGGCTGCAGCGCATGGGAGCCGACGCTGCCGCCGAAGCGATTGCCGGTGACGACGCTGCCGCTGCCCGAGCCCAATGCGATCGCGGCTTCCGAGAACCCGCTGAACGCGAGGCCTTCGACGAAAAGCGACGCACCGTCGCCTGCGCTCGTCGAGATCTGCAGAGCTTTGGTCACGGACGAGTTGCCGGCTTCGAGGATCACGCAGAAGTTCGCATCGGTGCCGAAGTCGAGATCATTCTCCGACGCGCCGGTCTGCGTGTAGCCGTTGACGATCAGCGGCACCGCGACCGACGGCAGCGGCGAGCTCAGCGTGATCACGTGCGGTCCGCAGCCCGAACCGACGTCGAACGAAATAAGGCCGCTGCCGTGCGCGTTCGCGCCGAGAATCGCAGCGCGCAGCGACCCGGTGCCGGAGTCGCTGGTGTTGCTGACGGTCTGCAGGAAGCTGTCGTTGACACTCGATTCGAACGCGCCGCGATCCGGCGCGGTGCCGATGACGCGCGCGCGACCGGGCAGATCCGTCGCCGGCAATCCACCCGGCGCGGTCGTGCTGCCGGTGTTGATCACCTCGGACGGCGGCGATTCGATCGGGCGATAGTCGCTGTCGAGGTGCGGGTTGCTGCTCTGTGTGCCGAGCTCGACGGCGCCGGGCGTATGGTGCGGACCGATGACGTTGTCGATGAGCGTGGGGAAGATCGGATTGCCATTGCCGTTGGCCAGCGAGGTGTTGAGGTCATAGCCTTCGTTCCCGTAAAAGATGTTGTTGGTCGCGATGAGCGTGCCGTGGCCGTCGCCGGCGTCGTTCCAGTTGTTGTACATGCAGAAGCCGGATCCGTCGCCGGTTGAGCCGCTGTTGTCGACGATCGTGTTGTGGACCAGCTGAACTTCGGGGCTGCCGTAGATGACGTTCACGCTCACGCTGCAATCGACACCCGTATTGCCGGCCACCAGCGTGTCGACGATACGAATCGTGCCGTCAGGATCGTCGTCATCGTTCCACCATGAAACCTGGATCATTCTTCCCTGATCGAGGAACGCGTCGCGGCGAATCAGGACCATCGTATTGGCCGGAAGCGAGTGGTCGTCGACGCCTGCCGCAAACCTGGGCGCGGCCTTCCACGTCAGCCCCTCGACGGTAAGGTCGCCGAGAAGGTTGGCTCCGTCGTAGTCGGCGTCCGTCGGATTGGAATCGTCCAATACGGTATTGCCCACTTCGATGTTGCGACCGGCGCATCCGGCGCTGTACCCGCCGAGCAGCTCGGTGCCGGCCTGCAATGAAACGGCGAACACCCCGCTGTGCAGGATCGTGTTTCTGAAATCGTAGCTTCCCTGCACGATCTTGATCGTCGTCGGCACGAACTGAGCGGTGGCAAGCGCATTGGCGAGCTGCGTGTTCGTCGACACGCATTGGGGTATTCCGCCGGCCCGCGCCGTCACCGTCGCGAGCGTGCTGCACGCCGACAGCACCCAGGCCGCGAGCCAGACCGTCCCAATGGTCCGCTTGCGATAACCGAAGACTCGCATTGCATTCATGGCAATCCTCCACTTCGAGGCGAACGCCTCCATTGCCGTAATTGCTACACGCAGGACGGCACCAAAAGCGGCACGCTCGAGCCCGGTTAACGCGCCTTGCCGGTTTTGTCGCCCATTTGCGTGTTCTTCCCTATCGCCGCGAACGTGCGGCCGCGATCGAGGTGCGCATGGCGTTGCGAGCCGACCTTGGCGGAGCCGGATCCGGGGAGCTCACCGATCTCCTCAACGCGGCGCGTCTGGGCGATGGCGAAGCGGCACAACAGGCGTACGACTTCGTATATGCGGACCTGCGCGAGCGTGCCGGGCAATCGTTGCGGCGCATGCCCTCCGCAACGCTCACGCCTACGGCGCTGGTCCATGAGATGTACCTTCGCCTGAGCGACCATCAGCGCAAGCCCCTGCGCGATCGCTCGCACTTCTTCGCGCTCGCCGCGCGCGCGATGCGGCAGATCGTGATCGAGCATGCGCGACGGCGCGGTGCGCAAAAGCGCGGCGGCGATCAGCGCATGATCGATCTGGAAGCCGCCTGGGACCTCGCCGACGCGGACTATGGACAGGTGCTCGAGATCGATACGGCGCTGCGTGCGCTCGAGAAGTCCGACGCCGAACTCGTGCGCCTCGTCGAATGGTATTTCTTCGCCGGCCTCACGTTCGACGAGATCGCCGAGATGACCGACCGCAACGAGCGCACCGTGCGGCGCAACTGGGAGCTCGCCAAGGCGTTCTTGCGTCGTCAGTTGGACGGCGCCGAGCCATGAGCTCCACGCGGGACTGGTCGCGCGTAAAAGCGCTCTTCATTTCGGCGCTCGATCTGCCGGAATCCGAACGCGCGGATTGGGTCGCCCAGCAGTGCACGGACGATCCCGACGTGGGCGACGAGGTCGTCTCGCTGCTCGCCTCGCAACGCGGACCGCATCACGATCTCTTGAGCCGCGGCGGCGGAGTCGCATTGGCCGTCGCCGCCTCGATGGCGACGAAGCCGCCGTCATCGCCGGCAGGCACGCACATCGGTCCTTACCTCATCCTGCGCGAGATCGGTTCGGGCGGCATGGGGCGCGTGTTTCTCGCGCGGCGGGAGGACGGACAATATCAGCGGCAAGTTGCGCTCAAGCTGATCCGCGAAGATCTCACGAACCCCGAGCTGCTGCGGCGCTTCCTGCTCGAACGCGACACCTTGGCGCGCTTGGTTCACCCGAACATCGCGACGCTGCTCGACGGCGGCATCGAGGGCAATGCGCCTTACTTCACGATGGAGCTCGTCGAAGGCGACCCGATCGACGTGTGGTGCGATCGTCATCGGCTCGACGTCCGCGCGCGCGTCGCGCTCGTGATCAGGATCTGCGATGCCGTGCACTACGCGCACCGCAATCTGATCGTCCATCGCGACATCAAGCCGACGAACATCCTGGTCGGCGCAGCCGGCGAGCCGAAACTGCTCGACTTCGGTATCGCCAAGCCGCTCGACGCCATGCCGGCGGCCGGATTGACGCAGACCCACGGGCGAGTGATGACGCAAGAGTACGCCGCGCCCGAACAGATACTCGGCGAGCCGATCACGACGGCCACCGATATCTATGCACTCGGCATGCTGCTGTACGAGCTCTTGACCGGGCATCGACCGTATCCGGCCGCGGAGGCAGGGCACGCGAGCTGGGCGAAGGCGATCGTCGAACACGCGCCGGAACCGCTCGCGCGCGCACTGCGCCGAACCGGCGATACCGACGCGGTCATTGAGGATCTCGCGCATCGTCGCGCAAGCTCGGTGCCGCGTCTGCGCCGACATTTGCGTGGCGATCTCGAGCACATCGTGCAACGTGCGCTCGAAAAAGCGCCGGAAGCACGGTATGCGACGGTCGGAGCGCTCAGAGAAGATTTGCGCGCACATCTCGACGGGCGAGCGCTGGCCGGTGACAGCCAACGCTATCGAATCTTCAAGTTTCTGCGCCTGCATCGCGTCGCTGTCGCCGGGGCAGGCCTGGTCTTGCTGCTCGTTGCCGCAGGCATCGCCGGCGTCGTCTATCAGGCGCGCGAAACCGCGCGTCAGGCGCAGACGACCTCGGCGGTCAAGGACTTTCTCCTTACTCTGTTCAACGCCAGCAGTCCGGAAGAGACCAAGGGCAAGCCGCCGGAAGTGCGCGAGTTGCTCGACCGCGGTACGGCGCGCATCGAACACGGACTCGACGATCAACCTGCGCTCAAGGCGGAGCTCGAAGGCGTGCTCGGGCGCATCTATTCCCAACTCGGGCTGTACGCGCAGGCGCGCGTGCTGCAGGAGCGTGCGGTTTCCGCGCTGCGCCACTTCGCGCCCGCCTCGCCGGCGGCCGGCGTCGCGATGCGTCAGCTCGCCGAAACGCTGACCGAACACGGCGAATTGGAGCCGGCCGAGACACTGGCGCGCGAATCGACCGATCTGTTGCAGACGACCGGAAAGACGGACGAATACATCCGTGCTTTGATCGCGCTGTCGGTCGTCGTCGAGCGGCGTGGCGACATACCCGTCGCCGAGCAGCTGGCCGAGCGTGCCGTCGCGACCGCGCGCGCGCCACAAATCGAAAAGGCCGTGCTCGGCGATGCGCTGAGTGCACAGGGGATGGTGGAGTGGGACCTGCGCGACCTGCCGAGGCTCGAAGCGACATATCGAGAAGCCTTGGCGATTCACCGCGCGGCATTCGGCGACATCGATCTGCGGGTCGCAACCGATCGTCAGAACCTGACCCTTGCGCTGCGCAATCTCGGCCGCTACGACGAAGCGTTGGAGAACGCGCGGGCGAATGTCCAGATCCGCGAGAAGATCCTCGGACCGACGCATCCGGATTTGAGCCGCGCGCTGTATACGCTCGGCACCACGCTCTATCACATGGCGCGCTACGAAGAAGCCGAGCCTGTGCTGCGTCGAGCCGTCGCCATCGCGCGAGATAGATTCGGAGAGAACCACGCGACGACGGCGACCGCGCTCAACAACCTCGGGTTGGTCTTGATGGACTGGCATGGACTCGACGAGGCCGAACAGGTGTTTGGCGAAGCATTGCGCATCGACGTCGCGCAGCTCGGACCCAACCACAGCAGCGCGTTGAGCAGTGCGAGCAATCTCGGTGACGTGCACGCGCGTCAAGGCAAGCTCGAACTGGCCGAGCAAGAGCTTCGCGACGTACTCGATCGTGAACGTGCCGCGGACATCAAGGACGAAGTCTTCGAGTTGAACCGGCTCGGCGATGTGCTCCGCCAACGCGGCGATTGGCACGAGGCCGTCGCGCTGCATCGCGAAGCGCTCGAGCAAGTCAAGACGATGTTTGCTCCGAACACGCGTCAAGCGGCTCTGTCGCACTACTTCCTCGGCCTTGCGCTCGTAGCCGGCGGCGAGGACGCCGAGGCGGAAACGGAATTGCGCGCTTCGCTGGATGCCCTGCGTGCGCTGATGCCGCCGGACGGCGCGCATCCTTACGCGGCATCGACGCGGCTCGCACTCGGGGAATTACTCCTCAAGCGAAGCAATACTCGCTCCGAAGGCCTGCGCATGCTGAGTGAAGCGGCCGAATTGCGCGAGCGTTTTCTCGGCAGCGACGACGCTCGTACGCGAGAAGCGCGGCAAGTGCTGACGAGAGCCAGAGCGCAGATCTGGCAGGACGCATCCGCCGCGAAGCCGGACGCGACGCACTGACTACTGCCCACCCGCTATTCGAACAGGAACGCAGCTGAGCGTCGCGGCTGCCGCCGCTCGGAATCGCCTTCGCCGGATTTCCCCGGATTTTGCGTGTAGCTCATCGAGGATCGCCGACGGTTTCAAGCCATGCGCGAAACACGCACGAATCCGACTCATACACGAGGTGCCCCATGAAAGCCCTGTCTTCGCAGTCGCGCCGGCATCGTCTCGCGCCCCTGGTTGCGAGTCTCGCGCTCGAGCTCGCCGTTGCTGCGCCGGTCGCCGCGAAAACGCCTCCGGACATGAGCGCGTTGCTGCGACTCGCCGACCCGATCGGCGTCGGGCGCGGCGCGCTCGCTCGGCCACCGAACCTTTCGGCCGCGATTGCGAGCCGGCGCATCGCGACCTCGAAGTCCAGCGCGCCTCGTCGGCCGGCGACGACGCTACCCGTTACGAGCTGCGCCGACGACGGCGGCCTCGGCACGCTGCGTCACGTCGTGCTGACCGCGGTCAGCGGCGATACCGTCGACTTGAGCGCGCTGACCTGCGGCACGATTACTTTGCAATCCGGCGCCGTTCATGTCGACGTCGACGACTTGACGGTGCAAGGCCCCGGCCCGTCCTCGCTCGCCATCGACGGGAATGCAGCCGATCGCGTGTTCACGCACAGCGGCGCCGGCACGCTCACGATCACCGGACTGACCGTCACGCATGGCACGTACACCGCCGACAAGGCGTGGGGCGGCTGCCTCTTCTCGCGCGGGAGTCTCGCGTTGACCAACGCCGTCGTCTCGGGCTGCACGGCATCGGGAGCGACGGCCGCCGTCGGTGGCGGGCTCGCGGCCTACGGCGATATCAGCTTGATCTCCTCGCTCGTTTCCGGAAATACGGCCGCTCAAACAAACGCGACACCCAGCCAGTACTCGGGCGCCTACGGCGGAGGTGTCGTCTCGAGGTACCACCTCGACGTGCTATTCAGTACGGTGTCCGGCAACGAGGCCGCAGCGACGGCGGCGAATGCCTACGGCGGAGGTGCCGTTGCCATCGGTTTCACGCAAGTCAAATACAGCACGTTCGACAGCAACACGGCGAGCACCCCGGCGACGAGCCCCGGCTCGTACTACGGTGTCGGCGGCGGGCTCGACGTCATGACGGGCGGTGCGCTGATCGCCAATTCCACGATCGAATCGAATCATGCGGATCTTGCGGCCGGGTTCGTGTTCGCGTTCGCGGTAACGCCGCAAGGATCGGTCACGATCAAAAACAGCACCGTGTCCGGCAATGTCGCGCGTTTCGAAGCCGGAGGCGGTGCCTGCGGCGCCGACCTCACGCTGTCGAACAGCACGATTGCGTTCAACGAAGCCGGAAGCTACGGCGGCGGCGGCCTCCTCGCCGCGGGAGATACGCTCGATCTTGAGAGCTCGATCATCGCGGACAACACGCCGTCGGGATCACTGTACCCCGCTGATCTCGGCGTCGGGCCGACGACTGCGATCAGCGGCGCGAACAATCTCGTCAAGATCACCGACGCCGCCGTACCGCCCGACACGATCAACGCCGATCCGATGCTCGGCCTCCTGCAGGACAACGGCGGGACGACGCACACCCATGCGCTGTTGCCCGGCAGTCCGGCGATCGACACCGGCAACAACACCGCCGGCGCCGGCGACGACCAGCGCGGCGCGGAGTTCCCGCGCGTCGTCGGCGTCGCAGCCGACATCGGCGCGTTCGAGATGAACTCCGATGTGATCTTCGTGAATGGTTTCAATTGATGGTTTTGGAACGTCGCTTGGTGTGGCGATGCCAGCCATTGAGATGGCGCACGCCGAAAGATCTGCTGAGCGTCCTACGCGAGTGCCTTTTCGACAAAGACATTCAGATCGTTCTCAAACGCGTCTCGCCGGTTCTGGCCCGTTCCTAGCCCAAAAACGGGGCGCTCGGCCGCTCCGGGCGCGAGAAGAAACCTGAGCGCCCCTTCCGGTGTGACAAGCACGTCGATCAGCAGCGCTTTTGCGGGTACCGTCGTCAACACAAATGGAAAGGCGTCCGGCACTCTCTTCGCCAACTCGTCATAGAGCTTTTCATGGAATGCACCCGACGTCGAAAGATGCCAGTTTCTCAAGTAGATGATGACCGTCTTGTCGACATCCGACAGCGTCAAAGCACTTGTCGCGTTCGAGTTTGCGCAAGCCATCAAGAGAGACGTCGCGTTTGCGATGCGCTGGTTCAGCTTCTCCCACTCTTTGTTGGGGACTTGCTTGGGCGGGTGATGTTCTCCCGGCACGGGCTCGGTCAAAAAGCGATCGACTTTTGCGATCTGCGCTTTCAAGTCGTCCAACTTGGCACGCAACGGTCCGCAGTCGGTCGCTTTCGGTTCGGTGAATGGGCTTTTTTGCCATAGCAATTCGAACTGAAAGGTCAGCTCGAGGCGAAACGTCGGATCGGGAATGACGCCGGGATATCCGATCGAGTAGAACCCGTTGATCGCGTAGGTGATCGTCCTCGGCGTGCTTTCCCAGAAACCGTATCCCCAGTCGGAAATGCCCAAGACACTCACACCGCCCTCGATGCCGAGGTCGTCGTCGGCTGCTTTGAATCGAGTGTCGAAGGTCTTTCGCACCAGATTCGTCAGGGTCTGTGAATCCAACTCGACGACGAGCGCCTCTGCGGCAGTGTTACCGATCGAGTAAATGCCTCCGTTCTGAAATCCGCTCCAAAACTCCGTGGTCGTGCCGGGTCTCGTGACGTAATCAGCGATCGGATATCCGAACGAAGAACCTTCCCAGCCTTGGGACGCCCACTTGTCGCGGATCGGACCGCGAACCACCATGGGTCCGGTATGAGCTGTCCAATAAATGGAGCCGCCTTGGAAATGGTTGAAGAGGCCGACGCTATTTAGGGTCGGACTCGGGTCGGTCGTGGGCAATCCCAATATTCCATCGGCCGCACCGAACGCGTTGTATTTTGCGCGAATGTCGCCGCGAACATCGTGTGCTCCGGTTTCCGCCGAATAGTAGATGTCCCCGTTGTCATAGCGAACGACGAATCCGCTTCCGACTGCGCCGAACTCGGAGGACACCGCTCCGATCGATGGCAGCGTCTTGGCCTTGGCCTCGATCGCGAACTGCGCCAGCCGGATGTTGTTCAGTGTCGCGCCACGGTTCGTGTCCAAGACCGGGACACGACCAGGATGCTGAAGCTCGATAGCGTCCGTGAGTATGGGTGTGCGCATTTGCGGACTGGAATGCGCGCCGAAACCGGCTTTGGGCTCGATAAATGTCGGGGTTCTGTTTGGGCGGTCAGCAGCGTAATCGTTATCGTTCATTTCGCGATCCTCTCCAGCGTAACGTCCTCGTAGTCGCTCGACGGACCAGTGCCGCCAACTCGAATCCGGAAGAGAGAATCCGCTTGTTGGAAGTTTCGTGAAGTGGAAGTTTTCGGAAGTTCGTGTAAGACAACGGATCCGTTGCGCGGCTCGTACTAGAAACCGCCTGCACTCAAGATCATCGGTTGGTCACGAATGCCCGAAGCACGCTCGATAGTCTTGCGGCGTGATAGCGACGATGCGCAGAAAGCTGCGCCGTAGTGTTTCTTCCGAGCCGAACCCGCAGCGTTGTGCGATTCGCTTGACGGGCATCGTTCATCGCTTCTGTCCGATCTCTTCCAGTTCGGCAAGAACGTCTTCCGCAAGCACCAGATCGGCTGCCGCCAGATTTTCCTTCAGGTGCTCGCGCGACGACGTACCCGGGATGAGAAGAATGTTGGGTGCGCGCGCGAGCAGCCATGCAAGCGCCACCTGCGTCGGCGTCGCACCGAGCCTTTGGGCGACGGACGACAATGTCTCGGACTGCAGCGGCGAAAAGCCGCCGAGCGGAAAGAAGGGAACATAGGCAATGCCCTTCCGGCCGAGCTCATCGATGAGCGTGTCGTCATCGCGATGCACGAGGTTGTAGTGGTTCTGCACGCAGACCACCGCGGCGATGCGCTGTGCTTGCGCTGTTTGCGCGGAGGTGGCGTTGCTGAGACCCAGGTGCCGTATCAGTCCTCGCCCTTGCAGCTCTGCCAGAGCGGTGAACTGCGCTTCGATCGACCCCTCACTGGGCGCGTGAACATTTCCCATGACCCGCAGGTTCACCACATCCAGCACATCGACGCCGAGGTTGCGCAGATTGTCGTGCACCGCACGCGTCAGCTCGGCGGGGCTTTGCGCCGCATTCCATGACGCGTCGGCTCCGCGCGTAGCGCCAACCTTGGTCACGATCACCAAGTCCCGCGCATACGGATGCAGCGCTTCGCGGATTAGTTGGTTGGTGATGTGAGGCCCGTAGAAGTCGCTGGTGTCGATGTGATTCACGCCGGACGCCACCGCTTCGCGAAGCACCGCAAGCGCGGTATCACGGTCCTTGGGCGGCCCGAACACGCCCGGGCCGGCGAGCTGCATGGCGCCGTAGCCCAGTCGGGTCACCTTGCGGTCACCCAGTGAAAAAGTCCCTGATTTCATCAAGTTGGTCATATTGCCTCCAGGAAAAGTGCGGCCGGAATACGGATACGGCACGACTATAGGCATTGACCGACTGCGCGATAATCCGATGGAATCGGTACAGGTTGTGCGAGATGGCGAACAATGGCTACCGATCTCCAGGATCTCTTTGCGTTCCTCGCGGTGGTGCGTGCAGGCGGATTCCGCGAAGGAGCCCGCGCAAGCGGCACTTCCGCGTCGAGTTTGAGTGAGGCCGTGCGACGTTTGGAAACGCGCCTTGGCGTCCGGCTACTCAACCGCACGACCCGCAGTGTCTTGCCGACCGAAGCCGGAACCCGACTTGCAGAACGACTCGTGCCCGCTCTGGGCGAAGTGGAAGCTGCACTGGATGTCGTCAACCGTTTTCGCGACCGCCCGACGGGGACACTCCGACTCAACGTGCCGGCCACCGTCGCCCGACTCGTGCTTCCTTCGATCGTCACGCCATTCCTAAAAACCTATCCCGAGATCAAGCTGGAAGTGATCGTCGAGGACCGTTTTGTCGACATGCTCGCGGCGGGCTGCGATGCCGGCATCCGCTACGACGAGCGGCTCGAGCAGGACATGATCGCGGTGCCTATCGGTCCGCGCTTTCAACGTTTCGCGACCGCGGCGTCACCGGACTATCTCGACGCAAGAGGCCGACCCGAACACCCGCGCGACCTGCTCGATCACGCCTGTTTGCGCGGGCAATTTGCCAGCGGCGTCATCCCCACGTGGGAGTTTGAACGCGACGGCGAGATCGTGCGCGTGGATCCCACCGGCCCGCTCATGGTCCGCTTGGGCGCTGCCGTGGATCTGGCCGTTGCCGCCGCCGCGGGTGGTCTCGGCGTGATCCATTTGTTCGAGGATTGGTTGCGTCCCCATCTCGACAGTGGCGCGCTTGAGCCTGTATTGGAGCCTTGGTGGCAGACGTTCAGCGGTCCGTTTCTCTACTACCCCGGGCGCCGTCATCTGCCTGCCCCGCTTCGGGCATTTGTCGATTTCATCAGGTCGCAATGATCCAGATCCAGGTTTCATCTCACTGCTTGCAGCTAACGGAGCGTAGATGTACACGTGCCTACATATATTTGCGCATCACCACTTCGTGCACGGAGATCCAAATGGACGATGACGTCAAAGTCCTTGAACGCATCTACGAACGCTTCAACGCGCGGGACATAGAAGCGGTGCTGACCGCGCTCACCGATGATGTCGTCTGGGCCAACGGCATGGAAGGCGGCCACGTCCATGGCCGCGACGCAGTACGAGAGTATTGGACGCGCCAGTGGGCCATAGTCAGTCCGCACGTCGAGCCTGTGGGCTTTCGTCGGGTTGCGGATGGAGCGATCGAGGTAGAAGTCCTGCAGACCGTCCACGATCTCGAAGGCAAACCGCTGCAGGGCCAGACGCACGGGCTTAAAGACAAGACGGTCGGACACGTCTTCCATCTTCGAGAGGGCAAGGTGGCTCGCTTCGATATTCAGGATGCTGCCTGACAAACCCAGCTATATCTTCAAGTACCACTTGCACCGATCCATCACGTGCACCACTCCCCACCAGAACGCCACGAACGCCAGCGCGAACGTCAGCGAAGGCAGATATGGGCCGAAGCGCGGCGTCATCCATTCGGCGAAGCCGATGCGGTACATCGGCTCCCACCAGCGCAGAGCGATCAAGACGTAGACCATGGCCGACGAACCGGCATAAGCCGCGATGGCGTTGATCCCGAAGCGGCGACCCAACGCGGGCCAATGGCGACGGTCGATCAAGCCGTGGCATGACAGCAGAGCCAGCATCGCAAAGCCGGTCGTCCACAAAACATAGGAAGAAGTCCACAAATTCTTGTTGAACGGAAACACCTCGGCCCAGCCGAACCCTACAGCCAGCGCGAAGACGCCGGCGGCCGCCAACGCTTTCATTTCGCCCTTGCGCAACCAATCGCCGGCGCGCAGGCCCAAGAGCGTCGTCGCAACGGCCGGCAACGTGCTGAGCAGGCCTTCGGGATCGTGGCCCCGTCCGGTCGCGGGGTCGAACTCGTAATTCATCGGGCCCAATAAGAAGGTGTCGAAGCGGCTCGCCAGGTTGTCCCAGGGCGCGTACGACCCACCCGCGGCGAGCAACGCCCAATAGCCGAGCAACAGGATCGCGATCAGCCACCACTGCGTGCGCGCCCGCGTCGTCGTCGCCAGCAAGCCCGCCGCCAGAAAGCACAGGCCGATCCGCTGCAATACACCCCAGGGCCGGAACTCATGCTTGTCCAGCAGCCAGAACGCCAAGGCGTGCAGCAGCAAGCCCAGGCCGACGATCTTCAACACGCGCCATCCAATGTCGCGGCGCAACGCGCCGAGATCGGCACCGCTTTCGACGCGTGGCACGATCCCGAGCGCGATGGATACGCCGACGATGAACAGGAAGAACGGAAACACGAAGTCGGTCGGCGTGCACCCGTTCCATTCCGAATGCAGCAAGGGCGCATAAACATGACGCCAATCGCCCGGGTTGTTGACCAACAACATCGCCGCGACCGCGGTGCCGCGCAGGGCGTCGACGGAAGCGAATCGGACGGCTTTCGGGTTATTCATACCTGCTCTTGTCGTTCCAAGCTCGAGAACGGCAACCTAAGCCGCGCCGCATCGCCATCGCAAGCGACGCCTGAATATCGTCGAGCCATCGGCTTCGCACATCGCAGCGTCGACGAACCTTCGAGTCGCTTGATTCATGCCGGAAACCGCACGTGCAGTGACGGGTCTCAACGTCACGTTTTGACATTCGCGGCAGCGCCAGTGACAAGGCCGTCATCGTCAGGCCCCCTCGCCTTCCTGATCTGGACGATGAAATTCACCGGTCGATGACATTTGATTCGGTCGGGGCGCTCCGAACGGCGTGTCGAGCCCGATCGGAAGCGACCATTTTCACGATCCCGGCTGGCTCGTTTCTTGAAACGAAATCCCTCCGATGCCGCGGGGCATCGCACGTGCGTCTCCCGAACTTTGCAACGGCCGCGTTCCAAAGACCGAATCGACGGTGAGGATCCCCTGTGATCAGTACTTACAACAATTGGCTCGTCGTGTTGTCGCTGATCGTCGCCTCATTGGCGTCCTACACCGCGCTTGATCTCGCAGGCCGCATTTCGCTCCTGACGCAGCCTCGACATCGCCAAATTTGGCTTCTTGGCGGTGCGGCCGCGATGGGCGTGGGTATCTGGTCGATGCATTTCATCGGGATGCTCGCCTTCTCCCTGCCCATTCCGCTGGGCTACGACGTCGGCATTACCGCCGCATCCTTGGCGATTGCAATTCTGGTGTCGTACTTCGCCCTGTATGTCATCACGCGTACCCGATTGACGCTGCCGCGTCTGACGACGGGCGGCCTCCTGATGGGGTTCGGCATTGCCGGCATGCACTACACGGGCATGGCGGCCATGCGCATGCAACCTGGCATCGACTACGATCCTGCGTTGTTCGCCGCATCGATCGTGATTGCCGTCGTTGCGTCCAATGCGGCGCTGTGGATTGCGCACACGCTCAGCGATGCGGCGCAAACCAATGTCCTGACCAAGCGGATCGGCGCCGCCGTCGTGATGGGTTTTGCCATCACCGGAATGCACTACACCGGAATGGCGGCCGCGCATTTCGCGCCCGGCGCGATCTGCGGCGTGGCGCGCGGGATCAACTCGTACTGGCTCGCCACGACGATTACGCTGTTCACGTTCGCGATCCTGACCGTCACGCTGATGCTCTCGCGTTTCGATGCGCGAACTACATTTCTTCAAAGCTCGGTATCAAAGCTCAACGGGCAGATCATCAAGCTTGCGACGTTCGATACTTTGACGGATCTTCCCAACCGCCGAACGCTGACCGAATACGTCGAGCGCGCCATCCGCACGTCGCGACGCAATCGCCGCCGGTTCGCGGTCCTGTTCATGGATCTCGACGGCTTCAAGACGATCAACGACTCGCTCGGCCACTCCGCCGGAGACGATGTCTTGAGAGCATTTGCGCAGCGCCTTCTTCAGTGCGTGCGCGGCGTCGATACCGTCGCACGGCTCGGCGGCGATGAATTCGTCGTGCTGCTGGAGGACATCGGCTCGCCCGACGACGCCGAGCACATTGCCGAAAGCGTCCTCGAACGGATGCGCGCAGGCACGTGGATGGATGGGCAGCCGTTGCATGTGACACCGAGTATCGGTATCTCGCTGTATCCGGACGACGGCGAAGACGTAGATGTTCTGCTCAAGAACGCGGACGCTGCGATGTATGCGGCCAAGCGGGCGGGACGCGCGACGTACCGGTTCTTCCACGCGACCATGAACGACGCGGCGACCCGCACGCTGCGGATCCAGAACGCATTGCACGATGCGCTTCGAGCCGGTCACTTTTTCCTGGAATTCCAGCCCAAGTTTCGTTGCGATACGGGCGAAATGGTGGGTGCCGAAGCGCTGATCCGGCTACGGCATCCCGAGCTCGGCTTGTTGATGCCGCTCGAGTTCATCGCGATCGCCGAACGCTCGGGGCAGATCGTGTCCATCGGTTATTGGGTGGCGCGCGAAGCATGCCGGCAGATCCGCCGTTGGGAAACCGAGGGAATTCCCGGCGTCAAGGTCGCGATCAACTTGTCGCCCCGCCAATTGGCTCAGCCCGATCTCGTGGCGCGCATGGTGGAGATCGTGCGGTCCGAACACGTCGCGTGCGAACAGATCATGTTCGAGATCACCGAGAGCGTCGCCATGCAGGACGCACCGAGAACGATCGAGACGATCCGCGAGTTCCGGCAATGCGGGTTCGATATCGCGATCGACGACTTCGGTACCGGTTACTCGAGCCTTGCCTACCTGCAGCAATTCCATGTCAAGCAATTGAAGATCGATCGCGTCTTCACCCATGGGCTGGACGAACACGGCCACAGCGGGAGCGCCATCATCGCGGCGGTCATTGCGCTGGCGCACTCGCTCAAGATGGATGTGGTCGCCGAAGGCGTCGAAACGCGGTCGCAGCATGAAAAGCTGCGCGCCATGATGTGCGATGAGATGCAGGGCTTCCTCTTGGGACACCCGTTGGCTCCCGATGCATTCGGTGCGTTCATGGACGAGCATCGAAATGCGGGAAAGCTGGTGGCGTCTTAAGTCACTTCTTTCAAGTGCGTGTCCTGCGGACGAAAATGAAGCTCGACACTGCTAGAACAAGAAACCGGCGGCTAAGAGGCCGCCGGTTTGCACTTGCGGACGCAGAGCGACTGCTCGATGCGCGACTCTCTCAACGATGGTCGCGATCGCGGTTGCCGTCATCGCGGTCGGCGCCGTGCTTGTAGTGCTTGACCACCCACTCGTTGCGCTCGTACGGACGTTCCGTATCGAGATCGATATCCACGCCGCCCGTCGTGATGTAGCTGCGGCTTGACTGCGGCAGCTCCATGCCCGAGCGCCACTCAGTACCTTCCTGCCAATAGTAGGTCTTGCTGTCCGGCGCAAAGTAGATGTCGTGATCGCCGTAGTAAACGTAGCGATGATGTCCCTTTTGGACTGTAGTAACAGTAGTAACCTCGCTCGTCTGCTGGGCTGTCGCCGGCAAGGCCGCCGCAAAACCGATCGCCAGTACTGTCAACGTGATGAAGCTGTAGCGCATGTTCATGAATTCTCCGTGTGCAGCGGAAACGTCACGCGCCGTCAAGATAGACGTGCCCGTGGTTTCCGTCGACGAGACTACGGCAACCGGATGAACCTCTCTGATCCATGGGCTTCGAGCCGACAGGCGGCATTCACCGTGAGCCGTTACAGGCTCGGTGAGCGCGCAAGAGAAGCCGTTCGCCGACCAATTAGTCTGCGATCAACGATCTCGCCCGCTCGCGGCGAGTCTCGCGCAGGTCCTCTTCGATGTCGGCGATGAGCGTGCCTACTCCGTAAGTGCCGACGATCAGGTGCTCGGCCGCTCGCGGAACTTCGTTCGGCCGACCTGCGTGAATACGCGATCGATCGTCCACCCAAAAGCTCATCGTCGAACGCATGCAAGCATGCAGAATGCGAAGCGCACTGGCTCCCGGCTCGTCGAGTAGTGAGCTCACCAACGCCGACTGACGCGCTATCTTGCGCATGCCATGCCTTCTTCGCTCGGGTATTCCAGGCTCTGCATGCGTGCGGCCGGCACGTTGCGCGATGTTGCGTGCTCACCAGTGTCACTGCTGCTACCTAGAGTGAGCCAACGCTGGCCGTAAACCACACGGAATCCGACGATGAATCCGTCATCTGCCGAGCGCTTCAACGCAGTCAAGACCGCCCACGTCGTGCGTGCCGCTCGCCGCTCGCCGGCGCTGAAATCCATGAACAAAAGAAACCATTGGACACCGGGCGGTGACTTGCCGGCGGGTTCCACCTGAAACTCCAGTGTGTCGTCCTGGATCAGTTGTGCGAAGTTGGTCACATGGCATCCCACTTCGACCGTCGCCATGTGGCGCCATCTGCGTTCGGAGCTATAGGAGAGGAACATGATGGCTAGCGCCTTGTCCGACCGCTCGGCCTCAATCCAGGCGAGTGACGGTACTGCGGCTACCGGGTACGTACTGGCTACTGCGCCAGACCGGGCAGTCTCGGATCGAGAGTGCGCGTTGCGTGCGGGGCAGATGAAGATCGAGTGCGAGTATGCGCTTTGGCGCGTTACGAATCGGTGAGATTCCAAGAAATAAAAATCGCAAATTATGAGCGTCACCGTACATACAAAAACGGCCCGCAAATCGATAATGCACATTCCGCTTCAAATGCTTCTCCGCAGAGAAGCGGACGAATTTCGGGGCCATGAAGGCTTACCGCAGAGGGACCCGTCGCGAGACGCACTCACTCTGCGGTTTTTTTCGTGACGGCCGACGCTCGAGGACTTTCTCGACTGGTGCGCAGATGGCGACCGACGCTTGATCGTATCTGGCAGGTGGTCCACGACGATGGGAGGACCACATCATGGCCGACAAGACTACGAACCGAGTATTAGCCAGCCTTCCTCTGCGCGAATCCAGGCATCTACAAGCCCGTCTCGAACCGGTTGCATTGAAGTTCGGACAGGTGCTCTACGAGCCCGGCAAACCGATCCGGTACGTCTACTTCCCCATCGACTGCCTCATTTCCCTTCTGACGGCGGTCGACCGGCGACGAACACTCGAAGTCGGCATGGTCGGCAGCGAGGGGATGGCAGGTATGCCCTTCATTCTGGGTATCGGCGTCTCCGGAGTCCGCGCCATCGTGCAAGGCGGCGGCAATGCGTTGCGCATGGCGTCGGCACCCTTTCGTGTCGAGTTCAAACGAAATCACCTGCTGCAGGAAGCGCTGTATCGATACACCTATGCCCTGATGGCGCAGATATCGCAGACGGCCGCTTGCAACCGCTTTCACGACGCAGGACAGCGTCTGTCGCGCTGGCTGTTGATGACGCGTGACCGGGTGGGATCGGACGAATTTCTCCTCACCCACGAATTTCTTGCGCACATGCTGGGCCTGCGGCGCGAAGGCGTGTCGGAAGCCGCCAACTCGCTCAAGCAACGTCGGCTGATCAGCTACACGCGCGGCAAGATGGAGATTCTGGATGTAAGAGGGCTCAAGGCTTCCTCTTGCTCGTGCTATCAGATTGTGAAAGCGGTGTTCGATCGCTCGCAAGGCTAGTTTTTCGAACGACAGCATCTCTCGCTTCATATTCTGCGAGTTTCCCGTGCAGGAACGTCGCGGAATCGATCGTCCGCCCATCGGAGAACTTGATCCGATACTTTGTCCCGGACGTCGACGAGCGAGTCGCACAATAAGCGATGAAATCTTCAGCGGTCTTAACACGATCGCCCGCGTAGAGGAGCTTCACACGCAGATGTTCGGCAGCGCGCGCGGCGTCGTATGACTCGCCGTTCCGGATGAACGTTGCGTCTTTGAGGTCGGCAATGGACGCAATCAGGTAGGCGATCTTCTGTTGTTCGACATCCTGCTGACCCGAAGCAGGCAGTGCGAGGCAAAGGAAGAAGATCAAAGTCGCAACCCTCTTGTTCAACATCCTCTCCTCGGCCGATGGTAGTACTTGGTCTGAATGCGCCGGGCGCTCGGGTCGGAAAACCAGCGCGACCTAGAGCATCTCGTCGATCGGAAGGAGCATGAGAAGCCTGACTTCCAGCCGGCGGCTCATCGCAGTATCGGGGTCGTGATCATAGGTCACGGATTTACCGCCCTCGCTGCCGTGCCATTGCAATTTTCCGCCCCGCGACCTGCCTGCCGGCGCGGTCAACATCACGTGGTAGGCATTCGCAGGCAACATCGCGGTGTCGACGAACGCCTTTACCGCGGCCGCCAGCTGCGGACAGTCGACGATGATGCCCATTTCGGTGTTCAACAGCTTCGAACGCTGATCCATATTCATCGAGCCGATGAACACCAGCTGCTCGTCCACTACGATCGCCTTGGCGTGCAGGCTAAGGCCTGATGATTTCCCTTTCGCGGTGACAGGCCGCGCCGTTCCCGCCGCAGCTCTTAGTTCATAGAGCTCCACGCCGCCTTCGAGCAGCGCGCGTCGATGGCGCGAATACCCTGCGTGCGTGGCGGACTCATCGTTGGAGGCAAGGGAATTGGTGAGCACTTTCACGATCACACCGCGCCCGGCGGTGTCCGCGAGATAACGCGTATCGTTTTTTCCCGGAACAAAATACGGTGATATCAGCAACAGCTCTTGCTGCGCTTGATCCGTCATGGTTTTTATTTGCGGACCGATGCGCAATCCCGGCTCGTCCTTTCCGGTCTCGATTTTTTCGGGCTGATCCGCCACCAGCATAGCCGACCCCCAGAACCATTTTCCGGGGCGATCCGCGGAAGGACCATTGGGAAGTTCGTCCAGGGTCGCCAGCGCATAATCGGATTCGGCGAACGCGCGCGCGTCGTGGCCGAGATCCGCGCGCAGTTGCGCAAGATCGTAGTGGCTGGCGTGCTTTCCGGTGAAGGCCGTGACTGGATACGCGGCATCGCAGTTCCAGTATTCGTCGAACGCGCGCGAAGCCTCCTTCACGACGGGACCGATCGCTACCAGGTCGAGGTCGCGGAAATTGGTGTCGTTTCCGGCATCGAAATAGTCGTCGCCAATATTGCGGCCGCCAACGATCGCCACGGTGTTGTCGACGATGAACGACTTGTTGTGCATGCGGCGGTTGAGCCGGTGCGCGTCGAGTGCGAATTGCAGGGCTTTCGAGAAGAACGACGGATCACGCACATGAAACGGGTTGAACAATCGGACCTCGATACTCGGGTGCGCATCGAGCGCATCCAGCATGTCGATTGCGCCGTTCGCGCTGATGTCGTCGATCAGAATCCGCACGCGCGCGCCGCGATCCGCAGCCGCCAGCAGGCGCTGCGCCACCAATCGTCCGGTCGCGTCGTTGTTGAAGATGTAGTACTGCAGATCGATGGAGCTTTTCGCGTGGTCGGCGAGCGCAATGCGGCTCATCAATGCGTTGGTGTTCTGCGTCAGCAAGCGGAAACCGGACTCGCTGAGATGCTTGTCGGCTTCGGTTCTGACGTAGCGTGCACTCGGCGTGCTGGTTGTCGGCGGCAACGCCTTCGATGATTGCTTGACGAAGTTCGTGCGTAACGACGAGCACGCGCCTAGTGCGAGGCCGAGCACCATCAGCGTAACGACGCAGCCGACGCCGCGTCGTGGAATTCTCACGTTCCTTCTCCATACGTTCCGACAAATCGAAACGGCGCGGCGCGCTGTCATCGCGTGTCTGGCTGGAATGCGACCGACATCGCTGCCTTCGCACGAATCGACCCGCGGCGGGAGTGTAGTTTCGAAGCGAATCGTTTTCCGTTCGCTAACGCACCAAGGTAGCGGCCTCGTCACTTGCGAGCGCAACAACCATCACGCAGGAGCCTACACACGCGACGACGCGAAACTCGCTTCCAGGCGCAGCAGACGAGCCGCTCTTTCACGCCGCGGCTTGGTATCGACGACATCGAATGTGAGGCTCCCGTGCAAAGCACGTACTTACTGGCGTGCTGCGCGTCACACAATGCAGGGCCGATGTCCCATGCGCGCCGCAATTGGGAACATCTCGTTCAGTGCCCTGCGTATACACTGCAACCTGTAGAAATTGACGGAGACGAGCATGCGCAGTTCGATGACCGTGAGACGTCGATCGGAATCGGCCGAGACCTATGTGATCGGCGACGAAGCGTCGAAGATGCTGTCCGCACTCCGCGGGATTTCCGAAGTGCAAATCGTCAATCAGCTTCCGGATCGCGCCACACTGCTGTTCAAATGGACGCCGGAAGCGAAGAAGTTCGACTCCCGGCTCGACTTCACTGAACTCGACAGGGACCTGCAATCGAAAGGCATGCACAGGATGCAATAACGGTATTACCTAATGGACGGGCCGCAGGCCGCAAACCGCGGCATTGCTCGGCGTATGCCGTATTGATCCGGCCAAGTCAGATTACGCGGTGGCGGCGCGCAGGAAATCTCGCTCCGGTTGGTCCACGTTTTAACTTGCCGTAGCGGCGGGTAGCAATCGGTCGTACTCCTTCTTGACCACGCCATAACACTCGCACACGCGCTGCTCCAGTCGCGCGCGATCGAGCACGGTGATATGCCCGCGCTGATATTGGATCAACCCGGCTTTGTGTAGGTGCCCTGCAGCTTCAGTGACACCTTCTCGACGAACGCCGAGCATGTTGGCGATCAATTCTTGAGTCATCACAAGCTCATTGGAATGCAGCCGATCCAAGCTGAGCAATAACCAGCGGCACAACTGCTGATCGAGACTATGGTGGCGATTACATACGGCGGTTTGCGCCATCTGCGTAATCAGCGCTTGTGTGTAACGCAGCAGCAAATGCAACACCGGTCCCGCACGGTTGAATTCCTGCATGAGCAGATCCGATTTCAGGCGAAATCCGCCGCCCGCGCTCTGCACAACGGCGCGGCTCGGCGTCGAATTGCCGCCCATGAACATGGCAATGCCTACGATACCTTCGTGCCCGACTACGGCGATCTCGGCGGACGCACCGTCTTCCATCACATACAACAGTGAGACGATGGACGTCGTCGGAAAATATACGTGACTCAGCTTGCTGCCCGGCTCGTAGAGAACCTTACCGAGGGGCATGTCCACGGGCTGGAGCTGCGGCAGCCATTGATCGGCCGCGGTTTTGGGCAGCGCAGCAAGCAGACCGTTCTGTTTTGGGTCGTCCCGGGCCATGCATCCCCAATGCCGCCAGAGGTGTAGATCTTTTTTTTTTAACGCCGAATTCGCTTGATTTTAGCCAGAATCAGGAGGCGAAGGCACTACCTCTCGGCAACGTAAGAATTGTTCTCGGCCCCGTGTAGGAAAATTCCTACACGATTACAGCTGTATTTTTAGGCCGCAGAACGCCTTGGTCGAATTCTCGGGCCCAAGCTATTGGATTTTCCCCGCGGCACCCTGATTCCGAAACCGTCAGGACTGCCGGTTGGTGAAGGTGCGGCACCGAACGGACAAGCCACTCGGCCATCATCATTGTCTGCATCCTGGATATTGACATGCTCGACAGACGGAGAATGAACATGCGCACGTCCATATTGGTTCGGCGAGATTCTGGTTTGGCCTCATATCTGATCGGCAAGGATGTCTATGACATTCTGGCTTCGATAAAAGGGGTTTCCGTACCTATGGTGGATCGCCAGTACATCGATCGCGCCGATCTCAGCTACGAGTCGAATGACGCGGGTCAAAATCTTGATCAAATAGACCGAATGCTCCGAGCAAAGGGCATGTACCGTCTTTAATTAAAGAGATTGCCAAACCCCCGGCAGAGTCGCGTTCACGGCATATATAGAAAATGCCAGCAGGCGAAGACCATTTCGCCCATCGAGGCTGGCAATTTGGGCAGCTGATGAGAATGACGCGTACAGGCTTTTTCGGCACGTTGTTCTTGCTATTTACCAATGTGTGCTAGCGAACAGACCAGCCGGGTCCGGGCCGGCTAGCGTCCCTAAGAATGGGCGACGTAACTCAGGTGTGCGAGGTCGCATTCCATGCGAGAAACGAAATTGAATGATCTTGCACGGAGCAACAGGCTGACTTCCGAAGGCGCGCGCGGCGAGGCGAAGGTCGAGGCGCGCTCAAACGCGGCGGTCAGGCCAGCGATTGCAACGCCTGAGCCCTCGAGCAACCTTCCTACCCTGAAGGCGCTGATCTCGAATCACCGGACGCTTCTTGCCAATGTCCGACGCAGCAACGACGTGCTCGAGAAAGAGAACACGCGCATGGAGCATGAGCTCGCGGTACGACATGAGCCTGTGCCGCTCAGCGCGGCCTGCGATGAGGATGCGTCGATTGCCGTCAGCAGCGCGAATGCCAAACTCGTGTGGATAGAGAACTACATCCATGGCACGCTGGCCCAAACGCTGTGGGCGCTCAATGCGCGTGCCGAACAGCTCGAAGAGCAAGTCACCTCATCCGCTCAACAGCAACAAACCCATCGTTTGCTGCAAATGACACATGTTGCTTATGACCAGTTGCGCGACCTGATGACTTGGCTGCAAGGCAATGCTCATGACTAACTGGATCGTGTCAGTTGGCTAGGACGTTCACTTGCGATGGCACTTGTCGTCTCGCGACGTGCCGCGGTCGAGCCCCGTTCGCCGCCCCGTCGAACGAAGGGCGTTGCTTCGATAAATTCCACCATGGCGCGGCCCCGGGAGAGGCATGATGACGGAACTGAGCCCAAAGTCGATGACTCGAGTCGCCACGCGCGAATCGCCGCCTTCCCAAGAAACCGAGCAATACGTGGATCCGCCTAATACTAGCAACGCGTCGGGAGACGAAAGTACCCGAGCCACCTGCGCGCGCTCTTCGCACAGACGCAGAGCATCAGACGCGTCGGATAACGACCAGCTTGCGCTCAGCGCGGTGGAGGAAAAACTTCGCGCAGCCAGCCGCGAGAATGCGCTCTTGAAGTCGAGGAACCGTCAACTGGCGCAAGCGTTGGCCGATGCTTCGCAACGAGGAACGGCAGCGCACCACCTCGCCCACCATGACGTCCTCACGGGTCTTCCGAATCGATTGTTGTTGATGGCCCGGCTGAAAGACAGCATTTCGATGGCGTCTACCAGTCAAAGCCAGGCGGCATTGCTGTTTATAGATCTTGATGACTTCAAATACGTAAACGACCGACTCGGTCACACCATCGGCGACAAATTGCTGACAATCGTTGCCTCTCGAATCCTATCGTCCATACGAGCGGATGACATAGCCTGCCGCTATGGTGGCGATGAATTCGTCGTGCTCATGTCCAAGATCCGCGACTCCGCCTTGGTGAGCTCGATTGCGGAAAAGATTCGCAACCGCATCGATGGATGCTATGGAATCGACGACAACGAAGTTCACATCAGCGCTTCCATAGGATTCGCCGTCTATCCAACGCACGGCGATCACTGCGATGCTCTGTTGAAGTATGCGGATGCCTCGATGTATCGCAGCAAGGCCGCACGCCACGGTCACTGCGGGGTTGGTCAAGCGAACGGATCAGCTACGGGACAAAGCCATCTCTCCGACAATCACGGCGAATCTGCAATCGCAAATGCGCATTCCGCCGATGCCGCATGTCTGCCGCAGCAATGTACTTCTTCGCCCATGCCTTCGCGGCGATCGACTGAGAAGAGCTGACGCGCTTCATCGCTCGCCATGACAGAGATCTATTGCGAATTCACGCAACTCACTGTCGAACCGGCGCTTGTTGCATTGGGAGGCAAGCCTCTGCGTCTCATCGACATCGTCCGAGAGATTCGCCGAACAATTTCGGAAGCGCTAAAAGATCGAGTCGATGTAGGTGTCGCCAGGCCAGTCCCCGCCCGAGGCAATGCCACCGCGGTGTTCATGGAAATCTTCTTTGATGAATCGTCGATCCGAAACCAGCTTTCGAGAATGATCGAAGCGGAGGCCGAATCACGAGGAGTCATCGTCCGCGTCGATCACAATACGTTGGTATTGCAGAGACGACTGGCCGCCGTGGGCTTTGCGGCGGATCCCCGCGCCGTCGTCGCAACCCTCCGCGGCGATCTTCCGAACGTTCCATTGACTTTCCGCGCCGTGGGCACCGACAGCGATGGAATGAACCGGTATGCCGTCATTGCGCACAATGTCAGGCATATCGAGAGTTTCAACGACCGGGAGGTCATGGAGGCTGTCGACGAAGTTCTGGCACGCCGGCTACGTGCGCCAGGCGCTTATCGTCGCTACGCCAGGACTTAGCCGTTCGATGGATCGCAACTTTCTCGCCGATGTCGTGCGCGCTTATGAAGTCTTATCGGCGAGCACGCCGTCAATGAATGCGGCACGCATCATGCGTGCTTCGCACGAGCCTATATCGGCGCGCCGCCGCATCCATGCTTGAGCACTTCCAGAGCTTGGGCCGGTGGAGTCGGCTTACCGAAATAGAAGCCTTGGAATTGATCGCAATCATTGCTGCGCAGATAGCGGATCTGGCCGACCGTTTCCACTCCTTCGGCCAGCACGGTCATGCCAAGCTGATGGGCCAGCGCAATGATGGCGTTGCAAATCCCCGCGGCGCTGGTATCGGAACTGATATCAGACACGAAGCTCTGATCGATTTTTAGCTTGTCGATCGGAAAGCGACGCAAGTAGTTGAGGCTCGAATAACCCGTGCCGAAATCGTCCAGCGCCAGCCGAACGCCCAACGATTTCAGCGCGCTCATCGTGCTGATCACGCGCTCGACGTTGCCAATCATTGCCCCTTCGGTCAGTTCAAGCTCGATATGCCGCGCCGGGAGTGCCCACTTCGCGAGCGTTTGACTGATCCTTTCGACAAAGTCCACGCGTTGCAATTGGACCGATGACACGTTGACCGACATGCAAAAGTCGCTCGTTGAGTCATCCAGCCACGTGCGTGCCTGCGCGCAGACCGACTCGAACACGAAGTTGTCGACATCGGTCATCAGGCCAAGAGCTTCGGCAACACCCAGAAAGCGCGCCGGCGGCAGCAATCCGAATTCCGGACTCTGCCAACGCACCAACGCTTCGAAACCCAAGACGCGCCAGTCGCTGGCTCTGATCTGCGGTTGATAGTGCACCACGAGCTGGCCGTCTCGAATCGCTTCGTCCAATGCCAACCCGAGCGTTCTACGATCGGCTATCGCCTGCTTCTGCTCGTTGCCGAATACGCAAACGGTATCTCGGCCATTGCGTTTTGCGCGTCGCATCGCGGCTTCCGCCTGACGCAACAACTCCTGCGCGGTCGCTCCGTTCTCAGGAAAGCAGCTCACGCCCACACTGCACGTGAAATGGATCTGATGCTCGTCACTTCTGATCGGTCTTTCGACGTCGGCTTTCAACGCCTCGGCGAAGCTCAATTGGTCCGTTATCGCCTGGGTGTCGATCAGTGCGACCGCGAATTCATCGCCGGCAATATGCGCAACATATCCGTGTTCCCTGCAAGCAGCGGTGAGCCGGGCCGCAATCGAGCGCAGCACTTCGTCACCGACGGCATGTCCGCGAGTCTCGTTGATAACATGAAAGTTATCGATATCGATGTAGAGCAAAATGACCCGCTCGTGGGTCTCCGCCACATCCAACGTGTCCTGCAAGTGGTCTTTGATGAGCGAGAAACGAGGCAACCCCGTCGTCTGATCATGCGTGATGCGATGGGCGAGCTCGTCCTGCGCGCGCTGGCGCTCGACGATTTCGATTCGAAGTTCCTCTGCATGCTGCCGGCTTTCCTCATATAGCGCGAGGTTGCCGTAAGCAAGAGCGATTTGCGCGGCGAGAGTAGTGGCGAATTGTTCGTCTTCCTCGTCGAAACGCTCGGTACCGAACTTGTCCGCGAAGTAGACCCACCCGGTCAGCGCTGCTGCCGAGCCCGACGGGATGGGCACCGCGAGAAGCGACGTGATCGAAGGATGGAACGCCGGGAGACCTAGCGTCGTGGCGGTGTTTGCTTCGTGAAACGTGCGATGCGGCTTCTGCGAGCTGATCAGCGTGCCTAAGAGACCGCTGGTGGGATCGATCGCGGCGAGCCGGTGTTGAACAGATTCCTCCATTCCGCGCGCCGCGAAATTCTGTAGCCGCGTCTCGCCCACCGCCACAATTCCGACTGCCGAATATCTGCAATTGAGCAAATCCTGCGAGATGCGGCAGAACAACTTCAGCATCTCGCTGGGATCACGTTCCGACGACAAAGCGAAGTCCAACTCCAGCAGCGAGGCAAGACGCAGACTCAAGGCTTGAAAAGAATATGCGCTCGCATCGGCGTCGCTCGCCACGATGCGCCTTGCTTCAGCCTGCTCAATGGATTGATCGAGCTGACGCCGCAGCCGTCGCTGCAGGCCCGTCAGTTCGTGCAAGTATTCGGGCAGCTTGATGCCGAGGAAGCTTGGCTGAGGAAACGCGGGATTTGACGATTCGGCCGTGCGGGGTTTCGTACCGAGCGCCGCTCCTATCGCGTCCAGGATATCTTGCGGTTGCGCGGGTTTGATCAATATAGCCGCCGCGCGGCAAGATCGTGCCAATACGCGGCCCTCGCTCAAGCGGTGAGCCGCGGTATAGAAGATAACGGGTGTGCAAGCGATATTCGGCTCGTCGTGCAGCCTGTCACTGAATTCGGCGCCGTCCATCGCCGGCAACGACGACTCCGTAATGACCAGATCTGGATGTCGGGTCCGAACGATCTCGAGCGCTTCGGCGCCGTCTGAAGCCTCTAGAACATCATAGCCAGCGTGACCAAGCAGATTCGCCAGAAACTCACGATCACTCGCGCGATCATCGACGGTCAGAATTGTTTCCATCCACAGCTCCCCAAACACTGTCGCACACGTCGCGCCAGTCCAAGGCGGTGGTCAATTGGCTGAAAGTCGATGTCTTGCCTCGTTACTCCGGGAAGGCTCGGAATGCTCCCATTACATTCGTCGTAATAGAGTCCCGATGGCCTGTACGGCGCGAGAGACGATAGGCTAGTATCGTTAGGCGCACCCTTTCTCCCGCTGATCTCTGCGGCTCGCAAGGCGCGGGCCACTAAGTATGTATTGTCGGCGCGACTCGCTCTGTACGGCACCGTACCAAGGGTTTTCCCGCCAATCGATGCTTCCGATCCGATATCGCCACGGCACTTCACTGCTATCGGCAGCACCGCGTCTCTTCTGACCGCGGCGAAATCGAAGGAGCGTACCGTGTCGCGACGCGACAACGCGCCGCCTCCCCGCGTTCGATTCCGGGTCCGGCGGTGTTTGTGGAAAGGCGGCAATCGGCTGCCAGACCGGATTCCTACCATGCGTCCCCCTGCCCTTTTGCGCATGTCCGCCTGCGCGACGCTGCTGATCGCTCAGGCCGCCGGCGCGACGACATTCTGCGTCAGCACATCCGGCGAGTTGCAGGACGCGCTGACCGAGGCCGGCAGCAATGGCGCCGATGACGTGATTCGTATCAAGACGGGAACCTACGACATCGCGATCCCGTTCGTCGCTGTCGCTTTCCTGTACGAAACCTCGCAGAATTTCGACGTCACCTTGCAGGGCGGCTGGGTCGGCAACGCGGACGCGTGCTCGCGGCGTTCCCTCAATCCTGCCTCAACCGTCCTCACCGGATCCGGCTCCAAGGCAGTCCTCTGGATGATCGGCGCAGCCGGCTCGCGCGGCGACATGATCGTGCAGCAGCTGACGATTCGCGACGGCAACTCACCGGACTATGGCGCGGGCTTGCGCATCGGCAGTAACTCCGGAATCAACGGATTCGAGGGCGACCTGATCGTCGAACGTGTGTACTTCGACAACAACAACAGCGACGCCTGGGCGGCTGGCCTGGCCATCGAAACCGGCGGTGGCGTGCGTGTGCGCGACAACGTGTTCCGCAGCAACAGCTGCGGCGTCAACGCGTGCGCGGGCGAACTCTTCGCCTTCTCCGACGATGCCGTGGACGTGCGCCAAACCTTCGGCAACAACACGCTCGTCGGCAACGTCTGCAACGACGATGCGGGCTCGGGCTGCACCACCGGCGGCATTCTGATCAACGGATGGATCGACTACATGCCGCGCACCTCGGTGCACAACAATCTCTTCGCGCTCAACGACGGCAACGACCTTCAGTTGATTCAAGACAGTCATGTCGACGTGATGTACAACAACATCAACCAAATGAGCGGCATTCCGGAATCCGACTTCGGCAACCTCCACGTCATCAATCCGCACTTCGTGTCGCTGCTCGACGACAACTTCCGTCTGCTCGCAGACTCGCCGATGCGCAATGCAGGCGGCAATGGATTCCCGTACGGCGAGGAGGATTTCGACGGCGCGGTCCGCGTCCAGGAGGATCGAGTCGACATCGGGGCCTTCGAATTCGACGACGGGATTTTCGCGAACGGTTTCGAGTAGCTGCGGCGAACGCATCTACGGCGAAGGCGGCTTCAAGGAAACATCGGAAAGCGCTCCATCGGTACTTGGACTACTGGTTCGATTGACGTAGCGAAAACCACGAAATCGGCAAGCGCTGGACGCTTCGCACAGCTCAATCGAGCATGCCACGATCCGTGCTGAGCCCGAGCGCCGACAACAGCGTCTTCCCGGAGACGGGTTTCTTGATGAACTCGTCGAAGCCGGCGCGCGCCGCCTGTTTCAGGATGTCGGGAGATTCCAGCCCTGTCAGCGCCACGAGGCGGATATGGCCGAACGGGTCGCGCTCCCGAATGAGATGAGCGGCTTGAAAGCCGTCCATGTCCGGCATGGCCAAATCCAGGATGACGACGTTGGGGTCTATCGTGGCCGCCAGTCTCACCGCTTCGGCCGCGTTGTCGCAGGCGTGGATGTCTATGGCCTCATCGAGCAGGAACGTCGAAATGAGGTTCCGTACGCTCGCATCGTCCTCGGCGTAGATCACGCGGAGCTTCGGCTTTTCAGTCATGTGATCCCCCCTTTCTACGTGCACGAAGAAATAAACCGACGTTTTCGTATGCCGAATGAACGCCGTTCCAAACGAGACGAAACCGTTCACGCTCAGAGCTGCGATTGCACCGTCGACGACATCCATTCACTCACACGCTGACGCCATGGCCGCGCAACCCAGTCGGCCATCGTGTATTCCTTCGAGGCGGCCAGATCCTGGGCGAAGATTTTCAGCTGTTCTGCGGCGAACCCGTCGTCGAAAACATTCAGACTGGCCTCGTCATTGAGACGGAACGAGCGATCGTCGAAGTTGGTCGATCCTACAGAAGCGAAGACGCCGTCGACGACCAGCACTTTGCAGTGGAACATCGTGGGCTGGTACTCGAAGATGCGAACGCCGGCTTCCAGCAGCGGTCCCCATGTGCTCCGCGACGCGTATCGCGTGACGCTTGCATCGTTGTACGGTCCAGGCACGATGATCCGCACCTCGACCCCGCGCTCACGCGCGGCGACGAGCGCGGCGGAAGCGAGATCGTCCGGGATGAAATACGCGGCTTCGAGGTCGATCGAGCGATCCGCCGCATTGATGGCCATCAGATACATGAGCTCCATGCTCTCGCTGCCGCCGCTGGGAGAGCTCTGGAACATCTGCGCTTCGCTGTCGCCGGTTCTCGCCAGCTCGGGGAAATAGTCCGCGCCGTGCGAGACCTCGCCCGTCACCTTGATCCAGTTGTCGAGAAAAGTTGCCTGCATGTGGGCTACGACAGGTCCCTCGACGCGAAAATGCGTATCGCGCCAGTGCTGCGGGTCTTGCGCGTGTCCAGTCCATTCCTGTGCGATGCCGACGCCGCCGGTGAAGCCGATTCTGCCGTCGACGACGAGCAGCTTGCGGTGCGTGCGATTATTCATGCGCGCAAGCGTGTACCACCGCAACGGGTGATAGAGCTCGACGCGCGCGCCGGCGCTCTTCATCGTCTCCAGAACATCGCGGTCCATCCGCTGGCTGCCCGCCCAATCGAGCAGCACGTGCACGCGCACGCCCGCGCGTGCGCGTTCGGCAATCGCATTGGCAAAGTCGCGTCCGATCTGACCCGACCAATAGACGTACGTTTCGAACTCGATCGTCTCCTTCGCGCTGCGGATCGCATCCAGCATCGCCGGAAATATCTCGTCTCCGTTGCGAAGGGTCTGCACGCGGTTGCCTGCGACGATCGGCGGACCGAGCAGCGCATCGAGCGAGCGCTTGAATTGCGGATCCCGCAGCGAATAAAGACGCTTGGGTGCCGCATCGATATGCGTTTCGGGCGTCACGAAGTTGAGCGAGATGACAACGGCGACCGCCGTGATCACGGCAGTCAGGACCAGGGCCCACCACGGACGCTTGAGTTTCGATGCGCTCATGCGAGCTGGAATCGTTGGAGGATTTCCCGCCCGAAGGATCGACGATTCAACCTGAACGCGAGACTGATGCTCACCGAGGCTCGTTCCGCGGCAGCAGCAGCGAAGCGCACCGTGCCGCAGTGTGCCCGTCACTCAAAGGGGAGCGAAATCTCCACGCGATGGAGGATTGCCGCTGCATCGAGTGCGATGGTCATGTTCGCGAGCTCCACTCCATCGACGGCGAGGCGGGGTGAAACCACTCCAGCAACACGCGCGATCGCGATGTCGTAGGTCGCCTCGCCGAAGCGATATACGATGTGCGAAGCCGGCCAGGACTGCGGCAGTCGCGGCTCGATGCGCAAGAATGCGCCCTCGCGACGCACTCCGAGCAGCGATTCGACGATCAGCCGGTACATCCAGCCAGCCGAGCCCGTGTACCAGGTCCAGCCACCGCGACCTGTGTGCGGATAGGCGGCGAGCACGTCGGCAGCGGCGACGTACGGTTCAACCTTGTAGGTTTCCACGCCCTTCGCGTCCTTGGCATGACGCATCGGATTGATCATGTCGAACAGCTGCCAGGCCCGCTCCACGCGTCCGGCTTCGGCGAACGCCATGACCGCCCAGATCGCTGCGTGCGTGTATTGCCCGCCGTTCTCGCGCACACCCGGCACGTATCCGCGGATGTAGCCCGGGTCCGGCTGCGATCGATCGAACGGTGGATGCAAGAGCCGGATCAAGTCGGATTCGGTATCGACGAGTTTCGAATCCAGCGCATCGAGCGCACTCTGCACGCGCTCGCCCGCTCCCGCGCCGGACAGCACCGCCCAGCTTTGCGCGATCGAGTCGATGCGGCATTCCGCGTTCTGTGCCGAGCCGAGCGGTGTTCCGTCGTCGAAGTACGCACGCCGATACCACTCGCCGTCCCAACCGTGCACTTCGAGATTCAGCCGCAGCAACTCCGCATGACTCATGCAGCGCTCGGCGAAGCTCGCGTCGCCGCGAAGCTTCGCGATCGCCTCGAATTCGATCAGCACGTGATAGAGGAAAAATCCGAGCCAAATGCTCTCGCCCGTTCCGCCGCGTCCGACGTTGTTCATGCCGTCGTTCCAGTCGCCGCTGCCCATCAGCGGCAGGCCGTGCGCGCCCAGCTTGAGGCCTCGCTCGATCGCACGCACGCAATGCTGGTACAGATCACCGGTTTCCGGCGAACGCAGAGGAAGATCGTAGTAGGACTCTTCGCCCGGATTCACCAGCCGGCCTTCCAGATAGTGCGCGTGCCGGTCGAGCACTTCGAAATCCGCGGTGGCGCGAACGTAACGCGCCGCCGCAAGCGGAAGCCAGAGATAGTCGTCCGAGCAGTGCGTGCGCACGCCGCGCCCGGCAGGCGGATGCCACCAATGCTGCACATCGCCTTCGCGAAATTGGCGCGAGGCGCACAGAAGCAACTGCTCGCGCAGGAACGAAGGCTCGACGTGCACCAGCGCCATCGCATCCTGCAGCTGATCGCGAAAACCGAACGCGCCGCCCGATTGATAGAAGCCGCTGCGCGCCCACATCCGGCACGCGATCACCTGATAGAGCAGCCAGCCGTTGGTCAGTGCGTTCAGCGTCGGATCGGGCGTGTCGATCGTCACCGCACCCAGGAGATGCGCCCAGCGCGCCTGCATCGCGTCGAACGACACGCGCGCCGAGCCGTTGCGGCGAAACTGCTGGATCAGCGCCGTCGCTGCGTCGCGATCGCGGCCGACGCCGAGGCGGAAGATGACGTCGCGCGATTCGCCGTCCGCGAGCTCGATCGGAATCTGGATCGCGCCGCACGGATCCATCAATGGCCCGACCTTGCCGCTCAGCGATTGCCGCCCGAGCGCGGCGGGGTTGCGCAGCGAGCGGTTGCGGCCGATGAATTCCGTGCGATCGCCGCTGAGCGTGCGATAGGCGTTGTCGACATCGAAGAACGCAACGTAGTCGGCAAACTCGATGCTGTAGGCGTTGCGCGCGAGCAACGCGCCGGTCGGATCGAGCTCGGTCACCACGTGCATCGCGGTCTTCGGCGCAAGGTCGCCGAGGACCCATTCGATGTAGCCCGTCAGCGACAAGCTCCGCGCGCGTCCGGAATCGTTGCGCAGGCGAACCATGAAGAATTTCACCGGCGCATCGATATCGACATGGATGCGCAGATGGCTGGATATGCCGTCTTCCAAATGCTCGAAGATGCTGTAGCCGAATCCGTGCCGCACGACGTAGCGTCCGCGGCCTGCGGCCGGCTGCGAGGTCACGGACCAGAACTGTCCGGTTTCATCGTCGCGCACGTAAAACGCCTCGCCGCCGGGATCGCTGACCGGATCGTTGTGCCAGGGCGTGAGGCGAAACTCATGCGCGTTCTCGAGCCACGTATAGCCCGATCCGCTCTCCGAAACGACGCAGCCGAAATGTGGATTGGCGATCACGTTGACCCACGGCAGCGGCGTGCGCTGTTCGGCATCGACGCTGATCACATACTCGCGGCCTTCCTTGGAAAACCCGCCGATGCCGTTGGAAAGCACGCGCGTGGGCAGCGGAAATTCGCGCGTGTCGCCCGTCTCGCGTGCTCGCGATGGCGCGAGCTTTTGCACGGCGGACTCCGCCAGCGCCGCCGGCTGCGTTCTCAATTGTTCGGCCAGCGTGCCCGCGCGATCGGCAAGAACGACGCGCGCGACCGACTGCATCAGCACGCGATCCTCGTGATTGATCTGCTCGACGGCTCGTACGAAGACGCCGCCGGGTCGATCGAGAAGCGTCGCATCGGCGCTCGTCGCGATCACGCTCATGAGCTGATCGTGCAAGGCCTGGCGGTAGCCGCCCCGCTCTTCGTTCCAGATGACCAGATCGAACGCGAGGCCCTTCATGCGGCAGTACGCGTGCGCACGCACGACTTGGTGCGCAAGATCGATGTTGGCAGGGCTCGACATCTCGAGCAGCACGATCGGCAGATCGCCGGAGATCGCATGCGCCCACAATCCGGGCTGGCTGCGCCGGTTGCTGACGACCACCGCGGAGGACGTGCGCTGGAACGGGTCGGCGAAGATGATGCAACCGGCGAGGCGTCCATACGTTTGCGCGTCGGCTTCGCTGATGTTGAGCTGGCCGAGCGCAAGACGGTTGTGTGTCCACGCAAGCTCGATCGCGCGATCGGCCAGGTGACGATCGCGGTACTTGTCCGCCAGCACCATGCAGTCCTCGCGACTGTAGGCGGCACCGATGATGAGATCGACGATCGCGGTCTGTTCGGGCTGCAAGGTGACGCGATGCCGGATCGCGACGATCGGGTCGAGCACGGAGCCTTGCGTTCCCGACAAGATGCCGCCCTTGCGCAGCGCCGCCGGACGGACCGCGTCGTTGCCGCGTCCGACGAAACGCATCCGATCGGATTCGAAGGACGTCTCGAGGCTGTCCGCTCCGTGCACCGCCATCAGATGCAGCATCCACGGTTGCGCTTCTTCGCCCGAGCGCGGACGACGCGTCGCGAGGATCGCTTCGCGCGACGGCACGATCTCGGTCTGCACGAAAAGGTTGCCGAATGCCGGATGCAAGGCATCGGACGCGATCGGCGAAAGCACGACCTCGGCGTAGCTGGTGATCTCGATCGTGCGCACGTTGCGCGAACGATTGGTGATGCGCGTACGCCTGAGCTCGACGTCGTCCTCGGGCGACACCACGATCTGCGTATGCGCCTCGACTTCATCGAGGCGGCGCCGGAACTCGACCGTCGGGTCCGTGAAAATGGTCTCGGAAAAATCGACGGCGCTCATCGTCGGCTGCGGCGCGGTCGACCATACTTTTCCGGAGTCGCAATCGCGCAGGTAGCAGAAGGTACCCCAGCAATCGCGCGTCGCATCCTCGCGCCAGCGCGTGACGGCGAGCGTGCGCCAGCGGCTGTAGCCGCCGCCCGCATGCGTCACCATCACCTGATAGCGGCCGTTGGAAAGCAATTGCACCGCAGGCCTCGGGAGATCGCTGCGCGTGAAAACGCGAAGCGGCGTCTGCGGCACCTCGGTGACGGTGCGCACGTCGACCATCTTCGGATCGTTCGCCCAGCCGATGGATGCGCGCGGCACGCGCTCCTGCAGCAAGAGGAGCGTGGCCTGCAATTCCGGATCCGCCTCGAAGCGGCGCTGCATCGGTCGACCGAGCACGACTTGCGCGAACGCCAGGAGACTCATGCCCTGGTGATGCGCCATCAGCGAGCGCACCACGGCGCACGCTTCGCCGTGCGGAAGGCGCGACGGCGTGAAGTCGATGGCCTCGTAGAAGCCATGCGGCGTCAGCCAACCCTCGGCCGCCATCGTGCGCAGGTTCGCCTCGACCGCCAGCGGCGCGAACGGAAGCGCCAGCGCGCTGGCATACGGCGCGATGACCAGTTCCTGCGCGAGGCCGCGCTGCAATCCAAGACCAGGCACCCCGAACGCGCGGTACTGATAGTTCTGCGCTGCGTCGGTAAGGTTGTAACCGGATTCCGAAATGCCCCACGGCACGTTCTTCTGACGGCCGTACGCGATCTGCCGCGCGATGGCGGCGCGACACGTCTGGTCCAGTAGCGTGCCGGGAAACGTCGGCATCACCAGCTGCGGCATCAGATATTCGAACATCGAGCCGCTCCATGACAGGAGCATTTGCGCACCTTCGCTCGACGTCAGCAGGCGACCGAGCGAAAACCAGCTGTCCTGCGGCACGCGGTTTTGCGCGATGGCGACGAACACGGCAAGCCGCGCTTCGGACGCGAGCAGATCGTAGTACCCAGCGTCGCGACGGGCTTCGGTGACGTTGTAGCCGATCGTGAACAGCGAGCGCGGCCGGTCGTACAGGAACTCGAAATCCACACGCGCGAAATCCGCGCAGAGCGCGGCCAGCGCTTCGATCTTCGCTATGCACGCGGCCGCGGCGAGCGCTGCGTCTTTGCCGTCGGGCGACGCCGGCAAGCCGCGAGCGATCTCGGCGAGACTCGATATTCCCGAAGTTTCGATATGGGAGATGTCTTCCGATGCCGCGAACGGAGCGAATTCGTCGAGATCGGCGAGCGCCGCGTCGCACTGGCGTTTGAGGGACGCGCGCCACTCGAACATCGTCGCGTCATCGGTCGGCGTCATCGCGCGATGCGCGGCGTCGGCCATTTGCGAAAGCTGCGTCAACGATGCGTGCACTACCTGCGGCGACATGCCTTCGGCGAGTGCGGCGTTCTCGACCAGTGCTTCGGCGAATCGCTTCCAGTGCTCCGCATCACTTGCGGACATTTGTTCCCGCAGCACTGCCCATGTGTCGATGAGCCCCGCGAAGACGGCGCTGCGTACGAGCGGCGCTTCGATGCATTCGAGAAGTCCCTGGCGTAGCGTCAGGAGATGCGCGACCAGGTTTCCGCTGTCCACCGTCGACACGTACAACGGCGCCATCGGCTGCAGCGAAAGCGTGTCGTACCAGTTGTAGAAGTGGCCGCGATGGCGAGCGAGCTGCTGCAGCGTTTGGAGCGTGTGCGTCGTGCGCTCGAGCAGACCGCGCAGCGCCAGGTAACCGAAATCGTAAGCGGCGAGATTGGCAAGGAGGCTCAAGCCGATATTGGTCGGCGACGTGCGGTGAGCGATCTTCGCAATCGGGTGTTCCTGAAAATTGTCGGGAGGCAGCCAATGATCCTCGGCGCTGACGAATCGCTCGAAGAAGGCCCAGGTGCGTCGCGCGACGTTGCGCACGAAGGCGATTTGTCTCGCGTCGAGCGATTCGGACGCGTCGTCCGGAATGGTGCTCAGCCGCCAGGCGAAAATCGGAGCGAGCGCCCATAGCACGAGCCACGGCGCTGCGTACCTCAAATCCGCACCGCGCTCGACGAGAATCACCGCGATGACCATCGCAGTCGCCGGCGCGATCCACATGCGCCTCAAGGCCGCTGCCAAGCCACGACGAGCCTTGCGCTCGCTCGTGCTCGAGGCCACCCATTCCAGCAGCCGGCGACGCGAAACGTGGACGCGCCAGTAAGTACGCACGATCGCGTCGATACTGAGCCACGTCTCGAACGGAAGGCAGGCTGCCGCGAATGCGACCTGCGCCAGGCGTCGCAAGGCTTCGCGCGCGATCCATCCCACGTGTTGCGCGACGGTCGATTCCGCCGAGCGCCGTGCGGCTGCCAGCGCGACATCCACGATCGGCGGAAGCAGCAGGATGGTCAGCACCATGCTGAGCCACAACGCCGGCGTCGGCAGTACGAACCAGTCGAGAAGTAGCAACGCCAGCAACGACGTCGGCACGAGGCTGCGTCGCAGGTTGTCGAAGATCTTCCATTGCGACAACGCCGACAACGGGCTCGCCTCGCGGCGGCCGCCGGCGACCGGCACTCTTGCGAACAACCATGCGGCGATCTGCCAGTCGCCGCGGATCCAGCGGTGACGGCGCATGCTGTCGACGAGGTAGCTTTGCGGATAGCGCTCGTAGAGCTCGATGTCGGTGGTCAGACCCGAGCGCGCGTAGCAACCTTCGAGCAGATCGTGGCTCAGGATGCGGTTGTCCGGAAAGCGATCGCCTATGACGTGCTCGAACGCATCGATGTCGTAGATGCCCTTGCCGATGAACGAGCCCTCGTCGAAGAGATCCTGGTAGGTGTCCGACACCGCTTGCGTGTAGGGATCTATTCCGGCATCTCCGCCGAAGAGCGCCGCATACGGCGAGCTTCCTTCCGGCGGCAGCGTGTTGCCGATGCGAGGCTGCAAGATTCCGTATCCGCGCGTGACGACGCGCGCTGCGCCTTCGTGATGCGGACGATTGAGCGGATGCTCCATCGTCGCTATCAGGTAACGCGCCGAATCGCGAGGCAGGCGCGTGTCCGTATCCAGCGTTATGACGTAGCGCGCGCCCTGGAGGACGTCGATCTCGCCGACCAGCCGCGCAAACCGTTCGCGCGCGCCGCCGCGCAAGAGCGCGTTCAGATCCGCGAGTTTGCCGCGCTTGCGCTCGAAGCCGATCCACGCGCGCTCGCTGTCGTTCCAGAGGCGCGGTCGATGCAGCAGGAAGAAGACGTCCGCGCCATGCCGGCGGTTCAATGTTTCGATCGCAGCTTGGGCCGCGTCGAGAACGGCCGCATCGGTCTCGGTCGTCTGCGTCGGGGCGTCCGGAAAATCGGTCAGCAGCGCGAAATGAACATGCAGGTCGCGGTTGGCGAGAAAACGGATTTCAAGGTCCTCGGCGAGCTCCTCGGCCGCGGCGACGCTACCCAGCAATGTTGGAACGACGACGACGGTCCGCGCGGTCGCGGGTATACCTTCTCGAAAATCCATGCGCGGCAGCGCGCGCGGCGTCGAGAATAACGCGGCCGAGCGATTGACCAGTGAAACCGCCAGCTGGCTGAGCGCGATGGCCGCGACGAAAGAAGCCAGCAGGCGCACGTACGTCGGCGCATCGACTTCCCACAGGAGCGTCAACGCAGGCAGCGCCAGCGCCACGCCGAGGACGACGATCAGAGAAAGATACGCCGAAAAAGGAACGCGACCACCGCGCAACGCGCGGGGCGCGAACCAGCGTTCTCTGAGACCGCAATGCGTTCGCAGCGTGTCGTATCCCCGATCGACCAGAAAATAGCCGACGTGACTGCTCGGATCGCCGGGCGTCGCCGTCGACGCATCGCGCGACAGAAAAACCGCGAGCTTCGCCACGTCGGTTTCGGGCATGCGTGCGTCCCGGCCGAGTTGCTCGACGACGTGCCGGTAGCTGTCGCGCGTCGAGAAATCCATGCGCGCATAGATTCCGGACGGATCTTCTTCGAGCGCGCGCTCGACGTGGCTCACCGCCTCGACGAATTGCTGCCAGTCGATAGCGTCGAGCAGACGCAGGCTGCCGATGCAATTGCTGACCGATACCTGATCGGCCGCCTGCTCGTGCTGCGCGGTTTGAACGAGCTGATCGATCGTCACGCCGACTTCGCCGAGACGCTGCTCGATCCAGGTCATCGGCAGCGCCAACGCCGCACCCTGCCCTTGCAAGCGCCGTGCGATCTCGGCGACGAAGGAACTGGTCATCGTCGGTTTCGCGCGGGCCATGTCGGCGACGACGAGAATCAGGCTTTTCGGATCGCGCTGCGAGACTTCCAGCATCGCGTCGGCCCAGCGATCGGCAATGTTCCTATGCAAACGCTCGGCGCGCACGCGCGAAGCGACCCTGCGCAGGTTCTCGATCACCGCCAACCGCAGCATGATCGGCACGGCCCAGAGCTCGCCGAGCGTCAGTCGCGTGACTTCCTGATACGCAGCTACGAAGCGAAGCAGCGAATCCTCGTCGAAGCGACCATCGCCGTGGGAAATGGCATTCAGCGCAAGATCGTAGACGCGCGGCAGTCCTGCAGAGACGCCGCGATCGAGCACGGGCAGCTCCCAGCTGTAGCGCTTGGGCAAGTGCCGGCGCGACATGCGCACTTGCTCGTCGATCAGATAAAGATTGTCCAGCAGCCATTCGCCGGCCGGCGTCACGCTGCGCTGCTGCTTGAGCGCCTGGGCAAGCACGCCGCACGTCGCGCGAATGACAGACTCGTTGTCGGCCAGGCGCAGCAGCAAAAGGCTTTGCGTGTGCAGGGCCGCACGCGCCCGATGCTCGTCGGCCAGGACGCGACCCCGCTCCTCCATCTGCTCGCCGCTCAACAGCTCAGCGCGCAGCGGCTCATCGCTTTCGGGGTCCGGTTCACGCAACGAATCGGAAAGCAATGACAGAACCGCTTTCGACCATCGACTCGCAAATGCTGTGCGCAAGATATTCAAATCGATGCCATCGTACGCCCTTTGGGGCCCTCCCATCCAAGAACGAGGCGCCGCAGAGCTCGCCGTCGCCAGCGAAATGGGCCGCGGCAGTCGGCTATTACTCGTCACGCAAGCGTCTTCTTCCCTGATGACGCGAGCGCCGTCTCGTTCCGATCGATTTACTCAGGCGTCGCGCCGATAATGGGGAATCGCCTCCCTCTCGATGCCTCGTGTCGCGACTCATCTACCGTTTTGGCGATTGCCGGATCGACCTTTCCGCGCGAGAGCTGCGTCGTGCCAGCAGGCTGGTGGTCTTGCCGCCGAAGGTGTTCGATTGCCTGGCGTACCTGATCGAACGACACGAGCGCGCGGTCGGTCGCGACGAGCTGGTCGCAGCGGTTTGGGGTAAGACCGAGATCACGGACACGCTGCTCGGGCAGACGATTCTCAAAGCGCGCCGCGCCATCGGCGACAGCGCGGACGAGCAGAAAGCGATCCGCACGATTCCGCGCTTCGGATATGCGTGGGTTGCCGATCTTGCCGACGACGCGGCATCCGGCGAGACGGCAGCGGTACCGGCAGCGGATCTGCAATCGGTGCAAAAACCGCGCGGGTTTCGACGCATTGCATGGCTGTCGGCGATCGCGGCGCTCGCAGCGATCGGCGTCCTCTGGATCCACGCCCGCTTCGGGGATCGCGATCGCGATGCGCGCATTTCCGCAAGCGGCAGCGCGGCAGTCTTACCGGTCGATGTCAGCGCGCCTGCCGAATGGTCCTGGGTTCGCCTCGGCCTGATGGACGCGGTGGCATCGCGTCTGCGCGAGGGGCATCAACCCGTGATCCCAAGCGACAACGTGATCGCCGTGGCGCGATCCGGCGCAGATATCGGGCATGCGCCCGATGTGCGCAGCGCGACGGGCGCGACGCTTCTCGTCGCCCCGAGCGCTACCTGGAACGACAGCGGCTGGAGTGTCCATCTCGAATTGCAGGGCAACGGATCGCCCATCGCCGTCGACGCACGCAATGTGGATGTCCTGCTCGCCGGACGCGAGGCGGCCGATCGATTGTTGGTGCGGCTCGGCAAGATGCCGCCGGCCGACGCCGCCGATCCGCAACAATGGTCGGATGCCAAGCTCCTGCAGCGCGTCGAGGCCTCGCTGCTGACCGATGATCTCGACGGCGCGCGGCGCCTGCTGCAATCCGCGCCGGAGTCGCTGCAGAAATCGCCCGAGTACACGCTGCGGCTTGCCAAGATCGATTTCCGCGCGGGTGAATTCGAGCCGGCCGGTCGGCGCCTGCGCGCGCTGCTGGCCGAGTCGCCGGTCGAAAGCGATCCGGTGCTCAGAGCGCGCGTTCTGAACGGCGTCGGCCACGTCGCGATGCGACTCGGCCATGCCGACGCGGCGACGGCGGCGTACGACGAGGCGGCTTCGCTGCTCGAGGATCGCAACGAGCCCGCCGAGCTCGGCCAGGCGTACATGGGTCGCGGCATCGCTGCGCAAACCGCTGGACGATACGAGAGTGCACTGGCGGATTTCTCGCGCGCGCATATCGCGTTCGAGCTGGCCGGCGACGGACTTGCGCTGGCGCGAGTCGAAGCCAACGAAGGCATGCTCGATGCGGCGCGCGATCAATATGCGACGGCCGCTGCGGCGCTCGCGCGCGCTGCGCGGCGCTTCGAGAATTTCGGGACGTTGAACGAGCTCGCGATGACGACGAGCGCCGAGATCGGCGCACACCTCGCGCTGCTCGAGCCAAGCGATGGGCTTGTCGCCATCGATCGGGCGTGGCCGTTCCTCGAGCGGCTGAGCAATCCGCGCATCGCTCGCGCCCTCGCGATCAATCGCGCGCTTGCTCTCGATGCGAACGGACGCCGGCGCGAAGCGGTGACTGTGTTGGAAAAGGTTGCGCAGCAAGCCGATCCCGAGCGCGAAAAAACCGTGCTCGCGGTCGCACGCGCGGAGCGTGCGCGCATCGCGCTCGCTTCCGGGAAAGCCGAGCAAGCCATCGATCTCGCGCTGGCTGCCGTCCCCGTGCTCGAGGCGGCGGACGAGCCGCGCGATCTCATGACGGCATGGCTCGTTGCCGTGCGCGCGCTGCGCGCGGTCGGCCGGACGAAAGACGCCGCGGAACAAACGGCCGCGCTCGGCGAGTGGGCGCGATCGCACGCGCAGCCTGCGGCGACGCTGTACGCAAATCTCGCGCACGCCGAGCAGCAGGCGGCGGAGCGCCAGGATGCTCGTCCCGAATACGACCGTACGCTCGATCTCGCCACGCGGGGCAACGTGCCGGCGGACACCGCCGAAGTCGCGATCTCGTACGGCACGATGCTGCTCGCCACGCGGGACCTCGAGCGCGCGACCGCCGTGATCGGCCAGGCCGCGCGTTGGACGGACCGGGATCTGGGGTGCGCGCTGCTGCAGGTGCGGCTTTATTCGGCGCTCGGGCAGCGCCAAGCCTGGCAGCACGCACTCGAAGCGGCGCGCGCGCTTGCCGGCGACCGCGAGATCCCGGAAGAGCTGACCGTCTTCGTCGACGGCTCCTTGCCCGCCGCCCCCTGATCCGCGCCGCGAAAACGAACGCGAAACCTGCGCGAAAGATCGGCGAATGGCGTTTGCGGCGCGCATGGAGCACGGTGCGCGGCTTCATCCGTCTGCACTGGAGTCCTGCATGCGTCTCGTCATCCTTGCCGCGCTCGCCGCGTCCGTCTTCGCCGGCTCTGCGCAGGCAGGCACCTTCCACGCGGTCACGCAGAACAGCGGAGTCGCAGCGCTCTCGCACAACGGCCGTATCGCGACCGGCGTCCTCGCCACCGGATTCAACGGCGCGCCGGCCTGGCGCTGGAGCGCAGATTCCGGCATCCAGGCGATTCCCGGTTTCGTCGACGCAATGGGCATGAGCGCCTGGGCCCAGCCGATCGCCGGCGGAGCTCTCGACGGCGACGGCTATGAAGTCGCCGCGATCGCCTACAGCAATGCGGCGATCGTCGGGCCCATCGTCATCGGCCCCTATCCCGAAGGCGTCGAAGTCGACGGTTTCCTCAGCACGGCGTTCGGCGTCTCCGACGACGGCACTGCGGTCGGCCTTGCTTACGACAAGACCGCCCATCCCATCGCGTTCATTTGGTCGGCCGCCGACGGCATGTCGCGCCTTGCGGTAAACCGCCCGGATACCTTCTCGCGCGCCAACGGTATCAGCGGCGACGGCGGCACCGTGTTCGGCTGGAACGATCAAGCGGACGGCTATCGCTCGGGCGTCATCTGGCAGAACGCGACGCCGATCGATTTGACCGACACCGGCGGCGTGCCGATCGGCGAAGCGCTCGCCGCGAGCAGCGACGGCAGTGTCGTCGTCGGCGGCGGCTACTACACGGCGAACGGCAGCGAAGCCTGGCGCTGGACCGCCGCCACCGGGCCGCAGCCGATCGGCATTCTTCCGACCGCTCCGATCGCGCCGCAGCGCATCGCGCCGTCGGTGCAATCCCCGCGCGGAGATCTCAAGCAAGCGGCGACGACGCCGGGACCGCAAGGTTTCCTGCCGCCGGAGTCGTACGCCTTCGCGGTCAGCGACGACGGCAACGTGATCGTCGGCGCGAGCGGCGTGTGGCCGATCCGCACCGCGAGCATCTGGACGCCGAGCGCAGGACTCCAACCGCTGGCCGATTACGTCGCCGCGCGCGGCGTGACCGTTCCCGACAACTGGGCCCTGGCGGCCGCGACCGCGATTTCCGCGGACGGCGAAACGATCGGCGGCTGGGGCATCGATCCCGACGGCGTGATGGCCGCGTTCGTAATCGATCTTCATTCCGACCAGCCGCTCGATGCGCTCGTCGAGGCGCATGGCACCGTCGGCTACAACGATCTTGCGAGCGGGCCGTTCGCGGGCATCGCCGAAGGAACGCCGGTCACGCTGTCGTTCGCGTTGTCGCCCGATGGTCTCGAACTCGCGCCCAGCAGCGCGACGAGCTATCCGATCCGTCTGGATACGTTCGAGCTCCACGCCGGCGCCGCTGGCGAAACGCTGATCGCGACGGCAGACGGTCCGGCGACGATGATCACCAACGATTATCCGCGCTCCGACGGCATCCATTTGCTGGCGACGCCGACGGCATCGGGACAGATGTTCGAGCTCGAGCTGTTCAATCCCGGCGGCGACATGTTCGATTCCGACGACTTGAACCGTATCGACCGAACGTTCGGACCGGAGTTCTTCGAGAAGGTGTCCTGGCAGATCACGGACGGCAACCACAGCCTGTGGATAGAGCTCGAATCGATCGGCATCCACGACGTCACGGCGGCGGCCGATGCGATCTTTGCCGGCGGATTCGAGCAGCCCTAAAGGGCGTCCTAGGTTCTCCTCGGAATCGCAATCGCCTGCGTCCAGTAGCGTATCTCAGAGATTTTTGAGATTTGGTCCGGCGACCGGGCGAGCACAGGATCGACTACGGAACTCTCATTTGTCCTCGACGGCTTCAACCTGGATGCGGAGCGTCACGTTCATATCCATCCCGAACGATTTGCCGCCGTCGAGGCCGAAATCGTCACGCTTGAACGCGCCGAACGCATCGGCACCGCAACGCAAGCGCGGCTTCAACATGAAATCCGGGACGCACTTGAAACTATTTATGGTGAGCGTCAGCGGTTTGGTCACACCGCGCATCATCAGCGTGCCTGTTGCCTTCGTCGGCGCACCATCGACAAAGTCCGTGAGCTTGCCGCGATAGTGCGCTGTCGGATATTTCGCAACGTCGAACAAATTGCATTCCGTCTGGCACATTGGTGCAGTCGCACCCAGCATCACCTTCTTCAGCGCCGCGTTACCAAAATCGATGCTGGCGATGTCGACGGTTACATCGATCGTACCGGTCTTGTCGTCGGTATCGAGTGTGGCTGTACCGGTGCTGCTATCGAACTTGCCGCGCCAGATCGATAGGCCCATGTGATCCGATTCGAAACTGGGGTAAGTGTGATCCGCGTCGAGGGTGTAATGCACTGGCGCGGCCGTGGCGGCGACCGCGGTGAGCAGCGGTGCGAGCATGAGAAGGCGCATCATGGTTTCTCCGGGCTTGGTCGTCGTGGTGGCCGACTGAAATGTCGGCCTTCATAGGTACGACGAACGGGAAGGCTGCGGATCGACAAGCCTTCGCAAGAAATTTTCGCCCTTCGAGGGTGCCTGGGACTCCACCGGCCGTCTCGGCAGTGCAGGCACCCCTTCGAACCAATCCTGATGACCTCACTCGAGAGAAGAACGTTGCCCGGCCAGCGGCGATTGACGCATGCAACCGCCGTCGACGACGAACGTTCAATGCGCCGCTGTCATCCTCCGCTGTGCACCGCGCAAATCGATGCGGCGCCAGCCGTTACGTCACGGCGCAATCTCCAATTGATGGCTGCCGGCACCGACGTCCGCATTCAGCGTGATCCAGAGCTCTTGCGCGCTGGCGCGCAAGGACGGGAAGTAATCCGTATCGATCGTCTGTTCGACGCCATCCCATCGCACGCTCGGATAGCTCGTCGATGCGAAATTCCGTACGACGACGATCGGATGTCGAAGCGTACGCCCCGCACCCACCGAGATCGTAGCGTCGAGGGCGTTGCCGCTCGCGACGAACGCGAGCGTTCCGTAGACATGATCGTATCCGGCAGGCGCGTACGTGACCGTATCGGCGCGATTGACGCCTGCCGGACCGCTGGTCGCGACGCTGCCGACGGTCGCTGCGAGGACGAGCGACTGCACGGCTTCGACTTCGGCGACTTGCGCGCCAACCGGATCGCTCGTATGAGTACCGAGCACGACGTAGACCGAATAGCTCTTCTTCGGCCATCCCGGTGCTGTCGCATCGGGCAGAGGACCGCCCCAGTATTCGCTGCCTTGGACGTAATACGCGCTCTGGCCGAGGAAGCCGAAGTTCGTGCCCCAGGCGAGCCGAGTGTTATTGGTCGGGTCGCCGTTGCTGCCGCCGATGACTTCGCCCATCGAGTAGTTGATCGACTGGAACGGCCAGTTGTAGCTGCACGGCATCGAGTGCGCGCTCGGACCATCCTGACCGGCATCGCAAGCATCGCCGGCCGCGCTCGTCGTGTTCCAGCGGTCCGTGCCGAAATATCCGCCGGCGTCCTGCTGCACGATCGTCTGGGTCTGCACCGTGCCCATCGTCGCATCGACGTCGGTCGTCCAGAGCTTCGCGTAAGGAATCGTGTTCGGCACGTTCCAGGTCCACGCGCTGTCGTACGTGACCGGATTCGCCGTCGACGTGAAGCGGTAGCGATCGCCCCAGCCGACGCCGGCGATGATGCTGTGATCACCTTCGCTCGCGCTGCCGTCGAAGAGGAGCTCTCCGTAAGGAGCGCGCGAATCGTCCTCAAGCGCATTCACCGGCACTGAGGCGAGATCCCAGGTCAGCGCCCACAGCGGATGATCGCGACCGGTCGCGAAAAGCCAATCGATCGTGACCGGCACGTCGTATTCCGCTGCCGGTGCAGACGTCGTGCAATAGCGTGGATACGTCGACTGAAAGCGAAAGATCGCGTGGTGGCGGCCTTCGAAAAGGCGCGTCCACGTGCCGGCGCGCAGATGCCCCAGCATCGAAGTATCGCCGTGACCCGGCGTGCAGAAATCCTCGCTGTTCGGATGCGAAACGACGTAACCGAAGCCGGATGCTCCGCTGGAGGAAGCACGCACGATGCGCGTCCCGCCGGCGGTTTCGTAGCGGAGCTCGCGCAGCTCGCCGCCGTGCGTGCCGCCGGGCCCGGTGCCTGCGTCGTTGTGCGCCAACACCGCGACGCGTGGCCGGTTCGCCGCGTCATGCCATGTGAAGCGGTCGCTCGTCATGCCTCCCGCATTCACGTCGTGCTCGTCGACGAGAAGATTCGCAGCCCCGGGCGTATCGAAACCGTCGGCGAAGATCGGATCGCTGCTACTGCCGCCGGCGACGAGACCCATGTCGTCGATGTACAGCGTCGGCTGCACGCCCGGCGTGGCCTGGTTCTGCAGATCGATCCGCCCGATTGATCCGGAAAGCGATAGAGGTGGAAGCGTCAACGGCACGGTCACTTCGCGCCACTGGTTTGCCGCGATGGTTCCGCCCGCGATGAAACCGTTGAGCGGCGCGTCCGCGCAGCCCGTGCCGGTTTCGTCGGGACAGGCGAAAAGCTCGAGCGTCTGGCCGCCGGTCGTCCCGCCGTGAATCCAGAAACGAAGCACTGGATATTGCGATACGGCGAAGCTCTGCTCGGGATTCGTGAACGACACCGCATTGAAATCGTTTCCGGTGAACGCGACCGAGTGCGTCCCGCCGTGCGCTTGTGCGGTGCTCGAGAAATCCGAGCCGCCGCCGTACGAATAGTCACCGACGAAGCCGTTCCGGAGGGTTTCGTCGTAGATGACGATAGTCTGCGCCGTTGCGCTCGTTGCGAGCGCGCAACTCAACAAGATGGCGTAGCGGCGAGGCATGCGTAACTCCAGCGTGGCGGCGTATGCCGCAACTCCTCATACGGCATATCGCGGGGCCAAACGACACGCCTACCAGTGCTCTGCGGTCATTCGGCATACACCGATCGACGCATAGCCTCAAGATCGAGCTCCGCGATCAGGATAAGACGTCGCCGCGATCGCATACGGGCGGCGATCTTCGAAACAGACAGAGAGCACCGCGATGACCCAAATGAAGCAACCCGAAGATGCGCCCAGCGCCTTTCAATCCGCTTGGAATATCCACGACATGGAGTGTCTCGGAGCGCTGTTCCATAAGGATGCTACGTTCGTGAATCGCTTCGGGCACTACGTGCGCGGTGTCGATGAGATCATCGAACTCCATCGCCCGATCCATGAGACGATCTATAAGGATTCAACACTCGATAACGAATTGCTCGACGTTATCCCGATTGGTGATGGGGCGGCGGTCATTCACTTCTGGAGCCGCCTTGAGACCGGCCCATCCCACCCAGCGGGTCCGCACGCCGTCGACACGCTGATCCTAGCCGTCCTGACCCGCGAGAACGATGTTTGGCGGATCAAAGCGCTCCAGAACGTGACTTTGACGGACCCGCGGACTGGGAAGGCCGTGTTGAGAAACTGACTCGGCACCGAATTCAAAAAAACCGCGCAACTTGCGGGGCGAGCATCTTTCGCCACGATCAACCGCCACGTTGCAGGATGATGCCGAGTTCCTCGACGTCGAGATCGCGCTCGAGCTCGTGCAGGACCTCGTCCTCGATCAGTCCGGCTCGGTGGATGCGGATCAGCTCCGCGCGGCCGGCCGCCACGGCGATCAGCATGACGTCGAAATGCGTCCTGATGCCCTGCATGAATGCATCCGCGTCAGCGGCGTAACGCTGCATGATTTCTGAACGCTTGCGGTGTTCGGCGAGCAGCTGTGGGTGAATCAGCGTGCCGTCCTCCGCATACGCATGCGCCTCGACGGCGCCCGCTTTGGCCAGGGCGATCGCGGCCTCGCACTGGGCGAGGTTGATTTTCGCAGGCGGATCCCGGTCGACCGGCTGCAGCCGCTTGATGAGCCAGCCCAGTGTCGCGCCTTGCATGACGACGGTCGCGAAGATCACGGCGAACGCGGTCACCAGCATCAGGTCCCTGCCCGGCATCGACTCGGGCAGCGTGAGTGCAACCGCCAACGTCACGACCCCGCGCATCCCGGTCCAGCTCAGCACCGTCGCGTCGCGCGCTCCCAATGGCCGCGCGCGCTTAAAGCCCATGCCCTGCAACGCCCCGAGCAATCCGTCAACGCCGAAGATCCAGATGAAGCGCGCCACCGCCATGGCGAGTACGACGCCCAGCACCGGCACCGCCATCGTTGTCGAAACCGCTTCGATCCCGCCCACGCGATCGAGGACGCCGCGCAGCGAGAAGCCGATCAAGATGAAGACGAGCGCCTCCAGCACGAAGACCATCGTCTGCCAGAAAGCGCTGCCACGAAGGCGAACCTGCGCGGGAAAGATCACGTGCTGGTACCAACCTAGTACGAGGCCTGCGCAAACCGTGGCGATGACGCCAGAAACATGCGCGGCTTCGCCCGCGAGGTAAGCAACCCAGCCGAGCAACGTGTTCGCCATGATGACCAGCGTCTGTTCCTTGAGGCGGGGCACTACGAAGACCCAGAGCGCCGTCACCGCGACCCCCACGACGATGCCGCCGATGGCAAGGAACACGAAGCTCGAAACGGCCGCGCCTGCGTCGAACACGCCGCTGAGCGTCGCTGCGACCGCGAAGCGAAAGAGAACTAGGCCCGTCGCGTCGTTGAGCAGGCTTTCACCCTCGATCAAAGCCGACAGGCGCCGCGGAAGCTTCACGCCATGCAGCACGGCCCGCGCCGACACCGCATCCGGCGGCGACACGATCGCGCCGAGCGCGAAACAGGCGGCCCATGGAAGGCTCGGGACAAGCCAATGCGTGACGACACCGACCGTCGCCGTCGTGAACACTACGGCGCCGACGGCCAGCGACAAGATGCCCGGGAGATGGCGGCGAAAGCGGCCGAACGCAGTGAAGTAAGCCCCGTCCATGATCAACGGCGGCAGGAAGAGTACGAGGGCGAGTTCAGGGTCGAGTTCCACCCGCGGCAAACTCGGCAAGAACGCGAGTGCGCCACCGCCGATCAGGAGAGCCGTCGCGGGTGGCAAGCCGATACGTCGCGCCGCCCAGTGCAGCGCGACGACGCCGACGAGCAGCGCGAGGACGAGTTCGAAGGTTTCGACAGGGTGCATCGGCTCTCCTTTCGCAGGCCGCTCGACCGACGCATGACAGTCGGTGGCGGCTCGTCAGAAGTGTGCCATTGCGGGCGCGCTCGCCCAAGCATCGAATAGGTACGGCGCGCTATCTGCGTCCGCCACAATGGTGTCGTAAGGCTTTCGAAAACCGCCAACTCGGCGCTCGGCCTCAACCGGGAAGCGCTTGGCTCGCGAAACTGGGTAAGGCCTGCTCGGAAGTACCGCGACCTCGTCCTCGTCATCGCAAGGTATTGCGATCAACGATCATTCGATTCTGCAGTGAGTCGAGAGGCGAAATCCGATGCGAGACCGCGCCAGCGGCAATGCCCGCGCTCGAAGCCAGCAGCGGAGCGACGGCCATGGCGCGAACGAAACGGCGACGATTCATCGGGCTTTTCCACGGCGATGGACGCACCTTTCCGTTTGGGTAAGATATACGTAGGCGCCTACTGAGTTTCGTGATGCCAACGAAGAAAGGCAAGTCCCCCATTCGCGGGCCCGCCGCGCCGTCCGACTACAGCCGTCGCCAAGGTGGCGCTGCGCTCGGCGCACGACTGCGACGGCTCTCCGAGCGCATCGATCGCGAAGCGACGCAGATCTACGCCCAGCGCGGCGTCGTCTTCGAGCAGCGCTGGATGGGCGCGCTGAATCTTCTGAACCGGCACGGCCCACTGTCGGTCAACGAGCTTGCGACTGCGCTCGGGATCAGCCATCCCTCCGTCAGTCAGACGCGAAGCTCGCTTCGCGCCGCGCGGCTCCTCGTCGAGCGCGCCGATCCCGACGACGGCCGGCGCCGCACTTTGCATCTGACGCCGAAAGGAAAAGCGCAGATCGAGACCTTGCAGCCGATCTGGGATGCGCTCGCGCACGCCGCGGAAGCGTTGAACGCGGAAGCCGGAAATGTGGTCGTCGCGCTGACGCGACTCGAGAAGGCGCTCGATCGGCAGTCGTTGTTCGATCGCGCGAACGAGCGGCTGGCCGAGGACACATGAAATATCCAATCGCAGTGTTCGCGTTGTCCGCAACGACGCTGCTCTGCATGTCGGTCGGGCTGACGAGCGAAGGTTCCGGCAAGCCGCAGATCGGCGCGTGGGGGTTCGATCTCTCCGGCATGGATCGCGCGGTGAAGGCCGGCGACGATTTCGTTCGCTACGCTGGCGGAACATGGATGAAGAACACGCCGATTCCGCCCGATCGCTCGTCGTGGGGTCCGTTCTACCTGCTGCGTGCGAATGCCGAAAAGGACGTCAAGGCGGTCGTCGACGAGGTCGCGAGCCGGCACCCTGCGCCGGGATCCATCGAGCAGAAGATCGGCGACTACTACTCATCCTATCTCGACACGAATGCGATCGAGAAAGCCGGGCTCGATCCGCTACGTGCGGATCTTGCCGTGATCGCAGGCGCACACTCACACGAAGACGTCGCGCGTCTCATGGCGCGACACGATCTCTATGTCGACGGGCCGCTTTCGATCAGCCCATGGCCCGACGCGAAGAATCCCGATCGCTACGCGGTCAACATCGTGCAGTCGGGCCTCGGCCTTCCCGATCGCGACTACTATCTCCGCGACGATGCAAAATTCGTCGAAGCGCGAAACGGTTATCGCGACTACGTCGAGAAGATGCTCGCGCTGGCGGGCTATCCGAACGCCGTCGAAGCTGCGTCCGCCGTCGTCGCGATCGAGACCGAGATGGCGAAGCGGCATTGGCCGCGCGATAAGCGTCGCGATGCCGATCTTACTTACAATCCGAAATCGCAGGCTGAGCTGAAAGCATTCGCGCCGGACTACCCGTGGAACGATGCGCTGATTGCGGCCGGGATTCCGTCGCACGATTTCTTCGTACTCAAGGAGCTCGATGCGATCGGCGCGCTGACGACGCTGTTCCGAGCGACGCCGGTCGAGACCTGGCGTGCGTACATGACATTTCACGAGCTCAACAACACGGCCGATATCCTGCCGGCCGCGTTCGACGATCTCGCGTTCGGCTTCAACGGCCGCACGCTGTCGGGACAACCGCAGAAGCGCGAGCGCTGGAAACGCGCGACGACGGCGCTCAATACCGCGCTCGGCGAAGCCGTCGGCGAGCTTTACGTACAGCGTCATTTCTCGCCGCAAGCGAAAGTGGAGATGAAGACGCTGGTCGAGAATCTCCGCACCGCGTATCGCGCTCGCATCGCGCACCTCGATTGGATGTCCGAGGAAACCAAGCAGGCCGCGTTCCGCAAGCTCGCGACGTTCCACGTCAAGATCGGCTATCCCGACCGATGGCGCGACTACTCGGCGCTCGACGTGCGCGCCGGCGACCCGGTCGGCAACCGCAAGCGCGCGACGTCCTGGGACTGGCAACGACGGATCGCGCGTCTCGCTCAGCCGACCGATCACACCGAATGGGGCATGACCCCACAAACCGTGAATGCGTACTACAACGGCGTCTTCAACGAGATCGTTTTTCCCGCAGCAATCCTGCAACCGCCATACTTCGATCCGAACGCGGACGCGGCCGTCAACTACGGCGGCATCGGCGGCGTGATCGGGCATGAGATGGGCCACGGCTTCGACGATCAAGGCTCCAAGCTCGACGAGAACGGTGTGCTGCACACCTGGTGGGAGCAAGAAGATGTCGACCGCTTCAAGAAGCTGACGGCTGCGCTCTCGAAGCAATATTCGCAGTACGAACCGCTGCCGGGCTT
>Ga0268265_10000332_pt1 | contig 51443 bp, 47 predicted proteins | sample KBSSwiS52_FD_190355 | JGI IMG/M metagenome (GOLD analysis project Ga0268265, IMG submission 190355) | Switchgrass rhizosphere microbial communities from Kellogg Biological Station, Michigan, USA - KBS Switchgrass S5-2 (SPAdes) (version 2) | ecosystem: Host-associated > Plants > Roots >...
CGCGCAAGGCCTCTGAGTTGACCCGTCACTTCTTGGACTCTCCACGAGCCAGAAGCAAACAAGCCCCTCGAGCTGTTCAGGAATCTCTCCAACTCGCTCAATGCTCGTTAAGTTAGCGCGTATGGGGTCAGGGGGTGAGGGGCTTGGCTTTGCGCACCTCGGCGAGCTTGGCCTGGATCTCGCCGAGGGCGCCGGCCGGGAGGAGGAGGACCGGGTCGCGTCCGCTCGCGCGGGCCGGCACGCCCGCGGCCACAGGCGGGTAGAGGGTCAGGGTCTCCTCGCCCACGTCCTTTCCCTTGAGGGTGACCGTCAGCGCCGGCTTGCCCCCGATCCCCAGCGCGGCGGCGTCGCCGGGCGCGAGCAGCCGCTCGGCGCGGGCCTGGACGAGGGCGAAGAGGAAATCGCTCACGGGCAGGTAGGAGATGGTCACGCCGTCCCGCTTCCAGTCGGGCTCGGCGCGCTCGAGAGCGAGCTTCCCCTGAGCGTCCTGGACCGTGGCCGATTCCACCTGGAAGACGTCGAGGCCCGAGAGCGTCTGGGAGCGCCACTCCGCGGCCGGACGGGCCGCCATCTCCGCCAGGCGGGTGCGCGCCTCGAAGACCTGGCTGCCGACGCGGGCCTGCACCGCCGGGGCGGCGGGGGGCGCCTCCGAAGGCGTCTCTTCCGCGGGCGGCTCCGCGGCCGGCCCTCCCACCTCGATCCGCACCGGCGGACCCTGCTTGAACGCGACCTCGACCACGGCCCGTCGCTGGGCCAGGGGCTGATCCACGAAGCGCTCGGCCGTGAGGCCGCTCAACTCGGCGAACAGGTCGTCCACCTTCTCGCGGTCGGCGCGGTCCGCGAACGGCTTCTCGATATGGAAGGCATCTCCCTTGGGGACCAGGACGACTCCGGAGCTCAGGGTGATGCGCTGCACCTCGTCGCGGTCGCCGCGGTACATCTGGCGGTCCCGCCAGTCTCCCGGCGCCTTGCGGATCTCGTTGAGGATCGAGTCGGCGACCACGTAGGCGCCCTTGCGGCCTTCGACCGCCGCCAGGGTGGAGCCGCCCAGGGGGTCCTCGGCGCCGATCTTGAGCACCGTCTCGCCCTCGCCGGTCTTGAGCCGCACGGTGGCGCGCGGCTTGTCGAGGCCGGCCTGCTTCGGATCCACGTCGTCCAGGACCCGCGTCTGCTCCAGCGCGGTGAGCGCCTCCAGGAGGCCGTCCACGGCGAACGCGTCGGCCCTCGCGTTCAGGGGCTGTCGGAGGTGCCACTCCGCCTCCGGAGACGTATCAATCTCCTCCTCGTCCGTCTTCTTCGCCTTGACCGGAAGCTCGACCTTCTCCAGCAGGACCTTGCCCGATTCGGATTCGAGGGTGACCGCGGTCACGTCGTCCTTCTCGACCTCCAGCACCCTCTTCTCCAGCTTCGCGCGCTCCTCGCTCGATGGGAGCTCGCGCTCGTAGAACCAGATGAAGGAGCCCAGGCCGGCGACCAGGACGAGGAGCACGAGCAGAGTGCGGGGCTTCATGCTCTATCGCCTCCGGCGCGACCAGACCACGATGCCCGCGATGGCGGCCAGCGCCGGCAGCAGCGCCAGCACGATGGCATAGACGGTAATGCCCTGCTCCTGGGTCAGGTTGAGCCGCACCTGCTCGGTCTTGCGCGGCGGGATGGCGAGCAGGGCCTCGCGCGCCACCAGCCAGTTCAGGGAGTTGGCGAGCAGGATCTGGTTCGGCGAGTTCGCCTGGATGAGCTGGTTCGTGGCGAAGTCCGAGTCGCCGAAGACGAGCAGCCGCATCTTCCTGCCCTGCGGCTTCTCCGCCTCGACGGCCACCCCCAGCGCGACCGGGCCGGCCACGTCGGCATCGCCGCGCTCGACCTCGGAGAGGGCGGAGAGGTTCGTCTCCCCCCAGCCCTCGCCCGAGGTGCGAGCCAGCTCCGTGACCGTGAAGCCCGCGGCGTCCTTCCGGCGCACGGAGCGCGCCACCGAGAAGAGCACCGGCAGCTTCGCCTGGCTGAGCGCGTTGGTCACCGGATGGTCGCCATAGTCGTTGGCGAACAGGGTGGCCGCGGTGAAGCCCGGGATCGTGTTCGGCGGATCGACCACGATGTCGTTGTCCAGGCTCACCCCGAACTGCCCCAGCCAGCTCTCGAAGCCGGTCGGGGTGAGGCCGGTGCCCTCGGTCTGACCCAGCGTGGGCTCGACCAGGGCGAGCACGCGCCCGCCGCCGTTGAGGTAGGCGGAGAGAGCGCTCAGCTCGGGCTGCAGGAACGGGCTGCGCGGGCCGGCGACCACCACGAGGTCCGTGCCCGGCGGCACCGCCGTCTTGCCGAGCGCCGACCACTCCTCCACGTCGAAGTTATCGGCGCCGAGGAGCTGCTGGATGCCGGCGAGCCCCTCCGGCCCCTGGTCGTCGAGCGAGCGCTCGCCGTGGCCGGTGGTGAAGAGGACCTTGGGCTTGCGCCCCTCGCCGAGCTGCAGGATCGCGCCGGTGAAGAGCTGCTCGCCCTTGAACGCGGCGAGCTTCGGCGGCTGGCCCATCTGCATCCCCGAGTAGTCGAGCTCCGCGAGGTCGTTGCTCGGGATCACCCGCTTGTCCTTGCCGCTCGCCACCACCACGCCATAGCCCGAGATCTGGTACTGGCGGATGAGGCGCTCCGCTTCCAGGCGGTCCTTCTGCGGATCGACGTAGCGCACCTTCACCCGCTGGGAGGCGGCGTCGTACTGCGACAGCAGCTCGCGCACCGGCTCGAAGAGCTCGTCGCCGGGCTGCAGGAAGACGATGAAGTCCACGTTCTCCTTGAGATCGCGGACCACGTTCTCGGACTTCTCGGAGAGCGTATAGAGGCGGCTGGACGTCCAGTCGAACCGCTTGTGGTACTTGTCGCCGAAGTAGTTGACGATCACGAGCAGGGCCGCGATCAGCAGAACTCCTGCGGAAAGGGTCCCCGTCCGCACCAGCCAGCGCCGGTTCTCGTTTGCCATCGCCGTCATCTCCACTTCTTGTCTTCGAGCGCCCGGCTCGCCAGAAACAGGAAAAACAGGGTTGCCGACACGTAGAAGACCAGGCGGCGGGTGTCCACGATGCCGCGCGAGAATTCGTCGAGGTGCTCGCCGAGGCTCAAGTAGGAGAAGACCTGCTTCGCGGTCTCGCTGACGAAGATGTCGGTGAACCAGCCGAGCAGGAAGAGCAGGAAGAGCAGCACCCCGGTGACCATGGCCGCCACGAGCTGGCTGCTCGTGGTGGACGAGACGAAGGTCCCCACGGCCAGGAACAGGGCGCCTACCAGCAGCAGGCCCAGGTAGCCGGCCGCGACCGGCCCCCAGTCGACCTCGCTGTAGTGGTCGACGACCAGGGCGTAGACCAGGGTGGGCGCCCAGAGCGCGGCGAAGAAGGTGAGCGCGGCCAGGTATTTGCCCGCGATCACCTGGCCCTCGGTGACCGGCGCGGTCATCAGGACCTCGATCGAGCCGCTGCGCAGCTCCTCGCTCACCAGGCGCATGGTGAGCACCACGCCGAGGATGAGCAGCATCAGCGTCGTGCTGCCGAAGAAGTAGCCCATCGGCGGGCCGGCCGGCGCCTGCGGATTGCTCAGGATCTGCGCCAGGTTGCCGAACACGAGCCCGTTGACGATCAGGAAGAAGAACATCACCACGTAGGCGAGCGGCGACACGAAGTAGGCCCGCAGCTCGCGCAGATAGGTCGCCCAGACCGCTCTCATGCCGTCACCTCCTCGGGAGTATCGACGGCCTGCACGGCGGCCGTGTCGTGGGTGGTCAGGCGGACGAAGACGTCTTCGAGCGTGGCGCGCTCGCGGGCCAGCTCCAGCAGCACCCAGCCGCGCTCGACCGCCGCGCGGAAGACCTCCTCGCGCACGTCGGTGCCGGCCCTGTGCTCGACGACGAGCCCGTCGCCGAGATTGCGGACACCCATCACGCCCTCGATCTGCCCGAGCGCCTCGGCGGCATCCGCGGGAGCGCCCTTGAGCGTGACCCGCAGGCCCGGGTTGCCCACCCAGCTCTCCCGCAGGCTCTCGGGCGTGCCCTCGGCCACGATGCGGCCTTTGTCGATGATCATGACCCGGTGGCAGAGCAGCTCCACCTCGGGGAGGATGTGGGTCGAGAGGAGCAGCGTCCGCTCCCGGCCGAGCTCGCGGATCAGCTCGCGGATGGCGATGATCTGCTTGGGATCGAGGCCGACCGTGGGCTCGTCGAGCACCAGCACCTTCGGCCGGTGGAGGATGGCGGTGGCGAGCCCGACGCGCTGGCGGAAGCCCTTGGAGAGGGTGCCGAGGATCTGGCGCCGCACGTCGGTGAGCAGGCACCGGTCGACCGCGTTGCCGATCGCCTCGCGGGCCTCGGCGCGCGAGAGCCCCTCCAGCCGCGCGCGGTAGGCCAGGTACTCGTCGACCCGCATCTCGTTGTAGAGGGCCACGGTCTCGGGCAGGTAGCCGATCTGCCGGCGGGCCTCGCGGGGGGACTCGAACAGGTCCCTGCCCGCCACCGTCACCTTGCCGCCGGTGGGCGGCAGGAAGCCGGTGATCATGCGGATCGTGGTGGTCTTGCCCGCGCCGTTCGGCCCGAGCATGCCCACGATCTCCCCTTCGCCGACCGCGAAGGAGATGCCGTCCACGGCCGTGAAGTCGCCGTAGCGGCGGACCAGGCTCTGCGCTTCGATCATCGGAACATGCCTCCCCTGAATGCCATTCTGGCGCGTGATGATATTCTTCCTTGCCATGGCGGACAAGGACAAGGCATCCGGAATGAAGTCGGCGTACGAGCTCGCGCTGGAGCGCATGGAGAAACAGGGCATCGAACGGCCGCGGGAGGAGGGGCTGACCGGCGAGCAGCGGGAGCAGGTCGCGGAGGCCCGCCGCCAAGCCGAGGCGAAGCTCGCCGAGCTCGAGATCCTCCACCGCGACAGCCTGCGCAAGGCCTTCGACCCGGCCAAGCACCAGGAAGCGGAAGAGAACTATGTGCGGGAGCGCCGCCGCATCGAGGACGACCGGGATCGCAAGATCGCGAAGCTGACCGGAAGGACGTAAAGGACTTAAGGGACGTAAAGGACCAAAAGGACTTCAAGGACCTCAAGGACGCCGTCCTTTTGGTCCTTTAGGTCCCTTTGGTCCTTTTGGTCCTTGGCTGCTACTGCCAGGCGCTATCCAGCGTCACCTGCACGTTCAACCCCACATCGATGTCCTTGCCGAGGAAGGCTCCGGTTGCCAGGGTGCCGTCCTGGAGCCAGGTCGTGCCGTTCGGGGCGTAGAGGTTGATCGCGATCGTGTTGTTCGTCCCGATCTCCACGGCCTTGGGCGTCGCCGCCAGCGTTCCGGTCGTGCCGTTGATGCCCGCCACGTAGAAGACGATCGACGAGGCGTCGATCGATGCTCCGGCTGCCGGTCCCACCGTGGTCAGGGTCTTGGTGCTGAGCTTCTGTTGCACCCGGACCTGCGACGCGACCGAGAAGAGCAGCTTCGACTCGCGGTCCACCGTGATCGAGCGGAAGTGGTAGGTCCCGCCCGTGAAGGTGACGGTCGCCTTCCTCCCCACCACCAGGTCGAGATAGCTGCCCGGGGCGAGCGTCTGGGTGCCGTTGTTGGCCACGTTGATGTTGGTGGTGCCCGGCGTCGCCGCCAGGAAGGCGGGCAGCGCCGGGAAGACCGGCAGGGCGAGCGGCGTCCTCTGCAAACCGCCGATCGTGCCGCTGTTGGTGAGCTGGTTGTAGGAGACGTCGCCCGAGACCACGGCGCCGGCCGCGACGGTGAGGCTGTCGGCCTCCACGTCCCAGTTGGCCGCCGTGGTGACCGAGCCGCCCACGCTGAGCTCCGCGCCGTTCAGGAACGGTCCGGCGCCGGCCTGGTTCACGATCACGTCGCCCGAGAGCACGTCCGAGCCGCTGCGCAGCCAGGCGCTGTTCGTGGCGAGGATCGCCACCCGCTCCAGCGCCTCCCCGACGACCACCGTGACCTGCCCGGTGGCCGTCCCGCCCTGGCCGTCGCTCAGCGTGTAGCTGAAGGTGACCGTGCCGGTGAAGTTGGCGCCCGGCGTGTAACGGACGGTGTTGTCCGGAAGAAGGACCCCGGGTGAGCCCACGGCGGTGACGGTCAGAGTGCCCCCGTCCGCGTCCGTGTCGTTGGCGAGCACCGGGATGATCACCGCCACCCCCTCGCGGGTGGAGCCGCTGTCGGGGTTCGCGACCGGAGCGTCGTTGACGTTGGCGACCGAAACCGACACCAGGCCCGTGGCCGTGCCGCCGAGCCCGTCCGACACGTTGTAGGTGAAGGAGTCGGAGCCGGTGAAGCCCGTCGCGGGGGTGTAGGTGACCGTGTTGCCGTTCGTGGTCACCGCGCCGTTGGACCCCTGGGTGACGGCGCTCACCGAGAGAGCCCCGCCGTCGATGTCGGCATCGTTGGCGAGGACGGAGACCGTGACCGGCGTGTTCTTGTTGGTGGCCGCCGTGTCAGGGCCGGCCATCGGCGGGTCGTTGACCGGGGTGACGGACACGTACACAGAGGCCGTGCTCTCCAATCCGCCGGAGTCGCGGATGGTGTAGGTGAAGCTGGTCCCGCCGTTGAAGTTGGCGGCCGGCGCGAAGGACACCCACGTGCCGGAGATGCTGGCCGTGCCGTTGGCGCTCTGCGTGACGGCCACGATGGTGAGGGTGTCGCCGTCCACGTCCGTGTCGTTCGCCATCGGCTGAATCGCGACCCCGGAATCCTCGGGCAGGGTGGCGCTGTCGGCGTTGGCCACCGGCGGATCGTTGACCGGGTTGACGGTCACGTTCACCGTGCCCGTCGCGGTGAGGTTCCCCGGGTCCCGGACCGTGTAGGTGAAGGTGTCCGGCCCGAACCAGTTCGCGGCGGGCTGGTACTTCACCTGGTTGCCGGCCAGGAGGGTCACGGTGCCGTGCGCCCCCTGGGTGACCGCGGTCACGGTGAGCGCCGAGCTCTCGGGGTCGGTGTCGTTCGCGGCCGGAGAGAGGGTGACCGAGGAGTCCTCGTCCACCGCCGCCGAGTCGGTCACCGCCACCGGCGGATCGTTCACGGGCGACACGGTGACGTTCACCGTGGCCGTGTCGGAGAGGCCGCTCCCGTCGGCGCGGTCCGAGATCGTGTAGGTGAACGAGTCGGAGCCGTTCGTGTTCAGGTTCGGCGTGTAGGTGATCGTCTTGTTGGGGTTCAGCACGGCCGTGCCCTTGGTCGGCTGGGTGAGCGCCGTGATGGTCAGGACGTCGCCCTCCGGGTCGCTGTCGTTCGAAAGGACGCTGATCGTGACCGGCGTGTCCTCGTTCGTGAGCGGGAGGTCGTTGTTCGCGTTCGGAACGTCGTTGACCGGGGTGATGGTCACGTTCACGGTGACCGTGTCCGTGCCGCCATGGCCGTCGGAGAGGGTGTACTGGAAGAAGTCGGCGCCGGTGGAGTTGGGGTTCGGCGTGTACGTGACGGTGCCATCCGGGTTGAGCACCCGCGTGCCCCGGAGCCCTCCGGACGACAGGCCCGTGATGGTCAGGGTATCGCCGTCCACGTCCGTGTCGTTGACCTTCGGATCGAACGTGATCGGCGTGTCCTCGGGCGTGGTGACCGAGTCGGTGACCGCGTCCGGCGCGTCGTTGACCGCCGTGATGGTCATGGCGACCGTGCCGATGGCCGTGCCGCCGTGGCCGTCCGAGACGGTGTAGGTGAACGTGTCGCTGCCGTTCGCGTTCGCGTTCGGCGTGTAGATCACGTACTTCCCGAAGAGGCTCGGGCTGTTGTTGATCACCACGGAACCCTTGGCGCCCTGGGTCACCGCGGACACGACCAGGTTGTCGCCGTCCAGATCGGTGTCGTTGCCCGCCACGTTGAAGTTGAGCGCCGTGTCCTCGTTGGTCGTGGCGGAGTCGTTCACCGCCGTGGGCGCGTCGTTCACCGAGGTGATCTCGATGTGGACCGTGGCCGTGCTCTGGGCTCCCGCCGGGTCCGAGGCCGCGTAGGTGAAGTTCTCGAAGCCGCGGAAGTTGAGGTTCGGCGTATAGGTGAGCGTGCCGTCCGGGTTGACGACGAGCGTGCCGTTCGCCACCGACCCCACGTTGACGGGCGTCAAGGGATCGCCGTCGACGTCGACGTCGTTGGCGAGGATCGCGAAGGTGAGCGCCGTGTCCTCGGGCGTGATGACCGAGTCGTTCCACGCGACCGGCGCGTCGTTGACCGGGTTGATGGTCACGGAAACCGTGGCGGTGTCGGTGGCGCTGCCGTCCGAGACCGTGTAGGTGAAGGAGTCGGCGCCGTTGGCGTTGGCGTTCGGCGTGTAGCGGATCGTGCCGTCGCCCTGGATCGTGGTCGCGCCCTTGCTGCCCTGGGTGGCGGCGGTGAGGGTGAAACCGCTGTCCGGATCGACGTCGTTCGCGAGCACGGGGACGAACACGACCGTGTCCTCGTTCGTCGTGGCCGCATCGTCCACCGCGTTCGGCGGATCGGCGACCGCGGTGATCGTCACCGTCACCGTGGCCGTGTCGGTGTTGCCGTCGCCGAGGCCGCTGAAGTCCGAGACCTGGTAGGTGAAGGAGTCGCTGCCGGTGGCGTTGGCGTTCGGCGTGTAGGTGACGGTGCTGCCCGCGGGCGTGAAGGTGACCGACCCCTTGGCGCCCTGGGTGACGGCGATCACGCCCAGGTTGTCGCCGTTCGGATCGGTGTCGTTGAGGAGCACGCCGATCGTGACCGGGGTGTCCTCGGGCGTAGTGGCGGAGTCGTCCACCGCCACCGGATCGCCGTTGAAAGCGCCGGTGAGCTTGCCGGTGTCGGCCGAGCGGATCGTGTATGTGACCTGCTTCTCCGCGTGGAAGACCGCGCCCGGACCGCCCTGCAGGATGCCGTCGCCGCTGTTGAACGGCAGGTACGCAATGGCAATCGAGCCCGTGAAGATCCCGGTTTCGTCCCCGGTTTCGACCAGGGTCAGCACCTCGTAGTCGCTGGAGTAACCCGAGCTGGTCCATACCTGCACCTGCTGCGTGTCCACGCCGGCCGTGGTGTTGCCCGCGGGGCGTTGCAGCCGGATGTGAGCCTGGCCGCCGATCGGGAAGAAGTCGGCATCCTGGCCCGAGGCGTCCGTGAGCCGGAGCCGCGAGTCCTCCGCGAGCGCCGTGTCGGAGGCGCCGTTGCGCGTGGCGGTGATCGTGGCCAGGTCGCCATAGGGCGGGTAGGTGTCGAGGAGCTCCAGGACGCCGTCGCCCTGGGTGGGAGTCCCGCTGAGGGAGATCAGCGCGATGGGGAGCGAGCCGGAAAAGACGCCCGTGTCCGGGCCGGTCTCCGTGAGCAGCACGGTCTCGAGGTCCGGCCGGTCGTCGCTGCGCCGCACGGCCTGGACCGTCGCGACGAGGCTCTCGGCGACACCCGGGTCGGCGTTGGCGCCCGACTCGGAGACGCGCACGTGGACCGTCTCGCCGAACAGGTAGCTCGAGACCGCCTCGCCCTGGCCGTCCACGAGCTCCAGGGAGACCGGCACGATCTCGATGACGGCGGAGGTCTCGCGGGTGTCGTCATAGGTCGAGGTGTCGGCGTCGTAGACGACGGTCACCGAGTCCCTGGGCTCGACGTGGAGCTCGCCCGGTCCGGGGTATCCGGGTCCGGTCACGGTCTGGACCGTCCCCTCGAAGATGCCGGTGTCCGCCCCGGTCTCGGTCAGGACGAGGTATTGGGAGTACTGGCCGAAGTAGGAACCGATCACCGCGAGCAGGCTGTTCGGATAGGAAGGGGACGAGTTGGCGAGGGCGGAGACCGCCCGGACGCGCAGCGTGGCTCCCACGGCCGCGACCGTCTGGGGCTCGCCCTGGTCGTCCACGAACTCCAGGATGGCCGGGGCGGTCAACGCCTCGGCGGTGGCGCCGTTCGACGAGGCCGTCACCGTGTCGGTCTCGTGCACGGGCGTGGCGATCCGGGCGGTGGCCAGGATCCCGTCGCCGGGAGCGCTGTAGGCGTCGGTCATGGGGACCGAGCCCTCGAAGACGAAGCTGCTGCCGAGGATCTCCGCGAGGCTCAGCGGCTCCGAGTCGGCCGTCAGGCGCGCGCTCACGCCGGCCGCGGGGGGATCGGGCTGCCCGGAGGACATCAGGTCCGTGACCCGCACCCGGGCCGTGCCCTTCTCGAGCAGGACCGGCATGGTCCGGCCCTGGGCATCGACGAAGCGGACCGCGCTGCGCACCACGGCCGCCTCCGCCCGCGAGAAGGTGTAGCCGTTCTCGTCGGCATGATCGACCCGCAGGGTCTCGCCGGCTGCCGCCTCCAGGTAGCCGTCGCCGGGGCTGGCGTAGCTCCAGATCACCGGGACCGATCCCTCGAAGACGTCGGTGGCCGGCCCGGTCTCCATGAGCTCCAGGGTCTCCACGTCGCCGGTCGTGAGCGATCGGACCTCGACGAAGGCGGAATCGACGAACGAGGAGTCGTTGTCCGCCTCGACCCGGATGTGCACGGTCGCGGCCAGGGCGAAGGAAGCCGCCTCTTCCCCGTCGTCGTCCAGCAGCCGGACGATCGAGCCGGTCAGGCCGGCGCTGTCGGCGAGGCCCGCGTAGGAGACGCTGACCGTGTCGAACGGGGAGACCGGGCTCGTGAGCGCCTGCGAGCTCAGGCGCTGGTCGCCGGAGTACGGATAGCCGACCGACAGTTCGATCGGGCCTTCGAAGACGCCCGTGTCCGGCCCCGTCTCGCGCAGCGGGAACGTCTCCGTGTCGCCGCTGAGCTGCATCGAGCCCGTGGCGCTCACGGTCTGGAAGGTGTACGGGTCGGTGTCAGCCGCGAGGTCGACCGCGCGGACGATCGCCCGCGAGCCGTCCAGGTAGAGATCGGTGGGCCGGCCCTCCGCATCGACGAACCGCACCGAGGCGGCCGTGAACGCGGCGGAGTCCGACGAGGACGAGAACCCGTTGCGGTCGGGGTGGGTCACCGACACCGTCGCTCCCACGGCGGCCTGGATGCGGCCGTCCCCGGGCACCGGGGCGCCCGCGCCGCTGGGGATCGAGACCTCGAAGACGCCGGTGCGCTCGCCAGTCTCGACGAGGATCAGGCTCTCGCTGTCGCCGCCGGTGGTGGACAGGGTCGCCACGGCGGTGTCCCGGCCCGCCCTGCGGGCCGCGTAGCGGTCGCGCACCCGCACGCGCACCGTCTCGCCCAGGGCGATCCCGGCCGGGCTCGCGCCGGTCTCGTCCAGCAGGTCGGTGAGCGACTGCGCCGCCTCCGCCGAGCCGGAGACGCCGCCGTAGGTGGCGGTGGCCGTGTCGAGCGAGTAGGGAGGAGAGAGCCAGGTCCGGGTGAGCAGGTGGCTCTCGTCGTCCAGGTAGTTCAGGTAGTAATCGGTGGTGAGGTCCACCTCCCCCTCGAAGACGCCGGTCGCGTCGCCGGTCTCCTCGAGGGTCGTGAAGTCGGTGTCCATCGCGACGGCGGTGGCGAGATCCACCGCCACGGAATCGCGGCCCGGCGAGGTGTCCGCCGCGGGATCGATCACCCGCAGCACGGCCTTGCCGTGCTCCAGCACCCGGGCTACCGGCTCGCCCCACTCGTCCAGGAACGTGACCGACGCCGCGGAAACAAAGCTTGCGAAAACAAACAGCAACAGCAACAGCAGAAACGTCTGTCGCCTGCCCATGAAATGGCTCTCCTTCCCGGCTCGCCCGGGTCTCTGTGGGTTACGTCCATTATAAGTGCCGTCAGAGACCCGAAACGTGTCGGTCCCGGGAAAGGTTTCATGGTTGCTTATTCAGCCGCGTCCCACACGATCTCGCCGTCGATCAGGGTGAGCACGCTCTGCGTCGCCGGCAGCAGGAAGAAAGGCACGGTGAAGATGTCCTGGGACAGCACGGCGAGGTCCGCGAGCTGTCCCGGGGCGAGCCGCCCCTTGCGGTGCTCCTCGAACTCCGCGTAGGCCGAGCCCGACGTGTAGGCGATCACCGCCTGCTCGCGGGTCAGGGCCTCCGACGGACGGTCCGGGTGGATCGTGGCGAGCAGGATGTCCACGTACGGGTTGGAGCCCTGCCCGATGCCGTCCGTACCCAGGGCGAGCGGGACCCCGGCCTCCAGCAGCGAGCGCAGCGGCTGCACGGTGGCCAGGGTCTGTGGCGAGTAGCGCAGGGGGAGCAGCTCGTTCAAGGCGAGATGGGTGGCGTTCTGCACCACCACGACGCCGAGGTCGCGCGCCCGCTCTACGTCTGCCGGGGTGATCAGGTCGCCGTGCTCGATACGCGGGCGGCGCGTTTGCCACTGCGCAGCCGGACCGCTCGCCTCCAGCTCGTCGAGGACGGTGGCGATCGCGGCATCCCCCACGGCGTGGACGAGGAGCTGGTCCTTCTTGTGCGAGCCGTGCCGCGACCGCTCCACGATCGCGCTGAAGTCGGCGGCCGCGAAGTTGAAGCGGCCGAAGGTGTCCGGCCGGTCCAGGTACGGCTCGGAGACGAACGCGAGCCGCTCGATGGGCGTGCCGTCGCTGATCCACTTGATGCCGCTCGTCGTCACCCGGGGCGGCGTGGGGCCGGAGTAGCAGCCCTCGGCCAGGGTGATCGGGAAACAGATCTCCCGCCAGCGCAGCGGCAGGCCGAGCGCGCCCAGGATGGCGACGGCCCTCGCCTGCGGCAGACCGATCGACATGTCCTGCACGCTGGTGAAGCCGAAGCGCACCGCCTGGTTGGAGAACGCCTGGTAGACGGCCGCGATCTGCGCGTCGGAGAGCTGCGCGGCGAAGCGTTGCCGCACCAAGTGCTCGGCATACTCGTGGACCACGCCGTTGAGGCCGCCTCCGGGGAAGTGCTCATAGAAGCCGCCGAACGGGTCCGCGGCGTCCTCGCCGATCTCCAGGGTCTCCAGTCCCAGGCTGTTGAAGTACATCCCGTGCCCGGTCCACAGCTCCAGCTTGACCGGATGTTTCGGTGCGACCTGGTCGAGCGTGAAGCGGTGGGCCAGCGGGTCCTCGCTGAACGCGGTGCCGACGGTGGCGAAGAGCCAGGTGCCCTCGGGAAAGATCTGCGCCGCGGCGGAGATGAGGTCCAGGACCTCCTGCACGGTCGGTCCGGGACCCGGCACGAACGTGGGGATGTTGAGCTGCACCCCCTGCGGCACCAGCGCGTGCACATGCGCGTCGTTGAGGCCGGGGATCACCGTCCGGCCGCCCAGGTCGCGGATCTCCGTCCCGGGGCCGGCGAGAGCGAGCACCTCCGCGTCGCTCCCCACGGCCTGGATGGTGTCGCCCTCGATCGCCACGGCCTGCGCCCACAGGTGTCCGGGATCGGACGTGAACACCTTGGCGTTGTAGAGGATCAGGTCCGGCTGCGCCGAGGCCAGGACAGGGAACAGCGCGGCGAGCACAAAGAATCTCAGCGGTTTCATGAGGTATACCTCCCGCCTGAGTCTACGAAAAGATCGGGCCGAGAACGCCACGGACGAACACGGACAAACACGGACGGTCACGGACTCCGGAAGGATGTCGTCCGTGCGAGTCCGTGTCAGTCCGTGTTCGTCCGTGCCCGCGCCGCCTCGTGCCGCGCGATGAACGCGTCCGGCGGAGTGCTCGCCACCGCCTCGGCCAGCACGTTCATCGGCAGGTCGTCCAGCTTCTTGAAGCGCAGGCAGGCCTTGCCCATGTCGAGCTTCTTGCCGGCCTTCCTGAAGCCCTCCCGCAGGCGGGCCTCCTGCTCGGGATCCTGGTAGACGGACAGGTAGAGCGCGCAGTTGTTCTTCTGCGACGCCAGGGCGATGTAGGACAGGGGCTGCCCGTTGTACGTCTTCGGATACCGCTCCAGCGGGATTTCGTAGCAGATCATCCCCCACCGCATGGACTCGCGGTACCCCGCGGGGAGGTTGTGCAGGACCATCTCGCGCACCGCCTCGACGATGGCGCGGCGGTCCTCGGGAAGCTCGTCCAGATACATCTGCACGGTCGGGGCGCTGCTCTTCAAAAGACGTCTCCTCAGCGGTTGAACGGCCGCTCGTTGATCCAGCGGAAGCCGCGGGTCGTCAGCAGGAACTCCGGGATCTCCCCCTGGCGCAGACGCGCCCGCACCTTGTGGCCGTCGAACGTCCCCTGCAAAACCAGGATCTGCGGCTGCGGCCGGGCATAGACCAGCGTGGACTTCCAGGTCGGATCGTCGCGCTTGGTGAAGTCGAGCGTCCGCTTCTTGGGGTCGATCGCGACGTTGTAGCGGTCGCGGGTGTCGCTCATGAGCTGAAAGCTCATCCGGTTGCCGCCGGTGAACATCGCCCTCCGCCAGCGGCCCGCGTCCGTGACCAGCGGCGGCCGGACCTGGCCGTCCACCACGAGCTCTTCGACGTTCCACAGGCCGTACAGAGGCGATTTGGCCACGTCGTTCCAATCCCTGGCGGACGTGTAGGAGAACTGCAGCGTGGTGACGGTGACATAGCCGGCGAAGAGGACCCCGAGGACCTTCGTGCCGCGGTGGAGCCACTTGCGCCGGAAGAGGGGACGCTCCTCAACGGGCTCGGCGGGCCGGTTGAGCACCAGCACGTTGGCCAGGCGCCGCAGGTCGTGGGCGGCCAGGAAGACGGCCATGAGCAGCAGGTGCACCGAGTAGAGCTTGACCGGCACGTCGTAGCTGAAGTTGAGCATGGCCACGTTGGCCATGACGCCGATGCACACCAGGGCGCCGAGCAGGGTGGTGCGCCGGAACACCAGGAGCACCCCGCCGACCAGCTCGCCCAGGCCGGCGAACACGTTGTAGGCCACGGAGGCGCCCATGAACGTCCACAGGATGCCCATGGGCGACGAGTCGCCGTAGGGCTGCATCAGGCGGTCGAACGAAGGCGCGGGGAACTGCGACGGGATGACCTTGAACCCCCCGTAGCCGATCATCGCCACCGCGAGCACGAAGCGCACGTAGACCCGCAGCCACTCGTAGAGCCGCGCATAGTTGCGCCGCCTGCGGTCGAGCAGGCTCCAGACGAGCGTCGCCGTCACCGCGACGACGAAGTAGCAGAAGACCTGGACGTAGTTGTACGTCGTGTCGCCGCTGCCGTTCGGGAACACCGTGATCGTCACCCCGAAGAGCTGCTGGCCTGCCCAGGGCACGATCTTTCCCCAGAGCATGCCGTACCAGGCCCCGACCATCCCGACGTAGGGGATGTAGTACAGCGGGAACGGGAAGCTGTAGAGCACCAGGTAGGAGAAGGCAAAGCGGAAGAGCAGCCGCTTCACGGGGCTCCAGACCGGGTTCGGCCGCAGGTCCTCGGTCGGCAGGGCTTCCGGTGGGAGCTCGTCGTCGACTGCATGGAGGGCCGGGGAGCTCTGCATCGTGGGTCTCCGTTGGACGGCAGTGCAGCCCCTAGTTTACACCGGTCCCCGCCCTCACCGCGGCGAGCGCCACGACCATGGCTCAAGTTCGTTTATCATGGCGGGAACGAATCGACGATCAACAGCTCAGGCGGCATCCTCGTCATGAACACGCAACATGCCGGCACCCGCTTCTGGACGACTTTTGTGGAAGACCGCAAAGGCGGTTGTGCCGGTTTGCGCCTGCACCGAGAGAGCGCCGGACGTACCACGGTTGCCGCCGAAGTGATCTTCTCAAGGAAACAATCAAAATAGAGTAGACCTGTGGCGCCTCCGTCTGGAAGCACGATAGCGCCACCCCTATCCTCTTCGGATGCCGCGCTAGGGAACGGAAGCCTCGATCTCCACCGTGAGGTCGTTCTGGCCGATGGCACCACCGTTTGCCCCAAAGACGAGAAGCAGCGTCCATTTTACGAGATCTGATCCCAGCCCCTCCTTGGCGGCTTTGATGGCCAGTTGCAGAGCCACGTTGATGTCCCCATTGTCCGCGGTGCCTGAGTATCGCGCCATTTCGATTCTCCCTGGTCAATTGTTCTACGTTGGCGGGGATTCTAAGCCGGCCCCAGAATTTCTGTCAACGGAGCTCGGCCGGCGGCCTCAGAATGTCCAGCGTTGACGCGTATGAGCGGGCGTCGTACCATCGGCTCGCAGAGGAGGCAGCATGGAAACCGGCCGCGCGAAACCCGGGAACATCGACGAGTACATCGCGGCGTTCTCGCATGAGGTGCAGGAGATCCTTCAACGGATACGCCGGACGATTCAGAGTGCTGCGCCCGAGGCGCAGGAAACAATCAGTTATCAAATGCCGACCTTCACGCAAAACGGCGTCCTGGTGCACTTCGCCGCTTTCAAGAATCACATCGGCCTTTACCCGCCGGTATCGGGCGATGCGGGGATCGAGAAAGCCATCGAGCCCTATGCGGGCGAGAAGGGCAACCTCAGATTTCCGTTCAGCCAACCGATCCCCTACCGCTTGATCGAACGAATTGTGAAGCTCAGGGTGAAACAGAACCTGGCGAAGGCGGCGGCGAAGGGCAAGAAGAAGCGCTAGGTAAAGCTCCCGCACGGCGTCATGAGCCTCTCGGACGACTACAAACGTCAATACGGCTGGCGGGACTGGCCGCGGATCTTCGACGCGCTGCCTTCCCTCCGAGGACAGACCGTGCTCGACCTCGGGTGCGGGGTGGGCGATCAGGCAGCCGAGCTCGTGGCCCGGGGAGCCCGTGTCCTCGGCGTCGACATGAACGAGGAGCTTCTGCGCGAGGCGCGGTCCAGGCAGCTTGCGAACGCAGATTTCCGATGGGGCGACCTGCGCGAGCCCCTGGACCTTGAGGGCGAGGGGGTCGAGGTGGACGGCCTGTGGTGCAGCTTCACGGCCGCCTACTTCCCGGATCTGCCGGCGGCGCTCGCGTCATGGTCGAGGCAACTCCGGCCGGGAGGCTGGGCCGCGCTCACCGAGATCGACGACCTGTTCGGACATGAGCCTCTCGGCGCGCGGACGAAATCGCTGTTCGAGGCCTACGCCCGGGACGCGCTCGCGGAAGGGCGCTATGACTTCCACATGGGCCGGAAGCTCCGGGATCATCTGGAGCAGTCGGGATTCACCGTCTCCAGGGAATTGACGCTCGAGGACCAGGAGCTTTCGTTCGAGGGACCGGCCCGGCCGGAGGTGGTCGACGCCTGGCAGAACCGGCTCGACCGCATGAAGCTCCTCCAGGATTTCTGCGGCCCGGATTTCGAGCGGCTGCGGGAGGAATTCCTCGGCTGCCTGACGCACCCTGGCCACCGCTCCACGGCAAAAGTCTATTGCTGCCTGGCAGCACGCTGAGGCGACATGGGCATCATCACGAGAGCGCTGCTGCTTCTGGCTCCACGCCGTCGCGTGCGCCTGGCCTTCACCCGGCACTTCGAGCGCCGCGATTGGGATGAGCCGGAGACGGTCTCCGGCCGCGGCTCTTCCCTTCAAAGCACAACGGCCATCCGCCGCGATCTGCCTCGTCTTTTCGCGGAGCTCGGCGTTCGCAGCGTCGTCGATGCCGGCTGTGGCGACTTCCACTGGTTCAGCACGCTGCCCATCGAGCTCGACAGCTACCTGGGCATCGAGGTCGTCGAGGGGCTCGCGGCTGCGAACCAGGCACGTTATGGCGATCAGCGGCGGCGCTTCACATCGCTCGACATCATCCGGGATCCGCTGCCGAGCGCCGACCTCATCCTCTGCCGGGACGTCCTCGTGCACCTCAAGAACGCCCAGGTCTCCGCGGCGCTGCGCAACTTTCGGCGCAGCGGCTCGCGCTTCCTTCTCGCCACCACCTTCACCGGCAAGCATCCGAACCTCGACATCCCCCTCGGAGGGTGGCGGCCTCTCAATCTTGAGCTCCCCCCGTTCAACCTCGGCTCCCCCCTGTCCGTGATCCGGGAGGCCGAGTCGGTGGAAGACACCCGCTACACGGACAAGAGCCTCGCCCTCTGGCCGCTCCGTTAACCTGCGGGCGGCTTTCGGGTTCACGAGCGAGCAGCTCATCAAGTTCGGCATCAATCCCCGTCCGCGCGTCACCCGCCGCCGGACGGAGCCCGAAGTGAAGTCCAAGCCCGCCGCCAAGTAGCACCCGGACGGCAGGGCCTCATCCAAGGGGGGCCTTCGGGCCCCCCTGCTTTTTGCAGGCTCCCTTCTCTGCCGGGATGCCGGACCGCGGGTCCGGCGTCGCGGCAGACGAGCAGGAGCATCAAGGGTTCTTTGACAACCGATGTACCAACGGCCAGGGCCGCGGCCCGTCCCTCCCGCCTTTCCCGGCGCCCCGAATTCAGGCATTCTTCCCGGTCATGTACAGGAAGGCGCGCAGGAAGGACCGCTCGCGACAGCCGCCATCGCCCGCCCGGCGGGTCCTGGCCGCCATGGGGGTGACGCTTGCCACTGCCGCCTGCCTCTGGTTATTCCTGTTTCTCCCCGCCCAGGGTGCCAGCCGCCGCCAGAATCTGGCCTTTGACGGCGTGATCGAACGAAAGGTGATCGCCCCCAGCCAGTCCAGATACAACCCTCGCTCGAGCTACATTCTGATGATTCGGGACGAGACGGGAAGATTGATCCCGCTCCGGGTGACTCCCGCCATGTACGAACGCGCTGTCGTGGGGATGCCGGCGCGGAAGAAAGCCGGCGAACAGTGGCCCACGCTGGGAACGAAGGCAAGCTCAAACTGAATCGAGGAGGCTCTCAACCTGCCATGCGCTACCGCTACTTCATCTGCGACGTCTTCACCGACACCCGCTTCGGCGGCAACCAACTGGCGGTGCTGCCCGAGGCCGATGGCCTCTCGGACCGGCAGATGCAGCAGATCGCCCGGGAGTTCAACTTTTCCGAGAGCACGTTCGTGTTCCCGGCCGAGGCCGGGCATGCCCGCAAGGTGCGCATCTTCACGCCCTCGACCGAGGTGCCTTTCGCCGGACATCCCAACGTCGGAACCGCCTTCGCCCTGGCCACCGCGGGCGAATTCGGTGCGATCGACAACGCGATCACGGTCACCTTCGAGGAGAAGGCCGGGCTCGTCCCGGTCTCGATTCACCGGCGCGAAGGCCGCATCTGGTGCGAGCTGTCGGCGCCTGAGCGCCTTTCGCTGGGCAAGACGGTCTCTGCGGAGATCGTGGCAGCGGCGGTTTCGATCAGCCCGGAGGAGGTCGTCACCCGGGCTCATCCGCCCCAGGTGGCCTCGGTCGGCCTGCCGTTTCTCATGGTCGAGCTCAGGGATCGGGCCGCCCTGGAGCGGGCGCGGACCAACATGACCGGGATCGACGCCATCGCCGACGAGGGTGTGACTCCCGACGTCCATCTCTACACGCGGAGCGGGGACGACTTCGACATCCGGGCGCGGATGTTCGCGCCTCTCGACGGGGTCCCGGAGGACCCCGCCACGGGCAGCGCGAACTGCGCCCTGGCGGCCTTGCTCGCTCACCATGAGGGCGAGCGCGACGGCAGCTTCCGGTGGCGCATCGCCCAGGGGGTGGAGATGGGATGCCCCAGCATCCTCGAAGCCCGCGCGGAGAAGCGCGACGGCGAGGTCGTGGGGGCGTGGATCGGCGGCGCGAGCGTGCTCGTGAGCGAGGGCACTATTGAAGTCGACTGAAGTCGGCTAGCCGCCGGAGCGCTTCGACTTCTTGCCGCTCGCCGCGGGCGGAGCAACCGGCTCGGCGGGCGCCGGTGCGGCCGGGCCCTTGGTGAGCTCGCCGAAGAGCACGTCGAGAAAATCCTTCATGGTCTGCTCGACGCGCTCGCGGTCCGGGGTGATCGACGGAGCCGCCGGGGGTTCTACCTTGATGTCGCCCTCGTTGCGCTGGCGGTGCAGGTGCTGCAACGCCTGCACGAGGCGCATGGTCTCGGGGTCGAGATTCAGCGTCTCCGGGTACGCGGCCAGGAAGAAAGCGGCAGGAGGCAGGCGGATGGCCCGGCAGACGCCCAGGATGTGAGCGATGCGCAGCTCCAGCTTGCCGTCGATGATCCGGCCGAGATAGCCGGGGCTCAGCCCCATCTGTCTTTCGATGGAGCGCTGGGATTGTTCGGACAGGAGGATCGCGCTCTTCAACAGGCGCGCAACACGGGCGACCTCGGGATCTCTGGGTTTCATGATCCCATAGTGTACAACAGAACGTCACGAAAGACGTCAACGCTCAACCGAAAGTCTCGGTGAAGCGGCGGACGGCGCCGTGGCTGCCGCAGACATAGAGGGCGTCGTCGTCCTGGAAACGGAAGTCCGGGCCGAACTCGACCAGGACCTGGTCCCCCCTTTCGACCGCCACCACGGAGCAGCCGGTGCGCTCGCGGATGCCCAGCTCCGCGGGATGGCGCCCCGCGAGGCCGGCGGGCGGGACCTTGAGCACCTTGAGCTGCGGATCGATCAGGAACGCCTCCTCCCCCAGCAGCTTCTTCGCCAGGATCTGGCCCGAGACCTGGCTGATCGAAAGGGCAAAGTAGGCGCCGGCGCGGTGGATCCTCTCCACGTTCTCCGCCCGGTTCACCCGCGCGATCACCGGCACGTCGGGCGCCAGGTCCTTGAGGATCACGGTCGCGAAGAGCGTGGAGCTGTCGGTGTCGAGCGCCAGGATGACGGCCTGGGCGTCGCGGGCGCCGGCCCCTTCGAGGACACGCATGTCCAGGACGTCGCCGACCACATCGACGTGGGGGCCGGGCTGGCGGTCGATCAGCTTGACCGGCTCGCCCACGGCTTCGAGCAGCTCGGCCACCTTGCGGCCGACCTCGCCGCCGCCGCACACCACGTAATGCCCCTTGCGCCGCGTGGCCACGTTGCCCTCGGCCACGTCGCTCAGCCGGTCGATGCTGTCGCGGCTCCCCACCACGACCAGCGTGCCCCCGGGCTCGATCCGCTCGGCAGGGCCGGAGAGGACCTCCAGCTCGCCGCCGACCCACTGGCCGATGACCGTCGCGCCGGTGCGGGCGCCGACGGCCGCGGCGTCCAGGGTCTGGCCGGCGAGCGGGCTGTCCGGGCCGACGCGCACCTCGGCGACCTCGAGGTTGCGGCCGAGCTGCTGGATGCCTGCCACCCGCGGGCTGATGCGCTGCGAGGCCCGCGCCGCGAGCGCCGCGCCGAGGATGTGCCGCGGCGTGAACGTGGCCGTGGCGCCGGCGAGCATCATGGGCTTGCGGTGGTAGGGCTCCTCGACCAGGGCGAGGATCGGCCCGGTGTAGCCGCGCTGCCGGGCGGTGAGGATGAGCGACGCGTTCTCGTCGTCCGTGCCATTGGCGATGATCGCGCGCGCGGTTTCGAGCCGCGCCGCCCGCAGCGCGCCGTCGCCGAAAGCGCGGTGCACGATCGGCTGGCCGGCCTCGAAGAGCCGCCGCGCCACGGTCTCGTCGGGCTCGAGGACCAGCGTGGGCACGCGCGCCGTGGCCAGCTCGGTGAGCAGGGTCTCCACGGCCGGGCCGTAGCGGTAGATGACCGCGTGGCCCGCGAAGTTCGCCGGCGCCTCCTGCGGCAGCCGGGTCTCGAAGCGCTCTTCGAGGAGCGGGATCAGGTAGAGCGGGAAGATCAGGAAGACCAGGAAGACGCCGACGAACTGCACCACCGTCACGTAGAGCACCATGACGGGGTGGCCCCAGCGGCTGTCGGCGCCATAGCCGGTGGTGGTCAGGGTCTCGGCGGCCCACTCGACGCTCTGCCAGAAGGACCGGGACTGACCCTCCAGGAGCGCCATGCCCGCCATGTAGATCACGGCCGAGGCCATGACGAGCAGAGGAAGACTCAGGAGCAGGGCGAGGAGCCGCTTCCGGGATCGGCGCACGGAGGGATTCTAGCCGCGGCGCCCGTCGAAGGCGCGCCATGGCAGATAATCGCCCGCGTGCCGCACGCCTTTCCCCTCATCACGACGATCGCCTCCGGCCTGGGGCTCGCCCTGGTCCTGGGCTTCGTCGCCGTCCGCCTGAAGCTGCCGGCCCTGGTCGGCTACCTTCTGGCTGGCATCGTCCTCGGTCCGGCCACGCCGGGCTTCGTCGCCGACGTCGCGCTCTCCCGGCAGCTCGCCGAGATCGGGGTCATGCTCCTCATGTTCGGCGTCGGGTTGCACTTCTCCCTGGACGACCTGCTGGAGGTCCGGCGGATCGCGCTTCCCGGCGCGCTGGCCCAGATCGGGGTCGCCACCGTGCTCGGCATGGCCGTGGCGACGCTCTGGGGTTGGAGCCTGGCCGCCGGGATCGTCTTCGGGCTGGCGCTCTCCGTGGCGAGCACGGTCGTGCTGCTGCGGGCGCTGGAGAGCCGCGGCGTCCTGGAAACCGTGAACGGCCGCATCGCGGTCGGCTGGCTCGTGGTCGAGGACCTGGTGATGGTCCTCGTCCTGGTGCTGCTGCCGCCGCTGGCCGCCTGGCTCGGTGGAGGAGATGCCGAGAGCGGTCTCCTGCTGTCGCTCGGGCTGACGCTGCTCCGCGTTTCGGCCTTCATCGTACTCATGATCGTCGTCGGCCGCCGGCTCTTTCCCCGGCTTCTGTGGCAGGTGGCCCGAACGGGGTCGCGGGAGCTCTTCATCCTCTGCGTCATCGCGGCCGCCGTCGGGATCGCCTATGCCTCGGCCGAGCTGTTCGGCGTGTCCTTCGCGCTCGGGGCGTTCTTCGCCGGGATGGTGATGAGGGAGTCCGAGCTGAGCCATCGGGCGGCTTCGGAGTCGCTGCCGCTCCGCGACGCCTTCTCGGTGCTGTTCTTCGTGTCGGTGGGGATGCTGTTCGATCCCATGGTCGTGATCCGGGAGCCGATGCGCGTCCTGATCGTGCTGGCGATCATCGTCCTGGGCAAGTCGCTCGCCGCGTTCCTGCTCGTCCTGGCCTTCCGCTACCCGCTCAACACGGCGTTGACGGTGTCGGCGAGCCTGGCGCAGATCGGCGAGTTCTCCTTCATCCTGGCGGGCCTGGGCGTCTCCCTGCGCCTGCTGCCGCCGGAAGGACAGAGCCTGATCCTGGCCGGGGCGATCCTGTCGATCGCGCTCAACTCGCTGGTCTTCCGCGCGATCGAGCCCCTGCAGCGGTGGATTCGATCGCGGTCGAAGCTCGCGCGCATGGTCGAGCGCCCGCACGATCCGCTGGCGGAGCTGCCCATGACCGTCGACGCGGAACAGCTCACCGGCCATGTGGTCCTCGCCGGCTATGGCCGCGTCGGCCGGCACATCGGCGAAGCTCTCCGCGAACGCGGGGTGCGGTTCGTCGTGGCCGAGCAGAACCGCGAGCTGGTCGAAGAGCTCCGCCGTGACGGCGTGCACGCCGTGTCCGGTGATGCCTCCGAGCCGGCCGTCCTCATCCAGGCGCACATCGCGCGGGCACGGGTCCTGGTGATCGCGGTTCCGGATCCGTTTCCCGCGCGGCGCATGATCGAGGTCGCGCGCATGGTCAATCCGGGCGTGGAGACGGTGGTGCGCACGCACAGCGACGAGGAGGGCGAGCTCCTAAGGAAGGAGAGCGCCGACAAGGTCTTCCTGGGCGAGCACGAGCTCGCGCTGAGCATGGCGGGCTACGTGCTGGGACGGCTAGCCGAGCCGCATTCCTGACCGGTCAGTACGGCATGTCCTCCTCTTCCATGCCGAAGTGGTGGCCGAGCTCGTGGACGAGCGTGTCGCGGATCTCGCGGATGACGTCGCGGCGGTTGTCGCAGGCGCGCAGGATGGGTCCGCGGTAGAGGATGACCCGGTCGGGGAGCGCGCCCATGTAGAACGTGTCGCGCTCGGCGAGCGGCACGCCCTGGTAGAGGCCGAGAAGCTCGTCCTCGGGGTCCATGCCCATGGCTTCGAGGTCCTCGGGATCGGGCTCGTCCTCGACCATGACCGCGACGTTGTCGAGCAGGTCGGCCCACTCCTCCGGCAGGCCGGCCAGGGCCTGCTCCACCAGGGCTTCGAACTCCTCGGGGGGGACGCGCATGCAGGGGATTGTAAAGGACCTCAAGGACAACAAGGACTTCAAGGACCTCAAGGACCGGGAAAACATTCCGAGGTCCTTGGTGTCCTTGAGGTCCCTGGTGTCCTTTGGGTCCTTCGGCCTGTCATAGACTTCCCAGAATGCCAGTCAGGCTCGACAAGTGGCTCCAGGTGGCCCGCATGTTCAAGACCCGCACGCAGGCCACGCACGCCTGCGACCTGGGGCGGGTGCGGGTCAACGGGCAGCCGGCCAAGCCCCACCGGCAGCTCGCGATCGGCGACCGGGTGGAGCTGACCCAGGGGGAGTGGGACCGCATCCTGATCGTGCAGGAGCTCAAGGACAGGCCGGTGCCCAAGGCCGAGGCTCCAAAGCTCTATGAGGACCAGAGCCCGCCGCGGCCGGCCCCCGACCCCCTCGCCCGCCTGATGCGCCGCCCCCTCTCAACCCGCGAGGCCGGCGCCGGCCGGCCCACCAAGAAGGAGCGCCGCGAGATCGACCGCTTCCTGGACGAGGAGCCGGCTCCGGACCTGGACTGGGATGACGAGGAAGATTGAGGACTTCCGGACAGTATTTTGACAGTGTCCATTTTCATCCCCTCTCAGGATGTTAAAATGAACCCCCATGAATGAAGACCGCGGCGTATCGCGCAACGATCCACGCCATCCGATCCGGGTGGTGGCTCGCCGTACCGGCCTCAAGCCCGACCTGATCCGGGCGTGGGAGCGGCGCTATGGCGCGGTCTCGCCCGGGAGGTCCGCCACCCGCCGGCGCTACTACTCGGATGCCGAGATCGAGCGCCTGTCGCTGCTCGGCCGCGTGGTCCGCGCCGGCCACACGATCAGCCAGGTCGCGCAGCTCCCGAACGAGGAGCTGGAGGAGCTGATCGCCCGCGACGCGGTCGCGGAGCCGGCCGCGGCCGGACCGGTCGGCCGGACCGAGGCGATCCTCACCTGCTGCCTGTCCGCCGTGCAGCGCCTCGACTGCCGCGACCTCGGGCACCAGATCCGCCGTGCCTCGGTCGAGCTGAGCGCGCCCGAGCTGCTCGACGACGTGCTGGTGCCGCTCATGCAGCGCATCGGCGACCAGTGGAAGCAGGGCGGGCTGCGGCCCTTCCACGAGCACATGGCCTCCGCCGTGGTGCGCTCCTTCCTCGGCAGCACCATGGGCGAGGCCAACCACGGCTCGCCCGTCTTCCTGGCTGCCACCCCGGCCCGGCAGCGCCACGAGCTGGGCGCGCTGCTCGCCACCACCTCCGCCGCCGCCGAGGGCTGGCGCGTCCTCTATCTGGGACCCGACCTGCCGCCGGAGGAGATCGCGGCGGCCGCCCTCCACCAGGACGCCCGCGTGGTGGCGCTCAGCCTCGTCTATCCCCCGGACGACGCGCTCCTGCGCGACGAGCTGCGGCGCCTGCGCCGGCTGCTCGACTCCCGCACCGAGCTGATCGTCGGCGGCCGCGCCTCCGCCGCCTATACCGACGTCCTCCAGGAGATCGGCGCGCTGCGGCTCGACGACCTCCGCGAGCTGCGCCGCCGCCTCGAAACGATCCGCATGGAGCCGCGCTCGCTGCCGACCGGTGCGGAAGCAGCGGCGTCGCCGGTCTGAAGAACCCCTGCTTCTCGAAAAAGATGGGGTGGGAGGGAGGATGTCCCCCGGCCTCCCACCCCGGAGGGAAGGTGGAGGACGCCAAAGTACCGGCTCTCTCGCCTTCTGTCAAGCGCTCGTCTACATTTCTATCCAGATTTCCTTGACGGTGTCCAGGTCGATTGATAAGCTCGCCGCACGATGTCCGCCTCTCCAAGCACTGCGCTTCGCCATCCGATCGGCGTCGTCTCCCGCCGGACGGGGCTGAAGCCCGACCTGATTCGCGCCTGGGAGAGACGCTACGGCGCGGTCGCCCCGGGGCGCTCGGACACGCGGCGGCGCTTCTACTCGGACGCGGACATCGAGCGGCTGCTGCTGCTCAAGCGGGTGGTGGACACGGGGCGGTCCATCGGCCAGGTCGCGAACCTGTCCAACGACGAGCTGGAGGGCCTGGTCGTGGCCGAGCCGCCGGGCGGTCCGGGCCGGGAGGGGCCTGCCCATGCCTCCGGCAGCGAGACCGTCGACCTCTATCTGCAGCTCTGCCTGGCGGCGGCCCGGCGCCTGGAGGTGGGCGAGCTCGAGCTGCACCTCCAGCGCGCCTCCGTGGCGCTCAGCCGGCACGATCTCCTGGACAGGCTCCTGGCTCCCCTGCTCCAGCGCATCGGCGAGCTCTGGCACCAGGGGGAGATGCGCCCGACGCACGAGCACGTGGTGTCGGCGGTCGTGCGCTCGTTCCTGGGCGGGATGTACCACGCCCATGACACCCCGGCCACGGCGCCGCACCTAGTCTCCACCACGCCGCCGCGGCAGCGCCACGAGCTCGGCGCCCTGATGGCAGCAGCGGTTGCCGCGGGCGAGGGCTGGCGGGTCACCTACCTGGGGCCGGACCTGCCGCCGGAGGAGATCGCCGCCGCCGCCGGGGAGAAGGGCGCGCAGGTGGTGGCGCTGAGCCTCGTCTTCCCTCCGGACGATCCGCAGCTCCCGGACGACCTGCGGCGGCTCCGCCGGCTCCTCGACCCCGCCACGGCGCTGATCGCGGGCGGGCGGGCCTGCGCGGCCTACGGCGCGGTCCTGGACGAGATCGGCGCCGTGCGGGTGTCCGATCTCCCCATGCTCCGCAAGGAGCTCGACCGCCTGCGGGGTTGACGCCTCGGCCTCGCGCGCTTTTCCCCCTCTCCCCCGGCACGGGGGAGAGGGCCGGGGAGAGGGGGGATGGGATCAATCGCCCAGGAACTCGCCGATCGGCCGCAGCGGCTCGGTGTGGTCGCAGAAGATCTTGACCACCACCATGATCGGCACGGCGAGGAGCGCGCCGGTGATCCCCCAGAGCCAGCCCCAGAACGTGAGACCGAGGAAGATGACGACCGGGTTCAGGGTCAGCCGATGGCCCAGGACCAGCGGCGTCACGATGTAGCTCTCCAGGATGTTCAAGCCGACGAACGACAGCGGCACCATCATCGCCTGGGTGTTGTTCTCGAACGTGAGGAAGCCCACCATGGCGAGCACCGCGATCATGAGGATCGCGCCCAGGTAGGGGATGTAGTTGGTGACCGCGGCGAGCACCCCCCAGAGAAGGGGGTTGGGCACCTCGAGGAAGGTCAGGATCCCCCACACCGCCAGGCCGAGCGCGACGTTGATGGCCGTGATCGTCAGCAGGTAGGAGGAGACGTCGGTCTCGATCTGGCGGGCGATCTCCACCGCGCGCTTCTTGTCCGCCAGGCTGGGCAGCACCCGGATCAGCTTGCGCAGAAAGAGATCGCCCGAGGCGAGCAGGAAGAAGAGCAGGATGACCATGACCACGCCGCCGGAGACCAGCTCCGTGGCCTGGCTGAACATGCGCTCGCCCAGCGACTCGGTGGTGATCTGCACGGTGGGCGGCGTCTGCCCGCCGCCGACCTGGGTGATCTTCTCCACCTGCTGGGTGGCCTTGCTCATGGTCTGCACCGGCTTCTTGAAGTCGCGCAGCTTGCGCTCCAGCCGGCGCATGGTCTGCGGCGCCTTCTGCGCCCACTCGTAGGCCGGCCCCGACAGCTCGTACATCCCCCAGGAGAGCCCGCCGAGCAGGCCGAAGACCACCAGGAAGGCGCCCAGGGCGTTGGGGATGCGCAGCCGTCGGAGCCCGCGCACCACCGGGCTCAGCAGCGAGTTCAAGAGCAGGGCGAGCACGATCGGCAGGAAGAACGCCCGGCCAAAGTAGAGCGTGTAGAAGGCCGCCAGGATGAACAGCCCGGTCAGGGCGATCGACCGGATGCCGAACGGTCCCTGGAGCGAGTCCCGGAGCTTCCCGAGATCCGGCCCGGGACGTTCGTCGGTATCCGGCGCCGGGGCTTCCGGGGGTAAAGCTTCGATCATGGGAGTCATTGTAGCCCCGACCTGAGCAAGGGGTGTGCCAGGCTTCAGGGGAACAGCGGCAGCTGCACCATGCGAGTTTGAATGAGGTTCGAGGCCGTCACTCCCAGCAGTCGCACCGGCCGCGCCGCGGCCTCGGTCTTGCGCAGCAGGTCGCGGGCGCTGACTGCGATGGCCGCGGCATCGTGGACCGGCAGAGCGAAAGTCCGCGAGCGAGTGAGGGTGGTGAAGTCCGAGTAGCGCACCTTGAGCGTCACCGTGCAGGCGGCCAGCCCGCGGCGGAAGAGGCCGTCCGCCACCTCGGCGGCCATGCGCACGAGCTCCTCCTCCATCTCCTCGATCCGCCGCAGGTCGACGGCGTAGGTGTTCTCGGTCCCCAGGCTCTTGCGCTCGGTATGGGTCTCGACCTGGCGCTCGTCGATGCCGCGGGCGAACTCGAAGAGCACCCGGCCGTGCTTGCCGAAGCGGGCGGTCAGCTCCTCGGGCTCGAGCTGCCGCAGGTCGGCCACGGTCTGCACGCCGAGGTCGGCCAGCGCCTTCTCCGTGGCCGGCCCGACGCCGTGCAGCCTGCGCACCGCCAGCGGATCGAGGAACGCCTGGACCTTGCCCGGCGGCACGACCGTCAGGCCGTCCGGCTTCTGGAAGTCCGAGGCGATCTTGGCGATCAGCTTGTTCGGTCCGACCCCGACGCTCACGGTGAGCCCGCGCTCCTCCTTGACCCGCCGGCGGATCTCGCGCGCCACGGCCGTGGCGCTGCCGGCCTCCCCCAGGTGCTGGGTGACGTCGAGGTAGGCCTCGTCGATGGACACGGCCTGGACAAGCGGCGTGATCTCCCGGTAGATGGCGAAGATCTTCTCCGACTCCTTGCTGTAGCGCCGGAAATCGGGCGGGATGAAGACGGCGTGCGGGCAGAGCCGGAGGGCGTGCGAGGAGGGCATGGCCGAGTGCACGCCGTAGCGCCGCACCTCGTAGCTCGCCGCCGCGACCACGCCGCGGCTCTCGGGCCGGCCGCCGATGATCACCGGCTTGCCGCGCAGCTTCGGATCGTCCCGCATGTGCACGGCCGCGTAGAAGCAGTCCATGTCGCAGTGCAGGACGCGGCGGGAGGGCTTGGGCTCAGGCTCCACAACGCATACAATTCCTCGGTTGGGACCAATGTGCAAGGGTCCGTGTCTTTCGCCTGAGCCTCTGAGGGTTCGAGCCGTACGAAGCCGTTTTCTTGCCGCCGACAGGATGAGTCTTTCCCGCCGCACACTTCTCGCCTGCCTCCTGGCAGCGCTGGCCCTCCTGCCGGCCGGCTGCGCGCCGGTGCAGGTCCGCACGCCTCCCCGGGTCCCGGTGCGGGAGCGGACGATCCGGGGGGGCGAGACCCAGTCGACGACCCTGGAGGCCCGGGCCGGGGAGCTTCTCCGGCTCGTCGTCGAGCAGGACGGGGTGGACGTGGTGGTGAAGCTCTTCGATCCCGAGGGGCTGCAGATCGCGGTCGCGGACGGCCCCGATTTCTGGATGTGGGAGGAGGAGATCGCCCTGGTCGCCGAGGTCTCCGGCCCCTACCGGCTGGAGGTCCGACCCTTCCTCGACGAGGCGGCGCCGGGGGTCTACCGGGTGCGGGTCGACGCTTCGCGGGCGCCCCGGGACTCCGACCGGACGCGCATCGAGGCCCTGCGCGAGCTCTTCGCCGCCCAGGCCCTTCCCCAGGGCACGGTGGAACGCCTGGAGCATCTGGAGAGCGCGGTCCTGATCTGGCGGTCGCTGGGCGACCGCCGCCGCGAGGCGGAGGCGCTCTATCAGGTCACGGAGACCCTGGCCCGCCTCGGGCGACCGGCCGAGGCGGCCGTGCCCTTCCACCAGGCCTCCGGCCTCTGGAAGGAGCTCGGCATGCCCGCCCAGCTCGCCTGGACCCTGCTGGAGAGCTCGCGCGTGGAGCGGCGCGTCTTCCAGGGCGAGGAGGCCCGGCGGAACCTGGAAGAAGCCCTGAAGCTGGCCGTCCAGGCGGGGAGCACGTTTCTGGAAGTCCGCACGCTCCAGGCCCTCGGGCGCTTCCACGAGAGGGAGCCGCGGACCGCGGTCCCCTACCTGGAGCGGGCCGTACGGCTCGCCCGCGAGCACGGCTACCGCGACATGGAGATGCGCTGCCTGTACCAGCTCGGCTTCACGCTCGACAACCTCGCCGAGAAGCAGGAGGCGCTGCGTCACTACGAGCAGGCGCTGGAGCTCTCCCGCGAGCTCCGGGACGCAGGGCAGGAGGCCAATGCGCACAACAGCATCGGGCATCTCTACGTCTCGCTGGGCGACCTGGACAAGGCCGTGGAGCACCTGGAGCAGGCGCTCGCGCTCAACCGCAACGCCAAGGACCGGCAGCACGAGGCCGCGGCGCTCAACAACCTCGCCCTGGTCTACGAGAGGCTGGACCCTCCGAAGGCCCGGCGCCTCTACGAGAGCGCCCTGGCCCTCGGCCGCGAGGCCGGCAACCGGGAGATCCAGGCGAAGGCCATCGGCAACCTGGCCCTCCTCGACCTCGAGGCGGGGGAAGCCGGGAGCGCCCTCGAGCGCAGCCGCGACGCCCTGGGCCTGACCGAGGGCGACACGGGCGCCGAGAGCCACCTGCGGTTCGTCATGGGGAAGGCGTACCGGCGCCTCGGCGACCTGGAGTCCTCCCGCCGCGAGCTCGCGACCGCCCTCCGCCTGGCCCGCGAGCGCGGGGACCGCGTCGAAGAGGCCAAGGTCATCGCGCAGCTCGCGCGCACGGAGCGCCAGGCCGGGGACCTGCCGCGCGCCCTCGCGCACCTCCGGGAGGGGGTCCAGCTCCTCGAATCGATCCGCGCCGAGGTGGTCGAAGAGAAGCTGCGGGCGACCTTCCTCGCCTCCCGGCAGGACACCTACAAGCTCCTGATCGACACCCTGATGGCCCTGCACAAGGAGCAGCCGGACCGGGGCCACGACGCCGAGGCGCTGCAGGTGAGCGAGCTGGCCCGGGCCCGCACCCTGCTCGACATCCTGGCGCAAGCCGGGGCCGACGTGCGCGAAGGCGCGGACCCCGGGCTGGTCGAGAAGGAGCGGCGGCTGCTCGCCGACATCGAAGGCCTGGAGCGGAGCCGGCTGGACCTCCTGGCCAAGGGGGTCGGCTCGCCGGAGGTCCGGGACGTGACGGCCCGTCTCGACGCCGCCCTGGAGGAGCACCGGCGCGTCGAAGCCGATCTGCGGGTGAGCAGCCCGCGCTACGCGGCTCTGACCCAGCCCCGGCCGGCGGACCTCGCCGAGATCCAGGGGGAGGTGCTGGACGGCCGCGCGCTCCTGTTGGAGTACTCGCTGGGCGAGGAGCGGAGCTACCTGTGGGCGGTGACCCCCGACTCGCTCCGCAGCTTCGAGCTGCCGCCGCGGGCCCGGATCGAGGAGGCCGCCCGCCGCTGGTACGGCGCGCTCGTCGTTCATCCGCAGGAAGAGGGATATCCGAAGGCCGCGGCGGAGGCCCGGAAGGCGGCGGACGAGCTCGCCGCCATGCTGCTCGGGCCGGTCGAGGGGCTGCTCGCCGGCCAGCCGCTGCTGGTGGTCGGCGACGGCGCCCTCCAGTACCTGCCGTTCGGGGCCCTGCCGGTCCCCACGCCGCCGGCCGCGGCCGGGCGCGCTCCCCTGATCGCCCGCCACGAGGTGGTCAGCCTCCCGTCCGCTTCGGCGCTGGCCGTGCTGCGGCGCGAGCTCGCCGGCCGCAGCCCGGCGCCCAAGATTCTGGCGGTGCTCGCCGATCCCGTGTTCCGGCTGGACGATGAGCGGGTGGCCCACAACGCCCGGCGCGGCGCCCGAACGGAAATGCAGGGGGACCTCCGAGGGAGCGAGATCGACCCGCGGCAGCTTCCCCGGCTCCGCTTCTCGCGGCGGGAGGCGGAGGCGATCGCGAAGCTGGTGCCGGAGCCGCAGCGCTTCACGGCGCTGGGCTTCGCCGCGACCCGCTCGGAGGCCACCGGCGGCAAGCTGGCCTCGTACCGGATGATCCACTTCGCGACCCATGGATTGATCGACAGCCGCCGGCCCGAGCTGTCGAGCCTCGTGCTGTCCCTCGTGAACGAGCAGGGGGAGCCCCAGAACGGCTTCCTGCGGCTGCACGACATCTACAACCTGGAGCTCCAGGCCGACCTGGTGGTGCTGTCGGCCTGCCAGACGGCGCTGGGCCAGGAGATCCGCGGCGAAGGGCTGGTCGGCCTGACCCGTGGCTTCATGTACGCCGGCGCCGCCCGCGTGCTGGCGAGCCTCTGGAGCGTCGACGACCGGGCCACCTCGGTGCTGATGGAGCGCTTCTACGGCCACATGATCTCCGGCCGGCTGAGCCCGGCCGAGGCCCTGCGCCAGGCCCAGATCGACATGTCGCGCGATCCGCGCTGGCGGTCGCCGTACTACTGGGCCGGGTTCACGCTGCAGGGGGAGTGGCGGTGAGGGAGGGAGCAGGCCGAGGCTTGACTCCCGACGGCTTCGAGGCGCTCCTCGCCATGCTCCACACCGACCGGGAGATCGCGGGCGAGCGCTACGAGGACATTCGCCGCCGGCTCGTCCGACTTTTCGAGTGGCGCGGCTGCGCTCACTCCGAGGAGCTGGCCGACGAGACCTTCAACCGGGTGGCGCGCAAGTCCGCCGAGGGGCTCGCCATTGAGAGGAGCGATCCCTTCGCCTACTTCTGCGGCGTGGCGCACCATGTCTTCCAGGAGGTCGTGCGGCGCGAGGCGCGGGAGCACAAGGCCCTGGAGATCGGCGACTGGACCTCCTCGGACCCGGTCGAGGACGAGCCCGACTACCGGCTCGATCACCTCCGCGCCTGCCTCGAGACCCTGGCGGCCGAACCGCGGCGCCTGCTGCTGCGCTACTACCAGGAGGACCAGCGCATCCGCTCCCGCAAGGACCTCTGCGACGAGCTCGGCATCCCCATGAACGCTCTCCGCATCCGCGTCCACCGCCTGCGCCGCAAAGTGGAGGCCTGTGTCCAGGAAAAGCTCCGGAACTAGTCCATGAAACGCTTTCCGGGTTCCGGGCACTCTAGAACGGAAGCGAGACGGAGGACGGGGCGGGAGAAGGACCATTTTGGGGACATTGGGGACATGAGGCCATGAGAGACGAAGAGCTATTGCGGCAATACCTGCTGGGCGAGCTGCCCGGCGAGGACGAAGCGCTCCTCGAAGCGCGGCTGATCCAGGACAACGACCTTTTCGAGAGAGCCGAGGCGATCGAAGCCGACCTCCTGGAAGAGCATGCCCATGGCAGGCTCTCCGCCGCCCAGGGCGCCCGCATCCGGCGCCACCTGGCCTCCTCGCCCGCGACCCGCTCGCAGCTCGCCGTGGTCCGGGGGCTCGGTACGGTCGCCCAGGAAGAAACGCCGGGCCGCCGCATCCTGACCGGCCCCTGGGGACGGGTGGATACCTCCCGCCCCCGGACGCGAGCCCTCGCCGCCGCCGCCATGCTGGTGATGGGGATCGGGGCCTTCTGGCTGGCTTTGCAGACCCCCTCGATCCCGGAGATCCGAGCGCAAAAGACCGCGCATCGCGCCGAGGAGATCGTGCCGCAGCCGCGGCGGGTCCCGGAGACGATAACGCCCGTGGAGACCCCCGCCCCGGCGGTGATCGCACAGGTGGAGCCCACTCCGGAACCTGTGCCGACTCCTGCGCCTCCCGCTCCGGTCCCCTTCGCATTCACCCTTGCGCTCACCGCGCGCCGCGGCCCGGAGTCTCCCACGGAGCTGCACATTCCCGCCGGAACCGAGCAGGTGGAAATCCATCTCCCCTTGAGCCGCGAGGACGAAGCCTCCCCCTCCTTCCTGGTCGTCCTGCGCAACGAGGTCGGCGCCGAGCTGATCCGGCGGACGGACCTCCGCCCCGTCAAGGCCGGCGAGAGCGCGGACCTGGTCCTTCCCGTCGACGCGAAGCTGCTGCGGGCGGGGAGGTACTCGGTCGACGTCTTCGGCGAGAGCGAGGACAACCCCCTTGGATTTCCGGAGTTTCAGGTCGTCGAGCCCTGACCCGAAATGATTTCTCCCCGCTGATCACTCCCAGATAGATGGCCACCCGCCTTCCGCTCCGGTGGGCGGGATCTCCAGGGGGGATGACGGACATGCCCAGGAAGTACGAGAGCTCTGGCACGGAACCGGACGACGGCTCCATCCGGGTCGGCACCGGCGGCGGCGGCGGGGGTGGCGCGCAGCAGGGCCACCGTCCACCGAAGGACCCCAAGCTCCCCAAGAAGCCTACGCCTCCCAAGGGCGCAAAAAGCTCCAAGGGTGCCTGACCAAGGCGCCTCCCTCTGGGGCGGCCCCCGCGCGGCGGGTCCGCCCCCTTTTTTTGCCCGTGAAATGTTTCCGCCCCGGCCGTCACCTGCTCATGAAGGGAGCTCGTCGATGGCCGAACCGGTGCACGCTCTTGCCCCTCTCTCCGTCCGGCATTCCGTCCGGCAGCCTGCCGCGCGCAAGCCGCGCCTTCCCCATCCTCATCTTGCGGCGCGAAAAAAAGTCGAGACGGAAAGCCTGCCGGACAACGAGATCACGCTCCAGGCGAGGGCCGCGGCGCCCCGCTCCGAGAGCTGGACCCCGGCCGCCCTCCCCATGGCGAGACCGGCCGGCCGGCCGCGCCGGCGCTCCGGCCGGCAGACCCCGGCCGAGAGGCTGCTGCGCAACGCGCTCCGCTTCGGGTTCTTCGTCAACGCCACCGCCCTGCTCATCCCGCGCCTCTTCCCAACCGCCACCTTCCAGACCTGGCGGTACGACGGCGGCGACTTCCTGCTCGCCGCTGCCGTGCTCCTGAGCGGCCAGGCCCTGCTGCTGCTCGGCCGGCGGAGCGCTCCCCACCCGGATTAACCGCCGCCCCCGCCGCCGGCGTGGACGCCGCCCTCGGTCATCCCCCACGGATCGAGCGCCTCTTTCAGCTCGGCCTCGGGCAGGACGTTGCGCTCGCGGCAGAGCTCCCTCACGGTGCGGCCGGTGCGCATCGACTCCTTGGCGATCTCGGCCGCGGCGTCGTAGCCGATCTTCGGCACCAGCGAGGTCACCATGGCGAGCGAGCGCTCCACCAGCTCCTCGCAGCGCTCGCGGTTGGCCTCGACCCCCTCCACGCACTTCTCGCGAGCAGCGCCGAACGCATTGGCCAGGATCTCGATCGACTGCAGCAGGTTGTAGGCGATGAGCGGCATCATGACGTTCAGGTCGAAGTGACCCGACATGCCGGCGAGCGTGATCGTGGCGTCGTTGCCCACCACCTGGGCCGCCACCATGAGCACCGACTCCGGGATGACCGGGTTGACCTTGCCCGGCATGATCGAGCTCCCCGGCTGGAGGCTGGGAATCGAGATCTCGCCGATGCCGCAGCGCGGACCCGACGCGAGCCAGCGGATGTCGTTGGCTACTTTGGTGAGCGCGACTGCGATCGTCTTCAGGGCACCGGAGGTCTCGACCGCCGCGTCCTTGGCTGCCATGGCCTCGAAGCGGTTCGGCGCCGGCACGAACGGACAGCCGGTGCGCTCGGCCAGGCGGGCGATGACCCGCGGCGCGAATTCGGGCGGCGCGTTGAGCCCGGTGCCCACCGCGGTTCCTCCCAAAGGCAGCTCCGCGAGGCGCGGCTTGATCGCGGCGAGACGGTCGAGCGCGTAGCGGGCCTGCTGCGCGTAGCCGCTGAATTCCTGGCCGAGGCGGATCGGCACCGCGTCCTGGAGATGGGTGCGGCCGATCTTGACGATCGGGTCGAATTCCTTCGCCTTGCGGCCCAGGGCGTCGGCCAGGCGGCGCAGCGCCGGCTCGAGCTGCTCCTGGATGGCGACATAGGCCGAGACGTGGATGGCGGTCGGGATGACGTCGTTGCTCGACTGCCCGGCGTTGACGTGGTCGTTGGGATGGACCGGCTTCTTGCTGCCGATCACGCCGCCGAGGATCTCGATGGCCCGGTTCGAGAGCACCTCGTTGACGTTCATGTTCGTCGAGGTGGCGGAGCCGGTCTGGAAGACGTCGAGCGGGAACTGGCCGTCGTGCTTGCCTTCGACCACCTCGGCAGCGGCCTGGCGGATGGCCCGGGCCGCGTCGGCGGGGACGCTCCCCAGCTCCTCGTTGACGACCGCGGCCTCCCCCTTGATCAGGGCGACCGCGGCGAGGAAGCGGCGGGGCAGGGTCAGGCCGGAGACCGGAAAGTTGCGCCGCGCCCGCTCGGTCTGGGCGCCGTAATAAGCCCCGGCAGGAACCTCCACCTCGCCGAGGCTGTCTTTTTCGATGCGTGTGTCGGACATGCTTTCCCTCCTTGCGGTGCCTATGGTATCGATAAACTCCTCCCATGACTGCCACCCAGATCCTCGCCCTCGTCGCTTCCGCGTTCGGGGCGGGGGTGATGAACGCCATGGCCGGCGGCGGGACCATCCTCACCTTTCCGACGCTGGTCTTCCTCGGCATGCCGGCGATCATGGCCAATGCCACCTCGACCGTGGCCCTGCTCCCCGGTGTCGTGTCCAGCATGGCCGGCTATCGCCGGGAGGTGTGGCAGAACCGGGGCTGGCTCAAGACGCTGTTCCTCCCCAGCCTGATCGGCGGCACGCTCGGCTCGGTCCTCCTCCTGCGCACACCCGAGAAGACCTTCCAGCTCCTGGCGCCGGTCCTGATCCTGTTCGCCACGGTCCTCTTCATGCTGCGGGGGGTGCTGGCGCGGCGCTTCTCCCCGGCAGATCCGTCCGCCGGGCGGTGGGCTCTCGCCGTCGTGCTGCAGCTTGGAGTGGCGGTCTATGGCGGCTACTTCGGGGCGGGAATCGGCATCCTGATGCTGGCCCTGCTCGGCTTCCTCGGGCTGACCGACATCCACGCCATGAACGGGCTCAAGAACTTCTTCGGCCTGTGCATCAACGGCGTGGCCGCGGGCTACTTCATCGCCAAGGGGGCGGTCTCCTGGCCGGAGGCCCTGATCCTCGCGGTGGGCGCGACTCTGGGCGGCTACGGAGGAGCGAGGTTCGCGCGGATCATCGGGCAGGAGAAAGCGCGGGCCGCGGTGGTGGTGATCGGGCTGCTGGTCACCGCGCTGCTTGCCTGGCAGCAGCTTTCGAAGTGAACGCGCGCCAATGGGTAATGGGTAGAGGGGTCTACCCAACGGGTAGAGGGGTCCGACCAACGGGTAGAGGGTTCTACCCAATGGGTAGAGGGTTCTACCCAACGGGTAGAGGGGCCTACCCAACGGGTAGAGGGGTCCACCCAATGGGTAGCTATGCCTGCCCAGCGGGTAGACGGGTCTACCCAAGGGGTAGCCATGTCTACCCAACAGGTTGAGGGGTCTACCCGGCGAGTAGCCATGCCTACCCAAGGATTGAGGGGTCTACCCAGTGGGTAGAGGGGTCTACCCGGCGAATCTCAGCGCCGGGCGATGCGGCTGGCGAGCACGGCAGCGCCGTAGCTGTTTTCGATGTTCACCACCCCGATCCCCGGCGCGCAGGCGTTCAACATGGTGAGGAGGGCGGCGAGGCCGCCGAAGCCCTCGATGGCTCTACACGCACATCTTGCATTTGCAGGTGTAGGTGATCGCGCCACCATCACTACAGGAGCAAGAAAACTCCAGCACCCCGCACGAGCACCTGGTATCGCAAGCCGCTTCCTTGGCACCGCAGCGAGCAAAGCACAGGTCCGCGGGGCCTGACGCTGCCGTCGCCTGCACCATGGCTCCAAGGTCTTCCTGGACAGTAGAAAGCTCGACAGTATCCTCAGGAGCCAGTTGGTAATTGCCAGTCTTGTAAAGAAACTGCCGTTCCTTTCCGGGCGGCAGGTTCACCGTCAGATCGGAGCCATGGAATCCCTTCAGCTCGCCCGCGCGTGAGGAGATCGTGGCCACCAGCTCTTCACGGCCAATATAGATGCCAGAGAGGTTCTTGACCAGGAACTCGAAACGAAGCGGCATCTCCTCGGAGATCGGCCCAGGGTATGTGCGCAGCGGGGTGATCAACGAGCTCGCGGAGGTCGAGACTGGTGCTGCAAGCTTCGGTGAAGCAGCCTGAGGCTCCGAGGCCGAAACCGACCCAACGACCGCAAAAATCAATACCCATGGCGTCAGAAGCAGGTCAGATCGCATGGCAGCGTTCCTTTTCTCTCGGACTTTATGCGCTGCTGCGCGCAGCGTCAAGCGCGGGAGCCGAACAATCGCTTGGCACTTGGCGGCAGAACTCGGCGGCGGCTAGCGCCTGCGGCCCTGAAGCTCCGGGCAGGTCTCAACGAGGAACCGCCGGTCTTCCGCGCTCAAGGGTTCCAGGCGTGACCGGAGGTCGGCGGTCCGCCGGCTCTCCTCCTCTGGGGAGAGGTCGTCCCGTTCCCACCACTCGGCCGGATCTTCGAGCTGCGCCAGGAGCAGGCCGACCTGGATCAGGGCCGCGGCGCCCAGCTCGCCTTCCAGCTCCTCGGCCGCGGCTTCGAAGTCTTCGAGGAAGCTCTCCGAGAGCGGCGTCCGGGCGAGGCGGGCGGCGCGGAGGGCCGGCAGGAGCAGGGTCTCCACGAAGCGCAGGGAGAGACCGGCGCCCGCGATGAGCTTCTTGAGCGTCCCGGGACGGGGAATGGCCGACCCCGCCAGGTAGCGGTAGATCGAGCTGGGATCGACGCCCGAGGTCCGGGCGAGGCCGGCGATGCGTCCCCGGGCCAGGAGCCGGACCAGTTGCTGCACGTCCTCGGGATGGGCTTGCCCGGTCATCGGCTCTCCCCCTGTCTGCAAGCGGGCTTGCGATTTTGTTTCCATACGCCACCCTATTCCCGAGGGAGATGTGGCCGCCGGCCATTCCGGCCGGCGGCGCCTCCTCCCGGGAAAGGAGCTTTCCATGTCGCGACTTCGCCACGGGCTCGCCGTCCTCGCCCTCGTCCTGACCCTCTTCCCCCTCACCGGCGTCTGGGACTGGTGGACCGGCCTCTGGGCCGAGGCGGGCTGCGGGATCGATCCGGGCGGCTGCCCCGCCAGCCCGGAAACGGACGAGGGCTGCGGCCTCGACCCGGGAGGCCGCTGCGTCCCCGCGCCCTCGCCGGACGAGGGCTGCGGGATCGATCCGGGCGGCGCCACCTGTCCGGACCACCAGTAGCGTTTTCATCCCCGGAACTTCATCTCCGGATCGTGCCGGGCTCGCTGGAGGTAGCTGAAGAGGCGCTCCGCGAGCTCGGCCGTCGCCCGTTCCTGCCGGACGGCATTGCAGAACAGCAGCAGGGCCGCGAGGGCCTCCCGGTGGATGCCGAGGCTCCGGAAGACCTGCTCCATCCATCGCGCCAGGGCCTTGACCTCCGCGGTCCGTCCCTGACGGAGGTAGAGCGCCGCCAGCTTCGCCGAGGCCAGAGCGCAGTCGTAGGCCATGTCGAGGCCGGCGAACCTCTCCCGCACCTCCTCCAGGGCCTTGATGGCCTCCTCGATGCGACCGAGCCCTGCATGGACGCGCCCCTCCAACCAGCGCAGGCGCACGAAGTGGAGATCCTGGCGAAGCTCCATGGCCAGCTCCCGGACGCGGGACAGCAGCTCCTCGGCTTCTCTCGCCCTGTCCAGGTCGAGGAGGGCAGCCGTCCGGTTGAAGCGCAGCGCGAACAGCAGGTTCGGCTCGCCCTGGGCCGCCACCTTCGGCTCCGCCTCCTCCAAGACTTCGAGGGCCTGCCCGGCCTCGCCCATCTGCTCCAGCGTGAACGCCTTGTTCAGCAGGATGCGCCCTGCCGCCTCGGGGCCGAGGGCCAGGGCCTCATCGTGCAGGTCGAGGGCCTCCTCGAACCGCCGCTGGCCCCGGCGCAGGGAGGCCTTGCGGTCCGGCAGGCGCCATGCCGCGAGCAGCCCCGGATCGGCCGCGTCGCCCTCCTTCCAAAGCTCCTCGGCGCGGGCGAGGTCCGCCTCCGCCCGGTGCAGCTCGCCCTGCACCCGCCGGGCGTTCGACACGAAGAGGAGGCAGTACCCTGCCATCCGGGAGTGCCAGAGCTCGTTTCCCGGCGACAGCTCGGCGGCGCGCAGGGCCCGCTCCGCCAGCTCCAGGGCCAGGGCGGGCTTGTGGGAGGCCGCCTTCTCGCTCTCGTGAGCCAGCCGCTCGGCCACATACCACCTCTGGTACGGCTCGGATACCTCGATCAGCAGCCGGCGGCGCCAGGGCGTGCAGCGCTTGAGGATCTCCCAGAGCGGGTCGGCCTTGCGGCGCGCCCGCTCCGCCCGCCGGGCGCGGAGGAACCGCACCAGGCGCTCTTCGGCCGCGTCCGCCCAGGCGAGGCCGGCCGCGAGGGTCGCGCGGGCCAGGGCGCTGCGCTCGGCCGGGGTGGGGTCCACGGGCGAGAGCGGCTCTTCCCCCGGCCGGCAGGCCCGCTCCAGCGCCCGCTCGACCGGCACGTCCGAGCCGGGATCGCAGCCCAGGGCGGCGACGAGCCGCTCCCGCACCTCCCCCTTGGGCTCCCGTGATCCCGACTGGTAGGCATTGGCCATCTTCTCCGACATCCCGGCCCCCTCGCCCAGCTCGGCGTCGGTCAGGCCCCTGGCCTTGCGCAGGGCGAGGATGGTCACGCTCGACAACGGGGGTTTCGGCCGCATCCTGTCTCCCTCCTCAATAGAAGTTGCCGCAACACCCCCTTTCGAGGACATCCTCCGGCAACTTTCCGTAGCGCCCGGGAGTGCCGCTGGACTGGACCAGCGCAAGCGCCGAAGGATTGGATTTCGAGGCTGCCCGGTTTTCGCCGGGCCGCCTGCCGGATAGCCTGCTCGGCATGCGCGAAGACGAGGCTCAGGAGAATCTGCGAAAGGCCGTCGCCAAGATGGAGACCACCCGGGACCTGCTCAGCCGGATCTATGCGGGCGTGCCGGTCTCTCCCCGGGAGGAGGTCATGCTGCTCGGCGAGGCCGAGCCGGACGTGGCGACCGAAGTGCGCTCGGCGATCGAGTGTGTCCTCGCGGACCGGATCGAGCCGGCCATCCGGATCCTCACCGAGGCCGCGGCCTACAAGCCGAAGGGCGAAGGGTGAGGTTCGGCGCGCAGATCTTCGAAGTGCCGGTGAGGGCGGGAGCCGTGCTGGAGCTCCCGCAGGAGGCCGTGGAGCTGCTGGCGCTCGTCCCCGGAGACCTGCTTTCCCTGGACTCCGAGGGCTCCTGCCTGCGCCTGGAGATCTACCGCGAGCTCCTCGAATTCGACTGGAGGGTGGTCTCGCCCGAGGTCCGGTGGCAATTCCTGTCCGAGTGCCTGAGCCGCCCGCTCACCGCGATCGAGCCCGGGGGCCGGCTCGCCCTCCCTCCGGTCCTGCTGCCCCTGCGCGAAGACGAGGCGGCGGTCCTGCATGTCCTGACCAGGGAGCACCATCCCAGGCTGCTTCTGTTCTGGGATAGAGGGTAGGTAGGCCGGAGGCCTCTGAGGGAACAAGTTTCCGGGGTCTACCCGGCGGATCTCAGCGCCGGGCGATCCGGCTCGCGAGCACGGCCGCGCCGTAGCCGTTGTCGATGTTCACCACCCCGATCCCCGGCGCGCAGGCGTTCAGCATGGTGAGAAGGGCGGCCAGGCCGCCGAAGCTCGCGCCGTAGCCGACGCTCGTGGGCACCGCGACCACCGGCGCGGGGACCAGGCCAGCGATCACGGTGGGCAGGGCGCCGTCCATGCCGGCGACCGCCACCACCACGTCGGCGCGGCGGATCGCGGGCAGGTTCCCGAGCAGCCGGTGCAGGCCCGCGATTCCCACGTCGAAGCAGCGCTCGACCTCGTGCCCGAACCAGCCGGCGCAGACCGCGGCCTCCTCGGCGACGTGCAGGTCCGAGGTGCCGGCGGCGAGGACGGCGATAGTCCCGGGACGGGATTCGTGCGGCTCGCCGCAGGTCAGGATGCGGGCGCGGTCGTGGTAGACGGCCTCGGGCCGGCCGGCCAGGATCTCCGCCGCCGACTCCGGCCGCAGACGGGTGACGAGCACCCGGCCATGGGCCTGCATCATGCGGTCGACGATGGCCTCGAGGTCGTCGGTGCGCTTGCCCTCGGCGTAGACCGCCTCGGGCAGCCCGTTGCGCAGCTCGCGGTGGAGGTCCAGCTTGGCGAAGCCGAGGTCGGCGTAGGGGAGCTCGGCCAGCTCGGCGAGAGCCTGGTCGGGAGAGAGATCGCCCGCGGCGACCGAGTCGAGGAGCTGGCGGAGCTGCTGTGGATTCACGCGTCCGCGCCGCCCCGCCGGTAGCCGTGGGGATCGTAGGTCACCCGATGGAACCCGAGATTGAGAAGACGGGGCTCGATCCGGTCCCAGATGCCGGCGAGGCGCCCGACCTCTTCGGGTCCGACCTCGACGCGGGCCGCGCCCTCGTCGTGGCGCACGCGCACCACCCGGAAGCCGGCCTCGGCGAGGACCTCCTCGGCGGTCTCGATCCGCCGCAGCTTGCCGAGGGTGACCAGCTGACCGTGCGGGATGCGGGACGACAGGCAGGCATTGGCCGGGCGGTCCCAGGCGGACAGCCCGAGCGCGAGCGCGATGGCGCGAGTGGCCGCCTTGTCGATCCCGTGCTCCAGGAGGGGCGAGTAGATCCCGCGCTCGCGGATCGCCTTGAGGCCGGGCCGGTCGGGGCCGGGATCGGAGGCGTTGGTGCCGTCGCAGACCACCGCGTAGCCGCGCAGGGCCGCCTCCTGGAGCATGCGGTCCATCCGCATCCCCTGGCAGACGTAGCACCGGTGGCCCGGGTTGGCCACGAACTCGGGATCGTCCAGCTCGCTGTAGGTGACCACCTCGTGCCGGATGCCGATCTCCGCCGCCAGCCGGCGGGCATGATCGAGCTCGGCGCCCGCGAGCGTCTCGGCCGCGGCAGTGACCGCCAGCGCCCGCTCCCCCACCGCCCGCTGCGCGAGCGCCGCCACGACCGCGGAGTCCACGCCGCCCGAGTAGGCCACGAGCACCGATCCGCGGCCGGCGAGGTCGGCGACAAGGGTGTCGATGGGGTTCAGCTCGCTCATCGCGGGGGATGGTAGCAAATCAAGGACGTAAAGGACCCAAAGGACATAAAGGACTCAAAGGACCTGGAAGACCGTCCTTTGAGTCCTTTACGTCCTTTAAGTCCTTTTGGTCCTTTAGAGCCGCCTCCGGAAGATACCCAGCCGGTTGGCCACCGCGAAGAAGATGCTGTACACGCCGAAGGCGTACAGCCCCACGAGCGGGGCGCCGCGCTGGAACTCCAGCGGCATCATGGCCTTGAGCAGGAGGATCAGCCCCAGCGGGGCGAGGAAGTAGCTGCCCAGGAGCCGACGCCGGGCCTGCGATTCGGGATCGAGGTCCCGGCTCCGGTAGACGTAGAGATTGCCCGCCCCCCAGCCCACCGCGACGGCGACGCTGTAGTACGGGTAGAAGCCCAGGGCCAGCGTGCCTTCGGGTGCGACCACCCGGAACACAGCCAGCAGGTAGACCAGCCAGCACGCCAGGAACAGGCCGAGCAGGACCAGCTCCCATCGCTTCACGCCGTCGCCCTACCCCTCATAGCTTTCCACCGGCGGGCAGAGGCACATCAGGTTGCGATCGCCCCAGACGTTGTCGATCCGCCCGACGTACGGCCAGAACTTGCGCTCCTTGACCCAGGGAGCGGGGAAGATCGCCTGCTCGCGCGTGTACGGCCGGTCCCACTCGGACGACATCGCGTCCTCGGCGGTGTGCGGCGCGTTCTTGAGCGCGTTGTTCGCGCGGTCCATCCGCCCCTCTTCGATGGCCCGGATCTCCTCGCGGATCGCGATCATGGCGTCGCAGAACCGGTCCAGCTCCGCCTTGGACTCGCTCTCCGTGGGCTCGATCATCAGCGTGCCGGGCACCGGGAACGACATGGTCGGCGCGTGGAAGCTGAAGTCCATCAGGCGCTTGGCCACGTCCTCGGCCTCGACGCCGGCGCTAGCCTTGAACGGCCGGAGGTCGAGGATGAACTCGTGCGCCACCCGCCCCTTCGAGCCGCGGTAGAGCACCGGGTAGTGCTCCTGGAGCCGCGCCGCCATGTAGTTGGCGTTCAAGATCGCGACCTCGGTCGCCTGGACCAGCCCGTCGGCTCCCATCATGGCGATGTACGCCCACGAGATCGGCAGGATGCTCGCGCTCCCCCACGGGGCCGCGGAGACCGGCCCGATCCCCTGGGAACCACCGATGGCTGTCAGCGGGTGGCCGGGGAGGAACGGCTCCAAATGCGCGGCCACGCAGATCGGGCCCATGCCCGGACCGCCGCCGCCGTGCGGGATGCAGAAGGTCTTGTGCAGATTGAGATGGCAGACGTCCGCGCCGTAGTCGCCCGGGCGGCAGAGCCCCACCTGGGCGTTCATGTTCGCCCCGTCCAGGTAGACCTGCCCGCCGTGCTCGTGGACGATCTCGCAGATCTCCCGGATCCCCTCCTCGAACACGCCGTGCGTCGAGGGGTAGGTCACCATGATCGCGCCGAGGCGGTCGCGGTGCTGGCCCGCCTTGGCCCGCAGGTCCGCGATGTCCACGTTGCCATTGGCATCGGTGGCGACCACCACCACCTTCATGCCCGCCATGACCGCCGAGGCCGGGTTGGTGCCGTGCGCCGAGAGCGGGATCAGGCAGACGTCCCGGTTCTCGTCACCGCGGGAGCGGTGATGGGCCCGGATGACCATGAGGCCGGTGTACTCCCCCTGCGATCCGGCGTTCGGCTGCAGCGAGCAGGCGGAGAAGCCGGTGATCTCGCAGAGCCAGCGCTCGAGCGTCCGGAACAGGGTCCGGTACCCCTGGACCTGCGCGGCCGGCGCGAAGGGGTGGATCTCGCCGAACTCCGGCCAGGTCACGGGGACCATCTCGGTCGTGGCATTGAGCTTCATCGTGCACGAGCCGAGCGGGATCATGGAGGTCGCCATGGACAGGTCCCGCGCCTCCAGCCGCTTGATGTAGCGCAGCATCTCGTGCTCGGTGTCGAAGCGGTGGAAGATCGGGTGCGTCAGGATCTCGGACGTGCGCGCATGGGGGGCGGGGAGGTCCGCGTCGACGGCCTTGACGAGGTCGTCGAGCGAGAAGCGGCTCGCCTCTCCGCCGTCGAAGATCGAGATCAGTTCCTCCACGTCGGTCACCGAGGTGGCTTCGTCGAGAGCGATGCTCACGGTGCGATCGTCCAGCCGCCGCAGGTTGATCCCCCGCTCCTCGGCCGCCTTCAGGATGACGTCGGCATCTCCAACCTCGACCCGCAGGGTGTCGAAGAACGGCTCGTTCCCGAGCTGATGGCCGAGGCGGCGCAGCCCTTCCGCGAGGACGGCGGCGAGCGCGTGCACCCGGCGGGCGATCCGGCGCAGCCCCTCGGGGCCGTGGTAGACCGCGTACATGCCGGCCATGATGGCGAGCAGCACCTGCGCCGTGCAGATGTTGCTAGTGGCCTTCTCGCGCCGGATGTGCTGCTCGCGCGTCTGGAGCGCCATGCGGAACGCGGTCTTGCCGTGGCGGTCGCGGGAGACGCCGATCACCCGGCCGGGGAGCTGCCGCTTGTGCTCGTCGCGGGTCGCCAGGAAGGCCGCGTGCGGGCCGCCATAGCCCATGGGCACACCGAAGCGCTGCGCCGAGCCGACCGCGATGTCGGCGCCGATCTCGCCCGGCGGACGGAGCAGGGTGAGAGCCAGCAGGTCGGTCGCCATGACCACCATGGCCCTGGCCTCGTGGGCGCGCCCGGCGATCTCCGTGTAGTCCCGGATGCGCCCGTCCGTGGCCGGGTACTGGAGGAGGATGCCGAAGACGTCTTCGAAGTCGATCGACTCCGCGTCCCCGACCCGCACCTCGACGCCGATGGCGCCGGCGCGGGTCCTGACCACCGCGATGGTCTGGGGATGGCAGTCCGCGGCCACGAAGAACGTGTTGCGCTTGCCGTCCACGCACATGTGCATGGCCTCGGCCGCGGCGGTTCCCTCGTCGAGGAGCGAGGCATTGGCGACGGGCAGGCCGGTCAGGTCGGCCACCATCGTCTGGTAGTTGAGGAGCGCTTCGAGCCGGCCCTGGGAAATCTCGGCCTGGTAGGGGGTGTACTGGGTGTACCAGCCCGGGTTCTCCAGAATGTTGCGCTGGATGACGCCGGGCACCAGGCAGCCGGAATAGCCCATGCCGAGGTACGAGCGGAAGACGCGGTTGTTCGCGGCGATGCCGCGCAGGACCGCGAGCGTCTCCCGCTCTCCGAGCGGGCGGTCGTCGGGCAGGTGGGAGAGCGAGAACCGGCCGCGCAGGCGGATCGACTCCGGGATTGTCTCCCCGACCAGCCGCTCCAGGGAGTCGACGCCGACCGTGTCCAGCATCTGGCGCGTCTCGGCCTCATCCTGCCCCAGGTGCCGGCGGACGAACGTGTCCGTCGGCTGCAGGAGAGCGGGGATGCCACCCGCCTGAGCCTCGGGATCGCCCAGGACCGCGGTCTCGAGCTCGCTATGCGTCGCCACTCTTCACGTACTCCTCGTACTTTTCGGCGCTCATCAGCGATTTGAGGTCCGCGGCCGAGGAGAACCGGACCTTGACCAGCCAGCCCTCCGTGTGCGGCTCCTCGTTGAGCAGCTCCGGATCGTCCACCACGGCGTCGTTGATCTCGACGATCTCGCCGGCCACGGGCGTGTAGACCTCCGCCACGGCCTTGACCGACTCGATGGTCCCGATCTCGTCGTTCGTGTCGAACACCTGCCCGACCTCCGGCAGCTCGACATACACGACCTCGCCCAGCTCCTGCTGCGCGAACTCCGTGATGCCGAGCACGCAGATGTCGTCCTGCACCCGGACCCACTCGTGCTCCTTGGAATAGAGGTATTCAGTCGGATACATCCTCAGTCACCCTCCAATCTGGCTGGTCCAACCCGGCTCAGGACCGGAATATTCAGTCTTTCAGGCATCCTACTTGGGTCGACGGTAGAAAGGAATCTCGACGACCGCGGCGGACAGCCCCTTGCCGCGCACGTCGATCTCCAGCGGCGTCCCCGGCGCGGCCAGCTCCACCGGCACGTAGGCCATGCCGATCGCCTTCTCGAACGTCGGGCTCCAGGTGCCGCTGGTGACGGTGCCCACGGCTCGGCCGTCCGACTTCACCGCGTGCCCCTGCCTCGCGATGCCGCGGCCCTGGACCTCGAAGCCGATCAGCTTGCGCCGCGGCCCCTCGGCCTGCTGCGCCGCAAGCGCCTCGCGGCCCTGGAAATCCCCCTTGTTCATCTTGACCACCCACGCGAGCCCGGCCTCGAACGGCGTCGTGGACTCGTCGATCTCGTGGCCGTAGAGGGCCATGGCCGCCTCCAGGCGCAGCGTATCCCGCGCGCCGAGCCCCGCGGGGAGCGCACCCGCTTCCAGCAGCCGGCGCCAGATCGCGGGCGCGTCCTCCGGAGCGACGTAGAGCTCGAAGCCGTCCTCCCCGGTGTAGCCAGTCCGCGAGATCAGGGCCGGACGACCGGCTGCTTCTCCCTGAAGCCGGCCCTGGAGGAAGCCGTAGTACTTGAGGTCCATGGCCGCGGCGGGAGCGAGCGGACGCAGCATCTCCACCGCTTTCGGCCCCTGGAGCGCGATCAGCGCCCAGCGATCGCTCTCGTTCGTCACCTGCACCCCGGAGGCCCGCGAGGCGATCCACTCGAAGTCGCGGTCGGCGTTGGAGGCGTTGACCACGACCAGGAACTCCTCGGCGCCGATGCGATAGATGAGGAGGTCGTCGACGTAGGTGCCGGCATCGGTGAGCAGGCCGCTGTAGTGGGCGCGCCCCGGCGCGAGCTTGGAGACGTCGTTGGGGGTCAGGCGCTGGAGGAAGGCCTCGGCCCCGGGCCCCTGGACCCGGACCTCGCCCATGTGGGAGACGTCGAAGATGCCGGCCGCGGTGCGCACGGCCCGGTGCTCCTCGATGACGCCCTGGTACTGGACGGGCATCTCCCAGCCGGCGAAGTCCACCAGGCGCGCCCCGGACTCCACGTGGCAGTCGTACAAAGGTGTGCGCTTCAGGCTCTCGCTCGTGGCCATCCGGCTCCCCTGCCTCCAGGATCTGGACTGTGGATGGGTATCGTTCCTCCCCGCATGGCGGGCGGTCTGAAACGCTATCACACGAAACCCGGGAAACCCCCGCAGGAAATCCTCCGCTCGCGGGTTCCAGGATCGAAAGGAGATTCAACGATGAGACGGAGACTGTCGGTTGCCCTCGCGCTGTTCGCCTTCCTCGCCCTGCCCCTCCTGGCCGCTGCCGCCCCCCCCGGGCGCGGCGGCAATCCCGCGGACATCCTGCACAACCCGCGGGCGCTGGCCCGCTACCTGAAGCTGACGCCAGCCCAGATCGAGACCACGAAGCAGCTCGCGCAGACCCTGCACAACACGACCAAGCCGCTCTACCAGCAGATCGAGCCGCTCGAGGACCAGCTCCACAGGCAGCTCGACGCCGCCAGCCCGGACGCCTGTGCCGTCGGCAACACCGTGGTCCAGATCGCCGGCATCCGCGACCAGATCCGGGGTGCCCGCGAGGACTTCGACGAGGCCTTCTCGGCCATTCTGACCCCGGAGCAGCTCGCCAAGTACGAGGCCCTCAAGGACGCCGCGCGGATCGGCGAGGAAGAGGGAGACTGAGGCAGAGAATTCCGGCCGGGAGCGGAGCCCAGAGTGTAAGCCACCTCTCCCTCGCTCCGCCCCGGCCCTTTTTGTAACCGAACCGGCACACCCGCCCCTTTGCCAAATCCCGCCGTTTCGCGGTATCTCTCTGTCTGCAAAGAGAGGTGCCGATGTGAGACTCCTCCTCATCCGACACGCCATCGCCGAAGAGCGGGAGGACTTCGCCCGCACCGGCAAGGACGACCGCCTGCGCCCCCTGACCGACGAGGGACGCAAGAAGATGAAGCAGGCCGCCCGGGGCCTCCGCGCCCTGGTGCCGGAGATCGACCTCCTGGCCACCAGCCCGCTGACGCGCGCCGCCCAGACCGGGGCGATCCTGGACACCGTCTATGGCGGGCTCGACGTGGTCGAGATCGAGGAGCTGGCGCCCGAGACCACCCCGGAGGAGCTCCTGCGCTGGCTGCGCAAGCAGAAGGCGGACGTCGTCGCGGCCGTGGGCCACGAGCCCAGCCTCAGCCAGATCCTCGGCTGGCTCCTCACCGGAACCGACCGCCGGCTCTTCGCGTTCCGCAAGGGAGGCGCCTGCCTGCTGGAGTTTGGAGAAGACGAGCCCGCCGGCGGCACGGCCACGCTGCTCTGGGCCCTCACGCCCGCCCAGCTCCGGACGCTGGCCGATTGAAATGGATGCCGATCTCCTGAGCCGCCCTCCCGAGGAGGGCGCCCGGCTCATCGCCCTGTCCTGGCTGGACCAGGCCGTCGCCGCCTTCCCCCGCCTTCCCGATGCGGCGGACACGGAGGCGCTCCACGATTTCCGGGTCGGCCTCCGCCGCCTGCGGAGCTGCCTGCGCTCCTACCGTCCCTGGCTGGAGGAGAGCCTGCCGAAGAAGCTCCGGCGGCGCCTGCGCGATCTCGCCGGTTCCACCGGCCCGGGCCGGGACACCGAGGTCCAGATCGAATGGCTGCGCGGGCGCGCCCGCCACCTGGGCTCCTACCACCGGGCCGGACTGTCCTGGATCCTCGGCCGGCTGGAGGAGCGCATGCGCGCGGCCAACGAGGAGATGTCCGCCCGCCTGCCCAAGGAGTTCCCCCGGATCGAGGCGGACCTGCGCGACCGCCTCTCGACCTACCACACGGAGGTCCACCTGGCGGCCGGAGGCCATCCCTCGCCCACGCTGGCGGAGGTCACCGCGGGCATCCTCCGCCGCCAGGCCACGGAGCTGGAGTCCCATCTCGCCCGGGTGGAAGGCCCCGAGGACGAGCACGAGGCGCACGAGGCCCGGATCAGCGCCAAGCGCCTGCGCTATCTCCTGGAGCCGTTTGGCCCCGAGCAGCCTCTGGTCAAGCGGATGAAGAAGCTGCAGGACCTCCTCGGCGAGCTGCACGACGCGCACGTCCTGGAGGCCGAGCTGTCCGAAGCCCTCCAGGTCGCCGCCGCCGAGCGCGTCCGCCGGCTTCTGGAGGTCTCGCTCACGGATGCGCCGGATGACGCCCTGATCCGCGCCGAACGCCGCCGGGTCCGGGAGTCCGGCCTCCTCGCCCTGGCGCGACTCAACCGCGCCCGCCGCAACCGCCTGTTCGAGGAGCTGGAAGCGGACTGGCTGGAAGGCCGGGGTGCGGGGTTCTTCGAGGAAGCGGCGGCGATGGTGGAGAGGCTGGAGGGAAGGGTGAGCACGGACGAGCACGGACTGACACGGACCAGCACGGACCCGGAAGGCCCTTGAAGATCCTCTATGGCGTAGTCGGCGAGGGCATGGGGCACGCGGTGCGGTCGCGGGTGGTCCTGGAGCACCTGCTCACCCGCGGGCACGAGATCGAGATCATGGCGTCGGGCCGGGCGGCCGATTTCCTCGCGGGCCGGTTCCGCGGCGTGCGGCGCATCCACGGCTTCCACATCGTCTACGGCGAGAACCAGATGCGGCTCGCGGCCACGGTGGGATCGAACCTCGTTTCCACCGCGGCGACCCTCCCGAAGAACGTCTCCGCGTACTTCGGCCTGATCCGCGGCTTCTCTCCCGAGGCGGTGATCAGCGACTTCGATTCCTGGACCTACCTGTACGGCAAGGCCCACGGGCTGCCGGTGATCTCGGTCGACAACAACCAGATCGTCCACCGGGGCAGGCACCCGCCCGAGGTGGTCGCCGGCCACGAGCTCGACTTCCAGCTTACGCGCGCCTTCGTCGGGGCCAAGCTCCCGTTCTGTCGGCACTACGTCATCTCGACCTTCTTCTTCCCCGAGCTGCGCAAGCCGCACACGACCCTGGTGCCGCCGATCCTCCGGACGGAGGTGCTGGCAGCGCCCTCCACGAGGGGGGACCACCTCCTGGTCTACCAGACCGCCGAGGGCAACACCGGCCTCGCCCGCACGCTCGCTGGAACGGGCATGGAGTGCCGGATCTATGGCATGCGGCGGGGGATTTCGGAGGAGCAGGTCGAGGGCAACCTGCGCTACCGCCCTTTCGACGAGGCCGGCTTCATCGCCGACCTGGCGTCAGCCCGGGCGGTGATCTGCGGCGGCGGGTTCACGGTGCTGGGCGAGGCCGTCTACCTGCGCAAACCCACGCTCTCCGTGCCCGTCCGCGGACAGTTCGAGCAGGTCCTCAACGCCCGCTGGCTGGAGCGCCTGGGCTATGGCCGCTACGCCGGATCGCTCCAGGATCCGGCGGTGGTTCACGGCTTCCTGGAGGCCATCCCCTCCTGCGAGGAGAAGCTGGCGAGCTACCGGCAGGAGGGCAACGAGCGGCTGTTTGCGGTGCTCGATGACCTAATAGGCCAGGCCTAGAGTCTGCCCGCCGTCGATCACCAGCACCGAGCCGGTGGTGAACCCGGAAGCCTGGCCCGCGAAGTAGAGCACCGCGCCCACGATGTCTTCCGGTTCTCCGATCCTCCCCTGGGGGATGGTCGCAAGCGCATCGGGCGACGACCAGAGCACCTCGCTGAACTTCGTGCGGATGATCCCGGGCGCGATGGCATTGACCCGGATGTTCTCTTTCGCCAGCTCCATCCCGAGCGCCCGGGTCAGCATGAGGACGGCCGCCTTGCTCACGCAGTAGACGCCCAGGCCCCGGTGGGGGAACATCCCCGCCACCGAGGCGATGTTCACGATCCGGCCGCCGCCCCGCTCCCGCATCCGCGGCACGCAGGTCCGGATCGTATGGACATAGCCCTTCACGTTCACCTCGAAGGTCTTGTCCCACTGCGACTCCTCGGCCTCGAGGAGCGGCCCGAAATGCGGGCTCGTGGCCGCGTTGTTCACCAGGATGTCGACGCCGCCATAGGCCTCCTGGGCGCGGGCGGCGAGGTTCTCGCAGTCCTGGGCGCGGCCGGTGTGACAGGCGACGGCCAGGGCGTCCCCGCCGCGGCTCCGGATCTCCCCGGCCACGGAGATCGGA
>Ga0268265_10000333_pt1 | contig 51360 bp, 76 predicted proteins | sample KBSSwiS52_FD_190355 | JGI IMG/M metagenome (GOLD analysis project Ga0268265, IMG submission 190355) | Switchgrass rhizosphere microbial communities from Kellogg Biological Station, Michigan, USA - KBS Switchgrass S5-2 (SPAdes) (version 2) | ecosystem: Host-associated > Plants > Roots >...
GGTGAATCGGGCGCAGAAACAAGCCAGATACCGAGGTCGCCAAGTGGCTACCCCTGAAGCGGTTGCGGGCGCCCCATTGTCGCTGAAGGCGTACGGTCGGCACCGGAAGGCGCTCGGTTTGCCCGGCGGAAACACGCCGGCCGTCTCGCGCGCGATCGCGACGCAGCGCCTGGTCGCGTCGCTCGTGTACGTCGATGGGGAGCCGAAGATCGCCGATGCCGCCAGGGCCGACGAGGAGTGGTCGCGGAACACCGACCTCTCGAAGGCGCCTGGCACGGTCAAGGCTCAGGCCGCTGGCGTTACCGCTCCCACCGTTACCGGAGCATCCGTTACCCGGCGCGGCGCGCACGCGAATTCCCTAGCCGCCGCATCAACGCGGGAGAAGAACGCCCGGGCCGACCTGGCGGAGCTCGAGTATCGGGCTAAGGCTGGCGAGCTCGTGCCGGCGCGCGCCGTCGACGCCGCCTGGTCGGACATGGTTACGCAGATGCGGACCGCAGTGCTGAGCGTGCCCAGCAAGTACAAAACGCTCGAGCCGGACCTGACGCACACGCAGCTGGCGCACCTGAACGATCTCCTCGTCCAGGCGCTCGAAGGGCTGGCTGACAAGGCCGAGCACGTCAAGGGAGCGGCCGCGTGACGCAGCTCCACACCGACGGGCTCGCGCACCTCGACGCCATCCGGACGCGCGTGATGCGGCTGTGTCGGCCGCCGCGGCGCCGGCGCTGTTCCGAGTGGGCGGACGAGTTCTTCTACCTGTCGCCAGAGTCCGCTGCTGACCCTGGCCGCTGGCGGACGCGTCCGTACCAGCGCGAGCCGCTCGACGCGATGACGGACCCGCACATCGAGCACGTCACGTTCATGAAATCGTCGCGCGTCGGGTACACCAAAATGCTCGGCGCCGCGATCGGTTCGTTTATTCACCAAGATCCCTGTCCGATTTCCGTCGTGCAACCGACGCTCGACGACGCGCAGGGCTACAGCAAGGAGGAGATCGCGCCGATGCTGCGCGATTGCCCCGTGCTCGCGGCGCTGGTGCCCGAAGCCAAAACGCGCGACAGCAACAACACGATCCTGCATAAGCGTTTTCCCGGCGGCATCATCTCGGTGATCGGCGCGAATAGCGGCCGCGGGTTCCGTCGCGTGACGCGTCGTGTGATGGCGTTCGATGAAACGGACGCGTATCCGCTCAGTGCGGGCTCCGAAGGCGATCCGATTCGGCTCGGCATTCGACGCACGGAGACGTTCTGGAATCGGAAGATCATCGACGGCAGCACGCCGCTGCTCGAGGGCGTGAGCCGCATCGAGCGACTGTTCCTCGCGGGTGACCAGCGGCGCTACTACGTGCCCTGTCCACACTGCAGCGAGATGGCGTTCCTCGTCTTCACCGAGAAGGCGGTCAACGCCGCCGGCGAACCAGTCGGGCACTTCATGACATGGCCGAAGGGTCGGCCGGAGGCGGCGCACTTCGTCTGTCGCGGCTGCGGCACGGCCATCGAACACCAGCACAAGTTCGCGATCGTCAACGCCGGCGAGTGGCGGCCGCACACGCCGTTTGTCGGACACGCGAGCTTTCACCTCTGGACCGCGTACAGCTTCTCGCCGAACGCCACCTGGGGCCAGATCGCGACGGAGTTTCTTGAGGCGAACGCCGACGGGCCCGAGCAGCTGAAGACGTTCGTCAATACCGTGCTCGGCGAAACCTGGAAGCCAAAGGGCGACGCGCCGCCGTGGGAGATGCTGTATCAGAGACGCGCGATGTATGAGATCGGCACGTGCCCGCCTGGCGTCTTGTTCCTGACCATCGGCGTGGACGTCCAGAAGGACCGGCTGATCTATGAAGTCGTCGGCTGGGGCCGCGGCAAGTGCTCCTGGTCGATCGATGCCGGTGCCTTCCACGGCGATACCTCCGATATGACGGCGCACGGACCCTGGCCGCGGCTCGATGTGCTCCTCGACCGCGGCTTTCCGATGGCGAGCGGGCTCGAGCTCCACGCCGCGCTGACCGCGGTCGACAGCGGGTTCAACACGCAGACGGTCTACAACTGGGCGCGCCGCCATCCGATGTCGAAGGTCATTGCCGTGAAGGGCGTCGACACGGCGAGCGTCCTGATCGGCACGCCGTCGCCAGTCGACATTGCAATCAATGGCAAGAAGTTAAAACGCGGGTACAAGGTCTGGCCAGTCGCGCCGAACATCGCGAAGAGCGAGCTGTACGGCTGGCTGCAGCTGTTCGCGCCGACCGATGAAGCGCGCGCGACTGGCGCGACGCCGGCGCCTGGCTTCTGCACATTTCCGCAGTACGGCGAGGACTTCTTCCAGCAGTTGACCGCGGAGCACCTGGTCGCGCACAAGGTCCGCGGCGGATTCGTGCAGTTCACGTGGGAGCTCATTCCGGGCCGACAGAACCACGCACTCGATTGCCGCGTGTATGCGCGCGCGGCCGCGGCGCTCGTCGGGCTGGACCGGTTCCGCGAGTCGGACTGGGCAACGCTCGAGCAGCGCGTCGGGCAGCCGACGCCTACTCCGCCTTCGACTCCGTCAACGCCGGCGCCGGCCGCACCGGCGCGTCACCAGGCGTCGCGACGCGCGCCTTGGCTCGGGTCTCGCCCTGGCGGCGGCTGGCTGAAAGGAAATCGCTGATGCCACTGACATTCAGCCAAGCCGAGATCGACGCCTTCAAAGCTGCAATGCTCAAGAACCCGGGCGTTCTCGAGATGGACATCGGCGACAAGCATTACCGATTCGAGACCCTCGAGGGGATGCGCGAGCAGCTCGCATACATGGAGCGCAACTTGGACACAGGCGCCGGAATCCCTTCCAGCATGCGGTTCGCCGCCACAAGTAAAGGGCTTTGATGAGACTCGAAGGTAAGGCCAACGGCGAGTTTGCGAGGACCAACGCATGACTCCGACCTGGCTTGATCGTACGATCGGCTATCTGGCTCCGGTTCGCGGGCTGCGACGGATTCGCGCCCGCGTCGCTGCAGACCTGCTTGTACGGCACTATGAAGCGGCGTCAGGCGGCAGGCGGACCCAGGGCTGGAAGCGCCCGAGCGGCGACGTGAATGCGGACGTCGCGCCGAGTCTCGCGCGCCTGCGTCAGTCGGCGCGGGATCTCGTGCGGAACAATGGCCACGCCGACAATGCGCTCGACACGATCGCGAATCAAGTTGTGGGGTACGGGATCGTGCCAAAACCGTTCCCGAACAACAAGGCGGCGGCCGACATCTGGAAGGCGTGGGCTGGTACGACCGCGTGCGATGCCGATGGCCGTCATGATTTCTACGGCCTCGAAAAACTCGTGCAGCGCTCGATGGTTGAATCCGGCGAGGTCCTCGTCCGCCGTCGGTTCCGGCTACCCAGCGATGGCCTGCCGTTACCCTTTCAGATCCAGTTACTCGAACCGGATTACATCGACACGGCGCGCACTGGTGTCCGATTGCCGAACGGTGGACGGATCGTGCATGGCGTCGAGTTCGACGCCATCGGCCGGCGCGTGGCGTACTGGTTGTTCAAAGAACATCCTGGCGACGCGACCGCGATGTCGGCGGGGGCCTCGGTCCGCATCAGTGCGGAGGATGTCCTCCATATCTTTCATCAGGAACGCGTCGGACAGGTGCGCGCCGCGACCTGGTTCGCCCCGGTGCTCGTGAAAATGAAGGACTATGACGAGTACGACGACGCGCAGTTGATGAAACAAAAGATCGCCGCGTGCCTTGCGGTGCTCACGAGCGATGTGGACGGCACAGCCGCGCCGCTTGGGACCGTCGATGACACGACCGCGCAGCCGCAGATCGACAGCCTTGAACCCGGCATGATCATGAATATGCCGCCAGGTCGGTCGATCAGTGTCGTGGATCCGCCCCGCGTCGCCGAATTCGCCGACTATTCCAGCGTTACGTTGCATGCGATCGCCGTCGGGATCGGCCTGACGCACGAAGATTTTACTGGCGACTACCAAAACCTCCCGTTCTCGGCCGCGCGCATGTCGCGTCTCGCGCATCAGTCTCGCCTGGACGACTGGCGCTGGCGGACGCTTGTCCCGCAGTTCTGTCAGCCGGTCTGGGGCTGGGCGATGGAGGCGGCGCTGATCATGAGCAAGGTGCGCGAGCCGGCACCGAGTGCGACCTGGACGGCCCCGCCGGCCCCCTTCATCGATCCGTCGGCTGAGGGGCTGGCGTTCCAGCGCAACATCCGCGGCGGACTGCAGACCTGGTCGGAGTCGGTGCGCGAGCGCGGCTACGATCCGGACGAAGTCCTCGCCGAGATGGCGGCCGACAACAAGAAATTCGACGCGCTCGGCATCGTTCTCGATTCAGATCCCCGCATGACGACCCAGGCCGGACAACCGCGCGAGGCGAGCACCGCGGCGAGGACGCCGACTGTTGCGCCCGCACAGGAGACGTAAATCGGTGGCTGTCAAACCCGAGCAGATCGAGAATCCCGAGCGCGCGATCGATCTCAGCAATCGTGAGATCGGAAGCGCGAAGAAAGTCGCGCACGACGAACTCAAGGCGTTGCGCGCGCGGATCGCGGAGCTGCACGCCACCATCCCGCAGGATTCACGCCCGCACTGCGCCGATTGCTACCGGCGCGGTTGGGCGGCGGCGCTGCGTGCGCTGCAGGAATAGACATGGCGTGGATTTCCAGGAACCGGCAGGGCGACGACGACACGACCCGCTACGTGTCTCCGTCGTACCTCGCCCGGTACTGGGACGTGCATCTGAATACGATCTATCGGGACATCCGGAAAGGTGCCCTGCCGGCCTCACGATTGCCAGGCGGGCAGTTCCGGATCGCCATCGAGGACGCGCGGCGATACGGTCGTCCGGTCGAATGACTCAAGCTGAGAGCGCGATGACCGAGCCGCGTGTCTGCCCAGCTCCAGCGATCGTCACCCCCTCACGCGATGGCGTGCACGCGATGTACACGTACGACCTGGTCGAACTCATTCGCCGGGATCCAAGCGTGCAATACGGGATGTCGCTCGGATCGATGCTCGGCAACCTTCGTCACGCCATGGTCAAGGGGGCGCTCTCGAACGGCGCGACCCACATCCTGATGATCGACAGTGATATGCGATTCCCACCGGACACGCTCGAACGGCTCCTCGCGCATCACGTCGACATCGTCGGCGCGAATTATGTGCCGCGCGGCGGACAGGGCACCACGGCGCGCTATTCGGACGGCTCCTACGTGCCCTCCCAGGAACGTACAGGCCTCGAACCCGTTCACGTCGTCGGCTGCGGCGTGGTGCTCATCTCGGCGCAGGTCTTTCGCGCGCTCGACCCGCCGTGGTTCCCGACGCCGTGGGACGAGGAGAGCGAGCAGCACGTCAGCGAAGACGTGTGGTTTTGCGTCCATGCGAAGAAGGCTGGATTCCAGCCATATGTCGATCACGATCTCTCGCGAGACGTCAAACACGTCGGATGGGTCGAACTCGGTCTATGACACGCAACCGTCACCAATCGTCACCATCTACGTCCAATCGGTAGGCTACTCCCTTCACAAGGTATCCCCGTTGCGCGCATCGTGCCTCTATGCGAGGCGCACCGCGTCAAAAGAAGCCCGAATCTGCGCTGCAACCGCGAACCGTCGATCTGCCGCCGCTCTGCGTCCGGGCGGGTGTCGGGTCGGTTGATGTCGAGAATCGAACAGTTGAACTGATTTTCTCCACCGGCGCCGGCGTGGAACGCATGGACTGGTGGACCGGCGACCGCTACATCGAGCAGCTCTCGCTGAAAAAGGGGTCCGTCAGGCTGGGGCGCTTGAACGCCGGTGCGCCGCTGCTCGATGCCCATTCCGCCTGGAGCGTCTCCGATCAAATTGGCGTCGTGGAACCCAAAAGCGCCAGCGTCGATGGCAGCGAGGGTCGCGCGACGGTACGGTTTTCGAAGCGTGACGCCGTCGAGCCGATCTTTCAGGACGTGCGCGACGGAATCATCAAGAACGTGAGCGTCGGCTACAAGGTCTATCGGTTCGAAGAAGAAAAAGGCGGCGACAACAAGGTCCCGATCCGGACCGCCGTAGATTGGGAACCGTTTGAAATCTCGATGGTGCCTATGCCGGCTGATGCCGGTGCTCAAGTACGTTCTGGTGACAAGCGCAACACCAATCCGTGTGTGATTGTCACGCACGATCTCGGCGACGCCGATCGCGTGCGCCGGTTACGTCTGGCGATGGCTCGGTAACGAGGAGTCTTTTCATGTCGAAGAAACAGCTGCGAGACAAACGCGCGAAGTTGCTGCGAGAGGCGTCAGCGCTCAAAGGTGCTGACGGGAACTTTGCAAACGATGAGGCCCGCGCGTCCTTCGATACCAAAATGGCCGATGTCGAAGACATCGATCGCAATCTGCGGGGCTTGTCAGAGACGATCGTCCAGGATGATCCCCTCGAACCAGACCAGCCCTCGACGGACACAGTCGATCCGGACGAACCCAACGAACGCGATGAAGGCGTGAACGCCGAGCGCGCGCGCTGCCAGGGCATCACGCTCGCCTGTCGCGCCGCCCGATTACCGCAGTCGTTCGCGGACAAGCTCGTCGCGGAGGGCCTTTCCCTGGTCGATGCGCAGACGCGCGTCTTCACGGAGCTCGCCAAGCGTGGCGGCCAGGACCGAGGACCAGGGCCGATTCCGTCAGGATCCAACGACGTCATCGTCGGGGACGATCCGCTGGTGCATGTCCGGTCTGGCATCGAGAACGCGCTGCTGCACCGCACTGCGCCGGACCGCTTCAAGCTCGACGACAACGGCCGCCGCTACCGCGGCATGAGCCTGCTGGACATCGGTCGCGCCTTCCTCAATGCCCGAGGCGTGCGGACGAGCAATCTCGATCGATCGCGGCTGGTCGAAATCCTGCTCGCGCGCACTGGCTTTCATTCGACGACGGACTTTCCGGGTCTCTTCGAAGACGCCGCCAACAAGAACCTCCGGGCGGCCTATGAGGCGGCGCCGCAGACATGGCAGTCGATCTCGCGGTTGGTGTCGCTCTCGGATTTCAAGCCCTCGCGCCAGCTCCAGGTCGGCGACGCGCCGGCGCTGCTCGAAATTCTGGAGCACGGCGAGTACACCTTCGGGACGATCGGCGAGGCGAAGGAATCCATTCAGCTCAAGACGTACGGCCGCATGTTCGGCATCACCCGTCAGGCGCTGATCAACGACGATCTGAACGCCTTCGGCGAGGTGCCGGCGGCGTTTGGCCGAAAGGCGCGCGACATCGAATCGGATCTCGCCTGGGCGCAGATCACCACCAACCCGACGATGGGCGACGGCGTGGCGCTCTTTGCGTCCGCTGCGTGGCCGACTGGTCACGCCAACCTGACGTCGTCCGGCACGGTGATCTCTGTGGCGTCGCTCGGCGTCGGTCGCGCCGCGCTCCGCAACCAGAAGGGCATCGACAACGTGACCCCGCTCAACCTGTCGGCGCGATACCTCATCGTGCCGGCGGCGCTCGAGACGATCGCGGATCAGTTCGTCACGCAGATCACTCCGGCCCAGTCGTCGAACGTGAACCCGTTCGGGGCCGGTGGCCGGACCCCACTGACCACCGTCGTCGAGCCACGGCTGGACGTCTCGAGCGCGACCGCGTGGTACCTCGCCACCGACGTGGCGTCAGCGCCGGTCCTGTATCACGGGATCCTCGACGGGCAGGAAGGTCCGCTGGTCACGCAGATGGAAGGCTTCGACGTGGACGGCATGAAGTTCCGGTGCCGGATCGACGTGGCCTTCAAGGCTGCCGACCCGCGCGCCGCCTACAAGAACGTCGGCGCGTAACGCGAGTCAATCGAGGAGCTGAATGCTATGAAGACTTATGTTCAGGATGGACTCGTGCTGGCCCTCACGCCGAGCGCCGACGTGGCGTCCGGTATTGGATTCTTATTCGGGGCCGGCTTGTTCGGCGTGGCCACCGGCACGGTCTTGAACGGCGCCGTCGGCGAGTTTGTCGTCGATGGTGTGGTGACGATCGGGAAGACCTCGGCTCTCGCCATCTCGGTTGGCGATCGGCTGTTCTGGGATTCAGTCAACAAGGTCGTCAACAAGACGACAACCGCGCAGCAACAGGTCGGGGTCGCCGTGGAAGCTGCGTCGAATCCGAGCCCTACCGTCAAGATGAAGATCGGGGCCTATCTCCCAGTCGCGACGTAAAGGCAGGCTCCCTGTATGGACGTCGACGCGCTCCGCGCGCAGGCGCAAACGGTGATGTTCGACACGATCGGGGTCGACATCACCATCACGCGCCCGGTACCGGACGATACGCCGATCGCCGCGATCGGGATCTGGATGGATCAGCCGCCAGATGAATCCCGGCCGATCGGGACGGATTTTCAGCGGCGCGAGCCGCGGAGATTGATGGCGATCAAACGGACGGCCAGTCTCACGAGCCTCCCACGCGGCACGGTGATCTCGGCGCCGGAGCTCCAAGGCGGGACGCCGACCGATTGGCGCATGGATGGATTCAGTCGGCCGGCAGAAGTCGACGAGTTTCGCGTCCACCTGGTGGCGACGGACATCACTCTATGATTCAAGTCAGCATCGACGGGGCACCGGCGGCGATGGCCAGCTTCAGGGGGCGCGCAGAGAAAATCCCCTCAGCACTCGCACGGGCCATCAATCGTACGATCGGGAGCGTCCGCACCGTCATGGTGCGTGAGATCGCCGGCGATATGGGGCTCGCCTCGAAAGTCGTCCGTGATGCGCTCAGTCTCCGCGAGGCGGTGCCGGACCGTCCAGAAGCGACGCTCGGCGCGAAGCTGAAGCGGACCCCGCTGATTGCCTTCGGCGCGAGCGGGCCAGAACCCTCACGCGGCCGCGGCCGCGGCGTGTCGTACAAGCTCTCCGGATCGCGCGATCGGATCCAATCAGCCTTCATCGCGACGATGCCCTCCGGTCATCGCGGCGTGTTCATTCGCAAGGCGCGCGCGCGGCTCGGCATTCGCGAGCTCTTCGGGCCCTCCATCGGACACGTCTTCGGGAAGTATCGGCCGGCCGGCCTGGCACGCGCGCGCGAGGTCCTGGTGCCGAATATGCGCCACGAGCTCGAATGGTCGTCAGGCGGCGCAGGCGCTTCGGTCCAGGCGGTGGGCGATGCCGGAGCCAATTGAGTACCTCGTGATGCTCGACCTCCAGACGGCCCTCCGCCAGATTTCGATCCATGACGGCTACTTCCACGACGTCGCGGGTCTCGCGGTCAAGCTCGACCCGAACCAGGGCGTCGAGGAGCTCGTCGACCCGAACGGTGCGCGGCCGTTCCTGGTGCTCGAGAAGCGGCCTGAGCGGTGGGAGTACAGCGGCGCCGTGGACTATTTGCTCGGCGGCACGCCGGGGATGGATCAGTTTCTCCTGACGATGCCGGTCGTGATCCACTGGATCAACCGGTCGGATCCGACGATCGATGAGAGTCGAATGCAGGAGTTCTTCCGCGGCTGCGCGGACATCGAGACGGCGATCGGGATTGATCGGACGCGCGGCAACCTGGCGGTCGATACGCGGGTCACGCAGCGGACGTATGACGAAGCGTTCGACAGCGCGCAGGTCTGGGCGATGGTCGAGGCCGAAGTCCGGATCTATCGGACGCTCGGGCTCCCGAGCGGATACCCGACGCAGTAGGGGAGCGACTGATGGCATTGCTCACAGGGATCGCGCAAGGGCCGGACGCCGGCAACTTGGACATCCTCTCGTTGCTCGTGGCGGCCAATGGTGGCGGCGATTCGTTCTTCATGACGGGCAAGGAAGTATTGGTCGTGAACAACGGCAGCGGCGGCACCATCACCGTGACGCTGGTCGCTGGCCCGGACAATTTCGGGATTACGAACGCGGCGCACAACCTCACCTTTGCGATTCTGGCGGGCAAGTTGTGCATCATCGGGCCGACCTCGTTGTTTCGGTTCCGGGACGCGAATGGCAACTGTCAGATCACGTACTCCGGTGTGACGTCGTTGACAGTCGGCGTCTTCAGGATTGGTACCACGTCGTAGGGGAGAGAAGGCCATGCCACGGTACAAAGTTCGGGACGGTTCCGTGCTGCCTCACGAGGGCACGCTCTTTGAGGCGGGCGCTATCGTCGAGCTGCCCCGCCATGTCGGCGAAGACTCGGTCGTGCGCAGCCTGGTCCAGGAAGTGGATGAGACTGGCGCGCCCGTCGTGTTGGTGGATGCCGAAGCCGATGAACGGGATCTGGAACGGTTCCGCCCGCACGAACGCATCACCCTGCTCCAGAACCGGATGGTCGACGCGCGCGCGTTGCTCACGCGGCTCGAGCAGCGCCTTCTCGAAGAACAACAGATCATCGAGCAGACGTCGCCGCCGGCATCCAGTGCGCGCTCAGCAACACCCACAGACGAGGAGAAATAGCCGATGGCCTTCACTCCCAATCGTATTCATGTCGGCCCGGCCAGGCTCTTCGTGGGCGTCACGGCGCCGGCGAGCGGCGCGCCACCGACATTCGTCGCGCACACCGCCGGCGTTCCCGCCACGGGCACCGAGATCGGCCTGACCAACGGCGACACGGTGTTCACGTACGAGGCGACGAAGTCCGAGATCCAGGCCGAGCAGTACTACGCCGGTGTCGACGTATTCCTGACGCAGGAGAAGGCGAAGATCACGTTCACGGCGCAGGAAGCCACCGTCGTGGCGCTGCGGGCGGCCTTCGACAACATCGGGCAATTTACCGATGGCACGAAGGAAGCGTTCTACGCCGGCAGCGGATCGGGCGCGTTCGCCTGTCTGAAACAGACGGTGATGTTGACGGCCAGGCAGCGCGTCAACCCGGCGAAGTACATCGTGATCATGATGTATCTCGCCTACCCGTCGAAGGGCATGAACTTCCCCTTCTCGCGGACCAAGCCGGGCATGTCGCCGGTCGAGTTCTCGGGCCTGGCGGACGTCACGCGGACCGCTGGCGACGCGATCTTTCAGTGGTATTGGGAACTTTAAATCGACTGACTGTGAGAACCGCGCGTCACCGGGACCGGCGGCGCTCACACCGTTGCCGATATGTGGCGCAGTCGGCGAGAGACGGTCCCGGCTCGACTCTCGCCGACTTTTTCTTCTGACCGGGGCGTGTGAGGCCCTATGGCATCGACAGCCGCTGACGTCAAGCGCCGGTTCAAAACTCTCAAACCCATCACCGTGCCACTGCCCGGCACCGATCTAGTCTTCGAGTGCCGGAAGCCGGATCTCGTCCACATGGTCCTGTCCGGGTTCATGACCTGGCCGGCGCTGCAACGGGTCCGCGAGATCACCGCACAACTGAATGAGGCGGAGAGCGGGAACGTCATCGACAACCGCCCGTTGCCAACCCTCCGGGATCGCGCGGAGGCGGTCGGCGCGATGCTCGACGAGTTCGTGTGTGAGGCGGTCGTCTCGCCGCGTGTCGTCCTCCGTGCGGACGACGAGGATGACGGCTCGATCTGGGTCGGTGTTTTGCCCTTTCCCGTACGCAAAGCAATCTTCGATAAGACCTTTTCGCTGACCCCTGACTGGGGGGCGACCTTTCGTGGCGACGAATCCGGCAGCGCTCCTCCTGGACAAGACGGCGCGCCGGTACGGGACGAGACCCTCGTCGCTGTTGGGAATGACTGACCCAATGGTCGCCCTGGATTTCGATTGCGCGCTCGCCGAGTACGGTCAAAGCGAAACCTGGCGGCATCTGCGCGAGACGCAGGGCGGCGACCCAGATTGGTTCGCCGCGATCCTCCTGCTCGTGATGGACCTGGTCTGAGATGGGCCTGAGCGCCGCCGAAGAACTGCTGCTGCGAATCACCGGCGATGCCACGGGAGGCACCGCTGCGCTCAATTCGATCGAGGGCTCGGTCCAGAAGGTGTCCGGGACCCTCAAGCAGTCGGCGATCGAAGGCGGGAGCGCCGAGGAGCAATTTCAGCGGCTCACGAGTACGGTCAAAACGGCCGCCATCGAGGCGCTCGGGCCATTCGGCATCGCTGGGGCGGCGGTCGTCGGCGTCATGGGCGCGATGGTGTTTCAGGCGATCGAAGCCGGATCGGCGCTGAACGACTTCTCGGAGATCACGAGCATCACCGTGGAGCACGCCTCCGCGCTCCAATTCGCGGGGAAGGTGGCTGGCGCGTCGCTGCAGGATCTCGGAAACCTCATTTTCAACACCCAAAAACGGATGGCCGAAAACCCTGAAGAGTTCGAGCGGGGTTTGAAACGAATCGGCCTCTCGATCAAGGACGTGAAGGACCTCGACGGCGATCAGATGTTTCTCAAGATCGCCTCGGCGTTCCGGGAAAACACCGATCAGACGAACCGGGCGGCAACGGCGACCGAGCTCTGGAGCCGTCAGGGGCGCGACGCGATTCCGCTGCTGATGAAACCGCTCGAAGAACTCACCGAGAAGGCGCGCACGCTCGGGCACGTCATGTCATCCGAGGACGCGGCGGCTGCCGAAGAACTGACGATGAAGTGGAACGAGCTCAAAGCCGGCATGAGCTGGATGATCACCGACACCGGGATCGGGATCCTTCATTTCCTGCAGGACCTGAAGTCCGGACTCGACCAGGTGATGTTCTTCGATCCGGTCGCCAGCGAGAACGAGCGGGCGATCTCGGTTCAACGGCTGGTCGGCGAACTGCCGAAGGTGCGGGACATCACCAAGGACCTGATCCCGCCCACCGTCGATCTCACGATGAAGCAGTGGGAATCCGACTTGGTGGCGAAGCAACTGACAGAGAGCACGAACAAGTCGATCACAGCGAACCAGAAAGCGATCGACACCCTGCGCGAGTACCTTTCGGCCGGCACGTCATACGAGTCACTGCTCGCGAAGATCGGCAACACCACGTACGAGGGCATTGCGTACGATCATGAACGCGGGATCAGCGTCGAGACCCTCGCCTCGGTCTACAAGGTCAGTAAAACGCAGATCAATCAAGTCATCGGCCTCGAGGCGGACGCCGCGAAGAATCTCAAAGCGCATCTCGACAACATGGCGGAGTCAGAGAAGGAAGGGGCCGAAGGGGCGGCCGCCGTCGCGAAGGGATTCGCGAGTGGGCAGAACGTGCTTCAAGCGTTGTCGGTCCAGTTGGGGAATACGCAGATTGCGGGGCGGCAATTTAATACCGAGGTCCTCGGTCTCATGCCGGATCTCAGTGATGAAGCCGCGCGCCACCTGCGCTCGTTGACCGACACGATCGGAGACGATTTACTCGGGGCGCTCGAGCGGATTCCGCAGACGCTCGCGAACGCGTTCACCGGGGGCGGTGGGCTCCTCGGCGGCCTGGAGTCGATCGGGACGCAGGTCGGCGCATCGCTCGGCGAACACATTGGGAAAGCCGTCTCGATGCTCGGGAAGTTCGGCGGCCCGATCGGGAGCGCCATCGGCGGCCTGGCCGGCCCGCTCATCGGTCTGCTCGGCAACATCGGCGGTCCGTCGCAGCAGGAGCTGCAGGGCCGCGGCGCTGAAAAGCAGTTCGAGGGCCAGTTCGGTAGCTTCGACGCGATGATGAAAGCCGTCGGCGCGGCGTACGAATCCACAGGCCGCGGCGCGCAACAGGCCCAGGCCGACGTTAAAGCGCTGATGGAGGCTGAAAAGCAAGGCGGCACTGCGGTGCAGACCATGATCGCCAAAATCAACGGCGCGTTCACGGAGCAGACGCAGAAGACCGCGGACGTCGCGACCGGAGTACAGAGCATCGTCTCGGCGGCGCAGATCTTCGGCGGCGTCGTGCCGAATGAGTTCAAGGGCGCGATCGAGAAGCTCTCGGAAATGAAGGGGATCACCGACGACGAAAAAAAAGCGCTGCTCGGTCTCACGAAGGACGTCGAGCCGAACTTTCAGCAGCTCGAAGGCGTCGCGTCGAAGTACGGCATCACGCTCGAGCAGCTCGGGCCGAAGTTCGAACAGGCGCACATCGACGCCACGGCGAAGACGATCTTCGATGACTTCACGGCCCTGACGCAGGCGGGCGGCAACGTCGACGGCGTGCTCCACGGCATGAGCAAGAGCGTGAATCAGCTGGTGCTCGACTCGCTGACGTTTGGGACGGCGATCCCGCAGAACATGCAACCACTGATTCAGAAGTTGATCGACTCCGGTGACCTGGTCGACAAAGACGGAAAGAAGCTCACCGACACGTCGAAGATCACCTTCGAAGACACGCCGATCAGTAAGAGCCTGAGCAATCTCAACACGACGATTCAGAAGCTCGTCGATCTCCTCGCCGGCAAGGACAACAGCGTGACGAAGGCGATCGGTGATGTGGCGGCCGCCGCGGCCGCGAAGATCCCGAAGAACCCGTTTGAGGACTGGCACGTTCCGGATCTGAACTTCGACATGCCGGCGATCCCTATGGCGGCGGGTGGCATGGGCCGCGTGACCAGGCCGACGTTATTCGCGGCCGCCTTGAATGGGCCGGAGGATTTTGCGTTCAGCGGTGAAGGTAAGTCGTTCCGAGGGATGGGTGGGCCGCAGGTCGTCGTCAACGTGGACGCCAGCGGGTCGATGTTCCGCGACCGCGCGTCGCTGAACGAGCTCGCGCAGATGGTCGGCGACGCCATCAACGACAAACTGCGCATGAATCGCCAACTAGGGCTGAGGACGGCCTAAATGTCGACCACTGATGGATCATTGCTATGGCCTGGCCGTTCTTAACCTCGCCAGCACCGAATTACGACACGGGGCTAGTCGCCGTTCCGACTACTCTCACGCAGTTGACCGTTGGGTCGCCGTGGCTGCTCGAGATTGATTTCGCGAATCCCACATCGGCGTTGATCACGGCGAAAGTCGTGAACGCTGCTGGTGACGAAATCATTCCGACGGTCGAAGTCCCGGCCAACGGTGACTTCCAGCGCTCGTACTCGTTTAAGCAAGCGGTCGGGTTGAAGTGGCAAGCGTCGGCCAGCGGCCTGAAGGGCCAGATATGGGGCTACATCTAATGCGGATACGCACTTTTATTGGCGTCGTGTGCGCCCTGTTGTTCGCTGCCTGCGCGACGGCACAGCAATCAGTCAACGTGACCGCTACAGACGATTCGACCGGCCAGCGGGCACAGATCGGCAGCTTTAGCGCGAAAGGCGTCCGCGCCGTCATCGTGAATGCGTCCGGCACGAGCGTGTTTGGCACGGCGGGATCAGCGGCAACGCCGGTGCTCACCGTCCAGGGCATCGCGTCGATGACGCCGTTGCAAGTCTCACAGGCGACCGGCACGAACCTGCACTTCGTCTGCGATTCCGGCTGCTCGGGCAGCACGGCACCAGCGGACAAAGCGACCTTCACGTTCGGGACAACTTCGCACTCACCCATTGGTGGAGTGTTCCAGACGACCGCGACGAATAACGCATTGACGAACGGGCAAATGGGCGCCTGGCAGTTCACGGCGCAGCGCGCCGGCTTCATCAACCTGCGCGACGCCGCGGGCACGGAAATCGGCACCAGCTCGACGCCGGTGCAGGTCACGGGTGCGAACGGCACCTTCATCCTCGGAGCGGGCTCCGCCACGATCGGGAAACTCGGAGCCAACGGCGGCGTCGTGATCGGTGACGTCAACGTCAGTAACGGATCGGCGACGGCCACAGTAGGTGGCGTGGCTTCTGTCGCACTCGTCTGGACCCAGTATCCAACGCTTCAACGTGGCGGCACGTCAGCAATGACTGGGACGACGTCCACGCAGGTGATTGCCGCGGTTTCGTCAAACTATCTCTATATCGCGTCCTGTTCGGTGAACAACACGCACGCGTCGGTTGACACACTCGTAGATTTACAGGACGGCTCCGGAGGCTCAGTGATCTGGACATTCACGGCGCCGCATGGTTATGGCGGTGAAGCGCACGTCTTCAATCCACCACTGAAGGTGCCGACGCTTGGGAACGGTCTTTACGCAGTCGATGAGACAACTGGTGCGAGCGTCAAAGTGTTCTGTCAGGGCTTTTCGTCTACAACGAGCTACTGATATGCATCGTCGCCTTGTCTGGCTGTCGGTTCTTATTGCGGTTCTCGTCTACTGCGCGCCGTCGTTGCGTGCGAATACCCTGTCAACGACTGACGACATCGAACGCGGCGTCGCGATGAGTGACGCAGCTTGGGCGGTTGCAGCGATCGAAGCGGGTGAGCCCATCGACCCGCAGAGTGTCGGGCGTATCGGGACTGGTGTGCCGAAGGGTGGCGGCGGCGGCGGTGGCGGTGGCAGCGACACGCCGACCGCGGCAAATTTCGTGCATAAAGGGATTTTCAAAATCCGCACCAACATCGGCCTTGATAATCGGGCACCGGCAACCGTGCGCTATCAGGGCACCTGCCCAGGCGTGAGTTGCAAAGCGCAGTTGCTGTATTTAGGGCAGATCAACGCCGCGAATGCGCCCTTTGTCTCCACGATTGCGAGTGGCGCGTCCACCACGGGCGCGCGCGTGTTCGTCACGACCGGCACGCCGCCTGCCGTCGGCCAATATCTCGCAATGGATGCGACGGCGCCCGGTCAACGCTACATCGTGCAGATCGCGACGCGCGCCTTCGTGAGCGGTTCCAATTGGGATCTGACGTGGACGCCGGCACTGCCGAATACACCAGGCATCGGGTATACCGTGGCCAGTGAATACCAGCAGCTCTATCGCTGCGACATTCCAACCGTGGCCAGCCTAACCGATGACGTGTCCACCACGTCCAGTTGCACGAATGAACAACTCATCGGTGATATTTACCTCGGGCATCGGCTCGTGATGACCCACGCGACTGGCGATCCGCCGTCGGCTGGTGCCGTGCAGACCTATGGGTTGTCCTGTTCGAACGATAACTGCGACGACTTGTGGTGGACCTACAACGTCAACTATGCGGCGCAGAATTGGATTCCGTCGCTTGGGCTGACGCACATCGATTGGACGCAGAACCCGCCGACCGTGACCGCCGCCGCCGGTCCGTGGCGGGTGCAGAACAATGCCTGTTGCCCCGTAGGGTCATCAACCAATTGGGTGTTTGCGGACATGATCAAGGTACCGACGGCATGGGCCTTGACGAATCTCGGCAACGCGAGTGCCTACGCCGTGCTCGGTGGGCCGACATCGGGAACGCCACTCCCGTTAGGGTCGACGGCACATGCCATTGTGGGATCGAACATTCCGACGATTTCGACGCCCGATTGGTATCACGGCGGATCGGATATTCCGACGACGCCTCTCTTGTCGTTCGACTCCGATCACCGGCAAGCACGCGATACGAACTACGTGGCGCACTACGGCAGTGCCCCGTGGGGGCCGATCGCGACGGGCACGCCCACTACGACACAGGCCACACTCACCACAGCTCCCATTCAGGAGGCGAACGCCTGCACCACTGAAGGCAACCCACCATCGGGAACGGTCTACTGGTGTACGGGGACCGACTGCGGTGTCGTTCACGGTCAAGGGACGATCACGGGCTGCACAGGGAACACCTTGAGCTACACGATCACCTCAGGCGCCACACCGGTTGCCGGTGATGTTTTCATTGATAGTCGCACCTTCAGCGCCTACGCCGCCTCGTTTCCGCCGATTCAATACACGACATCGGCGGCGAACAATTGGATCGATGCAGGCACAACGGGTGTCGGCGTTCCGACGCACGGCTACTTTCTGATTGACTCGGATAATTGTGCCACGGCGGCATGGCTCAAGAACGCGACGTTTGATGCGCTGCTGTCGGGTTGTCAGATTGGGTCCGGTCATGCCTGGTATGGGCAGGTCAACCAGTGCGGCCATAACCACGAAAGCAAGTGGGGCACCGCCTCGCAAGGACCAGTCAGCGAGACATCAACGCCGACGGTATTCGTGTGGTCGCCGACGGACATCGCCGCCATTGTCGCGGGCGGATCATCGATGGCGAATACCTCCTCGAAGGCGCCCGTTCGGCAGATCGATATGGTGCCGAACACGGGTTTTCACTGCGCGTCTGGTGTCGAGGCGTATCCCGGCGGGCAGTCAAGCCAGCCGGTGCTTGGGAAAATATTCATTGGGTATGACCCACAGGACGGGACCAAAACGATGATGCTGATCATGGCCCCGAACAGTGATTTGCCGTCCCATTCGCCATTCGGAAACATTTACTACATCCAATGAAACGCCTTCGTCTTCTAGCGTCGGTCGGCGCTCTGTTGCTCGGCACGGCCGTGCTGTTCGCCGCCGCGCAAACCGACAATTTCAATCGCGCCGATGAATCACCGCTCGCAAGCCCGTGGATTGCGCCTGATGGCGTGACGGACAGTAAATTACTTCTTTCGAGCTTCCATCTCGTCGGCAGTGCCCTGACTACCGTGCAGTTGATGTATTACAACTTCGCGTTCAGCGGCAATCACTATTCACAGGCGACGCTCGGCGGCAGTGATCTAACTAATGTAGCGACGTACGCCTATGCGGCCGTGCGGATTCAATCGAGCGGGCAGTCTGCCTACGTCTACGGCATCATCGCGGGCGCAACGAGTTACAAAATACAGAAGATTGTCTCGGGGACGTTTACCGCCCTGCAGACCTGCTCAGGTACACCTACAGCCGGTGACGTGGTGAAGTTGAGTGTGTCCGGGTCTTCACTGACGGGCACGGTGAATGGTGGCTCAACGTGTTCTGCGAGTGATGGGGCTCTCTCTGGTGGGCGCGCGGGGCTTGGCGGTTACAACGGGAGCGGCGCATATACCTTCGATGACTGGTCTGGTGATGACGTGGCGGGCGGCGGCGGCGGTGGCTGCACCGGCGCCTTGCTGTTGCTCGGAGCCGGGAAGTGTTAATCGAGCAAGAGGATCGCTGCCGCGATCATGCCGCAGAACCCAATCAGGCCATATCCGGCAAGTCCTTGCGCGCTGAGGGCGACCAGTGACGCCAAACGGGCTCAATCCGTCACTACTGATCTTCTTCTTCTTAGCGGGCCCGGCGGGGCCGTCGCCAGCGCAGAAAATGTTGTATGCGCGGAGCGGCTTCGCACGCTCGGCGGCGACCCGGTCGGATTATTACCTCCCGTTCCCGATCATCCTGATCAACGGTGTCAACAAGACGGCGTTCACGGACAAGAAGACGCTCGTCATTGACAACCTCCTCAACGAGCAAGTCGACACCGCGACGCTGACGGTGTTCGGCTTTGATCCGCTCGCGGGTCAGACGATCATTGTGGCATCCGGCGCGCCGGACAACCGCGTTTTCGGCGGCACCATTCTGCGAGCGCATCAACAGTCGGTCCGCGGCTACGCGAAGAAAATCTACGATCTCGAATGCGCCGATTGGACCTGGCTGCTCAATAAACGACGGGTGTTCAAGACGTACCCGGCGGGCACGAGCCCAAGCATCGCGGCGGCCGACATCGTGACGACGTATGCCCCGACCTTTGGCGTCACGAGGATCAAAGGTGGCGCGCCGGCGTTGACGGGTGCCAAGGTGTTCCGCGGCACGCCGGTCATGGACGCGTTGCAGGAGCTCGCGCAATCCTGCCAATGGCGCACCTATCCGGACTACGACAAAGTCGTCCATTTCTTTGACGTCGAAACCGATCAAGTGCCGGCCGCGCTCACGGCGACGAACTATCTCTTCGATCAACTCGATTACCAGCTCGATCTGTCGCAGATTCAAACGCGCGTGTTTGGCGTCGGCGGCGGCGGTCAGACCACCGCGGCGGTCACGATTGGGGCGACGACGATTCCCGTGAACGAGTGCGGGTGGTACAGCGGCAGCGGCGGGACCGTCCTTGTCGGCGGCGATCGCATTACCTACACCGGGGTCTCGACGGCATCAGGACCAGGCAACATCACCGGCGTCACCGGCATCACGACGGAGATCCTCCAGGGCGACACGATCAACGTGTTTGTGCAGAAGGATGACGCCGGCGCGCAGGCGGCGCTCGCTACCCTCATCGGTGGCGGCGATGACGGCATCCGCGAGGGATGGATCGAAGACGATCGGTGGTCACTCGCGACGGTGACGAACCAAGCGGAAGCCCAACTCGCGGCGTTCAAAAATCAGGACGTGCGAGGCAGCTACGTCACCTACGACAAACTGACGAAGGCCGGGAAGGTCGTCGCGATCATCATTGCGGCGCGCGGGATTTCGGTCAACGTCACGCTGCAACGGGTGCGACGGACACTCGCAGCGCCGAATAAATGGGCGTTTGCCGCGGATTTCTCGATTGTGTGGAGTGATCTGATCGACACGCTGACGAGGACGGTGGCCTGATGGCGCCCAGCGTGATCGCGCGCGTGGTGTGGACGGACGATGACGGGTCAGGTACCACCGGTACCATCCTGAACAACGCCCTGCACCAGGCGCACAACGACAAGATCGACGCGATGTTCTCGGGTGCCGGGGCCTATGCCACCCTCGAGCTCGGCGGCAAATTGCGCCTCAATGGCGCAGGAATGGAAGTCGCCGGACAGGCGGCGCCATCGGTATCGGCCGCCGGCGAGGGCAAGTTTTATTTCGATTCGTCGCGAAAGCTGTGGCTTCAATCGCAAAACACCTACCCATACGCGCCATTCGTCACGCTCGACAAAGCGCCACAGCCTGCCGTCGATGTCACGAATACGACGACCGAGACCGCCCTCTGGTCCGCCCTGCTCCGGGCTGGGGCGTTGGGCACAACGGGCACGCTCCTCTTCACGCTGACCGGCTACATCGATTTGTCTGGAACGTCCATCACGTGCACGATCCGTTGCTACGTCGGTGATACCACCGTCGTGGCGACGGCGCCCCTGGTGACGACCTCACCGACAAGGGGCGCATTTTGCGTCCGCATGTATGTCACCAATAACAACTCAGCGTCGGCGCAACGGTGCGTGACGGTCATCGAATGCGTGGCCGACAACGCCAACATCGGTGACGGCAATTTCGACAGCGGACCCTCGCGTGTTCAGACCGCCGCTCATTCGACATGCGCGGTCAACACCGCGGTCGACCAGGCGGTGGCCATCACGGCCCAATGGTCAGTCGCCCAATCCACCGCGCATGTGTCTCGGTGGGGCGGGGCACTGCAGATCATCGCGTGATAACCGTGCTCGTCGATAAGGCGGAATTTTGGGAATTCAAAGCGCGAACCTCACAGCTCGATCTGGAGATTGCGCAGTGGCGGATGAGAGTGCACGCGGCCATTGAAGCGAAGAACGATCTCGTGACGGCGTTCGCGGTGAAGCACGGGCTCGATCCGGCGAAACCGTTGACGCTTGAAGACAGCGACTATTCGGTGACGCAGGCAGACGAGTAACACAGGAGCGGCCGACGGGCACCGGCTAGGGCACCCGCCGACCTGAGTGACAGAACGTCGCTATGAACGACGGCCCATCACCTGATCGGATTTATCGACAGAGGGCCAAGGATGACTGTGACCAGTGCTGCACATATTGACCGGCAATCGGAAACGGAAAGCGCACGGAGCGCAGAGGCGTTTTGGCGTTATGCACCCTTCGTGACGCCATCAGGTCGGCGCAGCGATGACCTCTCGAAGTTCAAGCTGACGCTCCGCGATGTTCTCCTGCTGCTGATTGGGTGCGCGGGGATGTTCGGCGCGCAGGTCGCGCGGGATTTCGGCATGCGGTCGGACATGCGGAACCTCCTGACCACGTTCGATCTCGCGGTGGCTGCGCAGAACAAAACGAACACCGAGATTCAGCGCCAGATCGATCAATGGCGGCAGATGACGAATCTGAACGCCGTCAACATCAGCAACATCGAACGGGAAGTCGCGGAGTTAAAAGGGATTCTGATGGGTGCCGGAATTAAAGGAGTCGACAATGCCAAACGGTAGTCAGTGCTGCGCGCTCGAGATTTGTTGCCCTCCGCCCGAAGCTCGGGAAAAGTCGATCGCCTCGATTGCGGCGTTTGCGAAGTGCGAGCCGGAGTATGCCGCGAAGTTCCTCGACTGGATGGACCATGAAGGGTTGATCTTCGCACCGCCGTCGATGCGTGCGGTCATGGACGACATCGCGAAGATGGCGCGGCACGTCAAGTAGGCCATGTCTGAACTGCCGTCAACGACTACGGCTGAAGAGGATCGATCCTCGGCTGGATCGCGCGATGAAGTCTCGCTGCGGACGGCCGGTCAACGTCGGATCAACGTCATTTGGGAAATCACCCAAGCGGCGATTGCGCTGGCCGTCACGGGTTCGACGCTCTACGTCTCGGCCGCGTTGGCGTTGAAGGATCAAGGACAAACGGCGGCATTTTTGCTGTTGTCGAATGCATTCTTTCTCGTGGTGGGGTTTTACTTTGGTAGAACGAATCACCAACGGGTCGGCGGGATCGGGTCTATAGAAAACACGCGGTAAATGGAGTTGTGATGAATCTGAAACTTATTTTCCTCACCTTCGCGCTCGTGCTCTTTGTCCTCGCAGCGGGTGTGCCTGTTGAACCGTGGCCATGGCGCTCGCGGCTGATTGCGATCGGCCTCGCGTTCTGGGTCGCTTCACAGTATCCGTTCTGATGACCGAGCGTGATCTGTCGCGGCTCGCAGCCATGAACGAGTTCGTCGGTTATCTGCACGACTGGGTGATGCCGACCGCGTTTGCTTTGCTGCCAGGAACGATGGGCACGCGTGAGGCGAAGGCGTTGCTGATCGCCATAGGCCTGCAGGAATCAGGGTTCGCGCACCGTCGACAGGTCGGCGGTCCGGCGCGCGGGTTCTGGCAGTTCGAGCAGGGCGGCGGAGTCGCCGGTGTTCTGAGACACCAGGTCGCTGGGCCGATGATCAAGCAGGTCTGCCGTCTGCTGCAGTACGAACAGGAACCCGTCGCGTGCTACGTGGCGATCGAGCATAACGACGTGCTGGCTGTCTGCTTCGCGCGGCTGCTGATGTGGGTCGATCGGCGTGCCCTCCCGTCGCCGATGGAAGCGCAAAAGGGCTGGGACATCTACGTGGACAACTGGCGACCCGGGAAGCCGCACCGACACACATGGGACGAGTACTTCGATGAGGGGTGGCGGGTAGTGCAGGGTGTGTAAGACGTTGGAATTCATGATGTAGAGCACTGACGGACTCGGCCGGCTGATCACTGATCGCGCAGGCTCGCGCGATGTAGTCGAGTCCACAAGAGCCGCAGAGCGAAGGGCCGCTGCTGATCACGCTAACCGCGTGGTGAGTGGCGGCCTTTTGCTTTGTGCGGCTGAACGAGAAAAAACGTGAGCAATTGGCGCGATGCGCTAGGGAGTAGACGAATGGTCAGCGACGTTGCAATCGTCACGTTCGACGCGGCCGGACATCCGGTCGTCGGGTGTGCCGCGTACCTGCGATCGGATCAAGTGCCTGGCGGGTTTCTGTTCGACATCACGAACAAGGACGGGTACGCGCTGTTCAAGAAGGTGCAAACGCCGTTCGCCGGCCAGGTCCGGATGACCGGCGGGTGCCAGTTCTACGAGAGCGCGGTGTCGATTCCTGATCAGATCAACGTGACGATCCGGATCGGCGGTCAGGGCGGGAATCCGCAGGACGTGCATCTGGAGCCCTGCGTCCCTTTCGTGTAAGGCGGCCGGGACCTCCGGTCGTTCAACGACCGCCCCTGCCGCCGTTCGATCACGACACGACAGACCCAGACACCGGCGCACCGCTGCCGGTCCATACGAGCCTGAGCGGCGCGATCCCGGCGCTTGGTGACCCGAACTATCACCGGGCGAACTTGTGGGGCCTGACGCTGCGAGGGCTGCCGTCGATTCCGGCAGGGGCGTCTGGCGCCGCTCGAGAGCGGATGCTCACGTACCTGTTCCAGCAGTACCCGCGCGATTGGCAGAACACGGGCCTCGCGACGTACGGGTCGTATGGCTACAAGCACTGGTGGCTGTCGTGGCCGGATGCGCGGTCGTGGGGCGTGTCGATCGCGCAGTACGTGGACGACACGAAGCGGATTCAGCAGGCCGGGCTCGAGCCCTGTCATTTCCTGCGCTCGAAAGACTTCGACGGTCACAATCCTGACCCAACGAACGTCTACACGCTGATTCATGAATTACTGAAGATCGACGGGATTCGCTGGGCGTCGCATGCGTGGGAAGCGAGCCTCTTCTACTCGCCGGAACATCTGCGCACCACGATTGACCTCGACGCGCGGACGTATCCATCGATCCGCTGGTGCGTCCATCTGCAAGAGGGCTACGCCGACTTCGGACCGAACGGCGAAGGGCACGGGCCGGCGTTCTGGCAAGCGAACCTCGCCGTCGGCGTGGAGACGCTGCTCTATCAGTACCGCTCGCACTGGTCCGCAGGGATGATGCAGGCGCGCGGGAATGACGTCAGTGTGCGGCTGATTCAAGGCGGGCTGTGGGGCTTGCCGCGAACCGTCGCCTGGGTGCCCTTCGAAGTCATCGCGACGAAGCAATTCAACAACGAGACGCTCGACGACGGCCGCCTCGCGGACGAGGACACGGGCGATCTGCGCGGCTATGAGATGGCCTGCACGCCTGGTCCGCTCGCGCCGGCCGGCTACGGCAATGGGGCTCGGCGCCCAGACGGGACAGCATTATGAAATATCTGATCGCGTTTGTTCTGCTCTTGCTCGCGGTTCCGGTCGCCGCGCAGACGGTTCCACCAGATGTGAATAACCCGACCGGGCTTACGTGGACGCCGTCAACGGACCACGCCACGATTGACGGCTACAGCGCAGACATCGTGTCGCCAACCGGCGTGGTGATTCAGACGCTTGATCTCGGGAAGCCTGCACCCGACGCGACGAACACCTGCACGGCGACGATCAGTGTGCAGCCCATCACGTTCGGGGTCGGCTATACCGTGCATCTGCGTGCGCGAGCAGGGACGGCTGTGAGTGCGAACACGGTCAGTCTGAACAAGTTCAATCGGGTGCCTGGTCCGCCGAGCAAGGGGATTATCAAGTGAACCAGTGCATGGCGCTGCCCTCGCGTGCGCTGCCTCTGATGGCCGAACCGGTGACGGTCGATCCGCCGCGATGGCCGATCGTGTGGCCGGCGATCGTCGTCACGGTGGCGTTGATGCTCGTGCTCCTGTTCTACGAGCTGTGGGCGAATCCTCACGGCTATCCGCGGATCAGTCAGTGGACGCAGGACGCGAAGAACTGGATCAAGTGGGTCGGCGTCGGGTTACTCGGTCTACTCGGCTGGCACCTATTTCGGGGCGGCCCGTTGTCTCGGAAGGAGACATGAATGGCTGACGACAAGGTTACCGAAAGTCGACCGGTGGAACCCATTTCGGTGACGGTGATCGGGACAGGAGACGGGAGCAAGTTGCCGACTGGCACCGTCGCGACGACTCCTGGCGAGCACAACCCCGACATCAAGACGTACGTGATCGGTCCACTGCTCGCAGTGTTCATTCGATTCATGAACAGTTTCCTCACGGCCTTAGTCGGCATTTTGACTGGAGCAATGGCCACGGGCGTGATTACCGCGCCGGACTTTCTCGACTTGCTGCTGAAGTGTGCCGGATTGTCCGTGGCCGGTGCGACGGTTGGGCTGATCAAGGATTGCGTCACGATTTTCGGTCGACTAGAACAGAAATTCCCGCTCGCCAGCGGGTCCGTCTAAAGGAGAACCCATGAAGTATCTGCTACTCGTCTGTCTGTTGTTTGTCGCCGGGTGTGGTGCCGACCACCGGCCGCCCAATCTCATCCCGCCAGCGGTCATCGCCTGGGAAGGCACGAAAGTCATCAAGACGCTGGACCTGATTCGAGACGTGGCGATCGATGCGAACAACGTCGTCCCGCCGCAAGTCTCGACCGATACCACCCGGCAAGTCGTCGCGTTCCATCGGTCAGCGATTACCGTCGTGCACGATGCCAAGGAAGGCTGGCGCGCGACGGTCAACAGTTCGCTTGACCAGCTCGTGCGAAACCTCGTCGCCCATGACAAGGGCCAGCTCGCGGCCTACATCGAACTCATTCGCAATGTGCTGAAGGCGGTGCAATCGTGAATCCGTTGATCCAATTAGCGATCGCTGAATTGCCGACGGTCATCGCGGCGTTCAAGGAACTGTTCAAAAAGACCAATCCGGATTTACCCGAGCCGACCAGCGACGAGGTGATTGCAACGTTCAACCAGGTCTACATTCTCTCGCTCGCGAAAGACGATGCCTGGGACGCAGCGCACCCGAAAGCCTAACCGTGCGTCCCTGGTACATTTACATTCAGCGTGAAGGGTTAGACCAAGTCAACAAAAAGCTCGATCAGTTACTCAAACAAGGAGCAGCGATGGCGAAAAAGTTTGACGAAGTCTCAGCGGATCTCGATGCCACGAAAGCGGCAGTCGACGAGTTGATCAAGGAAGTGGGCCAGTTGGTCGCGAACGGTCCTGGCGCAGTCACGCAGGCGCAATTGGATGAACTGGACGCGAAGATTCAGGCGATTGGCGCTGCGGCTTCGGCGGCTGATCCGAATCCTGGCACGTAGAACCTGAAGCGCGGACGAGCGCGATCGTTCGGATTGGTAGCTGGGGCTGCCTGCTTGTCGATCGCGGCTCGTCCCGCTCAGCTACTTTGTGGTGAGGAGTGGTGAGGTTTCGCCACTCCAAACGACCACTCCCGACCGGTCGTTACGGTTGCGACTTTGTAAATTTGCTAGGAAAGTGGTGCGCCCGGCAGGATTCGAACCTGCGGCCTACGGCTCCGGAGGCGGCGTGCGACGACGTGATTTGCGAGACCTTTTGCGGCGTGGTGAAATCCGTGGTGAGGTTTCGCCCCTCTTCATCGTCAGCCGAGCCTTGCCGGCGATCTTCGACAACTGGCTGACCGCCGCGACCTGGTGCTCCTGCACCGCGGCGAGCGCGTAGCGCTCAGACTGCCGGATGTCGGCATGGCCGAGCAGCTCCTGCACGACTTTCAGATTCTTCGTCTGTCGGTAGATCTCCGTGCCGAAGGTGTGTCGTGTGAGCTCGTACGGCGTGAGCGTCACGGGGATTGCCGGCAAGTTCTTTTTCGCCCTGGCGCGGTTGGCGGCGCGGATCGCGCGCTTCACCGATCGCCCGAGCGACGTCTGCGAGAAGGACTTGTTCGCCTTCATTGCGAAGAACTGTTTCAGGACCGGCAGCGCCGCCGGCATCAGCGATCGCGCGCGCGGCTGCTGCCGGGCCCGAGCTCGCCGCGAGCGACGCCCTTTCGAACGCCGTGGCGGGATGAAGCTGGGCACACTCCAGTCGACGTACTGCTCATCGAGCATCCCAATCTGCTTCGGCGTCAGGCCGGTCACGAGCATCGTTTCGAAGCGGATCCGGCTGAGCGACCCGGGTTCGTGCGTCCCGCCTTTCTTTGGCGCGGTCCGATCGGTCATGAACGACAGCACTTCGTACCCGAGCGCGAACGTCTGACCCTTTGGCTGCAGCGTGGGCTCGTCAGCCTCGTCGACCTCGCGGACGGGGTTGTCACCTTTCGGATCCATCACCGTGAAGAAGTTCTCGAGCGCGCGCAGTCGATGGTTGACCGACGATGCGGAGAGCGGGCGCTCGACCGCGACCCATACGCGCTTACCGGTTTTTGGATCCTTGCGCTGAATGTGCTTCGGTCCCTTGGTCAGCCAGGCGTCGCGGGCGATCCGGATCTGTAGGGACGTAATCGACTTCGTTGGTTCGTCACCGAAGCGCTCGAGCCAGGCCTGCATGTCACGGATGCGATCGCGATAGGAGGTCATCGTCTTGACCGCCTCGAGGTAGGTGACGACATCGGCGGCGAACCCAGAGAGCTGGCGCGCCTCAGTGATGATCGTCTTCGTGCGCGACGCGACGCGGACGTCTTCCTGCCAGTCCTGCATCGCCTTGATCGTCGCGTCGCGCTTGAACCGCTTACTCCGGTTGCGACCGCTCGCCCATTGCCAGGCGCGAAAGCCGAATGGCGTGCGCTCGATGCCCGTCGGCAGCTTCTCACGCGTCATGCTCGCCGTCCTCGAGCACGTCGTCGCAGTGTTGAATTCGGCATCAGCGTGACTGTTCCAGACCGTGTAATCGTGTAGATGAATGTGCCCCGTTGGTGGCAGATTCGGAGCACCTTCCTCATAACACGGCGCAGCAGCGCAATCTGTTCGTCGCGGTGCAGGCCTTGAGCAGTGATCACAAACGCCCGAACGCCGGCGTTCACAATGGCCTGGACCTCGAGTTGATTCTTGCGGATAGCCTTATCTTTCGTGATTAAGACCCATCCAGCGGCGCCGATCGCCGGAAGCCACTCGACATCCGGCCGTCCGGCGTAGTGGTCAGCATACGAGCGGATGTCGTGACCGTCTGCGGCGAGCGCTTCGCCGGCGGCGCGGCCGACACACTCGTCGATGTAAAAAGTGGGAGGTTTACGCCGCCGTTGCCGCCGACTCGCAGCGGAGCGCTTCCTGGATCTCCGCGAGCTGTCGCCCGAAGTCGCTCGCGAGCTCTTCCAAGGACTCGCCGGCATTGAAGCGTTGGAAAATCTCAGTCGTCGGGACGCGCGAACCGCTGATGATTGGTCGGCCGAAGGCGACGGCCGGATCCATCGTGATAATGCGCGGCGCCGCGGCGACGCGCGCGGGATCCTTCTGTTCACTGCGCGCCCAGGTAAATGGGAACAGTCGGACCGGCACGCCGTGTTCGTCTCGGTCGATCCGCTTGAGATGCTCGACGAGCAGGACTTTCATAGCCAGCTGGCCGTGCGCCGACACGTTGATCAACGACCCGATCCGTTCGACGAACAAGTTGACGCCGTCGGTCTGGAAATCTTCGTCGATTAGCGGGCGTGGCGAATCCATCTTTCCCTTGAGGTATTCGATCGCGGCGCGAATTTTCGGCATCTGCACCTCGTGCTCGCGACGCAGGGCGCTCAAGACATAGAGCTCGATCAGATTGAGGAACGAAAAATCGTGCCGTGCGCTTGCTTCGGCTTCGATCAGCGGCTTCGTCTTGCGTCGACTGCCGTCGCGCGTCGGATAGGCGTACCCGTACGCCCAGTTCCGGATTGTGTTTTCCGGCAGCCGGAGGTAGCGAGCAGCGTCGAAAACGGTGTAGGCGGGAATCTTCCGTGGGTCGCGGCCGCGGTAAGGATCCCGGTCGGTCTGTCTGCGCATCCCGGCAGGCCTCCTGGGTTAAAGCGCCGTCCGCGTTCATCGCATAGTACCGCGAACGATCGCCTGGTTCAATCATCGGTTAAAAGGGACATCTCAATAGGATCGCCGCCGCGGATAATGTAATCGCGCGTTTCCTCGGCCCAACGAATCGCGATGTCGCGCGCCGGCAGTGTGCGATCGCCGTCACTGACCGGCCGAAACATCTGAGCCCACCGAAGCTCGAGGTCCTCAAGTAGCTGCGCCTCCACGCCCCATTCGCCACGGTCGCGGAGCTCTGCCCGCCAGAACTTTTTCGCACGCTCGACATAGAACTCGAACAGCAGCTCGCCCGCGACGGGCTGGCGCGGCGGCCGCGGCTTGGCGTCTGCGCGCAGCGCGTCCTGGTTCTTCGGCGACGTGCTCATGCTTTCCTCGCCTTCGGAGCGCGGTCCTTCAAGACCGCGACGCCTTTCGCGCGCAGCGCGGCCTCTCGAGCTCGCCGGCGCCGGAGGAGAGCCGCCAACCGCCTCCGCTTGATTGTCAGCGTCATCGCACTTCTGTGAAGGTCCACGCCACACCTGTCGAACTTGTGATCGTGACGGTTCCACCGCTATTGATGGCGTACGTGCCACTGAACGGGCTCCTGGTATCGGCGACCGAACAGGTCCCGATGATGACGTTGACGAGACTCGTCGTGCTCGTGCTGATGCGCACAATGAAGTTCTGGCAGGAGCCGGAGTACGTCGCGTCGATGCGAATCCTTTTTACCTTCGTGGGAATGTCAAAGACGTTGTCGCCGACGCCAGATCTTATGAATAGCGGCGAGTTATCGATCCCGAATCCGGATACATTGATCGCTGGGTTGCCACCTGTCTGATCACCAACGACGCTGAGGACATGTGAATAGTACTGAGCGACCGTTGGCGTGAATCGCAGGGTCACCGGTAACGACGATCCAGGCTGCACCGTGCCGCTGGTTGGAGTCGCCGCGAAGCCAGTGCTCCCAGTACCAGTCGAAGCCGTTAGTGAAGTAAACGTCAGCGCGGCGTTGCCTCCATTGGCGATGGTGAAAGTGCGCGTCGCGTTCTCACCGATGTTCACATTGCCGAAGGCAAGGTCGCCGGAGACCGAAATGATTCGTGTCGACGTGGCGGGCGGCGCTGACGACGGCGAGCTTGGCGATTTTCCGCCGCCGCACGATGCCGCTGCGAACGCGAGGAACAAAACGATCATTCGTCTCACGGTCGTCTCCCTTCGATTTCATCGAGCATGTCATCAACCAGTCTTTCGATGACGGCGGCGAGTTTTGGATTCAGTCGCTCCAGCCGTTCCGATTTTGTTACCAGCGGCGATGACAGAGGCAAGCGTACTTGCCGCATTTTCGACCTGGCCGAGCAGCCGCTTATAGCCTTCGACCTGCTCACGTAGTTCTCGAACCTCACGATCGTCGCCGTCCGTCTGGGCATCGGACTCTCCTTGGTTGTGGGGAGGCCGTTTTACCTTCGTGGCGTGATCGGATAGGTCACGAGCTTTATCGTATTGAGCGTCAACGCCTTGCATTAGGTCATCGAGCGATACGTTTAGTGCCAGCGCGAGCGCCGGCAGGTCGGAAGCGTCCGGCTCGCTCTCATCGCTCTCCCATTTCGATACGGCGCCCTGCTTCACGCCGACGACTTTGCCGAGGTCGGTCTGACTGATGTCCGCCTTGCGTCGCAAAGCGCGAATGTTCTTCCCGATGGGCACGCGCGGAGTATACCCAGCGGGAATAGAAGCGTAAACGTCTGAGGTTGCAAGCTTTACGGTAGTATTACTGTTACGCATAAAACATCGTTGACAGGAATATCACTGTTGGGTATAGTCTCGTGGTGATGTTGACTCGCAAACAACTCGCCGCGCTACGTGGCCACAAGGCGTCCGGTCCGAATCGATTAAAAAAAGCGATCGAACTCGCCGGCGTGACGCAAGAACAAGTAGCGGATGCAATTGACTCCAGCCAATCACACGTCACGGAAATAGCCAACGGTAACTACAGCAAGCTCCCGCTCGAAACTGCCCGCAGTCTGTCTCGGTTCTTCGGCTGCTCGATCGAGGATCTGTTCCCGGCGCGAGAGGCGGTGGCCTCGTGAGCACTGCACGGTCCAAGCATCAGCTCAGCCTTCCACCGACGGAAGTGATGAGTATCGACCGACGTTCTCAGACGAGGTCGACGGACGTCGACCAAGACCTCGCGCTGCTGCGTCGAGCGGTCGCGGACTGCAACTACACGCTCGACGCCATGGAATCCGCGATGGGGAAGGGCCGCGCCTACATCCACAAAGTGCTGCAGGGCGACAAGCCGATGTCGCACGAATTCGAAATCGCGCTGCCCGACGACGTCGAGGCGCGCTATCGGCAGCTGCAGGCGGAGGCGTTCGGTCACGTCGTCGTCACGCCGGCGCCGGATCAAGAGAGCGCCGTCCGCGATCTCGTGCGCGGCCTCGTCGGCGTGCTGGCGAAGAAAGTTGGGGCCGCGTAAGTGCCACCGCTCGATCCACGCGGAAAGCTCAGGCAGCTGCTTGACGTCAATAAGCGCGAGCTGCTGACCACAGAACAGATCGTCCAGCGATTCCCGAACTTCCCATCGATCGATGCGGTGCGCTCGTTCGTGCGCCGATGGAAGGTGCCGACGACGAAGGTCGGGCGATCGGTGTTGATCGACCCGCGGGATTTATTGGCGGTTGCGGAACGCCAGAAGAAATCGGCGTAGCGAGGTTGGGCCGCCTGTGGGCGCCTCTGTCGAGAGGGATTACTCGCAGCTGCCAGCGTCTCGGGAATTTCCTCGGGACTGGCTGACCAGGCAATGGCGGCCCCACAAATAAAAACGGCCGACGCGTGAACGTCGGCCACCAGCACGGACGCGGCGATAAAGGCGCCGCTGAACATGCCGAACACGAAACAGTCTACAGCAGAACACTTCGTTGACGTAGGCGGGCTGGAACGGGCTGTCGATCAAGCACTGGAACTGATCGATTCGCTGCGAGCGCAGCGGAATGAGCTACTGGCCGTGCTCAAGCGAGCCGTCGATGTCATCGACGCCGACGGAATCGTCTACGGCAATTGCGACTACGAGCCGCTCGACGTGCTGAGCGCTGCACGTGAGGCCATTGCTCGCGTTGAGGGTCGACCGTGATGAATCCTCACGCAACCGCCGAGCAGATCGTCAACGAGTCGCACTACCTCGAACGGATGGCCAAGCACGGCGTGCCGGAGCAGCTGCGCGAAGGGTTGATGCGCTATCTGGTGCATCGAATTCCGACTGGAAGCTTCCTCCTGGCGGTGCTGACCAACGACCTGTCAGAGGCCGTGGCCCGTGGCGACGAGGCGTCGCTGGCCGGACTGGTGAACATCGTTCGCTTTCTCGTCAACGACGTCACCTACATGGCATGGGGCAGTCCAGTCGTCGTGCGCGCGTGGCTGGAAGGAGTCGGCCGATGACCTGCCTTCTCATCGCTCTCGTCACCGCGTTCATCGGGTTTTTCATCGGCCGCTGGACGGCGCCGCATTGGACGAAGGGGTTGGATCAGCAGCCACCGGATCATAAGTTCCCTGGCGGGAGGGCCGGTCAATGAAGGTCATCGCGATCTACACCTTCGCCCTGCTCGCCGCGGTCGTTGCGGTCGTCGCACTCCTGGCCTACGTCGGCATCGTGCTCGGCGCCCGAACGCCGCTGACGATCCGGTTCGTGTGGCCGTTCCGCGGCACGTGGGATCCGTTCGAAGCGCGCCGCCGGCGCCAGCTCGCCGAGGACATCCTGCGCAACGTCCAGCCGGTCTCTGAAGAACGGCAGCGCCAAATTCTGGACGCGCTCGCGCGCACACGGGTCGGCGCCGCCGCACCCATCGACAACGTTGTCATGTTCGACCCCAGGAGAAACTGAAATGCCGCCAGCCACGCAGACGAAAGAACCGATCGCAACCGAGCAGCCACAGGACCAGACGCAGGCGCTCGCGCCGGCGTCAACAGCTGCGCCAGCCGTCACCGGAGCCGACGCCAAGGTCGCGATCAAGATGGGCCTGGCGCCGCACTCGCTCGACGAGGCCTGGCGGATGGCGACGTTTATGTCGAAGTCCGAGCTCGTGCCGAAGGCGTATCAGAACCGGCCGAATGACATCCTGGTCGCCATCCAGTACGGCATGGAGCTCGGGTTCGCACCGATGCAGTCGCTGCAGTCGATCGCCGTGATCAATGGCCGCCCGGGGATCTTCGGCGACGGGTTCATGGCGCTGATCATGTCGTCGCCGCTCTACACCGACCACGATGAGTACTACGAGGTCGACGGCGTGCGCGTCGACGGCCTGACGGTCGACGACCTCAAGAAGGCGTCCACGACGGCCGTGTGCACGTTCTGGCGGCGCGGGAAGCAGACTCCAGTCACGCGGCGGTTCTCTGTTGGCCAGGCGTCCAAGGCCGGCCTGATGGGTAAGCAGGGGCCGTGGAGTAGCTATCCCGACCGGATGCTCGCCATGCGCGCGCGCGGGTTCGCCGGGCGCGACGCGTTCCCGGATCTGATGCGCGGCGTGAAGACCGCCGAAGAGCTCCACGACGTTCCGCCCGAGGAAGCGATCGACGCGACAGCACGGCCCGAACCGCAGCAGCCACGCCGGGCCAGCGAAGCCAAGGCAGCCACTCCACCGCACTCCACTTCCCAGCCGCCGGCGGCGACTCCCAGCACGCCGCCGGCACCCGCCAACGACGACCAGATCGACGAGCTGCTGCGCGGTCTGAAGATCACAAACACATCGTTCGTCAAACCGAAGGGCATCGAGCCGTACTACGAAATCACGGCTAAGGCCTCGACGGGCCGCGAGTTCAAGTTCCTGACGCGCGACGAAGCGGTCTACAAGGAAGCGGCGTCATTCGAAGGTACGGATCACGCGTGCGTCCTGGCCGTGCGCAACGAGGACGGCGATCCGAAATCGAAGACGCGCGTGCTCGTGCGCCTGTCTATTTACGAAGGCAACAACGACGCGGCGGCCGGCGAGCTGTTCGAACAGTAGGACCCGGCGATGGCGCTGCTTTTCAATGGCCAGGACGGTAACCACGAGTATTTTCTCGATGGGCAGTTGACCCCCTCGATGACGCAGGTCCTGCGTGACTCGGGCCTGATTCGTTTCGACGGCGTTCCGGCTTTCATCCTCGAGGCGGCGCGAGCGCGTGGGACGGCGGTCCACTCCGCGTGCCATTTCGCGAACGAGGACGACCTCGACTTAGATTCGCTGAACGACGCGCATCGTGGCTACCTGGATGGCTGGCTGGCCTGCCGGCTCGAGCGGCGCATTGTCCCGCTGCTGTGCGAGCACCGCGTCGCGTCGCGCAAGCATCGGCTGACAGGAACCCTCGATCTACTGTGCGAGAGCGACGGGCAAGGCTGGCTGTTGGACTACGCCACTGGGGACCCTGTCGCGTGCGCGAAACATTTTCAGACCGCTGGCTATCTCGGTATGGCCTTCGAATGGGCTGCCGAGGATCCGAAGCTCGCCGAAGTGTTGCAGCGATTCGATCGGTGGCGGCGCGCCTCGATTCGGCTGCGCAAAGACGGCACGTTCCGATTCCACGAATACACGGACCCGCGCGACTACTCCCGTGTCCAGGTGCTCACGGCGGCCTGGCACATTCGCAACGAACACGGCGGCATCGTGACCGCCGAGGACCTGGCGGCCTGAGATGCCACGAACGCGCGTCTTTTCGGCGCAGCACCTCGCGAACCTTCGAGCGTCGGCACTGGCGCGCGGCCAGCGTCAGCGCGGTGTGAACAATCCGAACTGGAAGGGCGGCCGGCACGTGATGGAAGACGGGCGCGTCCTCGTCTATTGCCCGGGACATCCAGAAGCCAAGCACTGCGGCGGCGCCTATGCGCTTCGGTACCGGCTCGTCGCGATCGAAATGCTCGGTCGCCAGTTGCGAGACGGCGAAGTCGTTCATCATATCAACGGCGACCCGTCCGACGACAGACCTGAGAACCTGCAGGTCCTACCGTCCCAAGAAGAACACGCCCGCATTGAGAACAGGCTGAGACGCCGAACGGCGGCTGGCCAATTTGTTTCGGAGTCGATTTAGATGGCCACTGCAACCGCTCGCAAACGTGAACCCGAGACACCCGAACCAGTCGCCGTCGTGCGCTGGTTCCCGAACCCGGTCAACGTCATCCGCGCGTACGTGGAATCAGACTTCGCGCAGGCGCTCGCGACCGAGCTCGCGCGCAAGGTCAAGGTTCTGGCCGAGGAAGGCGTCGAAGTCACTGACGTCATCTCGCTGCAGCGCGTCGAGGAGCGCCTGGTCGACGTCGCCGGCCACCGGAAAGAAATCGAGGGATGGTTCAAACCGGTCAAAGACTTCGCGTTTCGACTGCACCGGATGATCTGCGATCGCGAGACGGACATCCTGCGACCCCTGCGCGCGTTCGAGACGAGCGCGAAGGACAGTAGCCAGGCGTACCGACGCGAGCAGGAGCGCCTTCGGATCGCGGAAGAGCAGCGGCTCCAGGCCGAAGCACGGAAAGCGGAGCAGGACCGACTCGCGCAGGAGGCGGAGCTGCTCGAGCAGCGCGGCGAGTCCGACCTGGCCGAGCAGGTCCTCGAGCAGGCGATCGCGGCGCCGGCGCCGGTTGTGGTCGTTGCCGACAATCTGCCGCGCACCGCTGGCGTCAGTCATCGCGCCAATTGGAAATGGCGACCGATCGGCGGCGATACGCCGGCGAATCGTGCGCGCGCGTTGAAGCTGGTGCCGCGCGAGTACCTCGAGCTGTCGGACAAGAAGCTGAACGCCGCGGCGAAGGCACACGAAGGTTCGATTCGAATTCCAGGCATCGAGTTCTTTGACGCCGGCACGGTGTCGGTGCGTTCGTGAAGGCGTTCGCTGACCTCGCCGACCTACCCGAAGACGATCAGATTCGCATCATCGCGGAGACCGCGCAATCACAGGTCGTGGGGTTCTTCGTCGACGACGACGCCAAGGCGGATCGCTACATTCGGAAACTCGGTGATCGCGTGCGCGTCATCGAGCGCAAGTCAAACGTGCTCGTCAAGGGCACCGTGTTTATCAAGGTCGGGCCAAAGGAAAGCTGATGAGCGACGAACCGAAACTCTGCACGACGAACGGAAAGCCCGTTGCGGAAGTGCGCGCCAGTCAGACGAACGAAACCGGCCAGCACGACGGCTACATCGTCCTGTGCCCAGACGAGCGCGCGAAGGGCTTCGTCCGTCCGTATCGCGACCGCTATCGGCACACGACGTGCGGAACCGTCACGACGATGGGCCGTGCACTTTCAGAAACCTACGCCCGCGATCCGAAGTTCTACGGCGCGACGTTCTGCTGCGGCTGTAATCGGCATTTACCAGTCGGCGAGTTCGTCTGGACCGCTGACAACCAGGTGGTCGGCTCCTGATGGCGTACGCGCAGCCTCGACCAGGCCAGCCGATTCGCCGAGACGGGAAACCCTACATCTGGGTCACCTGGCTGGCGAAGTTGCTCGGCGGTCAGCAGTGCGTCTGGTCCGCCTGGTTCAAGGCGCATTTCAAGTACGCGAAGTTCGAGCAGGACGGCGCCCAGCTCGCCGAATGGAACCGCGAGCACACCGCGCTGATGCGGTCGATCGTCGACGACCTGCGGGAGAACGGCTGGTCGGTCACCGTCGAAGGCCAGAACGAATTCAAGCTCGAAGGAAAGGCGGCCGTCGTCGCCGGTAAGTCGGACGCGATCGCCACGATGCCCGGGCACGTGCTCGTCGTCGACGGGAAGACCGGCCGCGAACGAGAAAGTGACTGGTGGCAGGTCTTCATCTACCTGTTCGCGCTCGAGGCTGAGCGACCGCAGTTGCTCGCCGGCAATAAGGTCAATGGCGAAGTCATCTACAAAACCGGCGACCAGCAACACGTCCGGATGTCGGATCTGAACGAGGCGCGCCGTGACGACCTCGTGCGGATGATCAAGATGGTCGCCAGTGACACCGAGCCACCGCGCGCGCCGTCTCGAGGCGAGTGCCTGCGCTGCAACATCGGGCCGAGTGACTGTCCGCAGCGGTTCGTCGAGTCGTCACGCGAGACGACAGAGGTGGCGGCGTTCTGATGGCACTGATGTGGGCGTTCCCAGTGGCGATGCTGGTCGTACTCGCCTGCGTCATGGCGCCGCAAGCCTGGTGTCGTGCGAAGGGTCGCCATTCGTGGCGCCGCGTTAACGATGGATGGCTCTGCCGGATCTGCGGCGAGCGGAACGACTGGGCGTGATCGACATCCTTGTGACGGCGGTCGGCAACGTCGGGCGGTGGTTGGTGGAGTGGTCAGACCGTTGTCTCGAGCGACGGCAGGCACCGCGGCCGTTGGTGGATCAGATTCGTGATGCGTGGAAGGTGTGACGATGTCTCCAGAACTCCAAGCCCTCGCCGACGACCTCCTCCTGAAGGCCGGTGGCCATTCTTCACCGCAGGATGGCATGTGCGTCATGGAGGCGGTCGCCTTTGTGGCCGGCGAGCCGCACAGCGACCATCCGATGTGCGCCTCCCCAGTCATCGCGGCGTTTCTTCGCAGCTGGAATGACGCGATCCCGGACGATGACCGGCGCACGCGACTCCTGAAACCGATCGTTCCACGCCTCGTCGGAACGGCTGCGTCAGACGACGTGGAGCTGCGCCGATCACAACTCGCGATCGATTGGCTCGCCAGGCACTACGCGCCGACGTGGCTCGACCTCGTCGGCGAACTCAAACCACACGCTGACGCGCTGCGCGCCTTGCTGCCACTCATCACCGACGCCGATTGCGTCGCGGCGCAGCCCGCCTTGAGCGCGGCCAGGAGCGCGGCCTGGAGCGCGGCCTGGAGCGCGGCCTGGAGCGCGGCCAGGAGCGCGGCCGAGAGCGCGGCCTGGAGCGCGGCCTGGAGCGCGGCCGAGAGCGCGGCCGAGAGCGCGGCCTGGAGCGCGGCCAGGAGCGCGGCCTGGAGCGCGGCCTGGAGCGCGGCCAGGAGCGCGGCCAGGAGCGCGGCCTGGAGCGCGGCCAGGAGCGCGGCCTGGAGCGCGGCCTGGAGCGCGGCCTGGAGCGCGGCCGGGAGCGCGGCCTGGAGCGCGGCCGGGAGCGCGTTGCAGCCGACCGTCGATCAATTGGAAGTGTCTGCGCTCGATCTGATTGAACGGATGTTGGCGATCCGATGACGCGCCGCGTCTACGACTTCCAGGAACTGCTCGGGCGCGCTGGTGACGCGCTGTGGTTGCAGGACTATCGGACCGCCGAGCGCCTCTATTGGCTCGCCGCGCACGTCGCGCCGAACCGGCCGCTCGAAACGGCGATGCTCGAGAACGCCTGGTGCTGCCAGGAACGTATGGCGCCTTCAACGCGCCGCGGCGAGGCGGCCTAAATGCCACAGATTCGCATTTACCAGGATTCGAAAGGTCCGGGCACGTGCCGGAGTTGCGGGGCATCAATTGAGTGGGCCGAGACAGTCCGCGGGAAGCGGATGCCGTTCGACGGTGAGATTGTCGCGGTTCGCACACAGGGCAGTCCCATCGCGGGTCGCGTCATCGAGTACGTCGACACGGCTGTGACCGCCTCGCATTTCGAAACGTGCCCACAGCGTGACGAATGGAGGCGACGCCGGTGATTACGGAGACGGAGTTGTCGTTCGCGGCTGGGCTCCTTGAGGGCGAAGGATCAGTTCGGATCAATCGAGCGACCAAGCGAAACCTTGGACACCTGGTCTGCAGCGTGACGAACACTGACCGCGAGTTGATCGACTGGCTGCAGGGGCGTTGGCCCGCATATATGAAGCCAGTCGGTGGACTGCGATCTGACCAACGCCCAGCATGGGCGTGGTGCATCGCGGCGCGGAAAGCGGCCGCATTCCTTTCTGAAATTCGGCCGTTTGTGGTCACGACGCGAATGAAGAAGCGAATCGCGTTAGCGGTCGAATTCCAGCAGCAAAAATCGAAGTGTAGTCGCGTGTCAGATGAATACCGCTGTGACCAGTGGATCTATTACGTCCAGATGCGCGAGCTCAATCTGCGCGGTGTCCACGCATGAACCAGAACACTCCGCGCAACTCAAACGAAACCTGCCCACAGGCGAAAGACTGGCGGCGGCGCTGATGGAACAGGCCGGCCTTCCATTCAGGGGTAAGACGGTCCAGAGCCGACATGCGTCATGGACCGGAACGCGCCAGGCGTTGAAGACCTACGGCGAGAAGGTCAGCGCGTACCTGCAGCTGCTGACGAACGCCGGCGCGCTGACGGACCACGAAGCGGCGGCGCTGATGCACTGCGGCCTCTCGAGTATCTGCAGTATTCGAAACAGCCTGATCGAACAGGGTACGCCGATCGCGCCGGACGGGTTCAACGAGCAGGCATGGGCCGACGGTGGCCGAACGAAACGCACCCGCTGGAAGCTGGCCCAGTGAGCAGTTACTACGGCGTCATCTTCCCGGAATTCTGGACGGGAACCACCGGGCGCCAACTTCGCGAGTGTGGCAAAGACGCGCAGTTGCTCGGCCTCTACCTGGCGACGAATCGTCACGCGAACATGATCGGCCTCTACCGGTTACTCGTCGATGACATCCGCCACGAAACCGGCATAGGGGCGAAGGGTATCGGCCGCGCATTCGAGGCGACCGAGCAAACCCAGTACGCCAGGTTCGACTTCAAGACGTCGTACGTCTGGGTCCGTCAGATGGCACGGATCCGGCTCGGACTCCAGCCCGGCGAGCACATTGCCTCCAACGACAACAAAGTAAAGGCGGTTAACCGTCTCTACCAAGCGATTGATCCGAATCCGTTCCTCGGCGACTTTTTTGACGTGAATCACAAGATTTTGGCGCTCCGGAAGCGTCGTGAACCGGTCGGCGTAGTGGTCGCGTACGACACACACCACCATATGTCGCCCTTACAAGGGGCTTACCTAGCCCCTTCTAAGCCAGGTACAGAGATCAGGATCAGGAAACAGGTACAGGAAGTACAAAAGCAGCCCGGCCTTCGGCCGCGCCGTTCTCAACCTGTGGAAAACCCTAAAAAGAACATCGGGGTAATCACCAAACTCGCCCACGAAGCACTCGACCTCGCCGGCAAGGACGCCGACGACGGGGACATCCGAGACGCCATCAAGAGCCTGTGCGCGATGCGTTCGATCGACTACGACAGCGCCGTCGTGAATCGCGCAGTGGATTCAGCCCGGGCGCAACGCGAGGCCCGTTCGTGAACCCGATCCGGATCGTCATCGTGGGCCTGCCGCAGCCGAAAGGCTCGGCGAAGATCGTTCCGCTGCGTCGCCAGTTCCCATTCACGGTGACGTCGTTCCGCGACTTGCTTCGGTCGGTCGCCATCACCAGCGACAACGCGAACGTGAAGGCCTGGCAGAAGGCGATCGCGAAGGGTGCGCAGCTCGCGCTCGGCGGCGTCGAGCTCGAAGTGACCGGCGCCGTCGAAGTCGAGGCTGTGTTTTATTTCCTCCGACCGAAAGCGCACAAAAAGACCGACACACGCCCGCATGTCGTGAGGCCGGATTGCGACAAGTTGGCGCGCAGTGTGGCCGACGCGCTGACCGGAATTCTCTATCACGACGACAGCCAGATTACGGATTACATCGCGCGCAAACGGTACGCGTCGCCAGGCGAATCAGCGCGCGTCGAAATCACCATCACGCCCATTTCGGCAGAAATGCCACTGTTCACGAGAGGACCATCGCATGGAACCACAGACCGTATCGTCGTCGAACGGAACATCATCCGACCCGTCGTTGCCGCCGCCGGCGCCCGAAACATTCCGTGGTGACATCGACGAGACCACCGTCACGCGCGTGCGTTGCGGTCAGTGCAACACCGCGGCGAAGTGGAAGGGGCCACTCACCGACGACATGTTCGCGCGGACGTTCACGCGTGGTGTGAGCGCTGAGACCGGCCTGCCGAACTGTCCGCACTGCGGCACGCCGATGGCGCACGACACGAAGGTCGACGCAGTGGAAGCGTTCAAGCGCGCCGGCGATCAACTGCCGGCCGACCAGGTCGCGACGCCGCGTCAGCCACGGATCCCCGGCCTGACGCCAGCGTTCAACTTCGAGGCCGCGTTTCACAGCATCATCGACCAGCGCGCCGAAGTCAGACGCGCGCGTGCCATTCAGGAAACCAAGCACAAAGACGCGCAACGAGCGAAAAAACACGCCGACGATGCGCAGGATGAGCTCAGTAAGCTCGAGGACGAATACGCCGAGCGCGCCGAGGAGCGCGAGTGCGGTGACGATGCCGGCGCCGGCGGCCTGCAGGGTTGCGCGTACGAACGCGCGACCGGGAAACCGTGTAGCGTCTGCCCGGGCCTGGCGGACATCGCGACGCGCGGGAAGCTCACCATCGTTGACCAGGTCAACATCGCGCTCGAGCACGCGCGGTCACAGATCTACCCGAGTGCGACGGATCTAGCCGCGCTCATCACGGCATCCACCGGCGTGTATGTGACGCGCGAGGACGTCAGGTTCTGGGACCTCGTCACCGTCGGGTTCGTGCTCGAGTGGCTCGCGGCGCCGACGAGCGTCGAGAAGCCGCCGATCATGGGACGGTCGCACATCGTCGGCGAGCTCGGCGGCGGGTGCGTGGATTGCGGTGCGCTCCTCACGCCACTAGCGGCGGCGCACGGCCTGGAGTCCTGGCCGGTCGGGGCGATCGTCGGTGTCGACTGCCAGGGGCCGCCAGAGGCCGACGAGGCGCGGCCGACGGCGAAGCGCCACAAGAGCCGGAAGGATGCCGCCAAAGCGAAGCAGGCGGCCGAGAAGTCGGAACGCCAGGCGTCCGCGAAGCCGGCGCGTAAGACCAGCACCGACCGGACCAACGGCAGCGGGAAGCGGGCCCGGAAGGGCGGACGCAAGTGACGGGGCTCGCGTGCGCCGATGGTTACGCGAATGACATCTAGGCAGGCAGGCAGGCAGGCAGGCAGGCAGGCAGGCAGGCAGCTGGTTATGAGCCGCGTCCCTGTCGAAGTGTTGTGGTGCGGCAACGCGCGTCAAGGACGATCGAACGGCTGGTCGTTTCCACCGCGCGTCGAGCGACACCTACGCGAGTTGACAAAAGGGCGAACGGTTCTTCACCAGTTCGGCGGCCTGTCGCGCTGGGGTCTGAAAATCGACATCGACCCAGTGACGCGACCGCACGTCATCGCGGACGCCTGGTTACTGCCATTCGCGAAGAATGCGTTCGACGTCGTTGTCATCGATCCGCCGTATCACAGCATCAATCAGCAGATGAAACAGCAACTGCTTCGTGCGGCTGCATTCTGCGCTCGCGAACATGTCATCTGGTTTCACACGATGTGGATCGCCAGCGACGCGCATTGCCGCCTCGAACGCGCATGGCTCGTGCGAGTCGGCGATTCATGCTCGTGTCGGTGCATTCAAGTGTTTCGGACGCCGGCAGAGAAGCAGAGGCCTCGGATGTTTTTCACGCGTGGTCCGGCGATCAAATACAACCGCTGGCTGGCTGGGCAAACCGGCCTGCCATTCGAAAGGTCCGCGTGATGCGTCACGAGACGAAGACCGTCTTACAGCTCGAAACCGAACTTGCGTACTGGCGTACGCAGCTGGGCCGTACCCGATCGCGCGACCGACAACGACGCGCCCAGAGCGCGATCGCGGCACGCCAGGCTGCACTCGAACTGGCACGCGCTCGCGAGAGCCGGACCTCGAGCGAAGAGCGGAACTATCGACAGGACGTGTGGTCGTATCGATGACGAAGTTGTTGAAGCTCGCGAAAGACCTGGTCCTGCCGCTCGAGACGGTCACGCAGACGGTCGCCGTCCTCGCAAAACGGCGCGCCGGCAAGAGCTACACGATGCGGCGCCTCGTCGAGCAGCTGTTTAACGCCGGCCAGCAGGTCGTGCTCGTTGATCCGAAGGGCGACCAATGGGGCTTACGGTCGGCGGCCGACGGCAAAGCGCCAGGCCTGCCGATCGTCATCCTCGGCGGCGAGCGCGGCGACGTGCCGCTTGAGTCGACCGCCGGCGAGGTCGTCGCGAAGCTGGTTGTCGAGGAACGCGTCTCGGTCGTATTGGACCTGTCACTGTTCCGCAAGCACGAGGTCGCGACGTTCATGACGGCCTTCCTCGAGAACCTGTACCGGCTCAAGGCGAAGGAGATCTACCGGACGCCGGTCATGCTCGTCATCGACGAGGCCGACGCCGTCGCGCCGCAGAAACCGCAGAAGGGCGAGGAGCGGATGCTCGGCGCCGCCGAAGACATCGTCCGCCGCGGCGGTCAGCGCGGCATCGGGTGCGTGCTCGTGACGCAACGGTCGGCCGTGTTGAACAAAAACGTACTGACGCAAGCACAGATGCTCGTCGTGCTCCGGACGATCGCGCCGCAGGACCTCGCGGCGATGAAGGCATGGATCGAGGTGCACGGCGACGCCGAGCAGGGACGGATTCTGATGGAGTCGCTGCCATCGCTGCCAATCGGCGACGCCTGGTTCTGGTCGCCTGGCTGGCCGAAGACGGATGGAATTTTCAAACGCGTGCACGTGCTGCCGATCGAAACATTCGACTCCGGGAAGTCGCCGGATCCTGGCATCAAACCCGTCGAGCCAAAGAACCTCGCCGACGTCGACCTGGCGGCGCTTAAAGGCCAGATGGCGGCGACGATTGAGAAGGCGAAGGCGGACGACCCGCGCGAGCTCCGGAAGCAGATCGCCGAACTCAAGAAGCAGGTAACGGCAGGCGTGTCAAAAGCCGCTAATGTTATTACCTCAGAAAAGACACGCACCGTCGAGAAGTTCGTCCTGAAGGATGGCCAGCTCGCACGTGCCGAGAAGATCATTGAACGCGCCGAGGCGCTCGGCGAAAAGTTCAGCGAATTCGAAAACGATCTACGCGTCACCGCTAAGGAAATCCGCGACGCCATCACGAAGACACATCAGCCCATACACCCAACGAAGACAGCCGCACCGCGGAGTCCACTGGCGCGCCGGGTTGCCCCTGGTTTGGCTCAGGCAACGAGCACAAGGCCGGCGCGCCAGGTATCAGAAACGGCCGCCGCGTCGATCGGCAAGGGTGAACGGATCGTCCTGACCGCTGTCGCGCAGCATCCTGCAGGCGTCACCCGGGAACAATTGACGGTCCTCACCGGATATGCACGATCCTCGCGCGACACGTATCTGCAGCGATTGAATCAGGCCGGGCTCGTGACGAACGGCCACGGCAGGATCGTCGCCACCGACACCGGCGTCGCGGCGCTCGGTGACTTCGAACCACTACCGACGGGCGACGCGCTGTGGCAGCACTGGCGGCGCGAGCTACCGGAAGGCGAGCGGCGAATCCTCGAAATCCTCGTCGGGGCATATCCGAAGACTGTCGATCGGGTGGCGCTCGACGAAGCCACCGGCTACGCCAGGTCGAGCCGCGACACCTATCTGCAACGGCTCGGTGCGCGAAGGCTGGTCGACACTGAACGTGGTTCAGTGCGCGCGAGCCAGGAATTATTCGACTGACGAAAGGACCGACGACATGAGCGACCACATTGACCTGGCGATTGCCGAGCTCACGCAGAAGCGTGACGAGCTGACAAAAGCGATCGACGGCCTCGCGTGGTTCCGGCGCGAGTTTCCGCGAACCGCCGCGGCGATCACGCACTCGACCAACGGTGACGGCGGCAAAAAACGAAACAAACAAACAAACAAACAAACAAACAAACAAACAAACAAAGCAAGTCGCGGGCCGTCGCGCGGCGCGGAGCCTCCCTGACTCCAGCGACAAGGGGCCGGTGATTCTTGCGGCGCTCCGCAGTGGCCCGATGCGGCCTGGCGACCTGATGAAGCAGATGAAGCTCGGGAGTCTCGGGATGCTCCGGTATCACATGAAGCCGCTTTTGAAGTCTGGCGCCATTGTGGCGACCGGGAACACCGCGACACGACGCATCAGTCTGCCGGGCCACCGGCCGGCGAAGGAGGACCTTTGAACCCGCTGCACCTTCATCAGCAGCGCGAACGCGTCCGACGTTGTCGGACCTTAAGGTTGCGCCAGCGGCGGAAGCGATCGTGAAGGCCAGGGATGCCGCAATTCTTGAGGCCGTGCGCATCCGACCGCGGTCGGCTGCCGAAGTGCTCTCGGTCATGCCGGTCGAAACGTGGCAGCACGCAGACCAGAAGATTGCGGCACGCGACAGCGCGCTGATCCGGATGCGGGTAAAGAAACTGATTCGACAACGGCCAGATGGTTTGTGGGAGGCGGCGTAAACGATCGATGGCATTTGGCTGCATGTTCTATCGGGGTCCATCGCTGCTGACCGGGGATCCGATCGTCGGCATTCTCACCGGCCTCGAGGGCGAATCGCTCAACGCCAAGACCGGCGCGATCGCGCAGGCGTGGATTCTGCGCAGCGATCTGCCGCCGATGGACGCGAAGCGTCAGAACATCGACGACGCCATCTGCGGCGATTGCAAGCTGCGCGGCCGCGACGGTAGAGACAGCGGCTGCTACGTACCGGCCTGGGTGGCGCCGAACCAGGTCTATAAATCATTTATCGCCGGCGCGTATCCAACGGTCACCTGGCCGGAGCTGCACGCGATCGTTGAAGGTCGCATGCTGCGGCTCGGCGCCTACGGCGATCCCGCGGCGATTCCCTTCGAGGTCTGGCGCGCGACCATTCAGTCCGCGAACTCCTGGATCGGGTACACGCACGCCTGGCGCGTCTGCGATCCGCGGTTCAAAACGACCATCATGGCCAGCGTCGACACGGTCGACGAATTCGTCACCGCTGGCCTGTCGGGTTGGCGCACGTTCCGGATCCGGCATCGTGACGAACCACTGATCGCCGGCGCCGAGTTTCAGTGTCCGGCCAGCGATGAGATGGGACACCGCACGACCTGCGCGCAGTGCCGGCTGTGCCGCGGCACGAGCTCGCCGGCGCGGTCGGTTGCGATCTTTCCCCACGGGAAGCCATCGAGCTTGCGCGCCTTCGGCATCAAGGTGCCGGTGTTTCGCTCGCGCGCGGCCGCGGAGGTACCAGCATGACAGCCGCAATGCTCGCGCTGAACGACGTTTTGGCGCTTCTTGAGGAACATCCGCTCGACTCCGAGGCGATCGCCGCGCTGTTCGAGCTGCCGGTGGCGTTCGTCCATAAGTCGCTCTGCGCGGCAGAGCGCGTGAAATCCATCAAACGCGTCGGGATCCGCCAGTTGTGGGCACGGCCAGACTGGCAACCGCCGGTGTCAGGACGGAAAGGTGGCCGACGCATCGCCGTCCTGGTGGTGCACGGCGCCGGCGGACGGATTCACCGGTGAAGCCTTGAAGCACCAGGAGCGCATGCGTGCGACGAAGGAACATTTCCAGGTTGGCTTGAGGCTGCTGCAGTGACGCACGAATCGGAGTCGGCCGGACCGGACACGACGCCATGACGCCGGAGCGCTTGTTAGACGTCAGCGTCGTCGCCAGGCTCTTGCGAGTGACCCCGCAGACCGTTCGGAATTGGATCCGGCTCGAGCGATTGCGCAGTGTGAGTACGGTCTCTGGACGTCGCCAGGTGCCTGCCTCCGAACTCGCCAGACTTCAAAAACTGCAAAAAGTGCAAAGCCGGCCAGGCTAATCGCGGCAATTTTGGCGCAGGCTATGGTTTAACGATGCTCCAGATCAGGACACGTCACCAGAGTAGCATGGCGCCTTCACTCGACTCTCTGGAGGTGTCTGATGCGATTCGTGAAGTCCTTCGTGTTGGCCGTGGTGTCGGTGCTCGTCCTGGCGGCGTCGGCCGCCGCGCAGGCTGAGATGCGCTATTACGTGGTGCCGAAAGTCGGGACCGGCGCGTTCAATGACCCCTTTCGTCCGAAGTACACCAACCCGAACGAGTTGGGCGTCGGCTGGAACGTCGGGCCGTTTCAGTCGATGCCGTACGGACTCGAAAACGTCTTTCTCTTGTCGGTCAATCTGGACGCCACGCAGCACTCGACGCTCGCCGCGCAGACCGACGTGCTCTCGGTGCCGAATCCGATCAGCAACACCGTCTCCGCCTTGGCCCTATCGACGGTCAAGACCAAACTCGAAGCCGGCAATATACCGGCGGACTGGGTCACGACGGCGCTGACCTATCAGCAGGTGCTTGCGCGCGTCATACGTCTCGTGCTGTTCATGCAGCGATTCAGCAACATCTTCGGACTGGTGTTCGACGCCGGCGCGACGCTCGACACGCGCATCAATCAACTTACGGTCAACGCCCGCCAGGCGCTGAACCAGGCCGCGCAGTCGATGGGCGCTGACACGTCGAGTATCCAGGGGACGACGTTGATCCGCGCGGCGCTCGTGATTGTCGCCGATCAACTGTTTACCAACGGCATTCCATTTGGAGACACAACGTTCTAAATGTCGCTCCCAGCCTCGGATAATTTCAATCGTGCGAATGAAATACCGATCGCCGGGAATTGGTCGATGCCGACGAGTGTCGACCCGTTCGACCTGAAGACCAATGAGGCGGAGCCGCGGGCTGGCGCGAATTACAGTCTCATGTATTGGAACGCAGACACGTTCGGTAACGACCAGTTGTCGCAGGCGACGCTCGGCGGGTCCGCCATCGCGACCTGGTACGCCGGCGTCGCCTGTCGGATTCAATCCGGCGCGTTGACGGCGTATTTTTTCGGCGAAATTCAGGGCGTTTATAAACTCATTTACATCGCTGCGGGATCGTCCACCGTGCTCGCGACGGGGTCTGGCACGCCCACGGCCGGCGACGTCCTGAAGTTGGAGATCAGCGGCACGGGCCTGACCGGAAAAGTCAATGGGGTGTCGAATGCCACGGCGACTGACGGCAATCTCGCCAGCGGGCAGGCGGGGCTCTTCGGCTACGGGGGCACAGCCCTTGTCACGCTCGACGACTGGTCTGGCGACAACATCGGTGGCGGCGTAGTTCCGTATCAGCCGAAATACCTCTGGTCTCCCGTGATGGCTCAGTAGGAAACGCGATGGAACAACTGACCGCATTCGAATTCATCGCAGCCACTGACGGGCCGCAGCTCGTGCGGCTGAAGCGCGGCGACATCGTGCTGGCGCAACTCGTCTTCGTGGCCTGGGTCGGCTTGGAGGCCAGCGTGCTCGCCCCGGACCTCGAGATGTTCTTCGAGCGCCGCGAGGACCTTGTCGTGGAAGGCATGGGAATCGCCAGGCCCTACTGGAACGGGGAGCGTCCACCATGGGCCGAGTCGTTCGACCCGGCCGCGGAGGCCCGGCGCATCAGGGCGATCCGGGTAATGGCCGCCCGCGAGGCCAACCGGATCTCCCTATCGATGTCATGAAGCGACTGGAGGTCGTCCCATTCGTCTCGGTCCCCGTCGGTTGGATGCCCTGCGTGGCGTGCAGCGACTACAGGCGGACACCCGGGCGCATGTGGCTCGGCTACACCAGGGGCGGCGACGACATGTTCATCGAGTGCCCGGTGTGTAAGGGGACGGGGACCGTCGAACGCCTCAAGCACATCGATGTGCGGACCGGGCAAGAGATCGATTACGAGCGGCCGGGGCAGCGATTCGTCCACGCCACGCCGGAGGCCGCGTCGGGAAAGATCGTGCTGACGGACGAGAGCTTAGTTACTTCGTGACGAGGGATTCGTGACGAGAACGTAAAGGAGAGAACATGGCACGGGAGTACACAGTTTCGGGCGACAACCAGACGGTGGTGGCCGCTCCACAGCTCGTTCAACTCAACCCGTCAGCCGGCGGCGCGGGCATTCCCGGTTTTGAGGTGCTACGGGCCTGGGCTTCGCAGCGAGCAAATGCCACGTCGGCACAGCAGGGCATCAAGCTCGGCACGAAGGTGACGGCGTTCGCGACCGTGGTCGGAGCCACGCCAGCGAAGACCAAACTTGGCGATCCAGCGGCCAACCTCGTGAGTGGCACCGGCGCTGCTGGCACGGCCGGGATCAACAGCTCAGCGAACGGCGCCGGCACCGAGGTCGGCGTCTATCCCGACAACTTCAACGTCCTGAACGGCTGGCTGTGGGTCGCCACTCCGCCGGAGACGATGATATTCATGCCGGGCGGCACCTCGGCGTTCATCCACGCGTTTACATCGACGCCAGGCACCCTCACGGGCTGGTCCTGGGGCGTTTTGTACCGCGAGCTAGGTTAAACCGCCTCGCGCGTCGTGCCGGTCTGGCTGCCACGATTGGTCTCGTGGTGGCCCGCTTCCACGTGCGCGTCAGCGTGACCGATGGGGATTTTCTACAACCCGCCACCGCCACCGACCGCGAACAACGCGGGCACTCCTCCGGAGCCGCATGTTCCGATCGGCACTCAAGGCAATCAGCCGCCGCGCCGGACGACCGCCTTGATGATGGCGGTCGTGCTGATGTCGTGGCCGCAGGACCTCGAACCCCGCCTCGCTCGCCCGAACGATCAACGTCAGAAGATCGCACCGCTCACCCTCACGTACGGACGACAACCTCCACCCAGCGGACCCGTCACCGTTCTCGAATACGCGCAGTTGGTTGGCTCGTGGCCGACAGATGTCGGCCCCCTGATCCCGAGGCCCAACGACCAGCGACAAAAGATCGCGCCACTCACGCTGGTCTATGGCAGTCCGCCGGCGCCTCAGCCCGCGCTGTCGGTGCTCGAACTGCGTCAACTCATAGCGCCGTGGGAACAAACATGGGCCGCGCAAGCGCCGCCGAAATCGGCGGCGTGGAACGTCCCGCCGATTCTGAGTGTCGTCCCGTATCGACCGCTCGCAGGACAGATTCTGGCGGCCTGGGAACCGCCATGGATCGCTCCTCCGATACCCGTCGAGATCGCGCCGCTGACGCTGACGTACGGAGCGCAGCCACCACCGCAGCCGGCCCTCTCGATCATCGAGCTGCAGGCGATCGTCGCGACGTGGGTACAGACCTGGAACGCGCAAACCGCGCCGAAGAATGCGGCGTGGAACGTTCCGCCGATCCCGTCGCCCGTTGCCTATGCACCGATCCCGCGATCGATCTGGAGCGCCTGGGAACCGCCGTGGATTCAGCCACCGAGACCGGTCTCAGTCGTCACACTGACGCTGCCCACGGGCATGGCGCCGCCGCTGACGCGCGCCGAATTGTCGCGGCAACTGGCGGCCGCCGTCGCCGCATGGACGCCTGACGCTCCGGCACCGCCTGCGCTCTTACGGTCGACCGTTTTTGCGGTCCTCCTTGCGCAGCCGCCGAATACTGAACTTCCGGCGTTGATCTGGCGTGCATGGGAGGCGCCGTTCGTCAGTCCGCCCGGGCGCGTGTCCATCGCGCCACTCACGCTGGTCTATGGGGCGCAGCCGAGGCCGCAGTCGCCTTTGGCGCACCAGAAGCTTCTGGCCGCGGTCGCCTCGTGGGTTCAGGACTGGGGCGCGCAGACCGGCCAGAAAAACGCCGCATGGGTGAACTTCGTCCCTGCAACCAGCGGCCTGAAGCTGATTATTTTCACCGGCGAGCAACTCCTAGAAGTCCGGATCACCGACGAGGGGCTTGTAGTACGAGCGTTCACCGACGATTCACTCATCGTTCCGGCATTCACAGATGAAGGGCTTATCGAATAGCTATGTTCGTCAAGGCGATCAATGAACGCACGACGGGGATCTACACCGCCACATTGGAGGACGAAAGCGGTGTGCCGATTCCCTTGTCTTCGATCAGCGCGCTGGAATTGTGGCTCTACAACGTGAAGACCAACGTCATCATCAATGGGCGCGGGGTCATGGGCGGCGCCGGGCAGGACGTCAAGAACACGAACAACGTGACGATCCATGCGACGTCAGGGCTGCTCACGTGGTCGATCCAAACGGCGGACAACGTCATCGTGCAGGACTTCCTCACCAGCGAGGAGCACCGTGCAGTATTCCGGGCGACGTGCCTCGGGTCGTACCCGATCGTGACCCATCAGTTCGCCATCATCGTGACGAACCTGAAGCCGGTGGCTGTATGAGCCTTACCGTCGAAGAACGCGCCGTTCATGACAGAGAAAGGAGCCGTCGCTACTACGAGGCAAACAAGGCGAAGGCGATCAAGTCTAAAAACAAGTATCGCCTGAAGATGAGACGTTACGCGAGCTATAAGGCGATGGAGCGGGCTTGCGTCAGAAGATGGGAAGCAAAGAATCGAGAGAAGCGGCTGGCGCAAAAGAGGATCGCCCGCGCGCGGTGGAAAGAAAAGTACCCAGAGAAGCTCCGCGCTGAGCGTCGTCGGCACAACAAGGTCCGTGAACTACGGAAACGCGGATGTTTAGTAAGGGAGCACGTCGACAGGGCCATTCTCTTGGCCAAATATAACGGCCACTGCGGAATCTGCTCGCTTCCGATTGACAGTCACACGCTTTGGCATGTTGACCACATCGTCCCGTTGTCGAAGGGAGGCCCGCATTCATACGCGAATACGCAGCCTGCCCACGCTGACTGCAACGTCAGGAAGGGCGACAGCCTACCCACCCCCACCGCCGAAGGTTCTCCGCTTCAAATAGCGAAAGCGGGTGAATCGGG